>Ga0081538_10004841_pt1 | contig 12270 bp, 9 predicted proteins | sample TabmetS5T2R1_FD_71022 | JGI IMG/M metagenome (GOLD analysis project Ga0081538, IMG submission 71022) | Tabebuia heterophylla rhizosphere microbial communities from the University of Puerto Rico - S5T2R1 | ecosystem: Host-associated > Plants > Roots > Rhizosphere ... | reverse complement strand
CCCACCCTCCTCGGTCGGCGGCGGGGAGAGCCCCGCGGGGCCGCGGCCGAGGCGTTCCTGGCCGGCCGCGGCGGCCGGGCAGTGGCCGCGGCCCGCTTCGTCGCCCTGGTCCATGCCCTGGTGCCGGTGGTAGCCGGCACCGTCGGGATGTCCTACCGGCGGCTGGTCAGCTGGGGTGCTGTAGGCGCGGTGGCCTGGTCGATGCTGTATGTGGGGATCGGCGCCGCAGCCGGCGCGTCCTGGCGACACTACGGCGACCAGATAGGCCTGGCCGGCCTGGCCATGCTCGGCGCCGCGCTCGCGGTCGTGCTGGCCGTGCGGGCCGCCCGGTCCCGAGCCCAGCAGCTTCCGGCGGGCGTGCCCTCGCGGGCAACCGAGTCGAACCCATCACAGGAGGCAGGAATGAACGACACGACACCGCTGCCTGAGGGGCGGTCATACTTCAGCCGAAGCGACCTGGTGACGATCGGGCGGTAGGCAGGAGCAGCATGGAGTCAGCATCCTCACCCCGTCGGCGTGGCCTCGAGCGTCGCCAGGTGAGCCTCGCCGAGGCGGGGATCGTCCGGGGACGTCGGCGCCGCCGACCCGCGGGGGAGCCACCACCGCTGCCGCGCCGGCTCGGCATGACCGGCTGGTGGTGGCTTGGGCTCGGCACCATCGCGATCTTGGGGTCGGGCACCATCGCGGTCATCGCGTCAACGTTCGCGTTTACCCAGCCCTACGTCCCACTCCAGTTTTACCCCGTCGGGGGCGGCAAGCTGCTGCCGGTCGACCAGCGGGTGCTGGAGGGGCTTGCTGGCCTGCGCACGCCCGCCCTCACCAGGGCGATGGTGGTCGTGGCTGGGCTCAGCTTCCAGTGGATGATCGCGGCCCTGGGGTGGGTGACCATCCTGGTGCTGCTGGCCGCCCGCCGGTTCCGGCACCTGCTGGTGTTCCTCGGGGTGGCCCTCCTCATCCACGTGGTGACGGCCCCCCTGGGCTACGGCATGCTCGACAAGTTGTCCGCGCTGGGACCGCCCGGGATCGCGATGCTCGGCCCGGCTGGCCTGTCGGCCTATCCGGTGTTGTCGCTCGCGATGCTGACCGGCCGGCTGGTCAGCATGCTGTACTGCCTGGTCCCCCAGGGCCGCCGGCGCCAGCAGGGCAAGGCGGTGGTCGCCGCCATCATCGCGCTGGTCGCCCTGGCCCGCCTGTACCTGGCCATCGACACGCTAACCAGCGTCCTGGTCGCGATCGTCATCGGGGTGATGATTCCGCTGGTCGCCTTCCGGCTGCTGTGCCCGGACGAGGTCTTCCCAGTGACCTACCGCCGCGGCCGCAGCGCCCACCTGGACGTGGGGGGACGTCGCGGCGAGGCGATCCGCCGCGCCCTCCAGGACCAGCTCGGCGTCATCGTGGAGGACGTCCAGCCCTTTGGTTGGGAGGGGTCGGCCGGCTCGACCCCGCTGCGCATCAAGGTCAAGGGGGAGGAGGACGCCTGGCTGTTCGCCAAGCTGTATGCCAGAAGTCACCTGCGGGCCGACCGCTGGTACAAGCTCGGCCGGGCCCTGCTGTATGGGCGGCTGGAGGATGAGAAGCCGTTCAACACCGTGCGGCGGTTCGTCCAGCAGGAGGACTACGCCTTGGCGCTGATGCGGCGCGCCGGGGTGCCCAGCCCGGAGCCCTACGGTGTGGTCGAGCTCACCCCCGAGCGTGAGTACCTGGTGGTTTGCGAGTTCTTGGATGGGGCCACCGAGATCAGCAAGGCGCCGGTGGATGAGGCGGTCATCGACCAGGGCCTGGGGATCATCCGCAAGCTGTGGGAGGCGGGCCTCGCCCACCGCGATGTCAAGCCGGCCAACCTGCTGGTCCGCGACGGCAGGCTGTACCTGATCGATGTGTTCTTCACCGAGGTCCGCCCCAGCCCCTGGCGCCAGGGGGTGGATCTGGCCAACATGCTGCTGGTGCTGGCCCTGCGCAGCGACCCCAAACGGGTCTATGCGCGGGCCATGCGCGAGTTCTCTGTTCAGGAGGTCAGTGAGGCGTTCGCGGCCACCCGTGGGCTGACCATGCCCTCGCAGCTGCGGCGGATGCTGCGCGCCCAGGGCCGGGACCTGCATGGCGAGTTCCTGCGGCTGCTGCCCGAGCCGCCCAGGCCGATCGCCATCCAGCGCTTCACGCCGCGGCGCATCGGGCTCACCTTCGCGGTGCTGATTGGTGGCCTCGCCGTCGCCTTTGTGGCGGCGATCAATCAGTTCGGACTTGGGTTAGCCTGGGGTTAGCTCGGGTTATGGTAGTCCGCGGGCTACGTGCGTCACGATAACGCCCTCCTGCCACGCCGCCCTTTCGGCGGCTTTCCCCGTTGGCTGCATCGACCTCGCCGGTGGCGCCCTGGCTGGTCCCCTGCACCCAGCCACGGACCGGTCGATCTCAGCTGCCGGGCTGGGCCGGATCTCACGGCTTGCTCACCAGAGGTGCCGACACGGCAGAAACAGACCGGGACGGCCGCCGTGGGATCACCCCAAGGCCCCAGTCGATAGACTAATTCCGGTCGCTGAGCACCTTGGAACGGTGCTCCAATGACTCATAACCCAAAGGGGCCTGGGGCATATTTGGGGCACATCTGGGGCATGGACTGCCGGACACCAGCGGTCACCAACGGACTGCACCGGAAAGCTAGACCTCCCGGGCTGAGCTGCATATACACCAGGGAGCAGGCGGGCTGGACTAGCCGGTCTTGATTTCACACGGCAGAGGCCACAGGTTCGAAACCTGTCACGCCCACCATCCAAAACAGCAGGTCATACCGCCTGAGTTGACGGTCCGTTGCCCCTGGCGGGCCCGTCGCGGCTCGGCGGGGCCGCACTGGGGCCGCGGCTCCCTCGTCGGCAGATGATGACCACCCTTCGTCAACTGCAACGCGGAGACTGGGCTCCCCGGCTGGGTGGTTAGGCGACGGCATTGTGGTTGCAGCCTGCGGAGGCGATGACAGGTCGCGCGATCGCGTTGCTTGCCCCTGGTGGCTCGCAAGTTTAGGCTCCTGCCGTCCTGCTGACCGGTTAGAGCGGTTGTGGGGAGACTGGTCGGTCTGCTGCGGCGGAGATGCTTGTATCGACCCGCGCCGGCTGTGACCCTTGTCTCCCATCCCGAAAGGGGGGCCGATGCCGATCGCATCCAGGGCCGGACGACGGCTGTTGGTGGTCGTCGGGGCGATAACACTAGCCACCACGGCGCTGTTGCAGGCGCCGGCCGGCGCCCAGACGCAGCGCGACGGGAGATCGGTCGAGGTCACCGGGACGCTGACCAGGCTGACTCCCACTGGCAGCGGGAACCTGCGGGCGATCGCGAACCGGAGCCGGGCGGCTCACCGTGCTGGGGGCGACCGGCGCGCAGTGATCCCCCATGTGCCTGGCGTGGGCCTGCGCGGCGGCACCGCCGACGCCACCCCTAATCCCGGCAGTGTCCCGGTGGTGGCCAGCACGCCGGGCGTGCGTGGCTTTGCTGGCCTTCGGGCCGCTGACAACGGCCCCGAGTCCGGCCCCGAGCCGCCCGACCAGGCGCTGTGTGTCGGCAACGGCCAGGTGATGGAGGGCGTCAACGCCGCGTTGACCGTCTACCGCACCAACGGCAGCCAGCAGCTCCCCGTGGTCAGCCTGAATGAGTTCTTCGGGCCGCCACCAGACCTCCCGCCCGGCCCGGCGATCGTCCCGATCGTCTTTGACCCCGTCTGCCAGTTCGACCAGCAGGTGCGGCGATGGTTCGTGGTTGCCACAGAGTGGGACCTGGACCTGCAGCAGGGCGGCGTGCTCACCGGCTCGCACCTGTTCCTGGCGGTGAGCAAGACCGCCGACGCCACCGGCGACTACGCTGTCTTTGTCGTCAACACCACCGCCGGCGACCCCACCGACCAAGGCTGTCCCTGCTATGACGACTTCCCCCAGATCGGCGCCGACGCGCACGGCTTGTTCATCAGCACCAACCGGAAGACCCTCTCCGTCCCGCAGCGGTTCAACGGCGCGCAGCTGTATGCGGCCGCCAAGCGCGGGCTGGCCGCCGCGGCCGCCGGCAGCGGGCCGCCGCCGGTGCTGGTGAGCTTCGACGCCGGCTCGGTGGGCGGCGCCCCGGCGCTCGTGGTCCATCCGGCGATCACCCCACCGGGCGGAGCGTTCCCCCCCAACCGCCAGTACTTCCTGAGCCTGGCCTTCGCGCCCTCCACGGCCCACCGCCGGATCGCGGTGTGGGCATTGTCGAACACCAGCTCACTAGACACCGCCCACCCCAGGCTGCGGCTCTCGCATGCGGTCCTGGATACCCTCCCTTACGCGCGCCCACCCAAGACCGCCCAGAAGCCTGGCCCCCACCCGTTGGGGCGGTCGGTGGGGGAACCGGTACGCCCGCTGGACAGCGGCCTGGAGATCCCCCGGCAGGTCACCTTCGCCGCCGGCCGGCTATGGACCTCGATCAATACCGCCATCGGCCCCCCCGGCGGGCCCAAGCGGACCGGCGTGCTGTGGCTGGTGGTCACGCCGACCTTTGATGGCCGAGCGGTGGGCGGCCGGGTCACCCGCCAGGGCTACCTGGCGGTGGACACCAACAGCCTGCTGTACAGCGCGGTCGCAGTGAACGCCCGCGGCGTGGGTGCCATGGTGATGAGCCTGGCGGGGCCGACCAGCTTCCCCAGCGCGGCCTACGCCGAGGTTCGCGGCGGCCGGGTCAGCGGGCCGGTGCGGGTCATGGCGCGCGGGGTGCGGCCCTACGACGCCGAAAGCTGCTACAAGGCGTTCGACCCCAACAACCTCGCCCGTGGCTGCCGCTGGGGCGACTACTCCGCCGCTCGCGCTGACGCCCAGGGCCGGATCTGGATGGCCACCGAGTACATTCCGAATCTCCCCCGGATCAAGTCGGCCAACTGGGGCACCTTCGTCGCTCGGCTTGCGCCCTAACCAACCAGGACTCACATCCGGCCGCCGCTCATCTCACCCGGTTGGGAAAGTCGACAAGCACAGCGTCAGAGAACCTCCCGAACGTCGTTTCTCCGAAGGCAGAGAACGTCTGTACGAGCACGTCGATGGGATGGTCCTTGCCGTCGATCTTCACCTCCGACGACGGAAGCCGAGCAGCCCCGCTGCTGCCGTAGACGACGCTCCGGGGCACTGTGCTGTGCACTACCTGATTACGGCACTTCTTGAGCAGATCCCACTCGGCTGAGCCCCGGACGCCGGTAACCCAACCGCCAAGCGCCGGACAGCGAGTGCGCAGGAGCCGACGGTATCGACGGTTGCCGAGGGTGCTCATCGAGAACTCCCATACACCGGCCTTGCCGCGGCGGGGAGGAAGCGAACGGCTGAGCACTGACCAGCGAGCCAGGAGCTGGCGGTATCGACGCTCTCTGAAGGGTTCGCCGGATGGCAGAGCACCGGCGAGGCGAAGCGCTGCTGCTGCTGCAAGGTCGATGGAGGTTGTCACTGCGGCGGCCGTCAGACTGAGCGCCCCGGCTTCGGTGGCGTCGTAGCTGTCGGGGCCCAAGACGGTTTGCAGCTCGTCCCACCCTGGCTTGGTTGCCAGCTTGCCGACGAGGCCAACGCCTGTCTTGGCCATGCCGGCGTTGGCGGCGGACCAGAAGGTAAGTCCACTAACCGGCATGTGGACGGCAGAGGGGATGTGTTTGTCTACAGCGATGGCCCGATCGAGAAGCTGTTGCTGGTTCATGGGGTGACACCCTCGGTATCGTCAGCAAGGTAGGCCGCCACGGCGTACGTGGCCGCTCGGTCGAGGTTGTGGCGGGCCCGGTCGTAGCGCCGGGTGGTGCGGGGGTCAGCGTGACCGGCAGCATCCTGCACGTCTCGTAGGGGCACGCCAGCATCGAGGGCCAGGGTCACGAAGGCATGGCGCAGGCTGTGTGGGCTGAGCCGGGCGGCGCAATCGAGCCCGGCCGCTCGGGCCAGACGCCGCACCATACGGAAGGCAGCGGGCTCGTCGAGGCGCCGTCCGCCGCGAGTGATGAACAGCGGCCCGCTGTCCCGGTCCCCGAGGTAGTCCTCTAGGGCTCGGGCGGTGACCGGGGCGAGCACAACGGTTGCCCGCCGCCCCCCCTTGCGGGTGATGCGCAGGACACGATGGCCCCGCTCGCTGCCCAGGTTCTCGACGCCGGTGGCCAGGGCCTCGCCGATGCGCAGGCCGTTGTGAGCGAGGAGGGTAACAAGGGCAAGATCTCGGGCACTCTGGCCGGTGCCGGTGGCGACCCGCCGCCGGGCGACAGCCAGGACGGCCCGCAGCTGGTCTCGGTCGAGTCCGGTGGTCTGACTGTCGTCGGCTGCCTTTGGACGGCGCACCCCGGCCAGCGGCGATCGCTCGAGCAGACCCTCGTTGAGGGCGTAGCCGTAGAAACCAGCCAAGGCCGAAAGACGCCTGGCGATCGTTGAGCGGGCCCGGCCTTGGACCTCGGCCAGGTCCCTGGCGTAGGCGTCGATATGGGACCGGTGAGCACCAAGAGGCTCGATTCCGTGGCGGCTGCAGAAGGCTAGCCAGTCGGACAGGTCCCGGGTGTAGGCGGCCCGGGTATGGCCCTCGTAGCCGACCAGGAAGGCGGCAACCAGACGTCGCACGGAATCAGTACCAGGCGCCTCGATGGCGGTCGTCGGGCCTCGTTGAGCTAACTCCATGACGACAGGATAACCGGCATTATCCTGTTGTCCTGGGGTCGATCGGGGGAGGGTTTCCGGCGCCGGCTACCGCCCGCTTGAGCTAGGAGTTAGCTGGTGCCGAGTCCTCACTGGTCGCCCAGATGATAGGAAGCCAGCAACAGCAACAGGACTAGGCTGCCACCGCAACTCCAAATTGTCCCTACGGTAGATAGCCGGCAGTCTTACAGGCACGCGCCAATTCCAATTCAGCCTTGGCATATTCCAGATCGAGGTCCGGCGCGATGGCATCAGAGTCCAGCTGGCGGTCTTGCACGATGGTTTCCACTTCCCGGGCCGCAGCCACAATCCGGCTATCCCGCGACAGCGTTAACTGGTCTAGGGCTACGTCCACCCGCTGCGACTCTAGGTCCACGCTGTTGACATGTTCCCTGCAAGCGGTGGCCGCAGGGTCCGCCAGCGTCGTGCTGGTCGTCGTCTGACTAGCCTGCTGCCCAGCATCGTTACTACCACAACCGGTGAGCAGGACAACTCCAAACGCCATCCCCCGAACAACCTGCGCATGCGACCTCCTACAGGGGTTCTCCCTGTGGGATCCAACGGTGGGATCGCCGAGGCCAACTACACTTCACGCATCGCGACTGTCCACGACCCATCGGCCTGGACCCGGAGCCAGAACACACCCTCGGGCACCTCACCGATCTGCGAACCCTGGAACGAGCCGATCTCGTTGCTGAGGTTGCCCAGTTCCTGGCCGTCGACGTCGAGCACGTCCACGATGAAGTTCGCCTGGCCGCGATGGCGCAGCTCAAAGCGCACCCCTGCTCCGGTTCCTTGGTACGGCCCGGCGATGCTGTGGCCCCGGCCGCTGGCCGTCGTCGGCAGGGCACGTCCCGAAGCCGGCCGTGGCTGTTCGATCCGGATGGACCACGGGCCATCGGCCTCAATGTTGAACAGGTAGCGGCCCAGGTCGAGGTACTGGCCGGTCGAGCCGTTGGTGGTCCCAATCTCGTTGACCAGGTTGCCGACCTCCTCACCGCGGCTGGTCAGCAGGTCGACGATGAAGTTGGACTGGCCGCGATGCTGGAAGCGCATCACCGTCATGCCGCCGTCCACCGTGAACGCCTTGGTCGCGGTCTTGCCTCGCCCGCTGATCATCTGCGCCTTGGGGGCCGCTGGCGCTGCTGTGGTCGGCGGCTCGGTCGGCTGTGGTTCGGTTGTAGCCGGCTTGGTGGCTTCGGTGGTCTGGGCCACCGTCGTGTTCGGGGAAGTGGTCGGTTTCGGATTTGGATCCGGATCAGGTAGCAGCATGCCGACGACCAGGGATGCCAGAACGATCAACCCAATGACAGGCCAGGGACGCCGATACCACGGCTTACGGGGCTTCTGTGGCCCTTCCGGGGGTCGTGACTGGCCCCATGCTGGCTGCTGCCCCCTAGGGGACTGCTGGCCCCATCCCTGTCCCGGCGGTTCTGGTAGGCGCTGTGTCGGTTCCCCTGGTGCTGGCCCCCACCCCTGTGGCGGTACTGGCGCCCCTTCGGCTGGTGGTCCCCAGCCTTCCGGCGGCCGGTCTGGTGGTTGCTGGGACAAGGTGCCCTCCCTCTCGGCGATCTGGACCCGCACAGTCGAAAGGGTCAGGGCCGCCCTCCGGTTACAGGCCGATTGCAGATCGATCACCCGGCAAAGCAACCTTGCAAAGCAATCACAATGACAATGCGGTCAAGTGCACCATGCCCGAGGGTGCTACCTGCTTGCGCACTCCTTGGCCTCCGAAACGCCGTCGCTGGATTGCGTGATATTGGCATCGGTTGTGTCGCCGTGTCCCCAGTCTGAGAATTCTTTGGCGCGGCCATCCACGGCGAGGATCAAGCCGGCACCGTCAAGGCTGTTGGTTGCCCAAACGCCGATATCGCTGTCCCCTTCCGCCCCGACGCCTTGGATATCGGCGGCAACCATATAGACTTCGGCGAAGTCCTTGGACTTGACCGCGTACCCGTTCCGCAGTGTTCCGCCGCCGGTTACGGTAAGACCTTGGGCAATTGCGTTAAGCAAGGCGCTGGAAACCTTCTCGCAGCGGCCCGTGACGGTGGTTGGCGCGGCTGTTGCCTGGGGCGATTCTGTTCTATTGTCCCCCTCGGCTGTCTCAGCGCCGCCGCAAGCGGCCAGCATTACGGTTGCGAGAGCCAGCACCACCCATCGAATTCGCATGGCTGCTCCCTGTGGTTAGCGAGGAGACCGTACTATACTTCAGCCACTCCTCCGAAGCCATCGGACGAACTTCGTCGGAATATAGATACAGCCGGTTGCGCGTTCCGGGACCATAACCCACAGCAATCACCAACTACCGCGAAGCTCTCTGGAGTTCTGGGCGGAGCCTCTAGTAGGGCTCTGTCAGGTTGGTGCGCGGGATCGTCCCGGTCGGTGGAGCCATCGGGGTGCGGAACGTCTGCACAGCGGACAGGCGCCGGCCCAACAGGCGAGCAGGACCTGCAGCTCACCCAGCAGCTGCCACAACGTCAGGCCGACGCCGCCGGTTTCGGGCGGCCCAGCCGCTCCATAGTCAGGAAGCCGTGGGCGACCGAGACCAGGGTGACATGGTGGTGCCAGCCGCCAAAGCTGCGGCCCTCGAAGTGGTCCAGCCCCAAGGCGCCCTTCAGTTCCCGGTAATCCTGTTCAACTCGCCAGCGCAGCTTGCCCAGGCGGACCAGCTCCACGATCGGGGTCGTCTCGGACAGGTTCGACAGCCAATACTTGACCGGCTCGGGCTTGTCGACTGGCCACTCGACCAGCAGCCAACACACCGGCAGCTCCCACCCCACACCCTCGGCGCGGGCGGCCGCCTGGCGGCGTGGAGTGACCCCAGCCGGACGGACCCGCAGGCACAGGAAGCGGGAGCGCTGCAAGCCCTTGCTGCCCCGCCGCCAGATCAACTCCACACCAGCCGACTGGCCTGCGGCCAGGGCGAGTTGCTTGAGTGAGGTGGGCTTGTCACGGTAGCGCGGCTGAGGGCGGCGGCCCCGCCCACTGCAGGGCGCGACCGTCGGACGGGTCTGTTCGGGGTAGGCGCTGGTGTCGGCCTTGACCTGCGCCACATAGCCGATCTCGCGATCCTCTAGTCCCTGGCGGAACTCACCCACCTCGCCATAGCCAGCGTCGGCGACCAGCACCGGCGGCACCAGGCCCCAGCTGCCGAGCTCATCGACCATGTCCAGCACCAGCTGCCACTTGGGCCGGTGCCGCACCCGCTCAGGCACCCGGCAGGCCACCCGCCGCTCGGCATCCTCATCCCAGGACTCGGGCAGGAACAGCCGCCAGTCCAACGGGCAGGAGGCCTGCTCGGTGACGGCGTTGACCGACACCCCGAGCTGGCAGTTGGCCGTCTTGCCCAGGGTCCCGCAGTACTGGCGCTGCACCCCCACCGAGTGGTCGCCGTCTTTGGGAAAGCCGGTGTCGTCCACCGCCCACGCCGTCGGCTCCAGCTGAGCCACCAGCTGTTCGGCCAGGCGGCGACGGACCGGCCGCCAGTCCCAGAGCGACACCGCCACAAAGTGGTGCAGCGCCTGGTAGTGCACCTCACCGCCAAGCCGAGCCGTCATCGGCTCGATCGACTTTCGCCGCCCCTCCAGCATCAACCCGCGCAGGTAGCACTGGCCACGGGCACGCTGGTCCTTGCGCGGCAACGACGCAAAGATGTCGTCGGCGAACGCCTCCAGGCGTCCGCGGATGGCGGCCAGCTCGGCCGGTGTGATGCCTGCCAACAGCTCCCCTCCGCTTGAACCGAAGGCGCATCCACTCACACACCATCCGTCAGGAGCAAACCTGACAGAGTCCTACTAGGCGTGCGCCTCCCCGACCCGATCCTGAGTCGCGTGGACGGGCTCGACCCCGAGCAGCAGGCACTGCTGGCCGAGGGGGTCGGGCTGGCCCTGCTGGTGGTGCTGGACACCCTGTCCCCCGCCGAGCGGCTGGCGTTCGTCCTGCACGACACCTTCGCCGTGCCGTTCGAGGAGATCGCCGCCATCGTGGGGCGTTCCCCGGCCGCGACCCGGCAACTGGCCAGCCGGGCGCGTCGTCGGGTGCAGGCAGCGGCTCCGGTTCCCGACGCCGATCTGGCCCGGCAGCGATCGGTTGTCGATGCGTTCTTTGCCGCCGCTCGCCGCGGTGACTTCGATGCCCTGGTGGCGGTGCTGGACCCCGACGTCATGCTACGAGCCGACCGCGGTGCCGTACCGGTGAGCCCCGCCGGGGTGGTCCGCGGCGCGCCGGCCGTGGCCCGCCAGGCATTGACCTTCGCCCGGCTCGCGTTGTTCGTGCGGCCGGCGCTGGTGAACGGCACCGCCGGAGTGGTGGTGGCCTCGGGTGGCCGGCCGTTCTCGGTGATGGGCTTCACGGTCAGGGGCGGCAAGATCGTCGAGATCGACGTGCTCGCCGACCCGGCGCGCCTCCGCCAGCTCGACCTGGCGCTCCTCGACGACTGATGCGCAGCGCTGGGCCACGCCGCGCGACCGGTCCTTTACCCAGGACACCGAATCCTGGTCGCCGATCCGGCCACGCCGCCGGGCCCCACCCGCGATCCGGGTGCCAGCGCCCCGCACGCCCGAGCACCCTTGCGCAGGGCCATGGCTCCACCGATTGGTACTGCGCGTGGTAGGGGGAGTGTGAACACGATCCCTGAGCAGGGGGGAGCACGACGGCAGCAGCGCCGACGACCCCGACGTGACCGTCCGGGGTGATGTTGCGGCACGGCGGTGGGCGCACCAGCCGTGACCGGGACCAAGTGGATGAGCGGCTGGGAACGCTTGGCCGCCCATCGGCGGGACGCTCGAACTCGATCCACCGCTCCTGGGCCTCATGGAACGGGACCCACCCCTGATTGGACCGATCTAGGGCCCTGCTGGTTGCGCCGTTCTGGCGGCTCGGCCGCGGCCGGCGGGACTGGGGCTGCCGCCGAGCGGCCAGGCGCCCGGCGTACCGAGCGGCGGCGGAAGACGCCCAGTAGGTCCTCGGTCACGGGGGCGGTGAGCGCGTTGATGCGTCCGATCCGGTCTTGGTCGAGATCGCGGAGGCAGGCGATGCCGGTCCACCCAGGGTGCCCAGCGCCAGTCCCGGACGTCGTCCACAGATCGTCGCGGCTCCTTCTGCCGGTCGCGACGGCATGACAGGCTGCGGCCGCCCGGCCAGCCTCGACCCGAAGGGAACGGCCGTCCCATCCCAGGACCGCAGGCTGCTCGCCCGCCTGGACGCCCTGGTCGACCTCGTGGTCGACCGCCACGGGCTCGCGCTGTTGCCGACGGCCGGCTGGCCGGCGCCGAGGCCCGGGTCGCCGCCCGAGCCACCTGGCTCACGGGTCCCGCCGCCGCTGGTCCGGCGGCACAGCCCGGTGGCGCAGGCGTGGGGTCGTCGAACGCGACGCGGTGGAGCTGCTGCGGGCGGTGGCCGAGGGGTCGGGCTGCTGCGGGTGCGGGGCGACCGCCTGGAGGCGACCAGCCTGCGCCACGCCTGGGCCCAGATCGACGAGGGGCTGCGGGCAGGACTAACGTTCGCTGCCTGGTGCCAGCAAGCAACGTTTACTGGCTAGCCGACTCAGTCGCCTCGTCCCTGTCCACTCATCCCAGCACCTGGCCCCCGCCGGCACAGGCGGCGATCCGGG
>Ga0081538_10004840_pt1 | contig 12271 bp, 12 predicted proteins | sample TabmetS5T2R1_FD_71022 | JGI IMG/M metagenome (GOLD analysis project Ga0081538, IMG submission 71022) | Tabebuia heterophylla rhizosphere microbial communities from the University of Puerto Rico - S5T2R1 | ecosystem: Host-associated > Plants > Roots > Rhizosphere ... | reverse complement strand
CGCTCGCGGCCGCCCTTAAAGGCGATCATCACGCCGTCGCGCTGGCCCTGGGTCATGTCGCCGTGCAGCGTCTTGACGCGCACGCCGGCGTCGCCGAGGCGCCGGGCCAGGCGGTCGACCCCGATCTTGGTTCGCACGAACACGATCGCCTGGTCGGGGCGCTCGCGCTCGAGCACGTTCACGAGCGCGTCGGCCTTCTCGCGGTCGGGCACCTCGACGTAGTACTGGTCGACCGTGTCGATCGTCAGCGTGGCGGCCCGAACCTGGATCTCGACCGGGTCGTGCATGAAGGTGTCGGCGAGACGGCGGATCGGGGTCGGAACCGTGGCGCTGAAGAGGGCGGTCTGGCGGCCCATCGGGGCTCGGCGCAGAATCTCCTCGACATCCTCGAGGAAGCCCAGATCGAGCATCTCGTCAGCCTCGTCGAGGACCACGTAGCGGGCCTGGTCGAGGAAGAGGTGGTGGCGGCCGATCATGTCCATCACGCGCCCGACGGTGCCGACCACGATCTGCGCGTCCTTGAGCCGCGCGGCCTGGTCGCGAATGGGCGCACCGCCGAACACAGCGACCACCTCGACCCCCTTGCGCTCCCCGTACGCGCGCAGCGCCTGGGTCACCTGGATGCAGAGCTCCCGAGTCGGCGTGAGCACGAGCGCCTGGACATCCGGGTCGTCCGGATCGGCGTACTCGATCATCGGCAGCCCGAAGGCGGCGGTCTTGCCGGTGCCCGTCTGCGCCTGGCCGATCACGTCGCGGCCCTCGAGCAGCAGCGGAATCGTCTGCTCCTGGATTGGCGTGGGGTGCTCGTAACCGAGATGAGCGAGCGCCTCGAGCGTGCTCGCGGAAAGGTCGAGGTCGGCGAACGTCGTCATGCGGCGTTTGAGACTACTCGGCACGTCTCCACGCACCGGCCCGCGGGGGGCGGATCACCGCTGCGTGGCGACTTATGCTCGCTATGCGTACGAAACTCGTCACGCGCTCGGTGGGTCGGCTCCTCGCGGAGCTTGCGGCTCGGCAGCATGGCGTCGTAACCCGGGCCCAGCTCCTCCGGCTCGGCATCAGCAGTCCGACGATCTCGAGATGGGTACGCGAAGGCAGGCTCCATCGCGTGCACCGAGGCGTCTACGCGGTAGGCCACCCGCGACTGACTCCAGAGGGCCGCTTCCTCGCTGCCGTCTTTGCCTGCGGCCCGGGGGCCGTGCTGAGCCACGAGAGCGCGGCCGTTCTCTGGGGCCTGCGCCAACCGAGAGGACCGCGGATCGATGTCACCGCCCCCACCCGGGGCGGCCGCAGCAGGCGGGGCGCCCTGATCTCCCATCGTTCGACCCTCGAGCCCGGAGAGGTCACCGTGAAGGACGGCGTCCCGGTGACGAGCGCCGCCCGGACCGTGCTCGACCTCGCAGACGTGCTGCGGCGGCGGCCGCTCGAGCATGTCCTCGACGAGGCCTTCTACCTCGGGCTCGACCTCGAAGGCCTGACGCCGCGCCGCGGCAGGCGTGGCTTCGGTCTACTGACGGCGGTGCTCGCCGAACATGAAGCCGGCACCACCTGGACCCGCTCAGCCCTCGAAGAGCGCATGCTCACCCTCTGCCGCCGCAGAGGGCTTCCGGCGCCCGTGGTGAACGGGGAGGTGGGGCGCTGGGAACTCGACTTCCACTGGCCCGATCAGCGGCTCGCCGTCGAGACCGACGCCTGGAGCTCGCACGGTGGCCGTGGCGCCTTCGAGCGCGACCGGCTCAAGGACGCCCAGCTCGTCGAGGCAGGCTGGCGGGTGGTGCGGATCACCCGCGCCCGTCTGGCCCGCGAGCCGGGCGAAGTGGCGGCGCTGCTCGCCCGGCTGCTCAGCGGTGACCGCTAGGCCGACGGGTCGAGCAGCAGCTTGCCCGTCGTGCGCCGCCCCTGGAGGTCCTCGTGCGCCTGGCGGACCTCTGAGAGCGGGTAGGTGTGGCCCATCTGCGGGCGCAGCTCGCTGCGCGCCGCGCGCTCGAACAGGTCCGCGAGCGGCTCTTCCATCATGTCCCGCCGCCCCAGGCAGTGCATCAGCCAGAAACCGATCACCGCGCGGCTCCTGCGCATCAGCCGGCCCGTCTCCACCGAGTTCTGCTCCCGGCCCGCGATCCCGTACGCCACGATGCGCCCGAACGGAGCGAGCGCCGAGTAGCACGCGTCGAACACCCGCCCGCCCGCCATCTCCAGCACCACATCCACCTGGTTACCGTCGTTCGCTTTGATCAACGCTTCCTTCAAGTCCTCGACCGTCGGATCCACGGCCGCGTCCGCTCCCAGCTCCAAGGTCAGGGCCCGCTTCTCCTCGGTGGACGCCGTCGCAATCACCCTCCCGGCCCCGAACGGCCGCGCGAGCTGAACCGCCAGCGAGCCCACGCCGCCGGCGCCCGAGATCACCACCGCGGATTCGCCCTCGGCGAGTTTGGCCGACGTCTTGAACAGGTGCCAGGCGGTGAGGCCCTGGATCACGAGCGCGAGCGCCGTGCCGTCATCGACGCCGTCGGGGATCGGAAAGACCGTCGACTCGTGGGCGAGCGCGTACTCGGCGTACCCGCCGGAGGGCACGAGCGCCACCACACGGGTGCCGTCCGGCGTGGTCCCGGCCACCTCGCCGCCGAGCACCAGCGGCACCTCGTAGCGCGCGAGATACGAGTTCTCGCGCTGGTGCGTGTCCGCGAAGTTGATGCCCGCTCGGGAGACCTCGACCAACACCTGGCTCTCGCCGGGCTCCGGTCGCGGCAGGTCCACAACCTGCAGGACCTCCGGCCCGCCGAACTCCTGGATCTGCACCGCGCGCATGGGCGCGCAGGCTACTCTCTCGCCGGCATGTCTCTCACGGTTGTAGGTTCGATCGCCTTCGACGCGATCAAGACGCCGTTCGGCGAGCGCGAGCGCATCCTCGGCGGCGCCGCCACCCATTTCTCGCTCGCGGCGAGCTTCTTCACGAATGTCCGCGTGGTCGGCCCCGTGGGCGACGACTTCGGCGAGGACGAATACGCCGTGCTTCACGCACGGGGGGTGAACACCGACGACATCGAGTACGTCGAGGGCGGCAGGACCTTCTTCTGGGCGGGGGAGTACGAGTACGACCTCAACTCGGCCAAGACGCTCGACACGCAGCTGAACGTGTTCGGGGACTTCCAGCCGAAGCTCTCCGAGGGATCGCGGAACTCAGAGATGCTCTTCCTCGCCAACATTCAACCCGACCTTCAGCGCGAGGTGCGCGAGCAGTCCAGCGGCGCGCAGGTGGTGGCGCTCGATTCGATGAACTACTGGATCGAGTCCGCCCGCGACTCGCTCGTCAAGACGATCGGGACCGTCGACCTCGTTTTTCTCAACGACGCGGAGCTGCGGATGCTGACCGAGGAGCCGAACCTCGTGCGCGCCACCCGCAAGGTGATGGAGATGGGTCCGAGCGTCGTCGTCGCAAAGCAGGGCGAGTATGGCGCCGCGCTCTTCACCGATGACGCGTTCTTCGCCCTGCCGGCCTTCCCGCTCGAGACCGTGGTGGACCCCACCGGTGCCGGCGACTCCTTCGCCGGCGGGTTCCTCGGCTACCTCGACTCGGCCGGCCGCTCGCTCGACGAGGGGACGCTGCGCCGGGCCATGACCTACGGCTCGACGCTCGCGTCGTTCTGGGTCGAGGCTTTCGGCTCCGAGCGCGGCCAGGAGCTCACGCGCGAGGAGATCGACGACCGCTACGAGATGTTTCGGCGCATCACGACGATCGAGTCGGTGCCGACCGGCTAGCCCACCACGATTCCCACTGGCGGCGCATCGAGGCGAGCGAGGCGTCGTCGAGGCCATAGCCCGTGATCGTGACCGCCACCGACCCGGGCTCCGCGGAGTCGAGCGGCACCTTGGAGTGAACGCTAAGCAACAGGTCCCCCTCCCCGCCGGCCGCTATGGCGCGCTGGAACCGATTCTCGTACCAGACGGGGCCACTGACCTCCGCCTCGAGGTCGGCGAGCACCCGTTCGGGTAGCGCCTCCCCGCTCATGTAGATCGTCCTGCGCCCCTCCTCGGGATGGCGCTCGACGTAGTGCCGAAGCTGATGGAGAAAGGTCAGCCAGCCCTCCCTGATGTCGTCGTAGTCCCGATCTGCCCCCTCGAGCGACCCTGCCCGTACCACTCGCACGATCGTCCGCTGGCCGTCCTCGACCAACTCGATCGTCTGCCGCTGCTCGCCGTCGTCGAGGTCGAGGAGACGCGGCGGGTCCTGCACCGCGTGGTCGACAAAGATGTACTGGATCTCGCTCTCGAGCCCGTCGTACTCCCAGCCGAACCAGCGGGCGATGCGGTCCGGTTCCGTGATGGCCCGCCACACAAGCTCGCGCGGCGCCTCGACCACGACCTCTACGTGAAACGGCGTCTGCTCGGTCATGCGCGCAATCTGTCAAATACGGCCCGCATGGGACGCCGGCCGGTTTCCGGGTACGATGCCTGCGATGGGTGGAGGCTTCTGGGCTGTCTTCTGGATCGCGGTTGTGATGAAGATCCCGATCGTGATGCTGCTGTGGATCGTCTGGTGGGCGATCAAGGACCCACCCGCCGCCTGGGCCGAGGGCCGGGACGGCGGCGGTTCCGACCGCGACCCGCGGCCCCACCCACGCTGGCGCCCGCCGCGTCCTCCGCGCCGCGGCCCGCACGCGCAACCCGCGCCGCCGTCACCCGCGCGGGTGCGTATCGCCCGCGGGCGTCCGCGCATCCCCGCCGGGCACCGCTGACGGAATCTCAGCGGGCGCGCGGGTAGCCGAGCCGCTCTACGCCCTCGCGGCGGCGCATGTCGTAGGTGGCGCAGCGGCGATGCACCACAGTCTCGCCGCGCAGCCGCATGAGCTCCTGGCCGCTTGTGATCGAGCGCCCGCAGACCAGGCAGATCGGCCTTCTGCCTCGAGGGGAGCCCATCACGCTGATGATGCTGTCGAGCAACGGTGCCATCGCCACGTAGGTTCGGACACAGCGGTCGCCCGCCGGTGACTTCCTCGTGAGCCGGCCCCCGATTCCGGTAGCTTTGGCCGCCGTGAACGCCTTCCACTTCTGCGGCATCGCGCTCGCGATTTGGGCGCTCGTCCTGACCTTCATCGGCGTCACGCGCGAGGACTTCCCCACCACAGACGGCGCGGCGCGGATGGTCGCGGCCATCTCCATCGTCCTGACCGTCGCGGCTATCGGAAGCGGGATTTACACGGCGGCCACTGAGGAGGAAGAGGGCGAGGGCGAAGAAGCCGCGCTCGTTCTGCCACGCTGAAGGCATGGCTGCGATCGACGACGACGGTGTTGCGGTTCACTACACCGCCCTTCAGCGCGGCACACCCGTGATCAGCTCGGACGGCCAGGAGGTCGGGAAGGTGGTCCAGGTGCTCGACAACTACCGCGAGCACATCTTCGACGGCCTCGTGATCGAGACGACCGACGGCGCGCGCCGCTTCGTGGACGCACCAGAGGTCGCGCGCACCGCCGAGCGTGCGGTAACCCTGAACATCAGCGCGGGCGAAGTGGCGCGGCTCGGGCCGCCCGAGGGCGGATCGAGCGCCGGCAGGTCCGTCAAGCGGCTGTTCGGCGGGCTTCGGCGCCGCTGAGCGGCCACGCCTCGAGCGCCGCGCCGTAGCCGGCCGCGAGCTGGCCCAGCGCGCGCTCCCAGGTCCGCGCACGTACGGCCGCGATCCCGCCCTCGGCGAGCCGCCAGCGGAGCACCGGCGAGCTCGCCAGCTCGCTGACGGCGGTCGCGAGCGCGCGGGCGTCCGGGGGACACAGACGCCCCGTGCGCCCATCCTCGATCAGCGATCGCGGCCCGCCCTCCCCTACGGCCACCACGGGCAGGCCGCTCGCCTGCGCCTCGAGCAGCACCTGACCGAAGGTGTCCGTCCGGCTCGCGAACAGGAAGATGTCGGCGCTCGCATACGCGCGCGCCAGGCGCTCGCCCTCGAGCCAGCCGAGGAACGTCGCACGAGAGCCGAGCCGGGCGCGCAGGGCGCCCTCCTCGGGCCCGCCTCCCGCCAGGACCAGGTGAAGACGGGGGTCAGCGGCCTGGGCGGCGAGGAACGCCTCCGCGAGCAGATCGACGCCCTTCTCGGTCGTCAGCCGGCCCGCATACAGCACGCTGAGCTCGCCCGGGAGCGAGGCGGGATCTCGAAGCGCGGGATCGAAGCGGCTCACGTCCACGCCGCGCTCCCAGCGCCCGATGCGCTCACCGGGGATGCCGAGCGCGCGCAGCGACTCGTCTGCCGACTCGCTCGGCGAGAGGACGATCTCGCACTGGCCGTAGAGCGCAGCCAGCGCGGTGTCCATCCCCGCCCGCAGCCTTGCGTCGCCGGAGCGCAGCCCGGCGTAGACGCCGAGCTCCGTGTGGTAGGAGCCCACCAGCGGCAGCTCCATGATCCGGGCGATGAGCGCGGCTGCGACCCCGGCCGGGCCGGGGGAGCAAAGGTGCACGATGTCGTAGCGCCCCTCGGCGAGCGCCTCGACGGCCGCGTGCAAGCTGGGAACCCCCACACGCAGGCCCGCGTAGAAGGGCAGCTCGACCTCCGCCGCGGCGGGCAGGCGCCGGTCGACGTGGGCGTCGGTGCCGATCACCTCGACCTCGAAGCCCGGCACGCCGCGCTCGCGCAGCTCGTCGAGCGTGTGCGTGACGCCGTGCATCGCGCCGACGCCGTCAGCGACGAGCGCCACTCGCCGCGGCTCCGACTCGCGCGCAAGGAGCTTACCCTTCTCGCGCCCGAGGAACGCCGCGGCCGGTGCGTACGGGATGGCCGGGATGCAGGCGGAGAAGACGGCGCCGGCGGCCGCCAGTGCGCTGAGATGAAACCCGTCGGCGCCGGGCTCCGCATGCTTCGCGAAGGCCCCCACAACGACCTCCGTCGCCTCGCGCAGCTTGCGCTCGTGCGCGCTGCGCCCACGGCGCGAGAGGTCGGCGTGGGCGAAGCCGTCCTCCTGCATCCAGGCGAGCAGCTCGGGCTCCGACAGGTCGAGGTCGAGCGAGTCCAACCAGGCGCGCAGGAGAGCGCGCGCATCGCCGGGACAGAGGTCGGCGGCGATCGCGCCGGAGCGCGCGTCGCCCTGGCGCATCACGCGCTCGACGATGCGAAGCACGGCGCGCGGGTCGGGCGCCGCGCTGGGCTCGCCGCGTCCGAGGGCGCGCACGGCTATGGCCATGGCCGCGTGTGCCCACTTGGCCGCGCTGCCCTGCTCGCCGCGCGCCACGGCCTCACTGCGGCGCAGCCGGCGAAGAAACTCTTCCGGAGTCGACGCCGGGGGCGTCTCGGTCCAGGTTCGCCCGATGTCGACTCCGGCATGGTCATCCGACCCGCCGACGCCGGCGCCACCGTGGGTCTCGATGTAGATGGCGGCCGGCATGTTCAGCTCGCGGGCGCGGGCGCCGTTCCTCGTCTCCCAGATCGGGAACAGGCGCGCGAGCCGGCGGCGGTGGCGCGCCTTTAGGGGCGCGGCGACCGCGTAGAAGGGGTGGGCCAGGGCGCAGGCGATCGCGTTCCCGTGGAGGTACTCCGCCACCTCGTCTACGTCCCTCGCATGCCGCTGCAGCCAGTCGTGGTCCTGCGGAGTGATGCCCCAGCAGAGCACGTGCACGGCCTGGGGCTCCCCGCGGAACCAGGCGGTCAGCTCCTCGGAGACGAACACGTCCGGCCTGTCGGCGATCTCGAGCACCCCGGAGATCGTGTCGTGATCGGTGATCGTGACGAGGTCCATGCCGCGCCGCCGCGCGAGCTCGTAGACCTCCTCCGGTGGCGTCGCGCACTCTGGCAGGCCGAGGGCCCGCTGCACCCCGAGCTTCGACTCCTGCGACGCCGTCGAGTGGCAGTGAAGATCCGCCTTGGTGACCGGCGTCCGAATCATTTCGAATCCAGATTCGCCTGCAATGAGCGCTTTTTCGTTACCGGCGGGCGAACGTCGCGTAACGGGACTGTGAACCAGCTAGCGTCGCCCCTGGAATGGACGAGGTCAGCTTCCGGCGCGGCGGGCCCGGCGACGCCGAGGAGATCGCGCTGACGATGGAGCTCGGATTCGAGACCTATCGGGAGTTCATGCCCAAGGGCTGGGCGCCGCCCCCGACCGAACCCGAGCCCCTACGCGCGCGGCTCGCCGACCCGGCCGTCTGGTGCCGTGTAGCGGAAGCGCACGGCGGGATGGTGGGCCACGTGGCGCTGATGCCGGCTGCCCTCCACGCGGACTTCCCCGACGCCGACCCGTCCCTCGCTCATCTATGGCTGCTCTTCGTTCGCGAGGAGCACTGGGGCGGCGGGATCGCAACGAGCCTGCACAGCGCCGCGGTCGAGGAGGCGGCGCGGCGGGGCTTCTCCACCTTCAGGCTCTTCACGCCGCTCGCGCAGGCACGGGCCAAGCGGTTCTACGAACGCGAGGGTTGGACCGCCGCCGCGCCGCCGTTCACGGAGGAGCACTGGGGCGGGATGGAGCTGGTCGAGTACCGCAGGCCGCTCCCCAGACTCCTTCACTCGATGTAAACAGCCGCCGGCCGCGCGTCTGCCAGAAGGAGGCGCATGTCCGAGCCGCTCGTGCTGGAGCGCGGAGCCCTGCGCGTGACGGTGGGGCTCGAGCCGCTCGCGATCGAGATCCGGCGCGGTCGGCGCCTGATCAGGGAGCTGCGGCTCTGGGCTGCTGCGGGCGAGTCACGCGACCAGTTCATCAAGCTGACCGAGGGGATGATCGCGGGCGAGGAGCTCGAGCGCCCGCGGTGGTTCGGAGCCGCCGCCCGGCACGGGCGCCGTATCGAGGGCGATCTGGGAACGGTCTTGGTCGAGCTCGAGGACGAGCGCGTGGTCATCCAGTTCGAGCCGGCCGCCGGCCCGTTCCGGATCGGGGCGGAATGGGAGCGACGCGCCGGCGAGCGCTTCACCGGGCTCGGCGCCCGCCATGGGGAAGAGGTCGAGCAGACGGGCCGCCAGGTCCGGCTCGGCGGCGATCGCCGCTACACCGGGCCGGACTGCCCGCCCGACATGCTCGATGTGGGAGGCATTCCCCAGGGTGACTACGCGCCGGTGCCCTGGCTGCTCGCGAGCCGCGGCTATGCACTCTGGCTCGAGACCGAGGGCGACGGGGCCGAGTTCGACCTCGGCCACAGGGTCGGGGTCTCAGCGCGGGCAGCCGCCGGCCCCTTTCGCCTGCACGTCCTGTGCGATCCCACCCCCGCTGCGCGGCTGCGCCGCTTCCTGCGGCTGACCGGGACGCCCCCGCTGCTGCCCGAATGGGGATACGGGCACTGGAAGTCGCGCGATGTCTACGAGCACCAGAGCGACGTGGAGGACGACTTCGACGGCTACCGCCGCCACCGGCTGCCGCTCGACGCGATCGTGCTCGACTCGCCCTGGGCGACCCAATACAACACCTGGGAGCCGAACCCGCACCAGTTCCCGGACTTCGGCGGTATGGTCGCCCGCTTCCGCGAGCGCGGGGTGCGCACCGTCGTGTGGGCCACCCCCTGGGTCAACCTCGAGTCGCGCGACGGCCAGCGTCCTCCCGACCCGGACTCGGAGCGCCTGCACTCGCAGCCGGCCTCGAACTACGAGCCAGGCGCCCGCGCGGGCCACTTCGTGAAGGCGGCCGACGGCGGGCCGCACCAGGCGCGCTGGTGGATGGGTACCGGCTCGCCGGTCGACTTCACCTCGCCGCGGGCCGAAGAGTGGTGGCGCGAGCAGGTCAAGCGCGTGCTGCGCCTGGGCGTGGAGGGCATCAAGGCCGACGACGGCGAGGGCTGGTATTACCCGCCGGAGATTCGCTTCGCCGACGGACGGACCGGGGCGCAGGCGGCGTGGGCGCTCGGGCTTCTCTACAGGCGCTCGATGCAACGGGCCATGGACGAGGTGCACCCGGGCCGAGGGGTGCTGTTCGGGCGACCCGGCTGGACAGGCCAGCAGGCGGTCGGGGTCACCTGGGGCGGGGACCAGCCGTCGGACTTCTGGTCACTCGAGACGCTCGTGGCGGCCACGATCACCGCCGCCGCAACCGGCTTCTCGAACTGGTCCCACGACGTCGGCGGCTACCTGGGTGAGCGGCTGGTGGCCCGCTGTCCCAAGGAGCTGCTGCTGCGCTGGGTCGAGTTTGGCTGCTTCACGCCGCTGATGCAGGCGCACGGGCGCTTCGAGCAGGAGGCCTGGACCTACGACGAGGAGACACTGCGCGTGTATCGCGACTACGTCCTGCTGCACGAGCGGCTCGTCCCCTACGTGCGGGCCGCGGCCGCCACCGCGGCCCGCGCCGGGCTCCCGATCGTGCGCCCGCTGTTCCTGAGTGACCCGTCCGACGAACGCGGCTGGGCGCTTGCCGACCAGTACGGCTACGGGCCCGCGCTCTGGGTCGCCCCGGTGCTCGAGCGCGGCGCCACGGAGCGCGAGGTGTCGCTCCCGCGCGGGGACTGGATCGACTTCTGGACCGGCGAGCCCGTGCGCGGCGGCGGAGAGATCCTCGCGGCCGCGCCGCTCGACGGCATCCCCGTCTTCGTGCGCTCCGGCTCGATCGTCGTGACCTATCCGACCGCGCACGTGGAGAGCGGCCTGGGCGACACGCCCGACAGCGAGCGCCCGCTCGAGGCGACCCTGTGGGGCGAGCCGCCCCTGGGGCGGTGCGGCGTCCGGCTGGCCGACGGCACTCGGATCGCCTGGCGGCACGGCCAGTGGTCGGCGAGCCCGCGGCGAGAGATCGTCTTCACGCGGCGTTAGGCCGTTTCGGCGCCAACGTCTCGATCGCCCGCTCGCAGGCCTCGTCGAGTTCCTCTCGCCCATCCGGCACCGACTGGCAGTTGATGAAGTACTCGGTGTCGCCGTCGAACACGGCGACGATCGTGCTGCGCCCGTCCTCCGGCTCCTGGAGCTTGTCGATCTCGTAGCGGAAGGCGAGCATGCCGGCCGCGTCGATCCGTTCCCCGCTGACGTCGGTGCCGGCGAGACGGCTGAGAACCGTGTCGAGCTCCTTCTTGACGGCGCCGGCGTCGTCCGCGCTCACCGCTCGGTCCAGGTCGTAACGCTGGACGAAGATCGCGTTGTCCTCCGAGAGGGCGAGCGCGACCGACGCCTCCGCCTCCTCGACAGCGCGCTCGGCGTTCACGTCCGTCGTGCGCTCGAAGTCACCGGGGTACTCGAAGGTGATCGCGAAGCCGTCCTCGTCGAACATTTTCGGCTCGTCCGAGCCGCACGCCGCCGGCATCACAATGGCGCAGGCGAGTAGGGCCGGCAGCCAGCGAGCCCTCACCTAGTCGCCCTCTCGCCAGTAGCGCTGGTACCAGCGGCCCTCGGAGGCATCCTCGGCGGTGAGGATCATCACGCGCCACGGGTCGAGCCGGAGCACCGCATACACGCCGCCGAGCGGCCCATCCTTCCATTGGGGAAGGGTCGAAGGGTCGTAGCCGAGCGGCGGCTCCGCTTCGAGGAAGAGGTTCCAGACCCGCTCGCGCTCGTCGTCTGCCCATGACGCCCGGCAGTCGGCGTGGGCGGTCTCCTGCTTGGGCGACCAGTACGCGACCGACACGTAGGGGTTCGCGGCGAGGTGCTTCGACTTGAGCGGCGAACGGACCGTGCCGACCCAGCCGACGGGCCGCCCGTCGGCGACCTCCCAGTAAGGATGGAGGATCCGCGTGCGCGGACGGCCCTGCGTGTCGACCGTGGCAACCGTCGCCCAGGCGACCTCGGCGCTGATGCGCAGGAAGTCCTCCTCGATGCTCTCGAAGCTCGGCATGCGCTGGAGTATCCCTTTCCGGCAAAATCGGGAAGAAGGAGACAGCGCCCAAGCAAAGACGAGGAGAGAGATGGCCGAGGAGCACACTCAGCGCGAGGACGGTGGTGGCGTCGCCACGGCCAAGAACTCCCTCAGCGTCACCGACAACCGCACCGGCGAGACCTACGACGTCGAGATCAGCGACGGCACGGTCAAGGCGATGGACTTCCGCCAGATCAAGGTCGACGACGATGACTTCGGCCTGATGACCTACGACCCGGCGTTCACGAACACGGCGTCATGCCGCAGCTCGGTCTGCTTCATCGACGGCGAGGCGGGCGTCCTCGAGTACCGCGGCTACCCGATCGACCAGCTCTGCGAGCGCTCCACCTACCTCGAGGTCGCGTATCTCCTCATCTACGGCGAGCTCCCTACGCAGAGCCAGCTGGACGAGTGGGTCTTCGAGATCACCCACCACACGTTCGTCCACGAGAACATCAAGAAGTTCGTCGAGGGCTTCCGCTACGACGCCCACCCGATGGGAATGCTGCTCGCCACGGTCGGGGCGCTGTCGACCTTCTAC
>Ga0081538_10004839_pt1 | contig 12271 bp, 9 predicted proteins | sample TabmetS5T2R1_FD_71022 | JGI IMG/M metagenome (GOLD analysis project Ga0081538, IMG submission 71022) | Tabebuia heterophylla rhizosphere microbial communities from the University of Puerto Rico - S5T2R1 | ecosystem: Host-associated > Plants > Roots > Rhizosphere ... | reverse complement strand
CCCCCCCCCGGGAGGAACGGGAGGGACTGGGAGGAGCCCGGGCCCGCTTCCCCCCCCCCCCCTGGCCGACCGAATAACGGGGGGGGTGGGACGGCCGGGCCGAGCCGAGACAACGCCGAGCCGGGCCCTCGGAGCGCCACTCGAGATGACGGCTGCGAACCTCGCGATCGAGACGTTCCTGCCCGCGGACGCCGCCGAGCACGGTGCGGCTGCGGGAACTGGCGGAGCTGCCGGAGCAGGCCCCGGCGGCTAGGGTCGAAGGAGCAGCGAGCCCAGCGTCAGCGTAGTCCCGTTCAACGCCAAAGCGAGGGCGTAGCTCAGTCCACACTGAGACTTGTGCCGAGAATGCGCCCCGTGGCGCCGATGACCTCACCTGATCTAGGTCCGAGCGGTTCTAGGGCGTGAAGCCGCCGATCTGCGTTTCCCACTGGCAGCTGCCGGCTATATGGGTCGCGCGTTCGCCGGCGAGCCAAAAGCCCTTGTTGTCAGCGTCGGTGTGTGCGCCGGTGTAGTCCCCGAACCGCGGCTTCGTCCGGCTGCAGCTCCCGATGCTGAGCCGATTCGGGGGCTGGAAGCTCCGCGCGGCCGGGTCGTCCTTCATCGTCCACCACGTCGAGAGCGGCTGGTCGGCGCCGCTTACCTGGTAGACGAGTGCCGTCTGGCCGTCCTTGTTTACGGCCACGCCGGGGAAGGTGTAGAAGAGGTCGGGCTCGCCAATGACGCCGGGCTCATAGATGAGCGTCGCGCGCGGGGCTCCACTGGCGTCCGGCGGATCGATCTTGATCGGGACTGCGCGGATGCACGACTCGGCATCGCCCCCGCCCTGCGTGCACTCGGTGGCGTGGACGCCCCAGATCGTGCCGCCCAGCCCGACCGCCTGCCTGATCCTTGCGTCGCGCGTGTTGAGTCGGGCCCCGCCGGGAGGCTGCGGGGAATCGGGCGGAGGACGGAAGGTGAAGTGTCCGCCGACGCGTACGAAGTGCGGCGTCGGTGTTGACATCTGATCCGAGACCTGCCAGAGCCGATACGTGCCAGACGGCGTAGCCTCCGCAGAAAGCAGGTAGACAGCGTTTTGAGGGGTGCCTGCCGGCGCCTGTGACGTAAGCGGCTGGACTGGGGCAAGCGATTCCGCATCCTCGTCGTAGGGGGTCGTCGACGCTCGAAGCGCGGGCAGTGGCGGGCGCGGCGGACATCCCCTCGGAGGCGCGTTATTCGCGAGCGGACGTTTTCTCACCATGCGGACTGCCGCAAACGTGATCTTCCGGGGCGCGCTGAAGGTGACCTGGTTCGTTGTCATAACCACCCTCGTCCGTCCAATGGCGATTCCCGGGTAGTCGGCCCAGGCAGGTTCGGGCGTGCTGCTCTTGGAGTCCCACGAGTACCGGCACCAGTCGTCTGGACGTTTCAGGCTTGCGGGGTCTGGCGAGCGCGAAACCATGAGCCAGATGCGAGACGTTTGGGGCGTATCCGTCTGCTGGAGGGCGAGCAGATAGACGCGTCGATCTGGTCCGATCGGATCGAGGATGAGCTTGGGATCGAAGAGGGGGTCGTTGTTGGTCACGGGGGCCGGGGCTCCGAAGAATGACTTGAGGGACTTCGTTGCGACGGTTGTGCCCTTGCGGGTCATGAGGCGTACCGCGCTGTTGGTGGCCTCGATCACGTGCTGGGCTGTAACGGCGATTGTGGTGTCGGGCGGATCGTGAGCGGCCGCGGTTCGGTCGAGGCCGCGGAAGGAGCTCATGTCGCGGAGGTCGACGCCGTTCGGCGTGTAGTCGGCGAAGTAGGCGCGCGCCTCGGGTAGCGCAGGGGGCTCGGTCACCGGCACATGAGTGCCCGGCTTGGTCTTCACGTCAGCGCCGTCATGCCTGACCGTGCGGGTCGAGGTGTTGATTGCTGTGATCTTGCGGTCCTCGGCCAAGACCTTGCCCGTGAAGTTGTCCACCAGGTTGATGGACATGCTCTTGCGAAGGTATTGCAGATTGTCCACCGTGAAGGTGTTGGCGCCGTCGGCGGTGATCGCCGCCAGCGGGCCGGTGCGGATGCGTCGAAAGCCGCCGACTCGGCTGCCCGCGGTGACGAGCTTGAGCCTGTCTGCCGCGGGGGCAGCAGCGCCAGGTGCGCGGTCGACGTCGAGTTGCAGCGCCCCGTCCAATTCTGCAGCGCCGTCGACCTCGAGGCGGTCGTGTCCGCTGACCGGCGTTGCCCGTTTCAGGTCGATCTGCAGCTTGCCTTTCCGGCGCTGGACGTAGGGGCCGCGAACACCGATCGTGCCGAGGGCGTCTGCAGACGCCGGGTCGCCGGGCGCCACGACGGCACTCTCGTTTGTCAGCGGGGCATCCAGGCGGCCCCTGCCGCGCAGCGTCCCGCCCTTAAGCTCGACCGGGTGAGCCGATGAAATCGCGCCGCCGGCAAGTACCGTGCGCCCCGCCGCCTGCGTATACGGCATGAGGTTCATCTCGAGCGTGCCCGAGCGCAGCTCAGCGGTGCCGCGGTTTTCGAGCGCCGGGCCGCTGAGCGTCGCGAAGCCCGGGGCACCCGCGTCCGAGATCAGTGTGCCGCCGGCACGGTTGAGAATTCGCGGGGGCGAGACGCAGCAGGCGGTTGCCTGGACCAGTACCCCGCCCTTGATCGTCAGCGTGCCCGCGTTCTCGAGTAGCGCTGAGGAACTCATGAGCAGCCGTCCGCCGCCCTCGAACGTCGCCGTGCCGGAGTAGCGGGCGTTTCGGCCACCGGTGCCGCGGGTTGACGGCGCTTCGATCACCAACCGCTTCGTCAGCGCCTTCTCATCGGCGCCTGAGATCACCAACCGATTTCTTGGCGGTTGCTTGCGGGGCGGGACCGTGACCGTGCCCTCGACGGCGCCGCCGGTCCAACGAACCAGACCTCCTCCCTCGAACGAACCCGTGCCGGCGATCTGGCCGCCTTTGGCCAGTTGGAATGTGCCGCCCGCCAAGTTCACAGGGCCGTGCAGCGTGGCGATCCCAGAGAGCTCAGTAATGCCGGGGCCTGTAAAGCGAGCGCCGGCGCCGATCTGGTGCGGCCCGGCGGCGAGTTTGAACAATCCGCTGTCCACCTTCACTAGGCCGCTGTTGTTCAGGGTCATGTTTTGCACGGTCGCGCTCGGCAGCTCAAAGGACAGCGGCGGACGGATTACGCGGAAGGTGCCGCGGTTGAGGATCCGAGCGGGCGTGACACAGCAGGACCCACCGTTTACGACCGCTCCATGCTCGAGCCCAATCGTGCCCCTCGTGCTGTTCAGCAGCATCGAGTTATGCCAGAGGTTGACTGTCTTGGCGTCGGCCGCGAACGTGAGCGCTCCGTCGTTCACCACGGTTGCTTCCTGCCCCAGGCTCTTCGCGTTCGGGCCCGAGATCTTCGACTCGCTGCCGGCCTTCAACGTGGCATGACTGTTGATCTCGCCGCCAGTCCAGGTCAGGCGATCGGAAATGGTCAGGCGATGGCTCAAGACGCTTCGGCCGCCCACCTGCTTGTGACCGTCGATATAGCCGCCTGTGTGTAAGGTGAGGGCCTTCACCCGGCGGTTGCCGTTCAGCTTTACGTTCCCTGGGGGCTGGGGTCCGATCGTGACCTCATCGTCTCGCTCCGGAACCTGGTTCGAGCTCCAGTTCTTGCCGTCATCCCAGCTCGTTCCGTCCCCCTGGCCAGTCCAGGTCACGCCGGAGGCGACCGACGGCATTGCAAGCGTGACGAGAACGACAACCACCGCGAGGACGGCGAATGTTGTGCGCCGGAGGCCGCAGCGGGCCCCGGTTTGTGGCCGCGGCCGGACCAGCTCACTCTCGTTCGAGAGGGGCATCGCAGCCGTCGGATCCTCATGGGACCGCGTCACGCTGCGGGACCTGATCGTTTTGCACCGCCTCATCCGGGGCCTCCGAGGCTCCCACCCCGCGACCCTTAGTGTGTGACATTCGTCACAAGACGCTAGCGCGCAGCCTTCGCGGCGGGAGAGGCTCCGAACCCTGGTCGCCTACGCGACGGCCGACGCTTTGCTCATCGTCCAGCCGACAAGATGACGGGCCGAGAGTTCTCCCCTTACCTGGCTGTCGGCAAAGGGCCGCTTCTACACCCGCGCTTAGTAACAGTGACCTGGCTGCTCCGCGTGCCCAGCGACCGGCTCGCGGGAGCTGCGCTGACGCGTCGGCCGACTCGGCCAATTGTTAACGAGGCTGGAGAACGGTTCCGAGCGGTCGACAGGGTTTGCTGACAGCAACCGACGGATGTGCTAGCGGCGGCGGATCCGATTGCCTCCGGCGGACGCCCTCCCTCTTGGCGTGCTCCGTGAGCTAGCACGCATTGAGTGAACACGCAGGATTGGTGAGCGAGGCCGGAGGAGAGGAGACGCTGGGCGATGGCACGGGACGGCCTACTGACGGCCCGAGCGCAGTCCTTGACTTCGACAGGGGAGACATGGTCGCTATGTAGGGCTCACTCCGGGTGTGGCGCATCTTTCGGAGCGCGCTAAGCTAGTTCGACTGCCCTTGGGATTCTTCACCTAAACCGTTGAACCGCTGGAGGTGCAATGACTGAGAACGATCCGCGGTCTGAGCACGAGAGGGAGAGGGAGGAGAAGGTACCCGCAGAGCCGACCTCCGAGGATGAGCGTTTGCTCGACGAGGAGATTAAGACGCTTCCGCTTCGAGTACGGGAACGCATCAAGCTGAGGCGCCCGGAGATGGACGACGACGTCGGTCCTGGGATGGACTGGATCGATAATTAGCAGTCGTCTGCGTCGGAAAACACACTGTGGTCGGGGAGTCTCATGGCGGTCCGCAAGACCTGCAAGACACGATAGCTCCTGTAACGCTCGATTCCTTCTTTCGTCGGTATTGGGAACGCGAGCCGCTCTACGGGCCTGCGCGGGAGGGTCGATCGTTCACAGCTCTGTTCGCGCCGGAGGACTTTGAGTATCTCGTTTGTTCGGCTGCGCTGCGCTACCCAGCGCTGCGGGTCGTCAAGCAGCATGAGCACGTCGACGTTGGCCAGTACACTGCCGACCTCGCATGGCGTCCCGAATCGTTTACGGGAGTAGTCGATCTCACACGCTTGACAGCCTTGCTCGCGGAAGGCGCGACAATCGTCCTTCAGGGATTGCACTATTTCTGGCCTCCTCTGTCGCGCTACTGCCGTGCGCTCGAAGCCGACTTCGGATGCGGCGTCCAGGTAAATGCTTACTATACCCCTGCGAGCTCGACCGGGCTGCCGCTACACCATGACACGCACGACGTGTTTGTTCTCCAGAGCCGGGGCAGGAAGACCTGGCGTGTTTTTAGTCCACTTGTTGAGCTCCCACTCGAGAGTCAGCGGTACGAGCCGCGCCTCGACCCTGCTGGACGAGAGTCTCGTGAGCTCACTCTGGAGCCCAGCGAGTTCTTATACATGCCACGCGGCTGGTTGCATCAAGCCCGAGCACAGGATGAACCCTCACTGCATCTTACAGTCGGGATAAGGGCCTACGTATGGCTGGAGGACCTACATGCCGCGCTCGAAGAGTGCTCGGACGACGTCGCCTTTCGACGGAGCGTGCCAATGAGCGGCGAGGCTCAGGAGGATCTTCTCGCACGGCTGCAACAGCGACTAACCCCCACTGCCGTCCAACGTCGCAGACGGCTTAGGGCCGCAGCCGGCCAGCAATCGATTCTTCCCGATCAGATCAGTCAGGAGGAGAGGCTCGGCAGCCTTGGCGTTAACTCGGAGGTGTGTCGTCGAGACGACGTTGTCGTTGAGCTGCTCGACTGGGAAGGCGATCACCTGGGGGTGGCGTTCGAGGGCAAGACCGTCGTCTTTCCCCCACAAGCGAGAGAGGCGTTACAGTTCGTGCTGTTTGGTCCTCGCCGGTTCAGCCCGTCGATGCTTCCCGGCTCTCTCCGTGAGGCAGGGCGGATTGTGTTGGTTCGGCGACTAATACGGGAAGGCCTGCTTCGTCTCACGGTAACTTCGTAGGCGCGGACCCCGTCCCGGGCGGCGACTAGGACGTCGGAACAGGCGAACTAACAAACCGGGCAACCTCGACCTTCGTCGACGCGCTCTTCCTGGAGAGCGCCCTGCCCAGTCCCTCGAGTCGCTATCTGACCCTCCGCGCGCGAGACCGCCTAGGGAACACCGCCCGAGCGCAACGCCTCCCGATCGTCCTCCGTTAGTTAGCGCTCGAATACGCCAGCGGCGAGGCGCTCCGCATCCCGCCGGCCTCAAGGACTGGGCGGAGAGGATCATCGCGCCTCTGTCTGGCTAAAGGCTGTGACCGCGCCGTAGCCCTCACATAGCGAGGGCCAGAATCGACCTGGCCACACCACGAGTTTCAGAACTGGCTCCGCCGGACGTGGCGCGAGGCCCGCAAAAGGGCTGAAATTCAGTCGGCCGCCGTACTACCTGCACCAGGCCTACGCCTCGCTTCAGATCCGAGCAGCCCTATCGATCCCCGAGCTGGCCGAGCAGATGGGGTACTCGCCCCAGATGACCATCGGCACTATGCGCACGTGATCAGAGAACTCGAAGGCGAGCCGGTCGTGTCTGCTGAGGAGCAGATTGAGCGGGCTCGCAGCGAATACGGTGCCAGCAGATCGTCGGCGTCCCGCCCCCGCGAGTCCCCTCGGGACTGTGAGAGCCGCACCAAGCTGGGGCGCGCCGAATAGCCGAGTTCGACAGGCGCGCGACTGCAGCTTGACGCACACGGCGGCACTCGCTCGGCTGAAGCCGCGGCCAACACGAGGTTCGGAAGAAGCGCCGGCCGTCCAAACGGCGTGCGGGACCCGAAATCGGGATCTGCACACGTTTGCGGCAAGTTCTTAGGGGAACCCGACACGAAATAGGGCTTGAGCTTCGGTCCCCAAGGAGGAGCAGTGTCGGAGTGGTTTACGCGCAGCCGGTCGGGGGACGCCCGAGATGCAGTCGACGGAGGACTCGACAGGCTTCTGACGCTCACGCGCGGCCAGCTCGTCACGCGGGCCGCGGTCGGGGCCGGGGCGGTGACGGCTGTGGGCGTGGTGGCCGGAGGCCTACCGCGGCTTGCGGCGTCGGAGCCCTCTCGCGAGCAGGACAGGTCGATCTTGGAGTGGCTGCTGCGGGTTGAGTACGTGCAGGCCGCCTTCTATGACGCGGTGGAGCGCGGGGGTGCATTGCAGGGTGAGCCGCGCGAGTACGCTGCGCGCGTCGGGAGGCATGAGCGCGCTCATGTGGAGGCGCTCAGGAGCGAGCTGGGGCCCGATGCGCCGGAGCGACCGGAGTTCGACTTCGGCGACGCGACGAGCGATCCGGACCGGTTCGTAGAAACGGCGGTGGCGCTGGAGGAGCTCGCGGTGGCGGCGCTCAACGGACAGATCCCGAACCTCACGCGGCCGCGGGTGATGACGGCGATGAGGATCGTGTCGGTGGAGGCTCGCCACGTCGGTTGGGTTCGCGACCTCGCGGGCCGCAATCCGGCGCCTCAGCCCGCTGACCGCGCGGCGACGCAGGACGAGACGCGAGCAGCGCTGCAGGCAACGGGTTTCAAGGAGTAGCAAAGGGATGTCGGGTCTCACGCTTGAGTCGGTGGACCGCTCCGGTGCTATCGCGGAGGCGTTCGACGAGCTGACTGGCGGCACTCGGGCGGACTTCTTTCGCAAGGGGCTGATCGGTGGCGGCGCGATGCTGGCGGCGCTCGAGACCCCGGCGCTGGCGCAGCCGCGTAACACGAAGAAGGACGTGGCGATCCTGAGGTTCGATCTGAATCTCGAATACCTGCAGGCGGCCATGTACAGCGAGGCGGAGCGGCTGGGTCAAGTGAGGGAGCGGACGCTTGAGTGGTCGCGCGTCGTGGGCGCGAACGAGCGCGGGCATGTAAAGGCGATTCGCGGTCTGCTGGGACGCGATGCAGTCCCGAGCCCGAGCTTCAACTTCCGCGGTGTCACCGAAGACGACCGCACCTTTACGGAGACAGCCGTGGCGTTCGAGGACCTGACCGCGGCGCTCCTGAAGACACAGGCGGTGCAGGTGGACTCGCGCCGTGTGCTGGCGGCGCTGGCGTCCCTGCACTCGGTCGAGGCACGCCATGCCGCCTGGATCCGGCACATCGCCAACATCGTCCCGGCCGCGGAAGCTTTCGACCAGCCGACCTCTAAGACGAAGGTTGTACGCCTGGTGGAGTCGACGAACTTTGTTACCTCGCTGCCGAGGACGAGAGGAAGGCGGAAGCCCGGGTTTACGGGATGAGCGGGCCATGAGACCCACGTGGCGCAGCGGGTTCGGTGCTGCCCTCGTGATCGGTGGGCTCCTGATCGCTGCGGCGGTAGCGGTGGTCGTGATTGCCGCCCCTTCTGACTCGTCGCCGGCGGACCCGGCGCTTCCATCTCCCCCTCGCCCGGCGTTCACACCCGAGAACGTCCCGCTCGGGGGGCCGCCCGTGGTCTACTGGGCGCCGGTGCTGGCCGCGACCACCGTGCGCGATCGTCCCGCCGGCCACGGCGCGATGGCGGAGGTCGAGGCGCGCACGCCGGAGGGGACCGCGAACCTCGTGCTCATCTCTCGCCAGGCGAAGCGGGCGGCGGGGCGGCTATGGGTACGCGTCCGAGCCGCCGGGCAGCCGGACGACGTGTCCGGCTGGGTGCCGCGCTCGAGTCTTGGCGGCTATACGCCGGTCAGAACCCGGCTTATGGTCGACCGCGGCCGGCTGACGGTGACGCTCCTGCGCGACGGGCGGCCCGTGTTCCGGGCCGACGCGGGCATGGGTACGCCGGGAACGCCCACGCCGACCGGCCGGTTCTACGTCCGCAACAAGCTGCACCGCTACTCGAGCCCGTTCTACGGGCCGGTGGCGTTCGGCACGAGTGCGCGCTCGGCCGCGGCGAGCGACTGGCCAGCAGGCGGCTTCGTCGGAATCCACGGCACCAACCATCCGGAGCTGATTCCGGGACGGGTGTCCGCCGGATGCATCAGGCTCAAGAACCGCGCGATCCTGCGGCTGGCGCGCCTGATGGACGTCGGCACGCCGGTAACGGTGCGCTGATGGCCGGGGCGTGGATCAGAGCCGGGGTGGCGGCTCTGCTCGCCTGCGCCGCCTTCGCCGCCACCGCGTTGGGACAGCCGAACGAGCGCGCGCGTGATCGCGTACAGCGCCCAACGCAGCTCCTCAGGGAATACCCCTTCGATCAGGGCCGGCTCCGCAGCACGGCACGTTCGGACCCGCCCCGCTCCGGCGCTGGATCCGCAGCTTTGCCCACCCCAGGCGACTCCGGTAATGGCTGGCCGCTGATATGGCTCGCGCTGGGTGGGGCGGCGCTCCTCGGGGCGCTCGCGCTCATCGCACGGCGTGCCCAGCGGCCGAGCGGACCTCGGCTGACAAGCGCGGAGATCGGTGGACGGACGGACGAGGCCGGATGGCTCGTGTTCGACACAGAGCCGAGCAGGCCACAGTCGGTGGTGGCTTCGCAGGCCGGGCGGTTTCCGCGGCGAGGCAGCGGGGCTCCCGCGGCCAACGCATACGCGGTTGCGAATCAGAAGGGCGGCGTCGGAAAGACGACGGTTTCCCTGGTGCTGGGGGCGGCCGCCGCACGGCGGGGGAAGCACGTGCTGTTGGTGGACCTGGACCCCCAGGCTTCGGCCACGTCGGTGCTCGCAGCCGACGAGGAGGAGCGTCCGAGTATCGCCGATGTCATCGTCGACGGTGCCTGCCAACTGCGGGAGACCGTCATACCGACAACCTGGGGGCTCGACCTCGCTCCGGCCGAGCGGCGCCTCCGGTCGGCGGAAATGGGTGCTCCCACACAGGGATTGGCTCTGAGACACGAGCTCACCGCCGGCGCCGACTACGACCTTGTGCTGATCGACTGTCCGCCCAGCCTCGGAAGGCTGACGGTCGAGGCGCTGACCGCGGCCTCGCGTGCGCTGGTCGTGACCGAGGCGAGCTTTCTCGCGCTGCATGCCATGGAGGAGCTGCTCGACACGCTCGACTCGATCGCAGAAAACGAGAATCCGTCGCTCGGGCTGGGTGGGGTGGTCGTGAACCGGTTCGAGTCGACCGCGGAGCACCGGCGCAGCATGGAGGAGCTCGAGGCGAACCTCGGTCCGCGCTTGTGGACGCCGCACATCCCGAAGCGGGCCATCCTGCAGGAGGCCATGCGCCGAGGCAAACCGCCCCAGGACCTAACGACACACAGTCACTACGCCAGCGAGATCGCTTCTATCTTCGACCAGCTCGTGGAACGGATCAGCGCGGTCAGGCTGAAGTCCTAGCCCTGCGCGGCGACCCACGTCGTGTCGCGAACCCTTGCGGCTTCGGCCCGCACCCACAGGTGGTCGCCGAACTGTTAGCGACTGAGTGCCTGAGAATGCGCGTGCGCTACCGAACGTGGCCCTGAGACCTTTTCCGTGTTCGGGCTGGGGGCCGAAATCAAATCCAGTCGCGCGGATCTCACATAACCGCTGTATTTGCAGCGGTTTCGTCATTCCGAGGTGCTCTTCGCAGGAAGACGACGGGGTCCAAATAGGGTCCAAGTTCTAGGCAGGGCAGCTCAGCTACGTGTTCATTCAGGTCGAGCTCTACCAGCCGCGCGCGGCGGTCCCGCAGAACGCTCCGCACGCGCACGCCCCCGATCAAGCAGGAGTTCGCCTGCCCGCCTCGCTCAACTCGCCGGCCGGGCTCGGAGCAACTGTCACGCCATCCGGGACTGAAAGATCCTCAGCGCCCTATCGAGGGAGCCCGTCGTAGCGTTCTTGGGCTCGGGGCCGACGGCCCGTCGACGTGTCTCCTTATCGATTGCTGGGCAGGACGCCGTGCCTCGGAGAAGAAACGTCCGATCCGGTCCGAACTCGGTGTCGTTGGGCTCAGCGAGAGGTTGATCCCACTTTGAGGTGTCGCTCAAGACATGCTCGAGCTGGTTCAGGTGGCGATAGCTCGCCTCGAGCTCGGCGAACTCCTCCGGCGTGACAGTGCGCGCTACGGCATCCCTGTACGTAACCCAAGACTCGTTCCAGAGCGGACGAACGGCAATCGGCCACCTGCCCTCGTCGAGGATCAGGCATGACAGCTCGATGGCGTCCTTGACCTCTCCCTCGATCACCCGCCTGGCTGCCTTGCTGATCCGCTGCTCGGCCAGCACGTCGCGGAGGACACTGAGGAGGCCCGTGACCAGGGCTCCCACTGCCGCACCGCTGAGAAGAGCAACGACTTCGCCGGTGGTCAGGTCCGTCACCCCTGGATGAAAATCCTACCGCGACAGGCCTCCGCGCCTGGCGGGCGCTCGGATGCCCTGGAGGATGTCACGCGCCGCTTCAAACGCACCCTCGAGCGCTCGGCGATGGTGTCGCCTGTGAGGGGGCGATCTTCTAAGCCTCCTTGGGAGACGATGGACCCCACGGCAAGCGCGTCGGCAGGCGGCTGGCGGCGAAGAAACGCTGGGCGGCAACGCGGGCTTGGGGGCCGTTCAAGCTCGAGCGTGGGGCGCACTACGAGTTCACCATCTCGCGCAGCACCAGTACTCACCACCTCTACTTCGAGCCCTTCCAACACGACGATCACCTGATCCGCCTGCTCACGGCGGAACCGAACACCGGACTCGACGCCCCAACGGACACGGGCGACCGGCACGCAGTCCTCATCGTGACCCGGAACAAGGAGCCCTGGGGAGACCAGGGCGCCGCCAAGGGCGTGCTGACGATCCACGGCACAAACGTCATCAACGCCGCCACGACGGCCGCGGTCCAAGCGCACCATCGGGCTGTTCGCCTTCGGCGCCGGTTCGGACGGACAGAGCAACGTGCCGGCGTTCTTCTCGCTGCCCTTTATCAGCGGCGTCGATCTCGCGATCGCCGCCTCACGCCCGGCCGGACGGGAGGATCTCGGTTCGGCTCAGGTCGAGGGGCCGCGGCCGGGTGCGGGCGATCAACATCCCGAACCTCCCGTCCTCCACGGTCCGGATCTCGGTGCAGCTCTACGACTTCGAGTAATAGCCTGACCACCCCCGCCCGGGGGCCGGCCGGGCCCGGCCCGGCTCCGCTAGCGTTTGGCCGTTCCGAGCCCGAGTACGCGGCGCCCGGCGCGACCAGCCGAAAGGGGGCAGAGTTGCACGCACAGAGCAGGGCGCCGGTTTCAGTAAGCCGGCGCCGGCTTCTGCCCCGAATCGGCGGGCGGGACATCGCTATCGATCTTGGCACCGCGAACACGCTTGTGTTCGTGCGCGGCGAGGGGATCGTCGTCTCGGAACCCTCGGTCGTCGCCGTGGACACGCTCACGGGGGCCGTGCATGCGGTGGGTGAGGAGGCCCAGCGGATGATCGGCCGA
>Ga0081538_10004838_pt1 | contig 12274 bp, 12 predicted proteins | sample TabmetS5T2R1_FD_71022 | JGI IMG/M metagenome (GOLD analysis project Ga0081538, IMG submission 71022) | Tabebuia heterophylla rhizosphere microbial communities from the University of Puerto Rico - S5T2R1 | ecosystem: Host-associated > Plants > Roots > Rhizosphere ... | reverse complement strand
GCCTAGGGCACAATCTATGGCCACGCCTCAATCTAGCGCCATCATGGCACCTAGTGCAGAGTCACGCGACTTTTTGTGCAATAGATTCGAGTAGCTCACAGTCATAATAGGCACAGATCCGATGCTTCAGTTCATCCACATGCAACTTCCGATCCGGTTCAGCAATGGCCCGTTTGCCATGGACCCATTTGGGCTCGATCCGATTCAGCCAGGGACTCTTGATCGGCAAAGGGCACACGACGATGCGACAGCCGCCTTCCCGCTTGACGCGACGATTGTGGGCCTTGCACCACGCCCGCACCGCCTGACTGACGTGCCACGAGGCATTGTCCCACACCAGCAACAGCGCCGTTTTCCCTTCCGCGGCCAACCGCTCCGTCAGCCATCCCAGAAACTGTGTCGTCACGGCACTGACCGGCCGCCCATCCACAAAGCGGCGGAGCATGCCCTGTGTATCCGCCCGTAACAGCCCATAACACGCGACCGCCTTGGGCTCGGGGTCGTGCCGATCTGGCTCGTTTTGGATCAAGCGCAACGGCTTGTCGTCGGTCCAGGTCTGGAGGTTGGGCTGGGCGTAGCGGCTCCACCACACCTCATCCTCAAATCCCAAGACCCAGTCAGGATGCCCCAACGCACGGGCGATCAGCCGATCGCGCCACTTTTTTTTCGCGCGTAGTGCGGGTCAGGGCTCGTGATCCAGTGTTTGGCCCGCTTCCAATTCGTCTCCAGCCGTTGGAGCGCCCGGCGGATCGTTTCATCACTCATCAGGCGCTCCGTGACGCCCTGTTCATAGCACACCGCCGCCGCCAGGCCCAGCGTCCATACCCCCGTGGGCTTCCCATAGAGGCGCGGCGCTTGATGCAAGATGTGCTGGAGGCGGTCACACTTGGCAGCATCCAGCACCGGCGCAGCCGTCTTCGGACGGGTCGATTGCTTCGCCAAGCCCTCCACGCCCTGCGTGTTAAAGGCATGGATGACATTACGGACGGTTTGGACGGAACAGCCCACCACCTGCGCAATGGGCTTTGGGGACAGCCGCTGGGCACTCGCGAGAACGATTTGGGCACGCCGAACACGGCAGGCGTCCGTCGTGCCTCGGTCGGCTTCCAATTGCCGACGCTCATCATCAGTCAAGGGTCGGATAAAGAGTGGTGGTTTCATAGCCCAAGTATATCACGGGAGTTTCAACTGCATAAAAACTCCTGTGGAGATGCACTAGGCATGGTCGGGGCCTGTTTCGAGACGCCAGCGACTCGTTTTGCAGCCATACCAGTCGACGATCCTCTATCGCCCATGCTGTCGCTCCGGGTTTCCTACCGGCGGCCTCATCGTGTGCCACGGCGTGTCCTGCTCGTAAGCGTGGGCGGCGCGAAAAATGGACGCCTCGTCGAACCGCTTTGCCATAATCTGCAGACCAATGGGCAACGCGTCCCGGGTGAAGCCGCAGGGGATGGATATAGCGGGAATACCGGCTAATGGGGCGGCTGTCGAGAAGGAGAAATTCCGTATCTCCTCCAGCGCTTGTTGCTTGGATGCAAGGGGCTTCTTGGTGTCTTGAATCCGGGGCGGTGGCGTGGCCTGATAGGGTGATACCAGCACATCATAGCGCTCGCAGGCGTGCAACATTTGGCCCCGCAATAGGCTACGCAGTTGCAGGGCGCGCTGATACAGAGCGGCCGGCAGCAAACCGGGCAGCAGGTTGAACCGGCGGGCGGCGGCGTCATAGTGGTCCGCCGATTGCCTCAGATGCTTCCATTGCAAAGCGGTGCGGTCCGATCCCCCGGCGCCGCTGACTACACCGCTCAGGGTCATGGTCGGGATGGACACCTCCTCCAAGGTAGCGCCCAGGCCTTCGAAGCGACGGAGCGCCGCTGCCACTGCGGCCTTGACCTCGGGATGCAGATGTCCCGCCTCCAGGGTTTCCTTGACCACCCCGACTCGCATCCCCCTGATGTCACCGTCCAGGACCGCAGTGTAGTCGGGCACTGGCAACCTCGCCGATAGGGGGTCGTGGGGGTCGTACCCGGCAATCACGTTCATTAATAACGCACAATCAGCCACGGTGCGAGTCAACGGGCCGGCTGTGTCCTGGGACCACACCGCGGGAATCACCCCGTACATACTCACCCGGCCCCAGGACGGCCGCAGTCCCACGCAACTATTATTGGCTGCCGGCCGCCGGATCGAGCCGCCGGTGTCTTCGCCCAAAGCACCGGCACACAGGGCCGCCGCCGTGGCGCTGCCCGAGCCGGTGCTGGACCCGCCGGCGTCGTGCTCGACGTTCCAGGGATTGCAGGGCTGCCCGTAGGGAAATTCCAGGGTGAGAGGCGTGGCCCATTCCGTCATATTCAGCTTGCCCAGCATGACGGCCCCCGCCTCATGCAGTTTGGACACGGCGGTCGCGTCATAGTCCGGCACGAACTCGGACAGGATCAAAGAGCCGCAGGTGGTGCGCACACCTTTCGTGTAAAACTCGTCCTTGTAGGCCAAAGGGATGCCGTGCAGGGGGCCCAAATCCGCCCCCTGCTTCAGGGCGCGCTCTGCCTCTTGGGCCTCTCGCCGCGCTCTCTCTGGCAAGACCGTGATATACGACTTCAACGCGCCGTTGTACTGACCGATGCGTTCCAGATACAGGTCGGTCAGTTCCACCGGCGACAGGTTTCGCGTTCGTATCAAATGCGCCAATTCGGTGATGGGCTTGTAGGCTAAGGGTGCGTCCGTTTCCGTCGCCAGCAGCGGCGCCCCTCGAGAGTCGCGCTGATGGACCGGCAGTTCAGAGGGGTGAGGGAGCGTGGGGAGAGCCAGGACTTCCTCCAGCGGGAATTGGTCGAGCGCTTCCGACGCCTCCAGCAGGGCGTTGAGGCGCAGGGTCAGAGGCACTACGTCTTCGTCGGGGATGTGGAGGCCCGCGATGCGGGCCATTCCTAGCATTTGATCCTCGGTCAGGTCGATCATCAGGGGCACCTCCTAACTTTTGCGTCGAGGGTCGCGGCGGCGTGCTTCGTTCCTAACACGCGCACTCCCAGGGAAGCCAGCTGGCCGTTATCCAGTAGGTAGCCTCAATTCCCATGCCGGAGACGCCGGCAGCCTGCCCGGTGGGGATTCGGCCGGTGGAGACCGGAGCCGGGCCGCGCACCACTTCCACGTTGAGCTGGGTTTGTAGACCGTCACGTGGTACCGCTTGCAGGTAGGGATAGATGGCGACGCCCAGCGCGACGAGTGCCACCAAGCGCGCGAGGATCGCAATGCCTGTCTGTCCCTGTGCATGATCTGACCTACGCATACGTTTGCTTCCGCAAAAAGCGCCGAGAGGCCCCGTCCTTCAAAGCGGGGAGGACGTCCACCTCCCTCCTTGGGGGTGTACCGCCTCACGTTTTTCGTGCCCGGCTCAGTAGAGCTCGGTCTTCAGGCGTTCGGCGTATTGTTCGTTATAGTCCTTTGCGTAGGCTGCGTCCTTGCCGTCGCGGCTGGCCGCGAAGTCGCCGTGGGTCGGCGCGCCGGGCGGGCGGGCAGTCGCATCCCACAGCTTGGCGCGTACGAAGGCCTTCGGGCAGTGATTAAACGCCTCCTCGACAGAGACCCGCAGGACGACGCGGGGCAGCTTGCCCTGCACCTCGCACCGCTTCAGCAGCTCGGGGTCGGTACTGATGGCCGCGCTGCCGGTGACCCGGTAGGTCTCGTTGGAGCCGGGAACCATGAAGATGATCCCGACTTTCGGATTGACCAGCAGGTTTTTCATCCCGTCGATGCGGTTGTTCCCCGGACGGTCGGGGATCAGCAGGGTGCGATCGTCGAGCAGCTGCACGAAGCCCGGCGCATCGCCCTTGGGCGAACAGTCGATGCTATCCCCGTTGGAGGTGGCGAGCACGAGAAACGGCGACGCGGCGATGAAGGCGCGCCCGACTTCGGTGATGTGGTCGGTTTCCTTGTTGGCGATTTTGGGCAACGGCTTGGCATAGATCTTGGCGAGATCGTCCAGCGAGCGGACGGTGTAGGCGTCGTTAAGGTCTCCTGTGTCCATGGCATGCTCCTCCTGTGGACGGATAGTGGACTTACCGGAACTTGGGCATCACCTGTTCGGCGAAGAGCTTCATGGACGCCATCACCTTGGCGTGTGCCATGGTGCCGAAGGAGAAGGCCGCCCCAAAATATTCGATGCCGTGTTGACTCTGGAGAGCGGCAATGCGCTCAACGCAGCGGTCCGGGGTACAGAAGTAGAGGTTGTTCACCAATTCCGACTCATAGCTGGGCGGTTCTTCTGGCCGTACCGTCTTCCAGTGCTCTAGGTTCACGTTGATCTCGTCACCCTGGGTGATGGTGCGCCGGTAAGTGCTCAAATCCCGCACCCAGGTGATGGCCTCCTGTGGATATCCCACCACGTCCTTCTCGTCCTGCGACAGGTAGACGAAGCGGAAGAAGGGCATATCGGCCAATCGGGACGACTTGCCAGTAGCGGCGCAGCGTTCGCCGTAAAGGCGAATGAGCCCCAGCGTATCGTCTTGCGGGGTGAAGAAACTGGTCAGAATGGGCAGGTCGCGGCCAACGGCAACGTCGACGCTGGCTGCGGTGCGCGAAACGGCCAGGTGCACCGGCGGGTGAGGTTTCTGCAACGGCCTGGGCGCAATGGTCAGCCCATCAACCTGATAGTATTGGCCGTGGTAGGTGAAGTCCTCGGTCGTCCACAGTCCCAGGATAATGTCCAACGCCTCTTGGAATCTCGTATCCCGTGAGTTGAAATCGATCTTAAAATTGCCGTATTCGTAGTCGGCCGACCCTCGTCCGACACCAAAATTTAGCCGGCCGTCGCTGAGGACGTCTACCATCGCCGCCTCCTCGGCCAGGCGGATAGGATGATGGAAGGGAAGCACGCTGACGCCGGCACCCAACCGGATGGTCTTGGTCTGGGCGGCGATATGTGAAAGGATGGGCATCAAAGACGGAAAGATTCCATAGCGGCTGGAATGGTGCTCCGCGATCCAGACCGAATCGAACCCGAGTGCCTCGGCATATCGGACCTGCTCGAGGGCCTCTTGATAGATGCGTCTCTGGTGGGCGGCGTCGTTCTCAGTCCATGAGGCCAGGATAAAGAGGGCGAATTTCATGACGAGTTTCTGCTCCTTGTGGAAGGCCTCGGCCGTGTACGACAGGACGCGCGATGACCGGAGCCATTGTAGGCGTGCTGCTGCGTACCGTCAATCCCATAGGAGATCGCTCAATGTGGTCGGGTTGCGAGATGATGCCGCCATCCTCCCGGCCGGGTAGCCGGCTTTGGAGGGGGTAACTTCTCCTTGCTACCCGACCCGCTGTAAGGAGAAAGGCAGCAAGCGCACCTTCAATAAACCTACTGTCTGCCCCTCTCACGATTCCGCTCGTCTGCTGTGATATCAATGGGTTCCGACGAGTATCGCGTGGTGGCGAGGCCATGGCCAGGAGGCAAAAAGAGGAGAGGCGGGTGGGCAGCGCATCCCGTGGAATGGTGAGGCGATGGGGTTGTTGCTGCCTCCCGGGCGCGCCACCGGGTTGTCCCTGAGCGCGCTAGAGGGCCTGAGCGGTGCAACGCCTCGGGGGCAGCCGTGGACCTCTGCAGTGACGCTCCCGCAGAGGCGCAACGGGCTGAGCGCGCGGCGGATGGCGGTGTTGTAGACATGTCGCGCGCCCTCTCTGGGTCGCCACGTGCACCGCGAATTACTGCGCAGCGCGGTGCTCGATTTGACCCGCATAATACCCGCAACTACTTGCCACCAAATAAATTAGGGCGAGAGATACAGTAGGTCTATGCACGAGCATATTTTGGCCATGATTGGTGACGACCACAACCTCTTGTTTTTGCAGGAATGAAAATTGCGTCGCAATGCTTGATTTTCGCACAGCAAGGAAGAGGAAAGGTCGCACATGCACACGGAAGGCGACAGGCGCCGCCGATAGCCGGAGCGACGAAGAAGCGTAGGCTATTGGCGGTCGCTTGCCAGCGAAGAATCGGCTGATCGCGGCGGCAAAGGCGGACATCGAGCCGCACACCACCGCGCCGGTAGCGGTCTAAAGGCCTTCGCAAGGATGGACTCCCGGGCGCTGCCTGGGGGGCTGCGGCGTCCCCGGTGACAAGGACTAGGCGGTCATGACCTCCAGCAGGTGACCGTCGATGTCCTCGAAGTAGAAGGCACGGCCGCCGCGGCGTGCGCTGTTGATCTGCATGTTCTTGTGGTCGAAGGGTCCGCTGCCGTAGGCGATGCCCGCCGCCTTCACCCGTTCGTAGATGCCGTCGAACTCCGCATCGCTGACGTGGAAGGCGTAGTGAATGCTCTCCACGACGGGCCGCAACTGGTCGAAGTCCATGGTCAGGGTGTCGTTGACCTGGACCTGGGCGAAGCGACCCTCACCCTCCTTGACCTGGAGGCCGAAGATGTGGGCGAAGAACTGCGCCGAAGCCTGCTTGTCCTTGGCCGGGACGATGGTGTGGTTGAGCGTGATGGCCATGATGCCCTCCTCCATACACAGTGCTGCTGCCGGACAATCATCAACTCGCTGCATGCTACATGTCGTGTAGTCCTACGTCAACAATTTTCGCTCAATTTATCAGAATTTGTAGATGGTTGCAGTTGATCCATAAGGAACGGCTTGCACCGCTCGAAAACGCGCCGTTTTCCACGTAATGGGCTCGAAAACAATGCCGCGTAGCCCAGCGTTTCCGCCAGTATTGACGGGCTACAAAGTGCTATAAATTGAGCGACAGAGGTTCCCGGACAGAGAGCGGTCACACCTCCTGGGCCGCGGAGTGATTACTGGCTCTCCTCCGCTGTGCGCAGAAAGTCGCGGACCCGCTGCCGAAAGGGCTCCTTATTGGAGGTGTGAAACAACGTCATGGCATTGCGGACGGCGTTGCCCCCGAACATCCGCTCGTATAACACCTGCCGGCCCGCAAAGGCGCTGCACGAGACGTCCCACGCGAGGTGAAACAACTGTGCCCGGTCGCGGGCGGTGGCGGTGTCCGTAGCCAGGTAGTGCTCCATGGCTGGCGCCAGCGGGCTTGCGAAATCGGCCTCGGCGGGCAGCGCCATGAGGCTGCTGGTCCCCAGCAGGTGGATGATTTCCACCATCCGCGGGTACACCGTCCGGCCAAACAAGGCGCGGCCGGCTTGCAGGGGGGCGCTCGCCGGGGACATCACGCCCCACTGGTTGGGGGCCGCATCCACTTCGGCCGCCCGGAGGCACGCCTGCAGCATGTCGCGGTAGGTGATCAACTCGGCCACCTGCTCTTGCACGTGGGGAATGGCACCTGACCCCAAGGTCTCGACCATCAAGTCGGCCAGTCCCAGGATGAATTCCGCCTTGACCACGTACCGGGTCAGGACCTGATGCCCACTGTGCGCCATCGACTGGGTCGCCGCCCCGACGTTGTTGCACAGGTCCACGTCCCCCAGGAGAAAGACGCGCTCCCAGGGCACCAGGACGTTGTCGAAAAACACCGTGGCGTCCATCTCCTCGAACCGCGACCCCAGGGGATGGTTGAAGCGCGACCGGCCCAGGTCAAAGCTCTCGCGGCAGAGGAAGGTCAGACCGGGGGTATCGCAGGGGATGGCGAAGGCAAACGCCTGGCGCTGCGCGTCCGCCCCCACCCGATGGTTCCCGGCATGATAGACGGCCAGCTCATCGGCAATGGGCCCCAGCGTGGCCAACAATCGGCTCCCCCGCACGATGATCCCGGCGTCCGTCTCGCGCACGACCGTCAGCGCCACGTCCTCACTCAGGGTATCCACTGCAGCGGGCGTGCGGCGCCGTTGCAAGTTCACCAGGGCGTGGGTCAGGGCCACATCCTGCTCACGGAGGAATGCGTAATACTGGAGCACGTGGTGCTTAAACGCGGGGCGATTCTGGGCAAAGTAGTCCGCCGCGCCGGCCCAGGCGGTAAAGAGCACGTTGAGGAAGTCCGGCGAGCGCCCCATCATGCCGCAACTCGCCCAGGCCCAGTGGGCCATCATGGTGCGGCGGCGCTCCAGGTCAGGCACACTCCGGGGCATCAGGAACGACAGGCCCACGGGGTGGCCGGTGGTGGGCGACGTGTACGTCATCGCCTCCCGCAGCGCCGGGTCATGTTGCATATCGTAGAGGGCCGCCACGGAGCGGACCCCATTGCGCAAGGCAGGATGCGTGGTCACATCCTCGACCCGCTCCCCATCAATCCATACTTCCCGCGGGTGCTCTTTGAGGCCCTTGATGTATGCTTCTCCAGTACGTGCGGGCATGGTGCGTCCTCCTTCCCCTCCATCCTCGGAGCCGTCGTGGGTGTGAGGCGGGTCCGCCTACAGCGGTCCGCAGCATGGCACAGAGCGGGGAAAAGTGCAAATCGGCAACACGGACGACTCACCTTTGAGCGAGGTGCATCGTTGTGCTACCGTGTCACAATCATCAAGGCGTGGAGAGCCGAGCACCTACACGGAGAAACGCTATGTCAGTTGGCATCATCGTCCCGTTACCCGCTTACACCCTGCACCCGGCCTTCATGGCCAGCAAGGCTGAGGCGCTGGGATTCGAGTCCATCTGGGATCACGAACATCCGATCCTACCGGTCGATAGCGCTAGCCCCTTCCCCGCCACGGGCGGCGAGATTCCCTGGACCTATCGCCACTTCTCGGAGCCGTATATTTCTTTAGCCATGGCCGCTGCCGTCACGCGCACGATCAAGCTGGCCACCGGGATCACACTCGTGACCGAACGCAATCCGCTGCTGCTCGCTAAAGCGATCGTCGTGCTGGATCTCCACAGTCACGGCCGCTTTCTCTTCGGCGTTGGCGCGGGATAGAATCGGGAGGAGACCACGATCATGGGGGGCGACTTCGAGCACCGATGGACCCAGGCCCGGGAAGCGGTGCTGGCGCTGAAGGTGTTGTGGACCCAGGAGGAGGCGGAATTCCACGGACGCTACTACAACTTCCCCCCGGTCTATTGTTATCCCAAACCAACGCAAAAACCCCATCCACCGGTCCTGCTGGGAGGCCATGCCCCCAACGTGCTCCCGCGGGTGGCGCGGTATGCCGGCGGTTGGCTCCCGAACCGCATCACTCCGAGCTCCATTTTGGAACTAATTCGAGGAAATGTTGTGGCTGCCTGTCGATGCGCGCATGGGCCGTTCGACAAAGGGATGAAAGCCAGAGAGGCTACGACCAACCCACTATTGTCGCAGGAGAAACTCCGCTATGGCCGATTCTACGCACACCGTCCGTCTGCACCGCGTGCTCCGCGCCCCTGCCGAGCGCGTCTATCGCGCCTTCCTCGACCCCGACGCGCTGGTCAAATGGCTCCCGCCGCACGGCTTTACCGGCAAGGTCCACCAGAGCGACGCGCGGGTGGGCGGCGGCTACCGGATGTCGTTCACCAACTTTCGCTCCGGCACGACCCATGTCTTTGGCGGCACGTACGTCGAACTAACGCCGCACGAGCAGATCAGGTACACGGACACGTTCGAGGATCCGCACCTGCCCGGGGAGATGCACGTCACGATCACGTTGCGACCGGTCGCCTGTGGCACGGACATGAACATCGTGCAGGAAGGCCTGCCGGCGGCGATTCCAGTCGAGATGTGCTACCTCGGATGGCAGGAGTCGCTGAAGCAACTGGCCAATCTGGTCGAAGCGGAGATTCCCGACGGTGCGTAGCGCGGCCGCGCAGCGTTGGCTGGCACATGTATGCCTTGGTTGTTGCAGCGAACAGAGCGGGGTCAAACCGTGCCACAGGATCCTTGACGCCCGTGTCAACCTTTGCCGACCTTATGCCGAGCCCCTGCCTGTAACTTTACACGCTAAGCGGGCTCTGAGCGCCTATTGGTGATGCAGGTGAGCTGAAGCAACATTGGGCGAGGTGGATCAGCAGAGGGTGGTGCACGCCTGGTTTATGCCCCCAGTTCCTCCAACAGCGCCTGGGCCTCCTGGAGGTCGGCCGTGTCAAACACCTCCGTGAACCAGCCGTCGATCGGTGCCAAGAGGTCTCGGGCCTCGGCACGCTTCCCCTGGCGGTGCCACCGGCGGCTGAGGCTTGTCACCGCCCGTCATGTCAGCCCTTACACGTCCTGACGATGTGCCACATCAAGCGCCGGGGGCACACACCTGAGGGCCTGGTGGGCAGCCGGGCTCGGCGGTTGCCGCAGCCATGCCCCGCGGAGGCGATGGAGTGGGCGTGTTCATCGAGGCGGGCCATCCAGAAGGGCAGCCAGCTATGGCCAGCCTCCAGCGTCCCGATCCGCAACTGGGGATAACGGTCCATCACTCCACTGCCGATGAGCGCGGCCATGTTGCGCATGCCACACCAGGGATGCGCGGCCGAGCGCTGCAACCACAGGTTGTCCCACGTATCGAGGCCGCCCGGAGCATACGGTGGCATCACGGTAAACGTATGCAACACGACCCCCAGATCATAGTCGGCGGCCGCTTGCCAGTAGGGCTCCAACGCGGGATGATCGAGCGGCATCCCATAGGGGGCATAGACAAAGAGCCCCAAGGGCCAGCGCTTGGGCGCCCAGGTGGCGATCTCCTCGAGACCACGCGCCACGTCGCGGGCGGATACCAGGATGACCCCGGTGATGCGTGCCGGAAAGGCGCCGCAGTAGTCGTCCATCCACCGATGGTAGGCCCGATACATCATCGTTTCCACCGCGGGGTCCTCGCTGAGCGTCCACGTCCCGAACCAGCCTGAGGGCAGGGTGAGATTCACATCCACGCCTTCGAGGTCCATGTCCTGGATACGGGCCGCCGGATCCGCATCGACGAGCGGCGAGGGCTCCTGGCCTTTGTGCGCCCCAGTAAAACCGGCCATATAGCCGGTACTGGCCGCGGCGTCCGTGTCGGCGAGCCCCAGACGGCGGCGATAGGCGCGGGCTCCCCGGGTGTAGGTTACATGGCCCGTGCGGCGCTGCACCGCCTTGTACGGTTCCCACGAGGTCAGCGTGGCCTGTTCCTGGGCTGTTAAGTAGCGCGTCAGGATCTCGGCGGCGGGCCCCACATGTGTATCGGCGTCGAAAATCTGATACCCGTTGCGTGCCACACTCTCTCCTCCTCTTTATGATGCCGTGCGACGGCCCCCCGGGGAGCGCTGGTATTTGGCGAGCCCGCTGGGGGACAAGTAGCGTTCCTCCAGGGCGCGCTGCTTGGCGACGGTTTCGCCCACGTCCAGGCGCAGTGGGTGGGGATAGGGCCGGCCCTGCCGACTGGCCTGAAAGGCCTCCCAGGCAGCCAGGCCACGCGCCTGAAAGTCCTGCATGAAGTCCCACAGCGCCGCATACATGACCTCATGCGTGAAGGAGGGATACCACGCGATATGCACGCCGAGGGCCTGATGTTCGTCGAGGCTCAAGTACCGGGGGAGCTTGCCCCGCATAAACGACAACGGGCCGGCCACGCACGCGCGCGCCTGCTGAATTTCGTCCACGGCATGCGGCGATTCGAACTGCACCCAATCGACGCCCGCGATTTCTTCATAGGCACGCAGCCGCTGGAGGCAGTCCTCCAGGCCCCCGTTGGCCGCATCGCGCGCATAGCACTGCGCCATGATGACGAAATCGGGATCCAGCTCATTCTTCATGTCCACGGCGGCGCGATACCGGACGAGGGCCTGCTCCAGGGGCACGACTTCCACGCCCGCATCCTGCGTGCTCCGTTTCCCTTCAATGGGTTGATCATCAATGCGGATGCCGGCGAGGCCGGCCCGAATGGCCTCTGCAATCAGCCGCCGTACGGCCATAATGCCCCCGTGGCCGGTATCGCCATCGAGGATGACCGGGAAGCACACGCTCTGCGCAATCCACCCAGCGATGGTGAGACACTCGGTCATGGTCGCCACCCCGACGTCCGCCAGTCCCGTATAGGTGCCGACTACGCCGCTGGTGCCCACGAAGGCCACCTCGGCCCCGGCCAGTTCCATCAGCCGGGCATGCGCGGCCGTGGGGGCATGCATGACCGCGAGGACGCGGTCCGTACGATGGATGAGCTGCTGCAGACGGGTGGTAGGCTTGCTCTCGGCCATCAGATCTCCCTCCTGCGTAGTGATGAGCCGCGGGGTGCGCTCATCGTGCTGGAACGTGTGGCTCAAGCTCGGCATGGGTCTCCAGCGTCGCATGCCACCGTCGGTGCGGGCCATCAGGTCGGCCTGCGTCACGTGCAGCGCCTCCCGGAAGAGCGGCAGGCGTGCGGGTGCGCCACGGGGCGGTGCCTCATGACTGGGTATGATCGTAAGCGCTTCGACCGACAATTGCCACAAGAACTGGAGCACAAGGATCGACCAGGCGTAT
>Ga0081538_10004837_pt1 | contig 12279 bp, 11 predicted proteins | sample TabmetS5T2R1_FD_71022 | JGI IMG/M metagenome (GOLD analysis project Ga0081538, IMG submission 71022) | Tabebuia heterophylla rhizosphere microbial communities from the University of Puerto Rico - S5T2R1 | ecosystem: Host-associated > Plants > Roots > Rhizosphere ... | reverse complement strand
GCTCATGCGGGCAGCCTAAGCGCGGGCCGCCCGCCGCGGGATAGGCTGCGCGCCCATGACGATCACCGTGAACGGCATCGAGGAGGTCCGCGCGCTCGTCGGCCAGACGATCGGGCCGAGCAGCTGGCGCGAGGTGACCCAGGAGGACATCGACAAGTTCGCCGAGCTGTCGGGCGACGACCAGTGGATCCACGTCGACGTCGAGCGAGCGAAGAACGAGAGCCCGTTCGGCACCACGATCGCCCACGGCAACTGCACGCTGTCGATGATCGACGGCTTCCGCCCCGAGCTGTTCGAGTCGACCGGCTTCAAGCTGGGCGTCAACTACGGCTGGAACAAGATCCGCTTCCCCGCCCCGGTGCCGTCCGGCAGCCGCATCCGGGCGAGCGTCGAGACCCAGTCGGTCGACGAGATCGGCGACGGCTGGCACCAGGTCATCTACACGTGGACCGTCGAGGTGGAGGGCTCGCAGAAGCCGGCATGCGTCGCCGAGTCAGTGGGCCGCGTGCTCGCTTAGCCGGGTCCACTCGTCGGCTTTCGTGGGGTTTCGATCTCCGCTGGCGGGCCTGGGCCCTAACCCGCTAATCCACTTCGCCGGTTATACTATCCTGCGTGGACCACGCTCCCCAAGAGCTCGCCGACGGACTATGGCGCTGGACGGCGCGCCATCCCGAGTGGCATCCCGGCGAGTTCGGTCGCGAGGTCGCCAGCTTCGCGATCCGGGCGGGCGAAGACGTACTCCTGATCGACCCGCTGCTGCCGCCGGAGCCCGAGCCGGTCCTCGAGCTGGTCGATGGCCTGCTCGGCGATCGCGTCGCCATCCTCATCTCGATCCCGTACCACGTGCGCAGCGCGGAGGAGCTCTGGCGCCGCTACCGCGACCGCGCGGACTGCGCCATCTGGGGACATGCCGCCTGCGCGAAGCGCCTCAAGAGCCGGGCCGGCTTCCGGGAGATCGAGATCGGTGTGCCGCTGCCGGCCGGCGTCTCGGCGCACGCGATCGGCCGTCCGCGCCGCCAGGAGATGCCTCTGTACGTCCCGTCGCATCGCGCGCTCGTCTTCGGGGACGCCGTGGCTGCCGTGGACGGCGAGCTGCGGGTCTGGTCCATCGGCAACGTCGACGCACGCCGCGCCCGCTGGTACCGCGAGCGGTTCAACCCAACTCTCGAGCCGCTCCTCGACCTCGACTTCGAGCGCGTCCTCGTAACGCACGGCGAGCCCGTGCTGAGCGACGGCCGCGCGAAGCTCCGGGTGGCTCTCGAGGCCCGTCCCTGGTACCACCGCTGAATCGCGGCTCGGCGCTTTCCCGCAGGGGCGGCGCCGTGGGAACAGAGGGGGACCGAGCCGTGCGCCTATCCTCGATCGAGGATGGCCACGACCACGGCCGAGGACCGACTCAGGCGGCAGCGCCGGGCGCTACCGGACGGCCCGGGCGTCTACCTGTTCAAGGACGAGCAAGGGAAGGCGCTCTACGTCGGGAAGGCGCGGTCGATCCGGAAGCGGGTGGCGAGCCACTTCTCGAAGCCCGGCACGCGCGGCGCGGTGGACATGATGAGCCAGGTCGCCGAGATCGATTTCATCGCCACCGAGACCGACGCCGAGGCCCTGCTCGCCGAGCAGGAGTTCATCAAGCGCCACCGCCCGCTGTTCAACGTCCGCCTTCGCGACGACAAGTCGTACCCCTACATCGGCATCAGCCTCGACGAGGACTATCCGCGGATCTACTTCACGCGCGAGCGCCACCGCCGCGGGCGCGCCTACTTCGGCCCGTTCAGCAACGCCAAGCGCGTCCGTGAGACGCTCGACCTCCTCGGCAAGGTCTTCCAGTACCGCACCTGCGACGGTCCCGAGCCGGGTCGCGCGAGCGGGAGCCCGTGCCTCGATTACTACATCAAGCGCTGCCAGGCCCCGTGCGTCGGCTACATCTCGAAGGAGGAGTACCGCCGAAACGTCGAGACGATCATCGACTTCCTGTCCGGCCGCTACCGCCAGATCGAGCGGGCGCTCGATCAAGGGATGCACGCCGCCGCCGACCGGCAGGAGTTCGAGCAGGCGGCGATCTACCGCAACCGGCTGAAGGCGGTGCGCAGCCTGCTCGAGCGCCAGCGAATCTCGAATGAGGCGGTCGGCACGCTCGACGCCATCGCCGTCGCGACCGAGGACATCGACGCGAACGCGCAGGTCTTTCAGGTGCGCGACGGAGTCCTGGCCGACCGCCAGAGCTTCTACCTCGAGAACGCGGCGCGGCGCGATGAGGGCGAGGTGGCCGAGGAGTTCGTCCTCCAGTACTACGCGAGCGCGATCGCCGTGCCGCCCCAGGTGATCGTGCCGCGGGCGGTCGAGCACACGGAGACGATGGCCGAGGCGCTCGCCGAGCGCCGCGGCGCCCCGGTGGAGGTGAGACACGCGGAGCGCGGCGACAAGCGGCGAATCCTCGAGCTGGCGGACCGGAACGCCCGGCTGGCGCTCGACCAGGACCGCCTCCGCTCCGAGCGTCGCCGCTCTCAGCGGATCGAGGCGCTCGACGGGCTCCAGCGCGCGCTCGGAATGGAGACCATCCCTATGCGGATCGAGTGCTTCGACATCTCGAACCTGATGCATGCCCACACGGTGGCGTCGATGGTCGTCTTCGAGGGCGGGGCGCCGAAGAAGGCCGACTACCGTCGGTTCGGCGTCCGGGAGGCCGTTCAAGATGACTTTGCGGCCATGTCCGAGGTCCTGTCCCGCCGGATGGCGCAGTACGTAGCGCAGCGCGAGCGCAGCCCGCACGAGAGCGACTACGACGAAAGCTTCGCCTCGGTACCGGCGCTGATAGTGATCGACGGCGGCAGGGGCCAGCTCTCGGCCGGCCTCAGGGAGCTGGGCCCGTTTCGCGACCTCGGCGTGACTGTGGTCAGCCTCGCCAAGCGCATCGAGGAGGTGTTCCTGCCGGGACGCCCGACGCCGCTGCGGCTCGCGCACGACACGCCCGAGCTGCAGCTGCTTCAGCGCGTGCGCGACGAGGCACACCGCTTCGCGATCGAGTTCCACCGCGGCCGCCGCGACCGGGCGATGACCCGATCGATACTGGACGAGCTGCCCGGCGTCGGACCGGCGCGGAAGCGCAGCATCCTGCAGCACTTCGGATCGCCCGAGCGGTTCCTGAGCGCGAGCAGGGAGGAGCTCGAGGCGGTGCCCGGCCTGCCGGGCAAGGTCGCCCGCGACATTCACGCCTACGTCAACAAGGTGCGCTGACCGTGGGGCTACAACAAGGTGCGTCGGGCATGACAGGCAACGGACCGATCCAGGACTTCGTCGTGATCACCGGCTTCTCCGGCGCCGGCAAGTCGCAGGCGATGGCCACCTTCGAGGACGCCGGCTACTTCTGCGTCGACAACCTGCCGCCCGAGATGATCGGCTCGCTCGCCGATCTCTTCGGACATGAAGGCTCGAAGGTCGAGCGGGCGGCCGTGGCGTCGGACGTCCGCGGCGGCAGCTACTTCGACGATCTCGTGCGCGTCCTCGACGATCTCGACGAGCGCGGCGTGCCCTACCGGCTGCTCTACCTGGAGGCCTCCGAGCCGGTCCTGATCAACCGCTTCAAGGAGACGCGCCGGCGTCACCCACTCGCGAACGGCGGCTCCATCGAGACCGCCATCAGCCGCGAGCACGAGCTGCTGGCCCCGCTCAAGGAGCGCGCCGACGTCTGCATCGACACGAGCGACCTCTCGGCGAGCAGGCTGCGCAAGGTGGTGGCCGACAAGATGCTCCCGCACGGCAAGGTCGGGAAGCTCGCGGTGACCTTCATGACCTTCGGCTTCAAGCACGGCACGCCCCGCGACGCCGATCTGACCTTCGACGTGCGCTTCCTGCCGAACCCGCACTACGAGTCAGATCTGCGCGACCTCACCGGCCGCGACCAGGCCGTGATCGATTACGTCGAGAGCTCGGACGGGATCGGTGACTTCTACGAGCGGCTCACCCCGCTGCTCGACTATTTGCTGCCCGCCTATGAACAAGAGGGCAAAGCGCACCTCACGATCGGGATCGGCTGCACTGGCGGCCGCCACCGCTCGGTCGTGATCGCGGACCGCCTGGCGCGTGTCTACGAGGAGCGCGGCGACTTCCTGATCGACGTCGTGCACCGCGACATCGACAAGCCGCCGTTTCGCCCCTGAAGTGGTTTCCCTCCCCATGGCCGGGGCACCTGCGACTCAGGTAGATTCGCTGGCGTAGCGAAGACGACGGAAGCGCCGCAGCGCGCAAGCTTGGCTTGCGGAGCGGCGAGAAAGGACGCACGGATGCCACTGAAGGCCGGCATCAACGGCTTCGGCCGCATCGGACGCAACGTGTTCAGGGCGGCGCACGCCCGCGGCGCCGACATCGACTGGGTCGGCGTGAACGACATCACCGACACGAGGACCCTCGCCCACCTGCTCAAGTACGACTCGATCCTGGGTCCGTTCCCGGGCGAGATCGACCACACGGAGAACGCCCTGATCGTCGACGGCGACGAGCTGCGTGTGTTCACCGAGCGCGACCCGGCCGCACTGCCGTGGGCCGAGACCGGCGCGGAGGTGGTGATCGAGTCGACCGGCCTGTTCACCAAGCGCGCCGACGCCGCCAAGCACCTCGAGGCGGGCGCCAGGAAGGTGATCATCTCGGCGCCGGCCAGCGAGCCGGACGTGACGCTGGTGCCGGGCGTGAACGACGACGCATACGACCCGCAGCAGCACCACATCGTCTCGAACGCCTCCTGCACCACCAATTGCCTGGCGCCGGTGGCGCGGGTGCTCCACGACGCGGTGGGCATCGAGCGGGGGATCATGACGACGATCCACGCCTACACGGCCGACCAGCGCCTCCAGGACGCTCCCCACAAGGACCTGCGCAGGGCGCGCGCCGCCGCCACCAACCTCGTGCCGACATCTACCGGCGCGGCAAAGGCGATCGGCCTCGTCATTCCGGAGCTGGACGGGAAGCTCAACGGCATGTCGGTGCGGGCGCCGGTGATCACCGGCTCGGTGGTCGATCTCGTCTGCGAGGTCGCGCGGCCCACCAGCAAGGATGAGGTCAACGGCGCGTTCGCGGACAAGGCGGACGCCGGGCCGCTCGAGGGAATCCTCAAGTACAACGAGGACCCGATCGTGTCCACCGACATCATCACCTCGCCTTACTCGTCGGTGTTCGATGCCGAGCTGACGATGGTGATCGATGAGCGGCTGGTGAAGGTCGTGGCCTGGTACGACAACGAGTGGGGCTACTCGAACCGGGTGGTGGACCTCGCCGAGCGGGTGCTCGCGGGGGCGCCGGTTGCCTGAGCCTGAGCCGACCGGGCTGGGCAAGCGCACGGTCCGGGACCTGGAGGTGGGCGAGGGGGAGCGCGTGCTCGCTCGCGTGGACTTCAACGTGCCACTCGAGAACGGAGCGGTCGCCGACGATGCGCGCATCCGCGCCGCGCTGCCGACGATCGAGCTGTTGCTCGGGAAGGGCGCGCGGCTGATCCTCTGCTCGCACCTGGGCCGCCCCAAAGGGCGCGACCCGGCGACCTCGCTGACGCCCGCCTCGGACCGGCTGCGGGAGCTGATCGGGGCGCCCGTGCACCAGGCGCCGGAGGTGATCGGCCCGGAGGTCCGCCGCGGCGCGGAACGGCTCCGGCCGGGAGCCGTGCTCGTGCTCGAGAACACGCGCTGGGAGCGGGGGGAGACCGAGAACGACCCCGATCTCTCGAGGGAGCTCGCCTCGCTGGCGGACGCCTACGTGGACGACGCCTTCGGCTCGGCTCACAGGGCGCATGCGTCCACCGTCGGCGTGGCGGAGGTGCTGCGGCCGGCGGTGGCAGGCCTGCTCCTCGAACGCGAAGTCACGATCCTGCGTTCGATAGTCGAGTCGCCCGAGCGGCCGCTTGTCGTGCTGCTCGGCGGTGCCAAGGTAAGCGACAAGATCGCGCTGATCGACCGCTTCCTCGACACCGCCGACACACTCCTGATCGGCGGTGCCATGTGCTTCAGCTTCTTCCGCGCGCAGGGGAAGCCCACCGGCGAGTCGCTGGTGGAGGAGGAGGGTGTCGAGCTCGCGCGGAAGGCGCTCGAGAAGGCCGAGTCGTCACGCTGCGAGCTGCTGCTGCCTCTCGATCTGGTGCTCGGCGACAGCTTCGACGCGAAAGCGGAGCGTCGCACCCAGGACGGGACCGACGTGCCCGACGGCTGGATGGGCCTGGACGTCGGACCGCGGACCACGGAGGCGTTCGGGGAGGAGGTCGCCCGGGCGGGGACGGTCTTCTGGAACGGCCCGATGGGCGCCTTCGAGCTCGAGCCATTCGCGGCGGGCACGCGCGCGCTGGCGGAGGCGGTTGCGAGAGCGCCCGCGACGACCGTCGTCGGCGGCGGCGATTCCGCCGCCGCGCTGGCCGAGTTCGGCCTCGACGACGACGTGGACCATCTGTCGACGGGCGGCGGGGCTGCGCTCGAGCTGCTCGAGGGCAAGCAGCTGCCGGGGGTGGAGGTGCTGGACGATGCCTGACTCGGACGAGCGCACGCCCGCCATCGCGGGCAACTGGAAGATGTGGGGCACGCGGGCGCAGGCCGCCGACTACTGCGAGCGGCTGCTCGAACTCCTGCCCGACGAGAGCCGGCGCCCGGCGGACGTCGGGATCTGCGCGCCGTACACCTCCCTCGACGTCTGCGTCGAGCGGCTGCGGGGGAGCGGGGTGGCCGTCTACGCGCAGAACATGCACCAGGACGAGAGCGGCGCCCACACCGGCGAGGTGTCGGCGGCCATGCTCACGGAGCTCGGCGTCGACGGGGTGGTGCTGGGCCACTCGGAGCGGCGCCAGGACGGCTGCGAGACCGACCGCGCCCTGCAGGAGAAGGTTCCGGCGGCTCTCGAGGCCGGGCTGCGGCCGATCCTCTGCGTCGGCGAGTCGGAAGAGGAGCGCGAGCGCGACGAGACTCAGCGCAAGCTGCGCCACCAGGTCCAGGAGGCGCTCGAGAAGGTCGCGCTCGAGAGGCTCGCGGACGTGATAGTCGCGTATGAGCCGATCTGGGCGATCGGCACCGGCCGGGTGGCCACGCCCGAGCAGGCGCAGGAGGCGATCGCCTTCGTGCGGGCGCTCGTCGGCGATCGCTCGACGGAGGCGGCCCAGCGGGTCAGGGTGTTGTACGGCGGCAGCGTGAAGGCGGACAACGCGGCCGAGATCCTGGCGCAACCCGACGTTGACGGTGCGCTCGTGGGCGGCGCGAGCCTGGACCCCGACGGCTTCGCGCGGATCGTGGCCGCGGCGGCGCGGTGAGCGTGGCTCCGAGTCCTCCCCCCGGGCCCGGCAAACCGCCCGTCCCGAAGGTCTGCCTGATCATCCTCGACGGCTGGGGGCTCGCGGACCCCGGTCCGGGCAACGCGGTCGAGCAGGCAGAGACGCCGGTCTTCGACGAGCTCTGGGACTCCTACCCGCACACCACGCTCACCGCCTGGGGCAAGGCCGTCGGCCTCCCCGAGGGTCAGATGGGGAACTCCGAGGTCGGGCACATGAACCTCGGCGCCGGCGCCGTCGTCAAGCAGGACCTGCTGCGAATCGACGAGGCAGTGGAGGACGGCTCCTTCGCGCAGAACGAGATCCTGCGGAGGGCGTGCGACGCCGAACGCGTCCACCTTCTGGGGCTCGTCTCCGCCGGGGGCGTGCACGCCAGCATGGGCCACCTGCGCGCGCTGATCGAGCTCGCCGCGGACAGGGGTGTACCGGATGTGGTGATCCACGCGTTCACCGATGGCCGCGACACCGCGCCGGACTCGGGCGCGGGCTACGTGGCCGAGGTCGAGGGCTGGGGCGGTGCCCGCGTCGCATCTGTCAGCGGGCGCTACTACGCGATGGACCGTGACCGCCGTTGGGACCGCACGAAGCTCGCCTGGGACGCCATCGTCCACGGCCGGGCCGAGTTTCGCGCCGACTCGGGCGAGGCGGCCGTGCGCGCCGCCTACGAGCGCGGCGAGACCGACGAGTTCATCAAGCCCACGCTCGTGGGCGACGAGGGTCGGATCCGTTCCGGCGACAGCGTCGTGTTCTTCAACTTCCGGCCCGACCGAGCGCGCCAGCTGACGCGTGCGCTGGGCGAGCCCGACTTCTCCGAGTTCGACCGCGGCGAGGCGCCGCGGGTGAGGCTCACCACCCTCACGGAGTACCAGGAGGACTGGGACTACCCGACGGCCTTCCCGCCGGCCAGGCCCGAGGTGACTCTCGCCTCGCTGCTCGCCGAGCGCGGCGTCGACCAGCTGCACGTGGCCGAGACCGAGAAGTACGCGCACGTCACCTATTTCTTCAACGGCGGCGAGGAGGACCCATACCCGGGCGAGGAGCGCTGCCTGGTCGACTCGCCGCGCGACGTGCCCACCTATGACCACAAGCCGGAAATGAGCGCGCGGGCCGCGACGGAGGCATTTGTGGAGCGCTGGCGCGGCGGCGACTACGGCTTCGGGATCATCAACTACGCGAACCCCGACATGGTCGGGCACACGGGCGTGATCCCCGCCGCCGTGAAGGCTGTCGAGACGGTGGATGCGTGCCTCGGCGAAGTGGTCGCGGCCGTGCACGGCTCATGGGGAGCGTGCGTCATAACCGCCGACCACGGCAACGCCGACAACATGCTCGAGCCGGACGGCAGCCCCAACACCGCGCACTCGATGAATCCGGTCCCGCTGATCGTGACGGCGGACGTGGGCGGGCTCTCGAACGGCGGCACCCTGGCCGATATCTCACCCACCGTGCTCGCGCTGCTCGGTCAGGACCAGCCCGGCGAGATGACAGGGTCTTCGCTCGCGAAGAAAACTTGACAGTCACACACTCAGGTTTTATCCTTGTCGGGCCATACGAAACGGAGGTGATGATATGGCCCTACTGATGAAGCCTGAGCCTTTTTCCCGCGAGATGGATCGATTTTTTGACTCGTTCTTCGGTCAGTCCGAGCGTGGCGCCCGCCGTTGGGTCCCGCCGATGGACCTGGTCGAGGCCGATGATCACTTCGTCCTCAAGGCGGACCTTCCCGGCCTCACCGACAAGGACGTCGCGATCGAGGTCCAGGACGGCACGCTGAAGATCTCGGGGGAGCGCAAGGAGGAGCACGAGCAGCGGGAGCGCGGCTGGTACCGCATCGAGCGTTCCTTCGGCAGCTTTGCGCGCTCGCTGACGTTGCCGGACGGGGTCGATCCCGACGGCATCAAGGCCGAGTTCCGGGACGGCGTCCTCGAGCTGCGGATCCCGAAGCCCGAGGAGCGCAAGCCGCGCCGTATCGCGATCAGCTCGACCGGCAACGGCACGCCTGCGGCTGTGGAGGGCACAGCGCAGGAGAAGTAGGTCGCAAGGACGCCGCACGGCAAGCCAAGCTTGCGCTGCGGCGACAGGCGCGGCCCTTGGGGCCGCCCGCTTAGGGGCGGCCCCGCCACTTACGTAGGCTGGGGTCGTGCCGCCGTTCACCATCCACGCCCGCGACGGGAGCGCCCGCGCGGGCGTTCTGCATACGGCGCACGGCGACGTCCGCACACCGGCGTTCGTGCCGCTCGCCTCGACGGCCACGGTCAAGACGCTGCACGCCTCCGAGGTCGCCGAGCTCGGCTACGAGATGGTGCTCGGCAATACGTTCCACCTCTTCATCCAGCCCGGCCCCGAGCTGATTCGCGAGCTCGCCGGGCTGCACGAGTTCATGGGTTGGAGGCGGGCGATCGTCACGGACTCGGGTGGCTTCCAGGTCTTCTCCATGGGCCACGGCTCTGTTGCGGAGGAGATCAAGCGCAGGCGGGACCCGCGTGAGTCGATGGTGCTCGCGATCGAGGAGGACGGGGTGCGCTTTCGCTCTTACGTCGACGGCTCCGAGCGCTTCATGGGCCCCGAGACCTCGATGGAGGTGCAGGCCGCGCTCGGCTCGGACATCGCGCTGGCGTTCGACGAGTGCACGCCGTTCCACGTCGAGCGCGACTACACGGCGCGCTCCATGGAGCGGACGCATCGCTGGCTGGATCGCTGCGTCGCATGGCACCGCGAGCATGCGCCGGCCGGACAGCTCCTGTACGGGATCGTCCAGGGCGGGACCTACGAGGACCTGCGCGCCGAGGCAACCGCCTACGTGGCGCGCGCCGGCGTCGACGGCATCGCGATCGGCGGCTCGCTGGGCCAGGAGAAGCCCCAGATGCGCGAGGTCGTGGGCTGGGTCCTGCGAGACGTCCCGGAGGCGCCGCCCCGGCACCTGCTCGGGATCGGCGACGTGGACGACCTGGTACTGGCCGTGGGCGCGGGCGTCGACACGTTCGACTGCGCCACGCCCACGCGGCTCGCCCGCCACGGCACCGCCCTCGTCCCGGACCCCGACCGGCGTTGGCGCCTCGACCTGAACCGGGGTGGCCATCGCGCGGAGCTTCGGCCCATCGACGAGCGCTGCCCCTGTCCGGCGTGCCGGGAACACAGCCGCGCGTACCTGCACTATCTGGTGCGGGTCGGCGAGCTGACCGGCAAGCGCCTGCTGACGCTTCACAACCTGACCTTCATGCGGCGGTTGATGCTCGCGATGCGGGAGGCGATCGAGGCGGGGGAGTACGCCGCCTTCGCCCGGCGGGTTCTCGAGGGAGCCGCGCCCTAGATCGCTTAGCCTCGATCCACCGAACTGGCGAGCGTGTCCGCGCCGGAGGCCGAGCCAGGCGCCGACGGCGAGCGGAGCGAGGGTAAAGCCCTCGCGAGCGAGCCGGTGGCGGATGGCGAAGGCAATCCGGCGAGGAAACGCCGTCAGGGCGGTGGATCCAGGCCTAGCGCGTGTTCTGCTGGATGAAGTCGCGCAGCTCCTGAAGCTGGTCCTCGAACTGGTCGCGGTTCGGGGCCGACACGCCGCCGCCGCCGCCGCCGTCGCTCGTCGACAAGAGCGCCACGCCCACCGCGGCGATCGCGGCCAGCACTGCGAGCAGGGCGAGGAATGTGGCCCAGCGCCGGCGAGTAGCTGTCCGGCGAGCGGCCCGGTCGTCACGACGCGCCCTCGGGGCCGCCGGGGCGGCGGTCCGCGCCGGCTCGGCGGGGAGGGGGGCGTATCCGGTTCGCGGCATTGCCCGCGTGGCCGAGGTGGCCTCCATTGCGCGAGTGGCCTCGGTGTCGCTCAGCATCAGGCGCTCCGTCGCGGCGGTCCTCTCGCCGTGGAGACCGGCGTCGATCGCGTGGCCGAACTCGAGTGCGGACGCGTAGCGGGCGGAGGGCTCCCGCTCGAGGCTGAGACGAATGGCCTCGTCGAGCTCCCGCGGCACCTCAGGGCGATAGTCGGCCACCGGTACGACCGGGTCCTGCTGCTGCTTCAGGGCGAGCTCGGTGAGCGACCCGTACTCGTGCGGCAGCCTGCCTGTCAGGAACTGGTAGGCGCAGACGCCGAGCGAGTAGGTGTCCGATGCCGGCCCGGCCTCGTCGCCGCGCGCCTGCTCCGGTGAGAGATACGCGGCGGTGCCGAGCACGGAGCCGACCTGGGTGATGCGCGTCTGCTCCGCGGCCTTGGCGATTCCGAAGTCCGCCAGCTTCGTGGCGCGCGTCGACTCGGCGATGAGCAGATTGCCGGGCTTCACGTCCCGGTGCACGACGCCGGCGCGGTGGGCGTAGTCGAGGCCGTGGCAGGCGTCGCGCACGATCTGGACCGTCTCCTCGATCTCGAGGCGCTTGCGCTCGCGGAGAAGGTCGGCGCAGGAGGGGCCGTCCACGTACTCCATGACGATGTAGTGGCGCCGGCTCTCGGGATCTTGGCCCGAGTCGAACACCTGGACGATGTTCGGGTGCTGAAGCCGCGCGGCGGCGAGCGCCTCACGCCGGAAGCGGGCCACGAACGCCTCGTCGTCGGCCAAGTGCTCGGCAAGGAGCTTCACCGCCACGGCGCGCTCGAGCACCGTGTCGGTGGCCATGAAGACGGTCGACATGCCGCCGGCTCCGAGCCTGCGCTCGATGCGATATCGGCCCGCGACCGTGGTGGGGACCGTCATCCCTGGTCCTCCGGCACCAGCGCCCCGCCGCCGGTCCCGCCCTGAACGCCCGCGCCGTCGCCGCCCTGGCCGGTGCCGCCGGAACCACCCTCGGCGCCGTCGGCGTCCCCGCCCTCGCCGGGGAGCGGCGCAGGCTCCGTGGTGGGTGGCGCCTCGGTCTCGGTGGGCGGCGGAGTGGTCTCGGTCGTCTCCGGCAGCGGTGTGGTTTCCGTCTCGGTTACGGTCGGCGTCGGCGCCGACTCCGTGAGGGTCTCCGTCGGGGTCTCGGTCTGCGGCTCTTCGCACTGCTCCTGAGCGAGCTGGAAGAGGCGGGCG
>Ga0081538_10004836_pt1 | contig 12280 bp, 12 predicted proteins | sample TabmetS5T2R1_FD_71022 | JGI IMG/M metagenome (GOLD analysis project Ga0081538, IMG submission 71022) | Tabebuia heterophylla rhizosphere microbial communities from the University of Puerto Rico - S5T2R1 | ecosystem: Host-associated > Plants > Roots > Rhizosphere ... | reverse complement strand
ACCATATTAGTGCTGCTATCAATTACCGAAACAGTATTTGAGATTGCATTGGCCACATAAGTATAGTTATTAAACGGATTAAATTCTAAGGCTACAGGATTACTACCTACCTTAACGCCATCAGCAACGGTGTTAGTACTGCCATCTATTACTGAAATATTATTTGAAATTGAATTGGCCATGTAAGTATAATTATTAGAGGGATTAAATTTCAATGATTCTGGCGAGCCGCCAACGGTAATATTCTTAATTACCTTATTGGCAGTACCATCAATTACCGAGACTATTCCGGAATCACGATTAGCTACGTAGATATTGTTGTTGGAGGGATTAAATTCTAGCGCCTGAGGAAATTCCCCTACCGGTGTGACTGCAATTACTGAATCGCCAAATGCTGTTCCTGGCGATGACGTAATGATCAGAACAGTAATTAATACACCTATGATTAAAACTGAAAGCATTTTTGTATCAGATTTCGGGGACTGACATATAAAAATATCTAGTGCGTTACGAAATACGAATACCTTTGGAGTCATGATAAGATCAGAGTAGGTAGTGCATTCAGACTAGCCAATTCATGGCTGAATTGACACCCGTCGGGGCCAAACTACAATTTTATAAAAGGAAAATCACGGGGAATATCTACTTTCTTTGATTACCCAACCGTATGCCGTACGGTTACGTAATTTTCGATTTTTTCAGATATTGATTTAACAAAATCGGGAACAAGTCTTGTATCTAAATAGATATGACTAGTGTTACTATAATGTTGCAGAAATGGTGTTGGGAACGTCTAACGAAATCTATAACAAGTTGGCATCGGGCATGACCGACTTAACTATATCCAAAAACAGTAGATACAAGCTTATGATTTAACTTATCAAAACTCGTTTACCTTCAGTTTCATTATTTGGTTTACCTCATTGTTGGTGTCTAACCAATATCAACGACTTTTTTAATAGGTTTAACTCTATATTTTTAGGAATTAAAATAAAATGCAAACTGAATACGATTATTCTGTAGTCTAGCCAGTAGCCAAGGTCGATAAGAGCAAACTAAGAGAATTAGCCTATATGATAGCTGGAAGGCCTGCCCCTACTATTCACAAGCCAACCCTTCACATTAGAAAGGTCAACGCAAACAATAATGGAAATATCTAAAACGTATACGGCAACAATATAGCAGCTTGGAAAACCCTGGGAGCATCCTATCAAAGACCAAACGCGGGCGAGATTGCAGCGCGAAGGCGGCGAGAGAAAGAGACAAAGACCGCTCTAAGAGAACTTGGAAGGATGGTTAGGGGTTTTTAATTAATAATGACATAACGTACCGCCTTCAGATAGAGACAAACATTAAGGGCAACCTTGATAAATTCAGAGAGGTTCCCTGGAATTTATTCCAGCATGTACTTCCAAGAGACCTAGATTATGCTTTCAATATCAGTAAGCAAGAATGTGATAGACTCGTTCAATGGATAGGTAGATTATAATTCTGGGTAGAGGTTAGCGGACAAGATGGACATACCACAATCAATACTACAATCAATTTATGATCTTCAAGATTTGATTAGCAAATACGTGCAAGAGATTTTTGGAGAATAACAATCGGAGAAATTAGAAGAGTGGATGTGGCTAAAAGCAGGTTAACTTAACTTACTTGGGCCGCTTTAGCTTCTCCGCTCTCGTGCGGTTCACCTGTTTCCTTGCATAATGGGATGTGCTTCCCGTTCCTAGATTAGTGTGTGCTGTCGAAATATATCGGGGTGCTACAATCTCTGCAAGGGTAATAGCGCGGGTGTACTCTCAAGATATCTACAATGTTCTCCTGTCTAGACCTACTTTATTGTGAATACAAATGGCTTTGTAACGTTAGCGGTCTGCCCATTCTCAGTTTGGTAATAAAAAGTAGCTGTGGCTGTGGTTTGTCCGGCCTTGACTGCTTGATAAATTGTCCCAGAACCTGGGCCGGCTACCGAAACCACTTCTCCGGGGTTTAATTTGAATGGAGACGAGGTCGCAATGCAGCCTTGAATGCTTCTTACCAACACATTTCTCATAAAGTATGCAGATAAAGGCGATTCGCAGTCGTCGGCAGAGAACATTATTGCATTTGTTGAGTTATTAGCTACTGTTGAAAATATTTCAAAATTGCTGCCAGCCTTTACATTCGAAGGTGAGGGACGAGTGTTTATTAGGTCAACTCCAGAACTTGAACTTGCGGTCGAATTGGTTTCGGAAGACTGAGAGTATACATATCGATCTTGGCCCAATGGAATTCCGAGGATAGTAGTAGTGATGAGTATGGCTACTAACGGTAATATGATAACTTGTTTACGTTTGCTAAAATGCATATGATAGTTAATTTACTGTACTATTTGTCCTTATTCCTTCCCGAAGATGGATATTCTATTGCAGTTCTATTTTCAATGCTATCATATTTGGTATAGCCATTTTATCTGCTCTATTAAATAATTAAAAATAAAATAAGTCTCCAAAGAAGCCCCTATTTCTTCTGCGTCCGCTATAGTAACCAGTATCGTAGTCATCATAATCATTTTGTCCGTAGTGATATTTCTGATAATGTGCATCTTCATACCTGTTCTGAATATTTGCTATCTTGTCGATTTCTCCCCTATTCAACCATACGCCTTTACATATTGGACAATAATCAATATCAACATCGTACTTTTGCATTAACTGCATTTCTGCTGAACAGTTAGGACATTGCAATATTCTATCTAATTTACCTCGCAAGGATAGATATATAATACTTAGCAAGAAGATAGGTGCATTCTTTCTTTCTGTTCTTCTTTTTGTTGTTCCATCGTAATTATTGTTACAGTTATTGATATCCTGCACCATCTCGTGATGACGAGGTTTATAAACTGCAATGTATTCATTTGCAATGCTACTGGTTTTTAATACCTTATATCCGATTACCAAACTGGATAATGTTCCTTTATATCGAGGTAGCTGCTTTGACAGCACCCCATGTGATAAAGTCTCCACGACGACGATACCATTAAAATTTTTTCAATATCCAGACCTTGTGAGGTAGGAAAAGTAAACAAAGATATACGTAATAGAAAAAAGAACGTGGCTAAGACAATAATAATGAATATTGCAACGATTATCAAGATTAAAATCCCCGTTGTCTTCATGTTAATAATCCTAAGACTACTTAGTAATAAAGATTTGAACAATATATTATCAAAGTATAATTTAAGTTCTACTAACTGGAAAACTAGTCGGATGAGGATATCTAAATTGTATAGGCTATTCCTTTTCTACAATCCGGTCCCGCTGAGAAGGTTAGAATGGACAATTTGACGGTTATTACTTTTTTAGAAGTAGTCCTTGAAAGTCGGATAAAGTATAATTTTTTAGTCCAGTAATTTTAAATCCAATAGACAAGCATTCAATTGATAAGTTTGAAATACTAGAGTAAAGATAGAGACGAAAGAGATTTCAACGTCCATGATTTAGACAAGCCACGACCGAGCATCTTCCTCACTAGATCTGCACCGAATCTGCAAATCATAGGTTTGCGAAAAACCATATATAAGTTAATATCAAATATTTGGCTTGACCTTGAGAACGCTAGACAGTCTAAAAAAAGACAGCATCAGCAAAACCATTGCTGTAATGCCAGACTTTTCTACGGACAGGATTGTGACTTTCACATCTCAAAAGCAGTTACTTGATGCTTTATCGGAGAAATCAAAACATGGTGGTGGTGCTCTTCGAGGGATTTCCTCTACAGATGTAAAAGGAGGTAATGCAATAAACATTGCATACTGTCTTGCGAAATTAGGGGCTAAGGTCAAACTATTTACAATTGCAGATGAAATTGGATCTTTAACACTTAGGAAGATTTTCTCAAAATTTGGTAATAATGTAGATCTTAGAGTTGCAAAGGGTATTCATTGTCGTACAACTGCATTAGAATTTGTTGGTAAGCATGAACCAAGAATAAATCTACTGATAAGCGATGTAGGAGACAACATAGATTTCGGGCAAAATTATGTCAATTCTAAAAGTGATTTGGAGACCCTAAGGAAGTGTGATGGTGTTATGGTTGTCAATTGGGCAAGTAACTTGAAGGGAACGCAACTAGCAAAACATGCATTTAGAAATTCGCCAAATGCCATCCATTTTGTAGATCCTGCTGATATCGACAATAGAAGAGATGAATTTAAGAACGATCTATTAAAACTTGCTTCCTTTATTGATGTTTTAAGCTTAAACGAAAATGAGTGCAAGTCCCTGGGAAAGGCTTCGGGATACTCTTCTATATTGCCTTCTAATAGTTATAATGGTAACGACTTGAAAAACGCTGCAAAGAAACTTGCGTCTAAATTCAGAATATCTGTTGAAATCCATACAAGCAAGGGAGCGTCATGGTCTGATGGATCTGAAGCGTCTTTTGTTAGCGCCATAAAGGTCAAAGCTAGAACGCTTACGGGTGCTGGGGATTCTTGGGATGCCGCAAATATTTTGGCACATCTGTTAGAATTAAAACCAACTGAGAGATTGTTATTTTCAAATGCTTATTCAGCATTATATGTTATGAGCTCTGATAGAGAACCTGCAACCTTAGATAAATTGCTCAGGTTCATTAAACAGAAATACAAGAATATACAATAAACTATCAGAATGGGTTTGATTACATAATTCAAGTCTACATCACTCTGTACTATGTATTCACAGAAGGAGAGAGTATAAAAGTGAGGTAATTCTACGATATCCTTGTAAAAAGATCATTTGTATCAATGTAAATGGACAACACAATACAAGTCGAATAAAAATAAGAAATATGGAGGTAGGGCTTTAATCTCTATCCTATAAAACTTATTCTTTTATCGCATTTCTAGGTTGGCAACTACGCACTGGGTATCTGGATCTGTCATCGTCGGTTCACAGGCGATTATAAACATTTTCTTATTGTCTATGAGTTCTGCTGCGACAGCGGCCGCCTTCAACTGGTCTACTATGTTCCCGCCACCTGCAGTCGTATTCTCACCACCTGAAGTCAAATTCGCTTGCGCTGATACAGCTGTAAGGGTGCTACCTGTTATGACAAAGCCCAGAGCCATGGCAGCAACAACTATTCCTATTACAATATTGTTTTTCATCAGATGCCTCTAGGTAACATAATATATAAACAAGAGTCGGGAAAATCGGGGGACATCCGATATTTCAATTTGATTATTCTATGAAATGTTACTGGGTTGTCTGCATACTTTTGAAGGATACCAGCTTTTGTCATCTTCTTCCATAGTAAGTATGTTATCTTGCGCTAACTAATCGTGAATGCAAATCGTTTTGTAACGTTACCGGGCTGCCCATTCTCTGTTAGGTAATAAACAGTGGCAGTCGCTGGAGTTTCTCCAGCCTTGATTGCCTGGTATAATGTCCCAGGAACTGGGCCGGCCACTGTAACCTCTTCTCCTGGGTTTAATTCGAACGGGGATGAAGTAGCGGTGCAGCTTTGGAACTGATCCTGTCTTATAATCACATTTCTCATAAAGAACGCAGTTAAAGGTGAGTCGCAACGCCCAGCAGGTAACATTATCGTGTCTGGTAAATTATTAACTACTGTAGCTAATAGTTCAAAATTGCTGCCAGCTTTTACATCCGAAGGTGAGGGATGAATATCTATCAGGTCGACTCCAGAACCTGTTGCGTTCGCTGTCGAATTGGTTTCGGGAGACTGAGAGTATGCATATCGATCTTGGCCCAATAGGATTCCGAGGATAGTAGTAGTGATGAGCATGGCTACTAACGGTAATATGATAGCTTGTTTACATTTACTAAAATGCATATTATAGTTAATTTGCTGTACTATTTGTCCTTATTCCTCATTTTTTTCATTATTCTTAATTTTTGCTACTGCTAACTTCTTGTCTCCAGTCCGCAAATATTCTTTTTCCTCTAGTTTTGAATCGCTAATTACATTACCTTTACTATCTTTAACTGGAAGGCTCAGACGAACAAGTGTTAATTATAAAAGTGTTAGCCTAAACTGACATCTGTATTCCTAACCTTCTTTAACAACTGGGGAGAGAACTAACCATAAATCGTATATAAATACACACAGAGGCATATGTTTATATATAGGTACAGATATATGTATATCTATACATATGAAGTTCGTGAGTAAAATATCGAAACAAGGCGATGATCTTATTATAAAGATACCAAGAGATAAGGCTAATTTATTAAAACCATTACATGCCAAGCCTGTGATCATAACTGTCGATAGCGTGGAGGGAGTAGAATGAGCGCACAGAAAGAGAAAATGTCTACAGGTAAGGCAATATTTGCTGTCGCTATGTCTGTACTCTCTAGGGGTATGGCAATTTATTTTGACTTGTAGGAACGGAAGGTGCAGATTGAGGAGCTGAAAATCTAATGAATCAACAAAAGAAAGAAGAAAAGCAACACTCGCCACGTACGAGATTTAGGTTATAATAAAATGTGTGGAATAGCAGCTCCATCAAAACAACTCATATCACGAAGAAATAATCACGTTTTAGCTCATTGCCAGTCAAAATATTTCGTGCAGATATTTTCCGAAATGAAGAAAGGGGGATGTTAGATCTGGAGGATCAAATAAACAAATTTGAAAAACAATTGGAAGGTCGGGGGATGCAAATTAAAAGTGTTACAATGTCAGCGGCTATGGACACCGATGAGTATTACTTATACAGCGTAGTTCTATATAATCAAATGACCAATGAAGAAAAATTGTAGCAAGACAAGATAAGGTTCAAGAAGCTCAAACTCATAAGAACCGTATTACATCAATTAAGAAGGCATTACAAGTCTAAGGGATAGGAATTCCCGTAGTTTTTAATTGACTCTTAACATAGTTAACTTCTGAAGCTGTTACAGTATCAATAGTAGGGCTTCTTATTGTTGTTCATAGTATGTTGATGATGACTTCGTAATATGGCATTGATAATTTGAGCAATCATCTCAGCATCATAGAAAGCCTTGGCGATATATCCAATATTAGAGCTATAATCAAGGGAAATATTTAATGATTATTGGGTTGGTTACGCAGCTCCTTAGTAGAATACAGATCTAAAGAATTATTCCTGTACCCTAGAAAATCTGCAATAAATTAGATATATGGAGATTTACATCTTCATTGGCTTTCGTAACCTCGGCAAATGGGAACAAAAAGGATGGTTATTTGTCTTCATTTGGTACCATTGCCGCTTGAGATGTAACAGCCGCTTCCTCATCAACGTACAAGTCTTTAAACTCTGGTCTTAGTGCAGGTGAGTTGGTTCCTGTCTCACATATCAAGTTTGAATCTTTTATAATTAGGGTGCACACTTTGTATGCATCTCCATTTTTGACAGTCATATTAGGAAATGTTGCAACATATTCAACAATGCCCCCTTTGCCGGCAGCGTTTATAGAATTAATGTATGTCTTGCTATCGTCAAATAGCTTAATCCTTGATTCGCCATTCACACTTACAATTGTGACAACATCACCTGTGTTATTGTTTAGTCCCTGAACTGTCATGATTACTTTGAATATATCCTTCTTCTCTGTTCCTGTGGAACTGGTAGTCTGTGCAAGAGTATCTGGAACATTATTCATTGCCGATGTAATCAATCCAAGCAACGATATTGATAGTAATGCTAAAGCAAGACCTTCTTGTTTAGACTGTGTTCCTATTACTGACAAGTATTTATCCATTGGTTTATCAGCAGAAGTTTGGATATATCTTAGCTTAGAAAATGTCATTCAGAAGATAATAACCTTGCATATTTATGAAAGAGGGTTAAACTTGGTCATAACAGAAAATCTTCTAATAAAAATGGTACAGTTAATTAAAAATCCTAACTAGAGGTGTTCCAATTAGGCCCTCGAGAACTGATGGTAACCCCAGTCCTGAATAACCGTTCTCCATAAAGTACTTTGTGAATACTCTCTTTATGGTAGAATATACATGTAAATAGTAGTCAGATCCGCAAATAAGCAACATCAATGAGATAGATCAGCAACTTAGCAGGGATAGTCAGTACATGACTATTGCAATAGGAAATAGTAGAATCCTTAGGTTCATAACAGAAAGGAAAATAGAAGAAGTGGAAGAGACTTACAATGGACAAGCGATAAAGAAGATACGCTTCATTGTAACCGAGCCAAATGCAGATAGCAATTCCGAGAAATATATCGATGTGGGAAAAAGATCCGCAAGGTTAACCATAGCGAAGCTCAAAGAGGGACATACACTTCTTAAACTAGAACGAATCGGTTCAGGAAAAGAAACGCTGTACATACCGACACAGATTTCTATAGATTAACACAAAATTCCATCCCATATTTTTTAATCTTAAGTTGATTCGACTCCTAATATTGAAGGCCGTAAAGTCGCCTCAAGTAACTTGGGTATTGATCCTGGATCACGCATTACGATCCACAGTTCAATACAAAGCCCTCATCATAAGCCGTCGTCACTTTTTTGGTAATTTCTCTAAACTGAGTCCCATAAGATGGACGTAACTTTTATGTTGATTATTTGCATATGTATTATTACTCGAATTCAAGCAGCAAGTAGTGCTTCCACTTGGCTAGAACCACTGGTTTCAACCTGGATTGTTGCGGCAGTAGTTGTCTCTGGTTCAGCACTCTCCGCAACAATCCCTTACTGGATCTTCCAGGATATTGCAATTGCCTTTTTTTGATATTATGGGAATCTGTCGAGATCCATTTTCAGCGACTAGTGCCATCCTATGGATAATATCATTCAATTTCAGCAATGTCATTTTAGTTTATTGATTCTATTCAACCATTAGAGTGGGATGTTTTATAAAATTGAATTCTCTCTTGATATTGGCCTGTACTATTTGTGTATTTATCCATCACTCTTCAACTGTTTATCTTTTCCAAAATACCTATCTGGAATGAATTCCGGAAGCAGAACTATTAAGAATAGAAACAAACTAACAGGTAAGTAAATGAACGAAAATGATATAGTCACTGAGTATGTTAGTATTGTGATCAGTATTCGTCTGCCGGATCTATTCTTAATCAAATCATGAACTGTCTTATCAACTAATTCAAGATGTCCTTTTGCGTAATGGTATACGAAATGCAATATTACGCCAGCAAGAATCGCATTGGACGAATATATAAAAATTGATATTTGTTGGTCCCTATATTGTGCAAGTAAAACAGTTGAAAAAGGTATCAACCCAATGGTCACCAGAAATGAAATATTCATCCAGAGAAGAGGGCGATCGACATTAACTATCCAGCGGAATATTCTATGATGTGCAACCCAGTAGACGGCAAGAGTAGCAAAGCTAACTATGTAAGCTATTATATCGGGCCAAAGATCTAAAAGTCTGCTGGTGAGCCTTTCTGTAGCATATTCTCCCTCCGCAGCTAATATAAGTTCAGGCACACTTACATTAAAGACCAATATTGTCATTATTACTGCAAATACACCATCAGTAAGTGATTCAAGCCGTCCCTTACTGAAAATAAAGCCCTCTCTCTCAGTATTCATGCCTAAGTCAAATATCTATTATAACATGTTTGAGAGGATTGAGACTAATCAATGTAGAGGCATAAACCGTTCAGAGTTAGGTAACCAAAGTAACTATTGCAAGATATTTCTATATAGATCATTCTTGGCATTTGAATCAGTAAGCAGTTACCAATGGGTTCCTGCTTTCATTTTACTTCCTCTTTTCACTTTTGATAATTCTCGACTTATTTATCTTGTATTGAAAATTTGTTAACGCAGGACCCCACAGAAATTCTAGCCACTGTTTATTAAATTTCTGTAAAAGTTCAATGTAAGCTATGTGTAGCGCGTATACATTTTCGCTATTCTTGATCAACTTTCTATATTCCTCGTTAGTTTTAATAGTGTTCTGTACCATCTCGACAAATAACTCATTAATTGCTTTCATTCTTTCTATATAGCCGTTAAAGAACTCGCTCATGTTTTCGTAATTTCGCAGATATTGATTAAACATTTCAGGCCACGATTTAGACATCCATACTCGCCCACAAAGGCCATGTTACCGAATTACATAAACTTTTGAGAACAAACTAAGATATTTTTCATCTCAGCATGCTTGCGGAATAACTGATAGGGAGTTTAGTAAAGCGAAATTCTTAGTAACAATGAATTTATGAAATTAGGCGATAACTTATGTTACTAAGAGGAAATAGGACGACAAGATAGCCATTTTACTGGAGCGGCTAATGTATATCAATATTTGGCAGGGGTGTCTTTGCAGTTTTGGCGATGATTTCCATTGCTAACTCCTACTGGATACCATGGTTATTCATTTTTTCGATGGATTCCAAGATCTTGTTTTCTAACACCTCAAAATCCGATTTCCTTATTCTTCCCTCTTTGAGTTCATTTCTAATGTTCTCTTTTATATCACTCAGGTTTTTCAAATACGCTTTCCTATCTACTTCAGGGTCTTGTCCTCTATAGTATCGGAATATTTCATCATTAATCTTCTGAAGCCATTCATCGCACCTTTGTAACTTTTTATTCTCCTCTCTTCTATAAGGTATAAAATATAGACCCGCGATTGCAGCTGCAGAAGCTAATAACGCGATCGTGGGGTATATGTTGCCCGTAGTTTTAAGTAAGGAGGCAGTCTTTGTATTTGGATCAATATTGAATTTCCATTCATTCACACCTTCATCGCTTGCTACTGTGAACTGTCGAGTATAGCTGCTTTGGTTTGAGACAGATCTCATCCAGGACACCGCCAAGCTTGCACCTACAGGAAATCTCCGTGTTTCAATTACCCACGATTTGTCCTCTTGTTTCAACGTCATATTTTGGCTATGAGAACCAATGGTAAAGTTACTTATATAGGGAGTCTGGGGGATTGTAATCCGTAGATTATCCGCATACGTCTGACCTTGATTTATAAACTTCAATTGTTCCTTTTGGGAAGGGAGGGTATTGGTGTCGTTGCCCATCGATACTCCTGAAAAGCGAGTGTAGGTAACCTCTATCGCAGGGTTTTTCCACCAATCAGTATAAAGCGTAGTAGCGCCAAAGACAACAAGTCCACCAATAGCAATCGGAAGAATTACCCTTAACGAACCCCTATGATCTGTCAATAATGTTTCTATGGGATCCGAAATAGGTAATAAATAAGCTTTGGCCCAGAATATCAGAACGGGTACATGTCCATACATCCAAAGCACAACAAACTCATAACCTCATTGAGGATTGCAAGGGAATGGTTGATTCATAAATAAGTATCATACGATATGCATAAGGGAGCATTGCTAAAATAGTCGAAGCAAAGAGGCAAACAAAGTAATGCGCAGGTTAGCACATCAGAATGAGTTAGTACGCTATGCTAGCGATTTTGTTGAAATCAGAGTAAACTCCTTAGAATCAGACGCTAGACATTGTCTCCCTGAAGATCCCAACGACAAATGTATCGCACCTTTTCCAATCCACCTTTATTGCTTTCCAACCATTGATCTGTTAGGAGCGCTGATGAGTGGCCGAGCGGATAGGAAAGCCCCAATCACGGTATGAAATGGCAATCAATCAGATTTACGGTGAATAACGTTACTAGTTAGTCTAACAAAGTCCTGAGCGTGATATCGCTTGCGATATGATGTGAATCTCAATGATTAAGGTATTTCTGGCAGTGATTGATCCATGAAATGCTTGCTATGCATGAACTTACTAGAATCTTTCTTTAGATCTCTATTCTTGCACAAATAAAGTCACATGTATATGTTTCAAATTAATGGATAAACAGTCAATACTAAGAGACAATCCAAGATTCAAAATGTGTGTAATTTTAATACAAAATTTTTTTATCCTTAAGGGTTTCTTATATTAATAGCATGCCGAGCATTAATAAGAAAGCGGATATTCCAGAGAAGGAAAGAGCATTTGTACTTCAAGGTGGAGGATCACTGGGGGCATACGAAGCTGGAGCCTATAAGGCAATTTATGAATTCTTATCAAAAAGGGACGAAGAAGCAGGAGAGAGAGGCAGAGCCATATTCAACATAATTGCAGGCACTTCTATCGGAGCTATCAATGCTGCTATTCTTGTAAGCTATGTCGTGGAAAATCAAACCTATGAAGGATCAGCGGAGAGACTTATTGATTTCTGGAGCTACCTCTCAAAAGAATCGGTAGTGGAAACTAATCCTTTTTTCAAACCGTGGTGGGACTATTGGCATGCATTCAATAGAGATATTGCATCCGGAGAAGCAGCAAGAAGATACTATTCATCTAAAGA
>Ga0081538_10004835_pt1 | contig 12280 bp, 13 predicted proteins | sample TabmetS5T2R1_FD_71022 | JGI IMG/M metagenome (GOLD analysis project Ga0081538, IMG submission 71022) | Tabebuia heterophylla rhizosphere microbial communities from the University of Puerto Rico - S5T2R1 | ecosystem: Host-associated > Plants > Roots > Rhizosphere ... | reverse complement strand
CCGAAGAGTTCGGTGTCAGCCGAACCCCCGTGCGCGAAGCGCTACGCCAGCTCCAGGCGACCGGGCTCGTCGAGCTCGAGCCGAACCGCGGCGCCGTCGTCCGCGGCCCGTCGGCGCGCGACATCCGCGAGGCCTATGAGGTTCGCGCCGAGCTTGAGGGCCTGGCGGCCGAGTTTGCCGCTGAGCGGATCAGCGACCGCGACCTCTTCCGGCTCCGCGAAGCGCAGGCTCTCTTCCGGGAGTCCGTGACGACCCTGATCGAGCGGCGGGCACGACGGCCTGCCCCGTGGCGCGACGAAAGCGTCTGGGTGCGTGCGAACGACCTCTTCCACCAGGCGATCCTCGACGCGGCGGGGAACGGCCGTCTGAACACGACCATCGCCGACCTCCACCGAAGCTTCCCCCGAGACCTCACCTGGTCGGCGCTGTCACAAAGCTCCCGACTGCTAGCCGAGAACGTCGAGCAGCACGAGGCGATCCTCGAAGCAATCGAGCGACGAGACCCGGTCGAAGCGAGGCGCCGCATGATCGAACACGTCCGCAGCGCCGGCGAGCTCGTCACCCTGCACTTCGAGCAAGCCGCAGTGGCCGACTAGAAGATCGCGGGCCGCTCGAAGAAGTGCGTCCGACCGGGCCTGGACCGATGGAACCGCGGCGGGAAGCGTCCGTTGACGACGTCGGTAATTCGCTCTCGGAGGCCCGCGATCATCTCGTCGCGCTCCGCGTCGGTCAGGTCCCCGTCCTCGACAGCCTGGTCGAGCTTCTTCCGGGCATCTGCGACCAGGGCGTCGACGAGCCCGTCGACCGACTTGCCTTGATCCCTCGCAACCTGGGCCAGCGTCTTGCCGTCCTCAAGCGCTCCCCGTAGCTCGGCTCGTGTCATGCCGAGGTAGTCCGCGGCCGCTTCGAACTTGTGGTGGAAGGGTGCCAGGTGCTTATGCAGGCGCGGACCGGGGCCGGGTCCGACGCCGAAGAGCGGCGCAACGCCGGCGTCGATCCGATCCTTCAGCCGCGCCGCCTGCTCGCGTGTCAGCCGGCCGTCGCGAACGGCGGCGTCGACGCGGTTCTTGAGTGCCTGCTTGAGGGCATCGCTCAGCTCTTGCGGTTCGACACCGAGCTGGCGGGCGGCGTCGTTGATGACAGCCTGCCGCTCCTGCTTCGGCGTCAACGCGTTTGTGGCGGCGATTGCTCCACCCGCAGCGACAACGGCGAGAAGGGCCGCTCCCCCTGCGACGAGCTTGTGCGTTCGAGTCATCGCTGTCAGGGAAGCAGCCCTTCCTAAGACGGATCTAAGAGGAACCTAAAAATGAGCCAGGGGCGCCTCCTCTCTCCGCTCGAGGTGCGGCGGTTGGGGCATTTGCCCGTTCACGAACGCCCTGATGCGGGCCCTCTCCTCGGCCGATGCCCCGTCGGCCATCGCGTTCACGAGCCCGTTCACCGACTTGTCGCGCTCGCGGGCCAGCTCGGCGAGCGTCTTGCCGTCCTCCAGGGCGGCGTGGAGACGCGCGTCCGTCATCCCGAGGTAGTCCGCGGCGGCGCCGAGGTCGAGATGGATGTGGTGCCGTGGCCCGAAGCCTGGCCCGAAGCCGAGCAGCGGGACGTCGCCGATCTGGATTCGCTCCTTCAGCTCCTCGCCCTCCGCCTCGGTCAGCCGACCCGCTTCGACCGCGTCGTCGACGCGATTCGAGAGCGCTTCCTTCAGCGCTGCCGTCAGCTCGCTCGGCTCCACGCCGAGCTGCTCGGCGGCGTCGTTCACGACCGCCTCACTCTGCTCCTTCGGATCGAGCTGCGTGGCGGCGAATGCTGCTCCGGCGCCGACGACCGCGACGAGCGCGGCGCCGGCGACGGCGATCGTTCCGATGTGACGCATGTCCTTCCTCCTTTGTCGATTGCTTGCGGTCACGACATCGAGGAAAGCGGTCGCAGCTAAGGCCGCCCTAAACCGCGGGGAAGAGTTCTCTAAGAGTTCGGTGGCCCGCCGTTCAGGCGCAGCGTGATGCGCGTGCCGCCACCCTCGGCACGCTCGGCAACGACACCGCCGCCGTGGGCTTCCGCAACCTGGCGAACGATCGCGAGGCCGAGCCCTGACCCCGGCATGGTCCTCGCCGACGGCGAGCGGTAGAAGCGGTCGAAGACGTGCGGGAGGTCCTCCTCGTCGATGCCCGGCCCTTGATCGCGGACGACGACCGTCCCGTCCTCGACGCTGACGTCCACGACTCCGCCGGGCGGGCTCCACTTCGCCGCGTTGTCCAGCACATTGCCGATCGCTCGCTCAAGCGAGGCGGGCACGCCGTTCACGACGGACTCGCGAAGCTCCGCCTTGAACGTCACTCCCGGGCGTCCGCGGCGCGCGCGCTCGACTGCCTCAGCCGCGAGGAGGTCGAGGCGTACTTCCTCCGGCCGGCTCGGCAGCTGGTCCCCGCGCGCCAGCTCGATCAGCTCGGCGATCAGCGCAGTCATCTCGCCGATCTGCTCGACGACGTCGTCGAGGAGGCGACGCCGCTCGTCCGGATCGAGCTCGCGGTCGCTCATCAGTACCTCGAAGTTCGTGCGCAGACTCGTGAGCGGCGTGCGCAGCTCGTGCGAGGCGTCGGCGACGAGCTGCCGCTGCGCGTTCGTGGACTCCTCGAGCGCGCCGAGCATCGCGTTGAAGCTGCCGGCCAGGCGACTGAGCTCGTCCTCGCCGCGCGCATCGATTCGCTCCGAGAGATCACCTGTCTCGGTCACCCGTTCCGTCGCGCGGGTCAGGCGCGTGACGGGTGCGATCGCCGCGCTCGAGACGACGAGCCCCAGCGCAGCCGCGGCAAGGATCCCGGCCGCCGTGATCGCGACCAGGAGCCACTTCAGCCGGGCGAGTGTGTCGTCGACCTCGGTCATCGTGCGGAGCACCTGCAGCGCCCAGCCGGGCTCGTACGGGAACGTCAGCACCCTGACGTGGGTGTTGGCGATCGTGCGATCTTCGAAAAACGGCTCGTGCGAGCCCTTGGCTACGTCGAGCACACGCTCGTTCACCGGAATCTCGATCGTGGCGCCCCGGCTGAGCAGCGTTGCTCCGTCTGATCGCACCGCCTGGAGGTAACCGCCCTGGCCCCCGAGCAGGGGACCGGGGATGTTGAGGTACTCGCCTCGCGGGGGGACCGGCGACCGTGAGACTTCGACCGCGCGATCACGCAGGCTGTCGTCGACCTGGGCGCGGAGCTCGTTTCGGACGACGATGTAGATGACGATCGAAGCCAGCGCAACGGCGAGCGCCACCGCCGTCGCGGCGACCAGCGTCAGACGAACTCGAAACGTCATTGCTCTCGAAGTGCGTAACCGACGCCGCGCACGGTGTGGATCAGCCGCGGCCTTCCTCCGGCTTCGGTCTTCCGCCGCAGGTAGCCGATGTAGACGTCGAGCGAGTTCGAGGCGAAGCCGAAGTCGTAGCCCCAAACTCGCTCGAAGATGATCGAGCGAGTGAGGACTTGGCGGGGGTTGAGCAGGAAGAGCTCGAGCAGGTTGAACTCGGTGCGCGTCAGCTCGATCCTGTCATCGCCGCGCCGAACCTCGCGTGTCCCGGTGTCGAGCTCGATGTCGGCGAAGCGGAGCACGCCGTCACCGGCAGGCGAGGCGCGGCGCAGAAGCGCCCGCACCCGGGCGAGGAGCTCCTCGAGCGCGAACGGCTTGACGACGTAGTCGTCGGCACCGGCGTCGAGCCCGGAGACGCGGTCACCGACCGCGTCGCGAGCGGTCAGCATCAGCACCGGAACGGCGTTCCCGCTCCTGCGGATCCGGCGACAGACCTCGAGCCCGTCGATTCCGGGCATCAGGATGTCGAGCAGGACCGCGTCAGGCTGGCCGTTCGCTTCGAGCAGGGCCAGCGCCTCGGCCCCGTCGGCGGCCAGCTCGACCTGGTAGCCCTGAAGCTCGAGGGCACGCCGGAGTGAATCGCGGACAGCGCGTTCGTCGTCGACGACGAGAATCTTCACGGTCAAATTGTGGCCGCCGCTGCTGAGAAACGCCTAAGAAGCGGGCTCGCGCTCGCGCACCAGCCCGACTAGGGCGCTCCAGATTCGCTTCATCACAGCCGAATCAGGGCGTTGCCGCCACATTCGCCGACGGCACCGCGGCTTGCGCGCGCCACACGGGATTGAGACCGCTTTGCATGTAGCCGTAGAACGCCGGATAGATGACAACGATCAGGATCAGCCCGATCCACCCGTTGATCGGGTCGATCCCATTCATCCGCTGTGCGGCCTGCACTCGCTTGAACGCGTTGACGATCCCGATGATCGCGGGAACGATGATCAGCGCCCCGAGCGTGACGGCAAGCACGGACTTGCCTGGGCTCGTGCCGAGCTCGTCGGTGCCCTTCGCTCGTCCGTGGTCCCGCAGCTCCCGGTGGATGAAGTACCACCAGAAGATTCCGTAAATGCCGAGCGTGATCAGAACCAGGACCGCGACCCAAACCGGGCTGCGGATCTTGGCGGACGCCCCGGCACCGGTGATCGGAACCTGCTGGGCCATTACGCCGCGACGCCGGTGAACTGCGGGATGATCTGGTCGCCGTAGGCGGCGAGCGTCTCTTCCTGGCTGTGGGTCATCAGATAGATGTTGAACTGGTCGACGCCCACGGCCTCGAGCTCCTTCAGCTTCTCGGCCGCCTGCTCGGCGTTGCCGAGGACGCAGAAGCGGTCGCAGATCTCGTCGGTGACGAACTCGCCGTGTGCGGCCCCGACGCGGCTGTGCTCCTTGTAGTCGTAGAACTTCCGCGCCTTGACATAGTCGGTCAGCGCTTCGGGGATCTCCGACTCCCAGCCGTACTTCTCGATCAGGTCCATCACGTGGTTCGAGACCATGGCCGGGAACCACTTGACCTGCTCGCGCGCGTCGGCGAGGTCGTCGGAGATGTGGCTCGGCGCCCCGACGATGCATTTGAGCTCCGCCGGGTCGCGCCCGGCCTCCTCGGCCGCTTTTCTCGCCGTATCCATGATCCACTGGATGATCACGGGGTCGGCGAGCTGGATGATCACGCCGTCGCCGACGCGGCCGGCGACGGCAAGCGCCTTCGGCCCGTAGCCCGCGATCCACATCGGGATCTCCGGGAGGTCCTTCCTGGCCCAGGTGAGCTCGAGCTCCTTGTCGTTCCAGTCGACCTTCCGGCCGTTCATGAGGTCCTTGAGCATCGCGCAGCGCCGCTCGAATTCCGCGACACGCACCGGCTTGAGCCCGACGACGCGGCGCGAGGAGTCGCCGCGGCCGATGCCCATCACCATCCGGCCGTTCGACAGGTCCTGCATGGTCGCGTACCAGCTGGCCGTCACCGTCGGCTCGCGGATCCCGGGGTTCGTCACGAAGTGGCCGAGCTTGATCTTGTTCGTGCGCGCGGCGGCGAGCGGAAGCGTCGCGTAGGACTCCTGCCAGAGGATGTGCGAGTCGTAGGTCCACGCGTACTCGAACCCCTGCTTCTCGGCGAGCTCGACCAGCTCGAAGAAACGCGACGAGGGCGGGTCGGGCAGGACGGTGACGCCGAAGCTGAGCATGGGACCTCCTCGGTGGTGCAGGCAGGGAAACCGGCATTTTCTCTTGAAATCTCCGCCGTGGCAATTTGGGCCTACTTGCTCTTCGGACTGGCGGCCGGCGCGATGCTGCCGATCCAGTTCGGGATCAACGCCCAGCTCGCGGCCTGGGTCGGTGGCTCCCTGCGTGCGGCGTTCATCTCGTTCCTGGTCGGTGCGGTCGCGTTGTTTCTGGCCGTCCTGGCGACAGCGCGGGGCTGGCCGGACCGCGCCGGGGACGCCCCGTGGTGGGTATGGACCGGCGGACTGCTCGGCGCCTTCTACGTGCTGGGGTCGATCGTGACGGCGCCCAAGCTCGGCGCCGCGACGCTCGTTGCGGTGATTCTCGCCGGCCAGGCGATCGCCTCGCTCCTCGTCGACCACTTCGGGTGGGTCGGGTTCGAGGAGCAGCCGATCAGCGCACTGCGTATCGCCGGGGTGCTGCTGCTCGCAGGCGGCGTCGCACTCGTTCGGCTGTCGTAGCCTTGGCTACATGGCCCGGGCTCTGGTTCTTGCAGCGACCGCTGTCGTGCTCGCGTCGCTCGACCTCGCGCACAAGGCCACAGCCGGTGGAGTGAACCTTCACCCGCGTTCCGCGACCTATGTCGTCGTCGTGATCACGCTCGCGACGGCCTGGGTCGCGGCAATCCTCGCAGCACGTTCGTTGGCGTTGGCAATCGCCGGCGGCGTGGTTGCGGGCGGCGCACTCGCCAACCTTGCGTCGCTCGTTCTCTGGACCGGAGTGCCGAACCCGATCGTGGTCGGGCCGATCGCGTTCAATCTGGCCGACGTCCTGGTCGTCGCCGGATTCGTCGTCGTGGCGCTCGTCGTGCTGATGCTCGCGATCGGCCGGCAAGACCGGCTTCGAGAGCCGGTGCCGTCGCTGCGGCCCTAACGGGGTCCGACTCCGTTAAGAAGCGAGCCAGGCAATCGTCTTCGTCGCCAGCCGGTCGAGCGCCTCGACGGAGAGCTCGAGGTGCTCCTCCTTCGTGTCCTCGAGCTTCGTGTGGGACAGCCCTCGCAGGCTCTGGACGAAGAGCATGACCGTCGGGATTCCGGCACGAGAGACCTCGGCCGCGTCGTGGAGCGGACCGCTTGGGAGCCGATGCGACCGTCCTGCGACCTCCTGGATCGCTTCGTCCGCGAACCCGATCAGCGTGTCGTCGAACAGGATCGGCTCGATCGACCAGATCCGCTCGAATTCGACGTCGATCCTCTCCTCCTCGGCAAAGCGCGCGCAGCGCTCCTTCGCATCCTCGAGCAAAGCAGCGAGCTTCGCAGCGTCGAGGTGGCGCTGGTCGAGCAGCTGCTCGGCCGTCTCCACGACCGACGTGACGATCCCGGGGTGGCAGACGACGTCCCCTGACGTACAGACGGCGCCCTCCCCGGTTCGGGACGCGATGTGCCGAAGCTCGAGCGCGAGCTTGGCAGCACCGGCGAGCGCATCGCGACGCTGGTCCATCGGCGTCGAGCCGGCGTGAGCGGCCTGGCCGCGCCAGGTGACGCGATGCCGCTCGACGCCGTACGTGCCGAGCACTGCTCCGAGCGGCAGATCCATCGACTCCAGGACCGGCCCCTGCTCGATATGGAGCTCGAGGTACGCTGCGGCGTTCTCGAGCTGCCGCCGCGAGTCCGTCGCACCGTCGAGGTCGACCCCGTGATCTGCAATTGCATCCGGCAGCGAGATGCCGTCGCGGTCGGTCAGCTGGCGGAGCTCGTCCTGGTCTGACATCGAGCCTGCCGCTGCACTCGAGCCGAAGAGAGAGCGGCCGAAGCGGGCGCCCTCCTCGTCCGCCCAGCTGACGAGACGAACGGTGACCGGCGGCTGGCCCTCCTCGGCGATGCGCCGGAACACCTCCGAGCCGGCGACGACGTTGAGCGCGCCGTCCAGCCAGCCGCCGTTCGGGACCGAGTCGAGATGGCCGCCGATCAGGAGCTCCTTCTCGGACGCACCCCGGAGCGTCCACCACTGGTTGCGCGCCTCGTCGAACTCCAGCTCCGCACCGGTGCCCTCGAGCTTCTCGGTCATCCAGTCCTGCGCCTGCACCCAGGTGTCCGTCCACGCGACCCGCTGAGCGCCGTCCTCGTTTCCGGTCAGCTCGCGGAGCTCCTTGAGCTCGGCGACGGTGCGGGTGGGATCGAGCGGGCTCACGAGCCGAGCACCTCGGCCCAAGACGCGGCGAGCCGGACGGGCTCTTCGCGGGCGAAGGTGATTTCGTTCAGCTCCGCCACAACCGGCGAGCCTATCGTGGTAAGCATCCGCCGATGGCGACGATCGCCGCGAAGCAACCGCCCGTGTGGCGCCCTGCGCTAGGGCGCGCCGCGACCTTCGCCGCCGTCCTCGCCGCGCTCTGGGCGCTCTGGGAGGGCTTCAAGTGGTTCGGCGAAGCCACCGAGCTGAAAATCGGCACGTTCCAGGTCAACGACACGACGTGGCCGCACATCCACGACATCGTGGGTCAATTGTTCGAGCCGTCACGCCGGAACGGGCCATTGCTGATCGAGGTGCTCTGGGACGCCGCCCTCTTCACGGCGAAGGAGGCAGCAGTCGGCTTCGCGCTCGGTGCCGCGATCGGGTTCGCGCTAGGGGTCGTCCTCGCCCATTCGCGTCTCCTGCAGCGCGGCTTCCTGCCCTACATCGTCGCGTCGCAGACAATCCCGATCCTGGCGGTAGCTCCGATGGTGGTCGTCTGGTTCGGAAGCCGCGGCTTTCCCGACTGGTTCTCGGTCTCGATCATCTCCGCCTATTTGACCTTCTTCCCGGTCGCGATCAACACGCTACGCGGCCTCACCTCAGTCGATCCGCGCGCGCTCGAGCTGATGCGGTCCTACGCGGCGAGCCCAATGCGCATTCTCTGGAAGCTACGCCTTCCCACTTCGCTTCCGTACCTGTTCGCCGCCTTCAAGATCGCGGCGACAGCAAGCGTCGTCGGGGCGATCATCGGCGAGCTTCCCGCGTCCATCCAGGACGGGCTCGGCGGTGCGATCCTCAACTTCAACCAGTACTACTCGACGACGCCGGAGAACCTCTGGGCAACGAACCTGATCGCCGCCGCGCTCGGCATTTCGTTCTTCCTCGCCGTCGTGATCGCGGAGCGGATCGTCGTCCGGCGCGCGCCGGAGCACGTCGCATGAGCGTCGTGAAGCTGGCCCGAGTCGACAAGGCTTTCGGGCAAGGCGACGTCGTCGCGCTGCAAGGCATCGACCTTGAAATCGGCGAACGGGAGTTCATCTCCCTCATCGGCCCCTCGGGGTGCGGCAAGTCGACCCTGTTGCGGATCATCGGGGATCTGATCGAGCCCACCGGCGGTGAGGTTGTGGTCAACGGGAAGACGGCTCACCGCGCCCGCCTCGACCGCGACTACGGAATCGTCTTCCAGGACGCCGTGCTCTTCGACTGGCGGACGGTCGCGAAGAACATCGCGCTACCGCTCGAGATGCTGGGCTGGGACCGCGGCAGGCGCTCGGAACGGGTCGACGAGCTCGTCGAGCTCGTCGAGTTGACGGGCTTCGAGGGCCATCATCCCTGGCAGCTGTCAGGAGGGATGCAACAGCGTGTCTCGATTGCCCGGGCCCTCTCGTTCGACCCGCCGCTCCTCCTGATGGACGAGCCCTTCGGCGCCCTCGACGAAATGACGCGCGAACGGCTCAACCTCGAGCTGCTGCGGATCTGGGAAGCCAGCGGCAACACGGTCGTGTTCGTCACCCACTCGATCTCCGAGGCGATCTTCCTCTCGACCCGGGTCGTCGTCATGTCGGCGCGTCCCGGGCGGATCGTGGGCATCGTCGACGTCGACCTCCCGCAGCCGAGGACGGCCGCGACCCGCGAGGAGCCCCGCTTTGCCGAGTTGATCAGAGACGTGCGCAGGCTGCTTCGCCAGGGTGGCGGTTTCGACGTCGAGGAGGCCACGCCCAGCGGCGAGGAGGATCTGATCACCGCGGAGGAAGGGCTGTGAGCACGACTGTCGTGGAGCCGATCCCGCGCGGGACGCTCGGCTCGCGGGTCGGTCGGAACCTCTGGGACTGGTTCCCGGCGATGGTCGTCTTCGTCGGCGGCATCGTCCTCTGGGAAGGCCTAGTCCGGGTACTCGACATCCAGGACTTCCTGCTGCCTGCGCCCACGGAGATCCTGGACGCGCTCTGGACCGAGCGCGACACGCTGTTCGGCGCCGCTTGGTTCACGTTCGAGGAGGCACTTGGCGGCTTCGCAATCGGTTGCAGCGCCGCGATCCTCTTCGCCCTCGTCCTGGCGCGTTGGCGAACACTCGCGACCGCGCTGATGCCGTTCGCAATCGCGGCCAACGCCATCCCGATCATCGCCTTCGCCCCGATCACGAACAACTGGTTCGGGGCCCTCAATCAGCTCTCGAAGATGGTGATCGCCGCGGTCCTCTGCTTCTTCCCGGTGCTCGTGAATACGCTGCGCGGCCTCACGTCCGTTCGCCCGCAGCAAGTCGAGCTGATGCGGGCCTACGCGGCCGGCGAGTTCGAGATCTTCCGCCGCGTGCGATTCCCGAACGCGCTCCCGTTCATCTTCACCGGGTTGAAGGTCGCGACCGTACTCGCGATGATCGGCGCCATCGTGGGCGACTACTTCGGCGGCTCGCAAGACGCGCTCGGAATCCAGATCAGGCTCTATACAGGCGTCTTTGCGTATCCGGAGGCGTGGGCGGCGATCGTCCTCGCCAGCATCCTCGGGATCCTGTTCTACGGGACCGTTGCGGCAGTGGAGCGGCTTACGATGCGCTGGCTTCCGTCAGCTCCGGCGGGCGGCGAATGATGGGAAACGGCATGGAAAGGGGAAGTGGATGAGGAAGAGCAGGTGGCTGTGGCTCGCCGCGGCCCTCGCGGTCGGGATCCTGGCACTGGCCGCATGCGGCGGCGACGACGGCGGCAGCGGCGGAGGCGGCGATTCGGGCGCGAAGGACAAGGTCACGCTGCAGTCCAAGTGGGTCGTGCAGGCGCAGTTCGCCGGGTACTACGCGGCCCTCGACCAGGGCTTCTACGACGACGAGAACCTCGACGTCACGATCAAGCCCGGCGGCCCCGACATCGTCCCCGAGCAGGTCGTCCTCGGCGGTCAGGCCGAGTTCGGCATCGACTGGCTGGACGCGCTGCTCGCGACTCGCGACAAGGGGCAGGAGATCGTCAACATCGCTCAGGTCTTCACGCGCAGCGGCATGACCGAGGTGACGTGGAAGGACAGCGGGCTCGATCAGATCACGGACCTGCGCGGCAAGAAGGTCGGCGTCTGGCTCGGCGGGAACGAGCACAAGCTGTTCGCGGCCCTGAACAAGAACGGCATCGACCCGCAGCAGGACGTCGAGATCGTCCAGCAGCCGTTCGACATGAACCTGTTCCTGAACCGCGAGATCGACGCTGCGGCGGCGATGACCTACAACGAGCTTGCCCAGGTGCTGGAGACGAAGAACCCGGAGACCGGCCAGCTCTACACGATCGACCAGCTCAACGTCATGAAGATGTCGGACCTCGGCACGGGGGCGCTCGAGGACGGCGTCTTCGTCCGGAACGACTGGATTCAGGACGAGGCCAACCAGGACATCGCCAAGCGGTTCCTGAAGGCGAGCTTCCGCGGCTGGATCTACTGCCGCGACAACCCCGAGGACTGTCTTCGGATCGTGCTCGACAACGGACCGACCCTCGGTGAGGGTCACCAGCGGTGGATGCTGAACGAGATCAACGCGTTGATCTGGCCGGCGCCGCAGGGCATCGGAATCATGGATCCCGAGTCGTTCAAGGTCACGAACGAGATCGCGGTCAGCGGCAAAGTGATCAAGACGGCGGCGACCGACGACGCGTACCGCACCGACATCGCCGAGGCGGCCGTCGACGAGCTGAAGAACGACGACGTCGACGTCACCGGCGAGAGCTGGCAGAAGGAGACCGTCGAGGTCACGGAGGGCGGCGCGTAGAGGCCGACGTCTAGTTACGAAGGAGGGAGATCCGCAATGAGTTCCGTTCTGATCAAGGGAGGCCGAGTGATCACGGCCGCCGACGACTACGTCGGCGACGTCTTTGTCGAGAACGAGCGGATCTCCCTCATCGGCGAGTCGCTCGACGTCGACGCCGACAAGGTGATCGAGGCGGCCGGCAAGTATGTCCTGCCGGGCGGAGTCGATCCGCACACGCATCTGGACATGCCGTTCGGCGGAACGGTGACGATCGACGACGTCGAATCGGGGCAGACGGCGGCGGCGTTCGGCGGCACGACCTGTCACGTCGACTTCGTGATCCAGCCGCAGGGCGCGACCTTCGCCGCAGCCCTCGACGAGTGGCGGGCGAAGGCGAACGGCAAGCAGGTGATCGACATGGGCTACCACATGGCGATCACCGACCTGAAGGAGGGCGGCACGCTGGAGGAGCTCGCGTCGCTCCCGGACCAGGGCGTCACCTCCTACAAGCTCTTCATGGCCTACAAGGGCGCGCTCATGGTCGACGACGAGACGCTCTTTCGCTCGATGCAGGTGGCGGCGGACTCGGGAGCGCTCGTCATGGTGCACGCGGAGAACGGCGACGCGATCGACGTGCTCGTGAAGGAGGCGCTGGCCGACGGGCACACGGAGCCGCACTGGCACGCACTAACTCGGCCGCCGGAGACCGAGGGTGAAGCGACGAATCGCGCGATCCAGCTGGCTCGAGTCGCGGGCGCGCCGCTCTACGTCGTCCACGTTTCCTGCCGTGAGGCGGTCGAGCCGATCGCCCTTGCGCGCGAGAAGGGGTGG
>Ga0081538_10004834_pt1 | contig 12281 bp, 15 predicted proteins | sample TabmetS5T2R1_FD_71022 | JGI IMG/M metagenome (GOLD analysis project Ga0081538, IMG submission 71022) | Tabebuia heterophylla rhizosphere microbial communities from the University of Puerto Rico - S5T2R1 | ecosystem: Host-associated > Plants > Roots > Rhizosphere ... | reverse complement strand
CGGTAGTTGGAATTCGTCCCGTGCCGCATCCCAACGCTCAACACCGTACTGGCCCAAAACGATCAGGGAATGTAGGCCCGCCACTTCGCGAAACCGGCCGAGCTGAACCGCCGTACGCGCCGGACGACCAGTGATCACAACGACCGCACCGACATGCTCTGCAATCCGGCCAAGTGCGGCCACAGCGTTCGGGTCCGCGTAGGCCTGCTCCGGGTCCTCGACGATCGGCGCGAGGGTGCCGTCGAAGTCCGATGCGACGAGTGTCGCTGAAGGGGATCTCAGAATGGCTTCCAGAGCCGCGGCACCGGCAGCAGTGCGCGGTTTGGGAAGGCTCATAGAGCGAGCCTGTCAGACGTGGCGTCTCCTTAGCCAGATCCCCCAGAGCTTGGGAGCCGGAGCGGCTGATCCGGCGCCTGATGTCTTAGCGCGCTTGGCGGGTGCTGGCTCACAGCGCAACCTGCAGTTAAGGTCAAGGAAACGCCGTAGGGAGGTCGCGACGTTCATGAGTCCAGAACACAAGGAATGGCAACTAGATCCGGCCTCCTTCGTCGTGGTAGCCAACAGATTGCCGGTCGACCGCGTAGAGGGTCCTGACGGCACAGCAGATTGGCGACCATCACCGGGCGGACTGGTCACCGCGTTCGATCCGATAATGCGCAAGCGGCGCGGCGCCTGGGTTGGCTGGCACGGTGCAGCCGACGAGGAGCTGGAACCGTTTGAAGAGGACGGACTGGTGTTGGTTCCGGTTGCGCTCTCATCCTCTGAGGTCGAGGACTACTACGAGGGCTTCTCCAATGCCACACTGTGGCCGCTCTATCACGACGCCATCGCTCAGCCGCTGTTTCGTCGCGAGTGGTGGGACACCTATCTCGCTGTCAATCAGCGGTTCGCCGACCGCACGGCACAAGTGGCGGCCGAGGACGCGGTGGTGTGGATTCAGGATTACCACCTGCAGCTTGTTCCGCGGATGCTGCGGCGCCAGCGGCCAGATCTCAGAATCGGTTTTTTCCTCCACATCCCCTTTCCTCCTAGAGAGCTCTACGTTCAACTTCCGTGGCGACAGCAAATTCTGGAAGGGTTACTGGGCGCTGATCTGGTCGGCTTTCAGCTGCCAGGCGGCGCCCAAAACTTTGTCCAGCTGGTGCGCACGCGGCTTAGCCTAGAAACCCTGCGAGACCGTATTCGGATGCCGGACGGCCGCGAAGTGCTGGCTCGGGCGTACCCAATCGCAATCGATGCCAGAAGTTTCAACCAACTTGCCGCGACCAAGGAGGCCGCGGATCGCGCCGCTCAGATCCGTCACGATCTTGGCGATCCCCCGGTGTTGTTTCTCGGGGTCGACCGCCTGGACTACACCAAGGGGATATTGGAACGCATTCAGGCGTTTGGCGAGCTGATCGCCGAAGGCAGGCTCGACCCAGACGAAGCCGTACTGCTTCAGCTTGCCATTCCGTCCCGGCAACGAGTGGAACAGTATCGCCAACTCAGAGACGACATTGATCGGCTGGTTGGTCGAGTCAATGGTGAGAGCCCACGTATCGGCCGACCACCCATCGTCTACATGCACGTGTCGTATCCGCGGGTAGAGATGGCTGCCTTTTACCGGGCGGCCGACGTCATGGTGGTTACGCCGTTGCGGGACGGCATGAACCTGGTAGCCAAGGAGTACGTCGCCTGCCGACAGCAAGACGACGGCGCGCTAGTGCTCAGCGAGTTCACCGGAGCTGCGCGTGAGTTGCGGCAGGCGTACCTGGTCAATCCTCACGACATCAATGGCCTCAAGGATCGCCTCGTAGAAGCCATGGACGATTCGCCGCAGAACAAAGCCCGGCGGATGAAGGCGATGCGGCGCCAGGTTGTCGAGCATGACATCTACAAGTGGGCGGACACGTTCCTTGATGATCTTGAAAGATTGACTCAGAAACCGGCGCACCGAGCCGCAGGTTGATCCATTTCGCAGCGCTCCCCTGTCGGACTCGAACCAACAACCCCTTCGGTTTGTCAACCGTGCTCTGCGAACAGCTCACCCGCCGGAAAGAGGTCATAGGCGACGTACGCGAGTCGTTTCACGCATGTGGTTTGCGACCACTTGCGGCCAGGAGGACATGATGCTTAGCAGGGTCGGAAGTCTTCATTGGGCCGTTGCTTCCAGGCATCCAGCCAAGCTCTAACAGGGCCTATCAGACGCGCGATTTGAGACTATCGACTCTGCCGTGACCGGATCTTCTTGATCATTCTGCGAGTGGAGCTACCGCGCCACGCCGATAGCTGGCGTCGAAGCTGAGGACTAGATCAAATCGAAGGGGGCAACTATGTCGACCGTTCAACAAGAGACGAAGACGCTGTTCAAAAAGGCAGTGGAGCGGGCCAGCTTGGCGCCATCTATCCACAACACCCAGCCGTGGCATTTTGTGATTCGCCGCCCCACCTTCTCGCTTCACGCCCCACATATGAGTGGGGCGTGAAGCATCTAGACGGGGGCGTGAGCGGACTAGCTGGGCCGCGACCTACGGCGAACTTGCTTAGCTGAGGCACTTCCGCCGCCCGCCCCGCCGCCAAACGCCATAGCCACTCCCAGCATGAAGCCGGAGTCGTACCAGTTGCCATTGTTCTGGACCTCGTAAACATTGACTTCCGAGGTGAACAGGGAGATCAGAAACGTGATCGGGCTGATTAGCCCTTGCCACAGGCCTAGCCAGAAACCAGCCGGATCCGGTCCCGTATCCACCATCTCGTTCGGCCCTGCGGCACACGCAGACAGTGTCAGTAAGGCCAGAACCGCACCAAGCCCGAGGTAGGTGTTTCTTCTCCGCATCGTGATTGCCTCCAATCGCCGTTAAGCCGCCACGGTCGCACGACTGGGGTCTACTAGATCGCGCCTACAGCGATACGAACAGCAAAGCTGCCTGAGCCGCATTCTGGCGTGACGGACACGAGAGACCTTGGACCCCCCAGTCATTCCGGAGTTGTGCTTTACGCTCGCCGGCTCGGTACCTAGCCAGAGAATCTCGTGGCCCACAGACTCGCTGTGCACTCGATCGCGCAGCGCGCAGTCGCGATCGACCACGCGGGGCGCGTGGAATCAGAAGGACTCCGAGCCGGGGCTACGGGAACCCCTCGCGGACGACGGCAGCCGCTTAACGGCTGATCCCAGCTGGGCTGGCGGGCAGCTGCGCGCAGGGGTTGGGATGGCAAGCTGACTAGGGACAGTGAGTTCACATTCGCCAGGAGGCGCATCATGAGCGACAGCCCTGAATCTTCTCCCGCAGCGCGTGAGAGCGGTGCCGCCGTCCGCTTCCCTGCCCCGCCGCTACTCTTCGCCGCACCGCTCGCGGCAACGCTTGCGCTGCATAAGTGGATGCCGTTGCCTTTGCCTAGGCGGCCGGTGGCGAGAGCCGTTGGCGCGGTCCTCACGGCCGCGGGACTTGCGCTCGGCGCGTCCGGCGCTGCGACCTTCCGGCGTTACCGCACGACAGTCGTACCACACCACCCGGTGTCGACGCTGGTGACCAAAGGCCCGTACCGGATCAGCCGTAACCCGATGTACACCGGCCTAGCCGCCGCGTACGTGGGCGCCGCGCTCTGGGTCGGAACATGGTGGCCGCTTATGATCGCCCCGCTCCCGGTGCTTGCCACGCACCGCTGGATCATTGTGCCGGAGGAGGAGTACCTCAAGCGCAGGTTTGGTGCCGAATACGAGCGCTACCAATCCAGGGTCCGGCGCTGGCTCTGAGGCCTGTGGGCGAGTTGGAATCGCCAGCCGGGTCACGGGCGGGGAGGTCCGCGGGGTGCGGACCGCGACGCCGCTCAAGGACCGCGCGGCGCTACGCCTGCGTCTCGTGGATCGGCGTAGACGTTGTCGACATGCAGTGACCGGAGCCCGTGGGCGTCGCCGGTTCGTGCCAGAAGCTTGTCTATGACTGCTGCGAGGGCCGCTTTATCCTCCTCGCTGAGGGCGTCGAACATCAGCCGCCTCACCGTCATGACGTGGCTGGGTGCAGCCTCCTCGATCGCAGCACGGCCCTGAGGGGTGAGCACGACGAAAGCCCCGCGGCCGTCCTCGGAGCACTCCGCACGCTTCACTAGGCGACGATGTTCCATGCGTTTGATGTGATGGGAGACCCTGCTGCGCTCCCATTGCAACAGCCCGGCGAGCTCGGTGACCCGCACCCGACCGTCGGGATTGTCAGTGAGGTGGACCAGGACCTCGTAGTCCTGCATCGATAGGCCGGCGTCTTGCTGCAGCTCGCGCTGTAGCGTCGAGGCGAATTCTGCGTTCAGCTTCAGCCAGCCGCGCCACAAGTGCTGCTCCTGCGCGGTCAGCCATTGAACTGCAGGGGCCACATCACCATAGTATCGGGAATAGTTGACACGTCACACAGGTTGGCCTTCGTGTACGTGACACGTCACCAATCTGGTGTCGTGATCCCCGACTCACTCAGGAGATCAGCATGACCAACCTCACTACCTTTACTCCGGGCATCCTCGCCGACCTCGCGGGCAGCTACGTACTCGACCCCGTCCACAGCCGCATCGGGTTTGTGGCTCGGCACGCGATGGTGACCAAGGTCCGCGGCCAGTTCAACGAGTTCGAGGGCAGCGGCGTCGTCGATGCAAGCGACTTCACCAAGTCAACCGTCACCGTGACCATCCAGGCCGCCAGCATTGACACCCGCAACGAGCAGCGTGACGCCCACCTGCGTAGCAACGACTTCCTCGCCATGGAGGAATACCCGCAGATCACCTTCACCTCCACCGGCATCCAGCAGACTGGGCCGACCAGCGTGGAGCTAACCGGCGATCTGACCATCAAGGGCGTCACCAACACCGTCACCATCCCGTTCGAGTTCGAGGGCGCGGCTATCGACCCGTATGGGAACCTGCGCGTCGGCTTCGAGGGCTCAGTGGTCATCAACCGCAAGGATTACGGCGTCACCTGGAACGTGGCGCTCGAGACCGGCGGCGTCCTGGTCAGCGAGAAGATCACCCTCGAGTTCGAGGTCTCCGCCATCAAAACCGCCTAGCCCGATCACCGGTCGGCTTGCGGTGGCGACCGATGCGGTACTACAGGTCGTTGACACGGAACAGGCAACTCACGTTGAGGTCACGCCGCAGGCGCGGATCCGCCAGAGCGTCAACGATGACGCTGGCACCACACCAGGTGGCGCCGGCCGCGGCGACCAGATTCTGGGCTGCGACGGCCTGGCCGCCGGTGTCGATCCAATCGTCGACGAACAACACCCGGGCAGTGGACGGCAGCAGATCGCGCCGCACTCCGAGCTGCAGGTTGCGGTCCTGGTAGTCCGGTGGTGTTCGTGCGGTCAGCCATCGATCGCTGTCGGCAGCCGGTAATGGGTCTTTGCGTAGTTCGACCAGACCGACTCGGAGATGGGCGGCGACCAGCGCGCCGAGGAGTGCACCGCGTGACTGTGGTCCGAGGACAAGGGTTGGCCGGTGATCCGCGTAGGGCTTTGCCAGGGCGGGTCCGAGCCTGCTGAGTATGGAGGCGTTAGCCCACCAGCCAGTTAGGTCGGCAGCGAATCGATTGTCGGGGCGATCTCCACGCCATGCGAACGCGGCCCGCAGGTCGGCGCGGAACTCTGCATCGGCCTCCGGTTTCGGTCTCGGACCCCGATCTTTCGGACCCATGCACCCAGTCTGGCGACTCACACGGTTCGACGTCCGCTCGTGTGCCGTAAGACGGTCCGCTATCGGTCAGGATCATGAGGTTCCGATCGGGGAGGTGATCGAGGTTGTCCGCTTCCCGGGGCGTGTCGGCCGGATCAGCGACGGGTCTCGAACTGGTCACTCCGCTCACGCGTACACGTCGTCGACGTTGTCGGCACCGCATCGGTTTCTGTGAGCCGATCCCTACCGCGGAGCGCGGGTGTCGCCGTGAAGGTGCCTTCTTGCGCGAGGTTCTGCGAGCAGCGCGGCGACGAGGGTGTTCCCGACCCAGCACTCGAGCTGGTCCATCGAGTAGCCGCACTGTCGCACGAGCGTCTCGTAAGCGCTTGGGCTGGCGATAACGAGCATTGTGTCGATGGCGCGCTCTAGCGTCATTCCCGGCCGCAGGCTGGCCTCGTCGATGCCGTCAAGCAGGCCGGCCATGCTGCGTCGCCGCAGCAGCTCGAGTTCGGCATGGTCCTCGGCGACGCCCGGGTCGACGGCGGCACCGTCTCGGACGAGCCGCCAGGCAAGCCCCATCCGCTCGGCGACGTCCCGGAAGATCCTGGCTATCCGCCGCATCCGCGCCTGCGGGTCGGAAAGCGAGGCGGGGTCGAGAAGGCTCTGCAACTGCGGAACCCAGGTCCCGTCGGTGATGGCCGTCGGCGAGCCGGTCATCGTGTACTCCACGTAGGCGCGCAGCAGCCGACGCTTGCTGCCCCAGGCGGCGTACAGGGTCTGCAGCGACACCCCCGCCCGCTCGGCGATCGCGTTCACGGTAGTGCCCGCATACCCCTGCTCGGCGAAGACCTCGGCGGCACCGAGGACGAGCCGTTCCCGAGAGCGCTGACGCATCGCTTCGCCGGCCCGCTTCTGGCGAGTCTTGGCGATCGGCGCGGGGTTCGCCATAGGAGATCTAGCCACCGACTGAGCCTAGCAGTAGAGTCATACTATGACTCTTAGCGACACTCTAAATCTTGTTGGAGAGGACGTCCGCGACCGAGACGGCTCCTGGTCTCGCGCCCTGTCGACGCTGCGCCGCCTGGTCCACCCGGACATCACCGTCACCGATCCCCCCAAGGACGCGGCCGTGGACTGGGACGTACCGGTCCCCATGCGCGACGGGATCCGGTTGCGGGTCAACGTGTTCCGTCCCGACGACGCTGAGCACCACCCGGTTCTGCTGTGCGCGCACCCCTACGGAAAAGATCAGATGCCGCTGCACCACAAGACCCGGCACGGCTACCGGCCGACACTGCAATACCACCTCATGCGCAGCGCCCCCTTGACGCACTCGGCCTGGACCACCTGGGAGGCCCCTGATCCCGCCTACTGGCTCAAACGGGGATACGTCGTCATCAACGCCGATCTCCGCGGGTGGGGGACCTCCGAAGGCGAGCCCGACCTCCTGTCAGAGCAGGAGGGCCTCGACATCTACGACCTCGTCGAGTGGGCTGCACAGCAGCCGTGGTCCACCGGACGGGTCGGGATGAACGGTGTCTCCTACCTGGCCGTCAGCCAGTGGATTGGCGCCGCCACCCGCCCGCCGCACCTCTGTGCGATCTGCCCCTGGGAGGCGTTCACCGACTTCTACCGCGACTTCGCCCGGCCGGGCGGGATCCTCGAGACCGGGTTCCTCACCCTGTGGGGGACGATGACAAAGCGGAGCAGTCACGGCAAAGTCGATCTGCGAGGCGCGGCGCACGATCGACCCCTCTTCGACGACTGGTACGCCGCGCGCGACCGCGACATCGAGGCCATCGAGGTCCCGGCCCTGGTATGCGCCAGCTTCTCCGACCACAACCTGCACTCAAGGGGCTCCTTCGAAGGTTTTCGCCGCATCGGATCGGCCCAAAAGTGGCTCTACACGCACCGCCAGCCCAAGTGGCAGGCCTACTACTCGGCGGAAGGGCTGGACGTGCAGGCCCGCTTCTTCGATCACTTCCTCAAGGGCGAAGACACCGGCATCAGCGAGCAGCCGCCGGTCCGCCTCGAGATCCGTGAGGATCGCACCACCGTCGCTGAGGTGCGGTACGTAGCAAGCTGGCCGCCCCCCAGGACCGAGTGGCGGACATTGCGCTGCCGCGCTGGCCACCGGCCGAAAGCCGGAACGTTGGAGGAGGCTCAGCCCGGTATGCCGGCGGCACCCGACGACGAAGCGGTCTCGCTCCACGGTCGGAGTGGCCGGGCCAGCTTCACCCACCGGTTCGCCGGCGACACCAACGTCGTCGGACCGATGCTGCTCAGGCTGACCGTGTCCGTCGACGGGGCCGATGACTTTCCGGTCGTCGCCGGCGTCCGCAAGTTCAGGGACGGCAAAGAGGTTACCTTCGAAGGCTCATACGGCTTCCAGGGCGACCTCGTCACCCACGGAATGCTGCTGGCCTCGCATCGTGCCCAGGATCCCGAGCAGTCGCTGCCCTACCTGCCCTACCACCCGCACACCATGCGAGAGCCGCTCACCGAGGGCGAGAAGGTCGAACTGCAGATCGGCCTGCTCCCGTCGGCCACGCTCTTCCGGGCCGGCGAAGAACTGCGCCTCGACGTCCAGGGGCGCTGGTTCCACGCCCGCGACCCGCTACATGGCCAGTTCCCGGTCGCCTACCACACCAATGCCAAGGGCACCTGCACGCTGCACCTCGGACCAGACGACGGCTGCACGCTCATGATCCCCGTCCTCGGAAACGGTCAGACTGAGCTGGCCGGCCGGTGACAACTCTTCCCCGGGAAAGTGGACAGTTCCTTGTCCGGCTGAGCCGGAACTGGCAGCTCACGGACCTGAACACGTCGCCCTGATTCGGTAGCGTGCGGCGCATGCCCATCAAGCTGGAGAACGTCGGCATCGCCGTCCGCGACCTCGAAGCGGCGATCGCTTTCTTTACTGACCTCGGGCTGACCGTTCTCGGCCGTGACACGGTCAGTGGAGAGTGGACCGACACCGCCGTCGGCCTCAACGGCAACCGCGCCAACATCGCGATGCTCCAGACGCCAGACGGCAACGGTCGCCTCGAGCTCTTCGAGTACATCCACCCCGACGCGATCGAGACGGAGCCCACCCGGCCTAACGAGATCGGCATGCACCGGGTGGCTTTCTCGGTGGACGACATCGACGAGGCTCTCGCGATCGCCGCGAGGCACGGCTGCCACCCCCTGCGCGGCGTGGCGACCTACGAGGACGTGTACAAGCTCACCTATGTCCGCGGCCCCAGCGGCATCCTCGTGATGCTCGCCGAGGAGTTGAAGAAGAGCTGACCGCGCACCGGCGCGGGAATCCCCTTACGGCACCCGTGCCGGTCCCCATCCAGGCTCGGGATCGTGCCGCAAGCCGATGAGGTTCATGCCCATCCACAAGCCCGCGGATGATTCACGACGCGGCCCGGTAGCGGTGTCAACGGCACGGCGGGTTCTAGTCAACGTCGCAACGCGGACGGTTCTCGGAGGCTAGCAGCGCCCCGAAAAGTTCAGGCGCGCGGTCGTTGAGGACGAGTCTGGGCCGGTTGTTGAGCTCGTTCTCGACGGCCAGGAGGTGCTGCGTCGAGTGGGTGCGGAGGGGCTGTGACTCAGCCCGCGTCTTGAGCGCCTCCGCCGACGGCGGCACTCGTCGACTCATCAGCCAATGACGCCTCCACGTTGATCGTGGTTCCGGCTAGCGCTCGGGTGACGGGGCAATTTCTTTCGGCGGCTGCGACCGCCTCCTGGAACTGTTCTTCGTTGACGCCTGGCACAACGGCGGAGACCGTCAGCTCGATTCCTGTTATTCCTGGTCCTCCTGGCACGAAGGTCACGTCGGCCTTGGTGTCGATCGATGCGGGTGCGGAGTGACCAGCTTCGACGAGCTCGTGCGCCAACGACTTCGAAAAGCATGTTGCGTGAGCGGCCGCGAGCAGCTCCTCGGGGCTTGTCCTGCCCCCTGGCTCGTCAACCCGGGCCGTCCAGTTAACCTCGAAGCGACCAGCGCCAGACGAGACGAGATGAGTCTCCCCCTGACCCTCCGTAAGTGACCCTTCCCAGTAGGTTCTCGCAGTGCGGACAGCCATGAAATTCACTCCTTACAGTAATGAACGACCCTGCTGTTCTCATCCTGCCAGGGCCGACTTTGGGTCTTACCCAATGGTTGGGATGTCCACACCTGTCGAACCCCAGACGTTCTACGACACCGTGGGCGGTCACGAGACCTTCGTCGGAACAGGCCGATAAGCGCTAGCACGCCCGGCGCAGATCATTCCGGGTGCGGTTCCTGGCAGCTCAGGGCGGGAAAGATCTTCAACGACCTCAGCCACGCGGTCGCGCCCATTTCTGCCCGTCCATATGTGCAGGCAACGAGGTTTCACATGTCCAAGTTGGTTGGCAGCAGATTGAACCGACAAGCCCGCCTCGTCCATCAAGGTGACAACCGTCTTCGGGAAGTCGTGGCAGTAAACGCCCTCGAAACCAAGAAGCGATCCACCGATGAAGGCTCGCTTGGAGCGCGGGCCTGCTAAGCGGCTGCGCTTGAGAAAGCGACATCATGGCATGCCTGAGACCCGCCAAATACGATCTGAAATGGGGGTGAACGGGGGTTAAGCCGATCCCCGAACGGTAAAACCCCTAGTCAAGCTCCCCCGGTTGGACTCGAACCAACAACCCTTCGGTTAACAGCCGAATGCTCTGCCAATTGAGCTACGAGGGACTGACAACCATGCGGCTACGTACCTTAGCAGCCAGCTCAACTTAGCTCGTATTCTGCTCTAACCTGCTCCATAGCTTGATCAACAGCGTCTGGCACGCCGTCGGACTGCCAGCTCAGCCCGCGCGTCAGGGTGCCATGCCAGGACACGGCACCCCCGCGACCAAGATCACGCCGCGCGGTGACGGTGACGCCGCGCTCACCGGACAGTGGGACGAACTTCTCGACAGCAATCGTTGCCAGAATGCGTTCCCGGAAGAGGTCAGGCATCCGCCCGGGCTCGGTTAACTCCACTGCTCCGCGGGCAGAAGTTTCGCCAGGAGCCGCGTAACACACCCAGCTGAGCCTGCGCAGCTCGGCATTCCAGCTGCCGTGCTCGATCTCATGCCAGCCAACATGCTCCCAGCCGTTCTCGTTGCCGTAGGAGAACGTGGCGGGGGTGGCAATGCAAAACCCGGTTCGGCTGGCAGCCCACGCCAAAATCCTGCCGAGGCCGCGAGGTTGGGCCGGCAGGGATGCCTGCCACGAGTCGTAGATCGCGCTAGGCAAGCCACGACCCCGGGACCACCACGTCGAACGGCCTCCCGCATTGCTGCCCACCCGGCCATTGTGCTCGACGCCGACGTGGTAATGATGGACGTTTGTTCAGAGCTGAGCCGACGCTTGCTGTGGACAGAAGCCGCGAAGCTTCTCCAGTGCCCGCTCCTCGATACGGCGGACTCGGGTCACCGAGATGTCGAGCACTCGAGCGGTGTTGGCGTACGTCTTGGCCTCTCCGTCGGCAAAGCCGAGCCGAAGTTCCAGTACGTGGCGCTCGAGATTGTCCAGGCGGAACAGCAGTTCTCGTACCTGCAGGGGTTCGGCAAGGGCTGTGTCCGGCTCATCGCGGGCATGCAGCCGCTCCAATGTGGCGCCGTCGACCAGCTCCAGCGACCGGGGGCGCTGGTAGGCAAGCAGACCGGCTGTCCAGTCCTCACTGCGGCCAAGAGCGTCAGCGAGCTCCCTCAGTCTCGGCGCCCGACCCAGGCTTTGGGTGAGCGCTGCCTCCAAGCCATGCGCAGCTCGTAGCTGCTCTGCTCGACTGGTTGGCAGGTTAATTGCTCCCAAAAGCCTGGCGCTGGCTGCGCTGACGAATGCGCGGATCCAAAACAGCGCATAGGTGGAAAACTGGTTGCCTCGCGCGTAGTCGAATCGCGCGACGGCTGTCATCAGACCAACACATCCCTCTTGGAACAAATCTGCTTCCGGGAGCTGGCTGCGAGCCGCGTGCTGGCGACTGACCATCCCAACCAACCCCAGATTGGCTCTAATGAATCGTTGCCGAGCCAGTTCTCCTTGATGTTCGAGCGCTCTCAATTCCTGATCGGTCGCGTCGTCAAATCCTGCGCCGGATATCCGCGCATCGTGCGCCAACAGGCCAGCCTCGATTGCGCGTTGCAGTTCCACTACCTCAGCGCTGGTCAATAAGGGTTCGTGCGGTACATCGTCGGAGGGCTCGGTCACGTCCGACACTTTGCGACAGGTCCGCTACCAGCGACACCTTTAAGTGTTGCCCAGTTTGATCAAGTGTTGTCCCTTTTGATGCGGCAACCGAGTCTCTGAATGCGCGACGCCGTTCTGAGGCAGCCAGCGGGGCTCACGTTGCAGGTAAGTGGTCGGAGCCGGGCAGCGAATCGCTTCGATACGTGTCGGCCGTGACCACTTGCGGATCGCCTAATGAGGAAAGAGCAGATCCGCACGTTTACGGAGGTTGCGCAACGGGTCAGTCTTCGGCGCCAATGCTGCGAGTGTGCAGCGCCTTACGGCGTGCCTCCAGCACCACCAACTCGGAGAACATCTGGTTGTACTTGTGCTGTTCCTCGACTGGATTCGTACGCTGCAGCTTCGACTTCAGCGCGCCGATATTGCGCATGACTGTCAGCAGCTGGAGCGCCGAAGAGTTGGCAAG
>Ga0081538_10004833_pt1 | contig 12282 bp, 9 predicted proteins | sample TabmetS5T2R1_FD_71022 | JGI IMG/M metagenome (GOLD analysis project Ga0081538, IMG submission 71022) | Tabebuia heterophylla rhizosphere microbial communities from the University of Puerto Rico - S5T2R1 | ecosystem: Host-associated > Plants > Roots > Rhizosphere ... | reverse complement strand
GCGATCAGGTTCAGCGTCGTCTGCGACGAGTCGAACGCCTCGCCGATGTCCGGCAGCGCGACGTTGGCGACGGACAGGTTGAGGTTGGCGACCGCCGCCACCAGGATCAGCGAGACGAGGACGAGCCCAGCCCGCTCGGGAGCCGCGGCGGGCGGGACCGGCCCTGAGGTCGGTTGGCTCGTCACGCGCCGGGGAGCGTAACCGGCCGACGCCGGTGCGATCGTTTCCGTGTGCCGCCGAAAGGACTTGACTTGGAGCGCTCGTTCCCTCAGCGTCGCGCCAGCGACCGCCGAACCCCCCGCCAGTGAGAGTCCGATTCTTCCGCCGCAGCAACGCAGGGCCCACGTCCGTGGCCGAGCCTGCCGAGCCGCAGGTGATCCAGCTGGACGTCGACGAGCTGTCGGCCGTCTTCTCGGCGCCGCGCTGGCTCCGGGATCTCGGGCTCGCCTCGTGGCTCCTGGTCGGCGTCGCGGCCCTGCTCGCCGGCCTGGTCCTGCTCCTGGGCGCGACGTCCGCCATCACGCAACCGGTGCTGGCCGCGTTCGTGGTGGCGTGCGTGTCCTCCCCGCTCGTCCACTGGCTGCGGCGCCACGGCATTCCTCGCGCGGCGGGCGCTGCGCTCGTCCTGCTCGCCCTCGTCGCCGTCGCGCTCGGGATCGTCGTGCTCGTCATCGGCGGCATCACGTCCCAGGCCGACGAGATCAGCTCGTCCGCAAGCGCGGGCGTCGACAAGGTGGAGGGCTGGCTGACGGACGCGGGCGTCGATGAGTCGGGCGCGGCGAGCGCCGGCGACACGGCCAAGGACGACACCTCCGCGACCGTGTCCACCTTCATCCACGGCGTCATACGCGGCATCGAGGGGATTGCGTCGCTCGCGCTCGGCCTCTCGTTCGCCGCGCTCAGCCTCTTCTTCCTCCTCAAGGACGGCCCCTCGATGCGCGCCTGGGTCAACCGGCATCTCGGCGTCGAGGAGTCGGTGGCGGCGACGATCACGGGGAACGTGATCGTCTCGCTCCGGCGCTACTTCGGCGGCGTCACGATCGTCGCGGCGTTCAACGCCGTCGTCGTGGGCCTCGGCGCGCTCGTCCTCGGCGTCCCCCTGGCGGGGACGATCGCCCTCGTCTCCTTCGTGACGGCCTACATCCCGTACGTGGGAGCGTTCGTCGCAGGCTTCTTCGCGGTCGTGCTGACGCTGGGCGCGGAAGGAACGACGGACGCGATCATCATGCTCGTCATCGTCCTGCTCGCCAACGGGCTCCTGCAGAACATCCTCCAGCCGATCGCCTTCGGAGCGACGCTCGGCCTCAACCCGCTCGTCGTCCTCATCGTGACGATCGCCGCCGGGGCCCTCTTCGGCATGGTGGGGCTCGTCCTGGCCGCGCCGCTGACCTCGGCGGCCGTGCACATCAGCGCCGACCTGGCCCGCGCCAAGGCCGCCGCGGCGCGGCAGGCGGAGGCGGCCGCCCCGCCGCCCGAGACTCCCGAGCCAGAGCCCGCCTAGCGCATGAGCACGGAACCCGCCGAAGCCCCCTCCCGGGTCCTGCCCTTCGACGACCCGTCGCGCCGTCGGCGACTGGTCAAGGTGGGGACGTGGCTGCTCGGGACGGCCGTCGCGCTCGTGCTCCTCCACCTCCTGGGGATCGACGTGCTCGGCTGGATCCAGGACCTCTGGGACCAGATCAAGGCGGTCCCCGTCGGCTACATCGTCGGCGGGCTCGTCGTGCAGACCGGAGTGACGACGTTCGCCGCAGTTTCGTACTACGGGATCCTCAGGGCCGCGTTCGGGGACGCGGTCACGTTCCCGCCGATCCTGACCGCCTACGCGGTCGGCGTGGCGATGAACGGCTTCCTGCCCGCGAACATCGGCACGTTCGTGACGCTGCTCATGTTCGTGGCGATCATCCCCGCCTGCACGTTCCCCGGGGCCATCGCCGCCTACCTCGTGCAGAAGATCTTCTTCACCGTCGCGGGGACGTTCGTCTACCTCTACCTGTTCCTCTCCGTCCCGGGCTCCTTCGACGAGAACCTCGGGAACCTCACCGACCACCCGCTCCTCGCAGCCTCCATCGCCGCCGGCGTCGTCGTCCTGCTCGTCCTCGTCGGGCGCATCTTCTGGAAGCAGGTGAAGAAGCTCTGGGCGCAGGCGAAGAAGGGCGGCGTCATCCTCTCCCAGCCGAAGCGCTACTTCGCCCGCGTCTTCCTGCCCTCGTTCCTCTCGTGGACGTGCAAGCTGATCGTCGTCGGGATCTTCCTGGCCGCGTTCGCCATCCCGGTCACGTTCGAGTCGATCATGTGGGTGGTCGGCTCCGGCTCCCTCGCCAACGTCGTCTCGGTCACGCCCGGCGCCGTCGGCATCACGCAGGCGACCAACGCGCTCGCGCTGAACGTCTGCTGCGACGTTCCGCAGTCGCAGGCGGTCGACTACTCGACCGCCCAGCAGCTGATCACGACCGCCTGGAACGTGCTCTTCGCCATCGTCCTCGTCGTCTGGGTCTTCGGCTGGACCGGCGGGAAGCTGCTGGTCGGGCAGTCGTACGCGGACGCCAAGGTGAAGGTCGCCGAGCAGAAGGAGCAGCGCGCGGCGAAGAAGCAGGCGAAGCGCGAGCAGGCGCAGGAGTCGGGCGAGAGCAGGCTCCACCGGCTCCGGCCGCACCACTCCGACGAAGGCGAGGACTAGTCGGTGCCTGCGGCGCGCAGCGAGAGCCTTCTCGCCTGGCAGCCCCAGGCGCCCAAGCTCCGGGTCAGCCGGCTGCTCGTCTCGTGGGTGGTCGCGGCGCTGGCGCTGCTGGCGGCGGCGTACCTCGTGCCGGGCGCGTCGGTCGAGGGGTTCTGGGGGGCCCTGCTCGTCGCCGCGGTGGTAGCGGTGCTGAACGCCCTGCTGCCGCCACTGGTAGCCGCGCTTCGGCTCCCGTTCACGCTCGTCCTCGGCTTCCTGCTCGTGCTCTTCGTCGATGCGGGGATCCTTCTCGCGGCGGACTCGATCACGGACGGCGCCATCGCGCTCGACGGCTTCTGGGCTGCCTTACTCGTGGCGCTCGTGGCCGCCGCGGTCAGCATCGTCCTCGAGGTGATGGTCGGGGCGAACGACGACGACACGTACACGCTTAAGGTGATCCAGCGTCTCGCGCGGCGCTCCGGCGAGCGCGTCGAGACCGACCAGCCGGGCATCGTCTTCCTCGAGATCGACGGCCTCGCGCTGCCGGTGCTCCAGCGCGCGATGCGCGACGGCAACGCGCCCACGATGGCGCGGTGGCTGGCCGAGGACACGCACACGCTCGCGGAATGGGAGCCGGATCTCTCCTCGCAGACGGGAGCGAGCCAGGCCGGGATCCTGCTCGGCTCGAACGAGGACATCTCGGCCTTCCGCTGGGTCGAGAAGGAGACCGCGACGATGATGACGTGCTCGGCGCCGCCCGACTGCGCCGAGATCGAGCGTCGTCACTCGACGGGGGTCGGCCTACTCGCGAACGGCGGCGCGAGCCGCGGCAACCTCCTCTCCGGCGAGGCCGACCACGTGATCCTGACCGTGAGCAGGCTCGAGGCGGAGAAGAAGGCCAACCCCGGCTACCGCGCGTTCCTCTCCAACGGCTTCAACGTGACCCGGGCGCTCGTCCTCTTCTTCTGGGAGGTGATCCTGGAGCTGACGGCGGCAGGCCGGCAACGCCGGCGAGACGTGCGCCCGCGCGGCCACCGGGGCGGCTTCTACCCGTTCATGCGGGCGGCGATGTGCGTGGTCGTGCGCGACCTGATCGTCTACGGCGTGCTCACGGACATGATGAAGGGCCGCCCGGCGATCTACGCGACCTTCTCCAGCTACGACGAGGTGGCCCATCACTCCGGGCTCGAGCGCGCCGACACGCTCGAGGCGCTCCGGAAGCTGGACGAGCAGTTCTGGCGCATCGACCGAGCCCGCCGCTACGCCTCGCGGCCCTACGAGATCGTCGTCCTCTCCGACCACGGCCAAACCCAGGGCGCCACCTTCAAGCAGCGCAACGGCTACGGCCTGCACGACCTCGTAGAACGTTCGCTCTCCGAGGGAGACGTGACCGAGGTAGCCGGCGGTGACGAACAGGACTCCATGGTCGGCCACGCCCTCGGCGAGGCCACCGGACGCACGGAGAAGCAGAAGCGGCCGAAGAACGACGTCAGCGGCGAGTCTGTCGTCGTGCTCGGCTCCGGCAACCTCGGCCTCGTGTACCTGATGGAGGAACCGCGGCGGCTCACCCTCGAGGAGCTGAACGAGCGCCACCCAAAGCTGATCCCGGCCCTGCGAAGCCACCCGCACGTCGGGTGGCTGCTCGTCCGCTCCGAGCAGGACGGCCCCGTCGCGCTCGGGGCCAAGGGGGCCCACTACCTCTCCGACGGCCGCGTCGAGGGCGAGGATCCGCTCGCCGACTTCTCGCCGAACGCCCCGCGCCATCTGCTGCGGACCGAAGGGTTCCCCCACGTCGCCGACATCATGGTCGGGAGCTTCTACGACCCGGAGCTGGACGAGGGCTGCGCCTTCGAGGAGCTCATCTCCTTCCACGGGGGGATAGGCGGCCCGCAGACGAGGCCCTTCATCCTGCACCCGGTCGAGCTGCCCGTCCCCGACGGCGAGATCGTCGGCGCGGCCGCGGTGCACGAGCTCCTCCTCGGCTGGCGCAGACGCCTCAACGGCGAGGGCGCCTAGGGGTGGTCTACGGGCTCTGGACCGCGCTCGGCCTGGTGGCGCTCGCGCTCATCGTCGTCACGCTCGTCAGCCTGTTCCGGAGCCCGGGCATCTCGGGCGGCGAGAAGGCCGTCTGGGTGCTGGTGACGATCTGCTTCCCGTTCTTCGGCTCGCTCGTCTACTTCACGGTCCGCCGCGGCTGGTGAGCGCCGTAGACGGGCGACGAGCACGCCGCCGCCGAGGAGCGCCGCCTCCACGAGCGTGATCGCGAGGCGATTGAGCACGGTGACGCCGAGCGCGGCGCTCGCCGGGACGACCACGACGAGCAGGCCGTACATCGACGCCTCGCGCACGCCGAGGCCGGAAGGAGCGAAGACCGTGAGCACGGCGACGATCGCGCCGACGGCTGCAGCGCCGCCGAGATAGGGGATCGTGTCGACCCCGGGGTCGGCGTCCAGCGAGCGCAGGAGCAGGTAGAGCGCGGTCCCGCCGACGAGCCAGGTGAACGAGTAGTAACCGAACAGCCCCACGAGGATCCGATACGGGAGCCGTGCAGGAACCGGAGCGTCGAACCGCCTGAAGATCACGCGCGCGAGGGCCGTGAAGACGCGCGGGTGGAGCAGGACGGCGACGACGACCGCGAAGGCGAAGAGCGGCGCGAGCGGGGCCTCGACCGCGTCGACCGCGGCGAGCCCCACGGTGAAGACGAAGATGCCGGCGACCGCGGAGAGCCCGGCCTCGAGCAGGATCGAGCTGACGACGAAGGACGTGTCCGAGACACCGCCGGCGCGGCGGAGCCAGACGATGCGCGCGAGCGGCGTCCACACTCCTCCCGGGATGTACTTGGCCAGCATCGAGGCCATCTCGGCCTGCAGGGCGATCCAGTACCCGACCGGGATCCGGAGGGCGAAGAGCAGCCACCACCAGCCGACCGCGAAGAGGAGGTAGTAGGCGGCGAGCACCGCGAGCGCGGCGACGAGGAAGGCCGGGTCGGCGTCGGCGAGCCGCGGCAGCGCGTCGGCCCAGACGTCCCGCAGGGCGTAGCCGAAGAACGCGAGGACGGCGGCGACGAGCGCGAGCTGGAGCCCGACGACGACGCGCCGGCGGCGGAGGAACGCGGGAAGCCGGCTCGTCACCGGTCCGAGTGTAGGGCGCCGGGATTACGCCTTGAGGATCTCGCCCGCCACGCGGACGATCGACGTCGCGTAGTCCGGGTCGGCCGCCCACGTTCCCGTGAGCCCGCGAGGTGACCGCGCGATGCCGCGCTTGCTGTCGTCCAGCGGGCGAGCTTCCAACGCCTTCTCGATCAGCTTTCGCTGAGTCGTGTTCTCCTCGCCGAGCGGGATCGCGTACGCGAGCAGACGGCCGACGTGGCCGGTGACGGCCGCCTTCCAGGTGCGGAACTTCGGCACGTCGTCCGGATCCATCTCGTCCGAGGTGACGCCGATGCCCGCCATGTTCCGGTGCGGCGGCTGCGACCAGCGTGACCTGAGATTCCCCGTCTCGAGCACCATCTGCGCCGTCACGAGCACGGGATCGAGCCCGCCGCTCGAGGCGATCTCGTGGTAGAGCTCCGCGATCAGCCGCGCCTCCTCGTCGGTGCGCGGGAAGTGCGGACGGCCGACCACATACCGAACGACCCGCGCCTTCGTGGCCCGCGGCGAGGCCAGGAGCGGCGACCGGGTGGTCAGGCGCGTCGGTTCCTCCGGCGACGGCGTCGGCCCGACCGGCTTCTGCAGCTCGCGCAGGATCCGGTGCGCCCGCCGCGGCACCGGCGTCGGGGCCGAGGCCGGCCGCACGGCCCGGTTGCGAGGGCCGAACTCGGCGTACTCGCCTCGCCCGAGGGTCCAGAGCGACCACTCGACGAACCATGGCCACTTGGCGTCGTGGTCGGGACGGGCGGTCGCCCGGGCCGCGGCGCTATCCACGTTCAGCCCGAGCTGGGCCAGAATCGACCGATACTCGCCGTCGGCGAGCTCCTGCACGTGCTCGTGCATCCACCTCCGCTCCCTCGCGTTGGAGAGGAAGCCATGCTCGACGACGCACGCTGCCGGGTTCCCGGGAAGCAGATCCCAGCCGTAGTAGCCGGTGAGGTTCGACGTGCCGTTGTTCCGCCGTGCCTCCGAGATGTGGAAGGTCGCGAACTCGCGTCCAAGGACGTCGGCGAAGCGCTTGCTCTTCGTCGAGGAGGGCGGGAAGCCGAAGCAGTAGCCGGTCGCCGAGGCGGGACCGCCGTCGCCGTGGAGGGCGACGAAGACATCGACCCGCCAATCGCCGCTCGTCACCTTGGTGGGGAACCGCCCCGGGATGCGCTGGGCTTCGAGCCGGTCGTCCGCGTTCAACCGCCTCATGAGCGCCCTGCCGATCTTGCGCACGAGCTCGAGCTCGCCCGCTGCGCCGGTCTCGTCTTCGTGCCCCGGCTGATGCGGCTCGTCGTGGCCGACCTGAACGAGAACGTGTGGCTTCGGCATCGTCTACGGCTCGGAGCGGGAGCCTACGCCCCGGCAGTGGGGAGCGCAACGGCGCCGGCGGAACCAGGCGGTTAGGCTGAGCCCGCTCGGGCGACGGGCCCGACTCGAACCTCACGGAGGTACGACACGATGTCCATCGTTCTCATCATTCTCCTGGTCGTCATCGTGGCGGCCGCAATTGCCGGAGGCGTGCTCGTGAGCAACCTGCTGTGGCTGCTGTTGATCCTGGCCCTCGTCGTGTTCGCGGTGGGCGCCTTCACCGGCCGGATCACCGAATGAGACGCCCCGAGGCCAGGAGGGTTTGGCGAAACGCAGACTGTGCCGAGCAACGTTCCGCCAACCCCTCCTAGGGAAACCTGCAGACGATTCGGCCCGCGTAGGGGCCGGCGTCCGGGCTGAGCTCAGAACGAATCACGGTGCAGGTCCCGAGCTTCGTCTCGATCGGCTCCCCTTTGCCCGGGAGCCGCGGAAGCTCCAGCTCGTCGGCATCGGTCCAGTTCGGCCCTTCGATCGTGACGATGAACCGCTCCACCAGATAGATCCTAGAACACCTCCCGCCGACGACCCGGGGCCGCGGAGCATCTCGGTAGTCTTGGGCCCACGCCGCTCCGGGCCGGATGGCCAGGGAAGTCGTCTGCCGGAATAGGAACGCGGAGCGATGAGTTCTGAGGCGTCTAGAGGTCTCAAGTGGAAACCCGTTGCACGAGGGAGGCAGACAGACGATGGCGAACGAACTCAACTCGAATCGACGCCTTGCCCACGAGCGACTCGCCACGGGCTCGCTGGCGCGCTGGATGCGGGCCTGCGCGACTCATCCGGGGCGCGTCTTCGGCGCCTGGGCCGGGATCATCGTCGGACTGATCGTCCTCGTCATCGCCGTCGGCGGTGGCCTGAAGGACGAGTTCGAGATCCCGGGGTCGGACACCCAGAAGGCGACCGATCTGATCGAGTCCGAGTTCACGTCCGAGCAGGGCGCCGTGCTCAACCTCGTCTTCGCCGCGCCCGAGGGCGAGCAGCTCGACACGCCTGAGCGCCGGGCGGCGATCGAGGATGCGATCGCCCGGCTCCAAACCGACGAGTTCGCCCCCTCCGCGGACGAAGCGGGGATCGACAGCGTCGGCGATCCGTTCAGCGACGACACGTTCTCCGACGACGGCCGGATCGCGTACGCCGAGGCGCAGTTCAGCGAGACGATCGAGACGGAGGACCGTGACACGGTCGTCGCCGTCCAGGACGCCGTCCGCGAGACGGTCGAGCCGGCAGGGGTGATCGTCGAGTTCAACGGCGACGCCGAGTTCCCGCCGATCGAACAGGGGATCCAGGAGGTCCTCGGCCTGCTCATGGCGCTCGTTGTGCTGCTGCTCGTCTTCCGAGCGCTCGTATCGGCCGCGATCCCGATCGCACTCGCGGTAGTGGCCGTCGCGACGGCCTTCATCCTGCTCTTCATCGTCGCGGGCCTGACCGACGTCAACACGATCACGCCGCTCCTCGTGTCGATGATCGGGCTCGGCGTCGGGATCGACTACTCGCTCTTCATCGTGACGCGGTTCCGGCAGCTCCTGCACGAGGGGCTCTCACCCGCGGATGCGGCCGCAGAGGCCGGCGCCTCCGCGGGCCGCGCGACGCTTTTCGCCGGGCTCACGGTCGCCATCTCGGTGACCGGCCTCGCGTTCTTCGGGCTCGACTTCGTGACGAAGCTCGGCATCGGCTCGGCGCTCGGCGTCCTGACGACGGTGCTGATGGCGAACTCGCTGCTCATCGCCGCGCTGGCGAAGCTCGGAAACCGGGTCGACCGCATGAGTGCCGGGTTCCACGTCGTGCTCTTCGTGATCACGCTCGGCCTCTACGGCTGGTACTGGGTCTACAGAACCCACCGCGACGCGAAGCGCCAGACCGGTCAAGGGCTCGGAGGCGTGCTCGGCCTGCTGCTCTGGATCGTCCTCTGGCCGGTCAGCGCGTTCGTCATCCCGTCGGAGGTTCGACGGATGTACGAGAAGGCCGGTCGGGAGGCGCCCGTCAGTGGGCGGACGGGGCTTTGGCTCTTCCCGTTCGGAGTGCTGATCGTTCCCGCGATCGTCTGGTTCGTGAAGATCCACCGGGCGCTCGAACGCTTGGACGTGCCCGCGGCGCTCCAGCCGATCGACGATTCGGAGGCCGCGCGCGAAAGGACGCTCATCGCGCGCTGGGGCCGGTTCGTGACACGGCACCACAAGCCGGTGTTCGTCGTCCTCATCGTCGCCGGGCTCCTGCTCGCCGCGAGCGTGGGTCTCGTCCGGCTCGGCGCCTCCGACCAGGGCACGCAGCCGACCGACCAGACCGCCCGGCGGGCGTACGACCTGCTCGCGGAGGGCTTCGGCCCGGGCTTCAACGGCCCCATCCCGATCGTCGTCGACGTGAACAACGATCCGGAGGCGGCCCAGAGGGTCTACGAGGGAGTCCAGGGCCTGGAAGGCGTGGCCTCCGTCGGCGAGCCTCAGTTCAACGACCAGGAGTCCGTGGCGATCGTCTTCGTGAAGCCCGCCTCTGCCCCGCAGGACGAGGAGACCGAGCAACTCGTCGATCGGCTGCGCGGCGACGTTGTGCCCGCAGCGACCGAGGGCAGCGACGCCGCCGTGTACGTCTCGGGGCTGAACGCGGCGTTCATCGACATCGGCGACCGGATCATGGAGCGGCTGCCGCTGTTCCTGCTCTACATCATCGGCGTCACGTTCCTCGTGCTCGCGATGGCGTTCCGCTCGATCGTCGTCTCGCTGACCGCGGCGGTGACGACGATCCTGTCGGCGTTCATCGGCTTCGGCGTGCTCACGCTCGTCTTCCAGGAGGGCTACCTGCTCGACCTCATGGGGCTCGACCGCACCGGCCCGATCGAGACCTTCGTGCCGCCGATCGCCTTCGCGATCCTGTTCGGCCTCTTCATGGACTACATGGTGTTCCTCATGAGCCGGATCCGGGAGGAGCACGTCCACGGCCTGAACACGCGAGACGCCGTCGAGCACGGCATCGCGGCCATCGGGCGGGTCATCGTTGCCGCGGCGGTCATCATGGGCACCGTCTTCGCGGCGTTCATCCTCACGTCCGACCGCATCTCGAAGGAGTTCGGGCTCGTGCTGGCGGTCGCGATCCTCGCGGATGCCCTGGTCGTGAAGATGACGCTCGTGCCGGCGTTCTTCACCTGGCTCGGGGAGAAGACGTGGTACATCCCGCGCTGGCTCGACCGCCTGCTCCCGGACGTGACGGTGGAGTCGCCCCACGAGGGGCAGGCGCCGCCGCCGCTCGAGCCCGAGCCGGCCCGGGCGCATGCAGGTCACTAGGACCTTGGAGGGCGGCGGCTCCGCGCCGTCGCCCTCACCCTTCCATGGACGTTGCCGAGCTGACACGAGCGCTCGCGGGCGAGGTCGTCCTCCCCGACGACCCGGGCTACGACGTCGCGCGCCGGGGCTTCAACGCGCTCGTCGACCGGCGCCCCGCCGTAATCGCCCGCTGTCTGGGCGCCGCCGACGTCGCCGCGGCCTTCGCCTTCGCGGCGGGGAACGGGCTCGAGATCGCGGTTCGAGGCGGCGGCCACAACCCGGCCGGCCACTGCGTCCTGGACGACGGGCTCGTCATCGACCTTTCGCGGATGCGCACGGTCAAGGTGGACGCCGACGCCCGGATCGCCCGCGCGCCCGGCGGGTCGACCTGGCTCGACTTCGACACCGCCACGCAGGCGGCCGGCCTGGTCACGCCCGGCGGCATCGTGGGCTCGACCGGCGTCTGCGGGCTCACGCTCGGCGGGGGCATCGGCCACCTGACCGCCCAGTTCGGGCTCACGTGCGACAACCTGGTGGGCGCCGAGCTCGTCACGCCGGGCGGGAGCGTCGTCGAGGCGGACGAGGAGCTCCTCTGGGCGCTCCGCGGCGGCGGCGGCAACTTCGGCGTCGCCACGCGCCTCGACTTCCGCCTGCACCCGCTGGAGCGCGTCGTCGGCGGGCTCCTCACCTACACCGGAAAGGGTGTTCGCGACGCGTTCCGCACGTTCCGCGACGTGGTGGCCGACGCACCCCAGGATCTAAGCTGCCAGGCCGTGCTCGGGGTCGACGAGGCTCTCGCGCCGGTGCTCGTCGTCATCCCGTGCTACACGGGCACCGCCTCCGACCCGGAAGAACTGCGCGCGCTGCGCTCCGCCCCGGGCCTCATCGACGACGGCGTGCGCGAACGGCCCTTCGCCGAGCAGCAGAGCCTCGTCGACTCGCCCTACGGCGAGAATCGCCACTACTGGAAGGGCCACTTCGTGAACGAGCTTCCGGACGAGCTCGTCGACGAGCTGCTCGGGCGGGTCGTCGCCCTTGGCCGTCCACCTGGAGACGTCCTCATCGAGTCGCTGCACGGCGCGCCCAAGGACTTCGACGAGAGCGCCCTCGGCTACCGGACGGCGGCGTTCAACGTAAGCGCCATGGCGACCTGGGACGATCCGGCCTTGGACGCCGAGCACATCGCGTGGGCGCGCGAGACGGCGGCCGCCGTCCAGCCCTGGGCCGTCAGCGGCGGCTACGCCAACTACATGCAGGCCGACGAGCCGATCGAGCGCGTCCGGGCGGCTTTCGGCGCGGAGGCCTTCGAGCGCCTCCAGGCGCTCAAGCGCCGGTACGACCCGGGCAACGTCCTGCGCCGCAACCAGAACATCCCGCCGCTCGCCTAAGGCTCACTCTTCCCCCTGACCGCCCGGCCCTCGCCGAGGGCGATCGCAGCATCGACGAGCGCCAGGTGCGAGAAGGCCTGCGGGAAGTTTCCCAGCTGGCGCCCCGCCGCTGGGTCGTACTCCTCCGAGAGCAGGCCGACGTCGTTGCGGAGGTCGAGGAGCCGCTCGAACAGCTCGCGGGCCTCGTCGAAGCGGCCCTGGAGCGCCCGCACCTCTGCGAGCCAGAAGGAGCAGGGCAGGAACGTCCCCTCGCCGCCGGGCAGGCCGTCGACGTCGTCGTCGGGAAGGTAGCGGAGGACGAGGCCGTCGACGGTCAGCTCGTCCTCAATCCGCTGCACGGTTGCCGCGACGCGCTCGTCCGTCGCCGGCAGGAAGTCGACGATCGGGAGCAGGAGCACGCTCGCGTCGAGCCGGTCGGAGTCGTACGACTGGGCGAACGCGTGCTTCTCGGAGCTCCAGGCGCGTGCGATCACCTCGCTCCC
>Ga0081538_10004832_pt1 | contig 12282 bp, 11 predicted proteins | sample TabmetS5T2R1_FD_71022 | JGI IMG/M metagenome (GOLD analysis project Ga0081538, IMG submission 71022) | Tabebuia heterophylla rhizosphere microbial communities from the University of Puerto Rico - S5T2R1 | ecosystem: Host-associated > Plants > Roots > Rhizosphere ... | reverse complement strand
GGTCCAGCTCCGGTCTAGCGGCCGGACACCTCCAGGGTCCCAAGAAATCTGTCAGTCAAGCTCGGACCACCTCCTTTCCCTGGTACTGCTCAGTAAAGCAAACTGAGAGGCGGGATCGAGCCAGCTACGCGGGCCCGGCTCCGTCGCCGTCCATGGGCGGGTCCTCCTGCACCTGGGCGGCCGTGTCGGTGGAGGCCTCCATGACCAGGGCGACGGCGCTGACGCGATCGTCCTCACGCAGGTTCATCACCCGAACTCCCTGGGCCGGCCGGCCCTGCTTGGAGATGCCCTTGACCGCGGTGCGCTGGACCATGCCGTTCTGCGAGATGAACACCAGGTCGTGGTGCTCGCGGACGATCAATGCGCCGGCCAGGGCGCCCTTGCGCTCGGTCAGGCCGATCGTCTTCACTCCCATCGTGCCGCGGCCCTTCACGGGGTACTCCTCGATCGCCGTGCGCTTGCCGTAGCCGCCGTCGGTGATCACCAGCAGCTCCGTGTCCGGGCGAACCACGTCCATGGCGAGCACGCGGTTGTCGCCCCGATCGACGTTCATGCCCCTGACACCGCCGGTGTCGCGCCCCATCGAACGCACCTGGTCCTCGTTGAAGCGCGCCGCCTGCCCGGAGCGGGAGACCATGATGATGTCGTCCTGGCCGCTCGTCCGGCGCACCGCCACGAGCTCGTCGTCGTCACGGATCTTGATCGCGATGATGCCGTCGGCCTTGATCGGCGTGTTGTAGGCGCCGAACTCGGTCTTCTTGATCTGGCCCTTCTTCGTCGCGAATACGAGGTATTTACCCTCGCTGAAGTCGCGCGTGGCCTGGACCGCGGCGACGCGCTCGCCGTCGCCCAGCGGCAGCAGGTTCACGAGCGCCCGGCCCTTGGCGGTGCGCGAGGCCTCGGGCAGCTCGTAGACCTTCTGGCGGTAGACCTTGCCGCGGTTGGTGAAGAAGAGGAGGTAGTCGTGCGTCGAGCACACGAAGAGGTGCTCGATGTAGTCGTCGTCCTTCATCTCCATCCCCATCACCCCGACGCCGCCGCGCTTCTGCTGCCTGTAGGTGGCGAGCGGCAGCGACTTGATGTAGCCGGAGTGCGTGATCGCGATGACCATCTGCTGGTCGGCGATCAGGTCCTCGACGTCGATCTCGTCCTCGGAGTGGGTGATCTCGGTGCGCCGCTCGTCGCCGTAGCGCTGCTTGATCTCGAGCAGCTCCTCCTTGATCAGGGCCATGACCCGAGCCTCGTCGCCCAGGATCTCGCGCAGCTCCTTGATGCGCTCGAGCACGTCGGCATGCTCCTGCTTGATCTCGTTCGTCTGGAGAGCCGTGAGGCGCTGCAGGCGCAGGTCGAGGATCGCCTGCGCCTGGATGCGCGACAGCTCGAACCTGTCCATCAGCCCCTCGCGCGCGGTGTCCGGATCGCGCGAGCCCCGGATCAGCTCGATGACCTCGTCGATGTTCGCGATGGCCACGAGCAGGCCCTCGAGGATGTGGAGCCGCGCCTCCTTCTCGCGCAGCTCGTACTTCGTGCGCCGGACGATGACGTCGCGCTGATGGTCGACGTAGTTCCTGACCATCGGCAGCAGACCGAGCGTCCGCGGGACCCCGTCGACCAGGGCGACCATGTTCACGCCGAAGGTCGTCTGCAGCTGGGTGTGCTTGTAGAGCTTGTTGAGGACGATCTTGGGGTTCGCGTCGCGCTTCAGCTCGATCACGAGCCGGATGCCCGAGCGGTCGGACTCGTCGCGCAGGTCGGAGATCTCCTTCAGCCGCCCGTTGTCGTGCTGCTCGGCGATCTTCTTCATCAGCCCGCTGCCGTCGTCGCGCCCATCGCCCTTCGCGACCTGATAGGGCATCTCGGTGACGATGATCGCCTCCTTGCCCTGGCGCAGCGGCTCGATGTGCGCTCGCCCGCGGATCACCACCCGCCCGCGGCCGGTCTCGTAGGCCTCCCGGATCCCACCGCGCCCGACGATGATCCCGCCGGTCGGGAAGTCCGGCCCCTTGACGTGGCGCATCAAGCCCTTCACGTCGATGTCGGGGTCGTCGATGTAGGCGATCACGGCGTCGATGGCCTCGCCCAGGTTGTGCGGCGGGATGTTCGTGGCCATCCCGACGGCGATCCCGGCCGAGCCGTTGACGAGCAGGTTCGGGAAGCGCGACGGGAGCACGAGCGGCTCCTGGCGCGAGTCGTCGTAGTTCGGCCCGAACTCGACCGTGTCCGCGTCGATGTCGCGGAGCATCTCGGTCGCCAGACGGGCGAGCCGCGCCTCGCTGTACCTCATCGCCGCCGGCGGATCGTTGTCGATCGATCCGAAGTTGCCCTGTGGATCGACGAGCGGATACCGCATTGCGAAGTCCTGGCCGAGGCGCACCAGCGTGTCGTAGATCGCCGCGTCGCCGTGCGGGTGGAACTGGCCCATGACGTCGCCGACAACGCGCGAGGACTTGCGGAACGGCCGGTTCGGCTGAAGGCCGGCCTCGTGCATGGAGAACAGGACCCGCCGATGCACGGGCTTGAGACCGTCGCGCACGTCCGGCAGCGCCCGGCCCACGATCACGCTCATGGCGTAATCGAGGTACGAGGAGCGCATCTCCTCCTCGAGGCCGCGCGGCTCGATGTTGCCGCCTGTCAGCTGGTCGATGCTCATGGTCAAACGTCCAGGTTGGTCACTTCACGTGCATGGGATTCGATGAACTCGCGCCGCGGTTCGACGCTGTCCCCCATCAGCATCGAGAAGATCTGGTCGGCTGCGCTCGCGTCGTCGATCGTGACCTGCTGCAGCGTGCGCTGCTCGGGGTCCATCGTCGTGTCGTAGAGCTGGTCGTAGTTCATCTCGCCCAGGCCCTTGAAGCGCTGGAGCGGCACGCCGTCGCGGGCGACCTCGAGCACGCAGCGGCGCAGCTCCTCGAACGAGAGCGCTCGTGCTTCGCGCTTGCCGAGGACGACGTCGAAGGGCGGCGTGCCGGCGAGGTCCTCCAACTCCTTGTGAACCTTCACGAAGCGCGCGTACTCGGGCTTGGCGAACATCGCCCGCCGGAGCCGATAGGTGGCAGCGGTGCCGGTCTTGCGCTCGACCACGCGGGCGACGATCTCGACCGGGTCCTCCGACACCAGCTCGGTCTCGTACGGCTCGCCCTCGGGGTCCTCGGCCTTCAAGAGGGCAATGACGTCGTCGGGGTCCGTGAGGCCCGCGTCGAGGATCGCCGACTCCTCCAGGAAGGTGATCGGGTCGTGGCCGAACTCCGCCCGCAGCGCCGAGGCCCAGCCCTCGTACTGCTTCAACAGCCGGCCGTACTTCTGCCACCGCGGATGCGTCAGCCCAAAGCGCTTGCCCGTGCGATCCGAGACCTCCATCTTCTCGAGCTTGTCCCGCAGCAGCACCTCCTCGAGCTCCGACTCCTTCTCGATGTAGACGTCCTTCTTGCCCGCCTTGACCTTGTAGAGAGGCGGCTTGGCGATGTACACGTAGCCGGCGTCGATCAGCTCGGGCATCTCGCGGTAGAGGAAGGTGAGCACGAGCGTCCTGATGTGGGCGCCGTCGACATCGGCGTCGGTCATCACGACCACCTTGTGGTAGCGCGCCTTCGAGAGGTCGAATTCCTCGCGGATCCCGGTGCCGATCGCCGTGATCAGCGCCCGGATCTCCTTGTTCGAGAGAACCTTGTCGATGCGGTTCTTCTCGACGTTGATGATCTTCCCGCGCAGCGGCAGGATCGCCTGCGTGTTGCGGTCGCGGCCCTGCTTGGCGGAGCCGCCGGCGGAGTCGCCTTCGACGATGAAGAGCTCGGCGAGAGCGGGGTCGCGGACGGAGCAGTCGGCGAGCTTGCCCGGCAGGGTCGAGTTCTCGAGCGCCGACTTGCGCCGGGTGAGGTCCCGGGCCTTCCGCGCCGCTTCGCGGGCACGGGCGGCGTCCACGGTCTTCCGGACGATGCGGTTGGCGTCGGTCGGGTTCTCCTCGAGGAACTCGGCGAGGCCCCTGTTGATGGCGGCCTGCACGAAGCCCTCCACCGGCGGGTTGCCGAGCTTCGTCTTCGTCTGGCCCTCGAACTGGGGATCGCGGATCTTCACCGAGATGATCGCGGTGAGCCCCTCGCGCACGTCCTCGCCCTGGAGGTTGGGGTCCTTCTCCTTGAGCTCACCCTTCGCGCGCGCGTACGCGTTGACCGTTCGGGTCAGCGCGGAGCGGAAGCCGGACAGGTGGGTGCCGCCCTCGTGGGTGTTGATGTTGTTGGCGAAGGAGAGCAGCGCCTCCTGGTAGGAGTTGTTCCACTGGAGGGCGACCTCGACCTCGCCGATGTCGCTCGAGTCCTCGACGTAGACGATCTTCGAGTGGAGCGGCTCGCGCGTGCCCTGCCCGTGCAGGTACTTGACGAAGTCGACGATCCCGCCGTCGTACTGAAAGCTGGTCTCGAACCGCTCGCCGCGCTCGTCGCGAAAGTCGATCTTCAGGCCCTTCGTGAGGAACGCCATCTCCCGGAAGCGCTGCTCGAGGACCGTGCGGTCGTACTCGATGGTCTCGAAGATCTCGAGGTCGGGCAGGAAGCTGATGCTCGTCCCGGTGCGGTCGGTCTTCGAGCCCTTCTTCAGCTCGCCGCCGGGCACGCCGCGCTCGTACGACTGCGTCCACTCGTGGCCGTCGCGCCAGACGGTCAGGTCGAGCGACTCGGCGAGCGCGTTCACGACGGACACCCCGACGCCGTGCAGGCCGCCGGACACCTTGTAGCCGCCCCCATCGCCGAACTTGCCGCCGGCGTGAAGCACGGTGAGCACGACCTCGGCGGCCGGGCGGCCCTCCTTCTTCATCGTGTCGACGGGAATGCCGCGGCCGTTGTCGGTGACCGTGACGCTGTTGTCAGGGTGGATGACGATCTCGACGTGGTCGGCCTCACCGGCCAGCGCCTCGTCGACCGAGTTGTCGACGACCTCGTAGATCAGGTGGTGGAGACCTCGGGCGCCCGTCGAGCCGATGTACATGCCCGGGCGCTTGCGAACTGCCTCGAGACCCTCGAGGACGGTGATGTCCTGAGCGCCGTAGGTGCCGTTTCCGGGCCGGCCGTCGCGCCCGTCGGGGCGTGGCCCTCCGCCCGCCTTCTGCCGCTTCTTTCCGTTATCCGGCTTCCTCGCCAAAGCTTCCTTCCGTAGTTCGGCCGCGATCTCCCGCGGCCGCTGGCACCATGAGAAACCCCGGCGCCGCGCCGCCTGTCGCACGGGCCGGGGCGGTACATAAGACCGCCTCCAATAGTAGCAGGCTACCCCCTCGACCGGACGGCTCGGAGCGTTACAAAATACCCGCAAATCACGCAAAAATGAGCGCGAGATGGTGGTCGCGGACGCGGTCTGTCAGGGACGGTTCGGGCTTGAACCGACTACGAACCGCAAACGGCTGACCGAACCGGCCTCGTCGGCACGAACACGCGCGTTGAGGCGCTCCATAAGATCCGGCGCCAGCAGCTCCAGCTCTGCGGCCCAGACGCCGGACTCGCAGGCGACGGTCACGACTCCCTCCCGCTCCGAGACCGGCCGCGCGGCGGCCGCCACGGTGGGGCCCGCAACCTCGGACCAGGCAGCCTGAACGTGGGCCAGAAGGGTGGCGGGGGCGACCGCCCGGGCCACCTGCTCGAGCGCGGCCGACAGCGGGCGCGGGGCCGCGCGCCTCACGCGGCCACCGCCCTTGGCCCAGGCGCCACCGTGCCGTTCTCGACCCGCACCAGTCCGCCGGCGGCCGGGGGCGGACCCGGCACGTGGTCGGCCTCGGTGGCCGTGATCACCGCCTGGCCGCCTTCGCGGAGCAACCCGACCAGCAGCCCGCGCCGCTCGCGGTCGAGCTCGGACATCACGTCGTCGAGCAGCATGAGCGGCGGCCGGTCGCGGCGTTCGGCCAGCAGGCTGCGCTCGGCGAAGAGCAGGGCGAGAAGCGCGGTTCGTTGCTGGCCCTGCGAGCCGTAGGCCCGCAGCGAGCTGCCGTCGAGCACAAGGGAGACGTCGTCGCGATGGGGCCCGTGGACGGTGAACCCGCGCTCTAGGTCGGCCCCACGCCGCTCGGCCAGCTCGGCGGCCAGGCCGGCGACCTCGACCGCCTCCGACCGTGGGCGGTATCGGAGCTCCGCCCGGCCGCCCAGACCGAGGCGCCCGGCCAACTCGGCGAAGGGCGCCCGCAGTCCGCCAACCGCCTCGCGGCGATCCTCCATCAGCCGGACGCCCTGTCGGGCGAGCTCCCCGTCCCAGGCATCGAGTGCACCCGCCGGCGCCAGCCCACTCCTCACGCGCGCGAGCAGGGCGTTGCGCTGCGCGAGAGCCTTCGAGTAGGCGGTTCGGGTATCCGCGCGGGCCGGCCACAGTGCGGCGACCACCCGGTCGAGATGCGCCCGGCGGCCGGCAGGCGGCCCTTTCACCAGTTCGAGGCGCTCGGGCAGGAAGACGCTCACGAGCGGGCGCGCATCGATGCCGGCCAACCCGTTGACGGAAGCGCCGTCCACCCTCACACGCTTCGGCTCCCCGGGCTCGAAGCCGATCTCGATCCGGTGACTGCCCTCGCCGTCCGCGGTGTCGACGACGACCCGCGCGACCGAAGCGCCACGCCGCACCAGCTCGCGCTCGTTGGAGGTGCGCGGCGACCGACCCGTGCAACCGAAGTAGATCCCCTCGATCAGGTTGCTCTTGCCCGCGCCGTTGGGCCCCGCAACCACGGTCAGCCCTGGTCCAAGCTCAAGCTCCCCGTCGGCGTAGTTGCGGAAGTCGTGGACCTCGAGGCGGGTCACCCTGAGAGGGGTTCGCCCCATCTCCATCGCCTCACACGTTGAGGCGAATCGGCATCACGAGATAGAGGAAGCCCGCGCCGTCGTCACCGGACTGGATCAACCCCGGCCGCAGCGGGCTGATCAGCTTCAGCACCAGCTCCTCCGACTCCGCGCTCTCGAGCCCCTCGCGGAAGAACTCGGGGTTGAAGCCGATCTCGAGCGGCTCGCCGCTGAACGGAACGGGCAGTGACTCGTTCGCCTCGCCCACGTCAGGCGTCTGGGCCGAGACGTCCAGCGTGCCCTCCGCGAACCGGAGCCGAAGCGGGGCGTTCTTCTGCGCCAAGAGCCCCACGCGGCGGACCACCTCGAGCAGCTCGTCGCGGCGCACGCGCAGCTCGTGCTCGTAGGACTCGGGAAGCAGCTGCTGGTAGTTGGGGAAGCGGCCCTCCACGAGCCGCGACGAGAGCACCACGTCATCGACGGTGAAGACAACCTGGTTCTCGAGCGAAGAGACGCCGATGGTGTCGGCGCTGCTGCTGCTTGCAATGCGGCCGAGCTCCTGAAGCGTGCGCGCCGGCACGTTCGCCTCGAGGGAGCCGTCGAGCTCTGTGTCGAGCTCCGTCTCCTTGACGCTCAGGCGGTAGGAGTCGGTGGCGACCATCCGCAGCTCGCGCCCGCTGGCCGTGACGAGCACACCGGTGAGATGTGGGCGTGTCTCGTCCCGCGAAGCGGCGCGGGCCACCCGCGCGATCGTGTCCACAAAGGCCTCCGCGGGCACTCTGAGCGCTCCGTCGCCGGGGGCCTCGGGCAGCTTGGGAAAGTCCTCGGGGGGAAGCGTCCGCAGATGGAAGCGCGCGGTGCCGCCAACCAACTCGACATCCTGCTGGGCGCTGCGGTACTCGAGCGTCAGCTCATCCTGTGGGAGCGACCGGACCACGTCGAGAAGCAGGCGGCCGGGGACGACCGCGACGCCGGGTGCGGAATCGGTCGCCTGAAGGCCGACCCGTATGCCGAGCTCCATATCTGTTGCCTGAAGCTCCGCCTTGCCTTCCTCCACGCGCAGAAGAACTCCGGACAGCGTTTGAATCGCGCTTCGCGCGGAAGCGCCGCGAACGGCGACGCTCAAGCGGGTGAGGAGCGTTTCACGGGAAACGGTGAGCTTCAACTGGTGCTGCCTATCTGAAATCGATGTTGTGGGGACTGTGGAAAGGTTGATATGTCGGTTGGGCTCGCCTGTGGAGCGGGAATCTGGTTGAGGGGAAGCTGTTGATTCTGTCATTCGACTCGGCGGGCAGCGCGTGGCGTGAGCTGCTTGAGGAGGTTGTCGACCGCGGCGTTGACAGCCGGGTCCGTCTCGATGACGGTCCGCACTCGGTTCACGGCGTGCAGAACAGTCGTGTGGTTGCGGTTGCCGATGCGGTTGCCGATCTCGGGCAGGCTGTGTGAGGTCAGCTCGCGTGCCACGTACATCGCGACCTGGCGGGCCATCGCCACAGCCGGCCGGCGATCTCGGGCAACCAGAGCACGCGCCTCCACACCGAACTCGTTTGCCGTGGCCTCGACGATTTCGTCGAGGCTCGTCTTTTCGTGTGGAGGCGTGCCAAGGCGGTCGAGAACGTGTCGGGCCAAGTCTCGCGTCGCGGGCTCGCCTTTGAGCGAGGCGTAAGCCACGACTCGAATGAGCGCGCCCTCGAGCGCGCGAACGCTGCTGGTCACGCGCAATGCGATCTCGTCAAGCACCTCGTCCGTCAGGTCCACACCGTCCAGTGACGCCCTTGCTGTGAGGATGGCCCGGCGGACATCGAGGTCGGGCGGCTCGAGCTCGATCACGAGCCCGGAGCGAAAACGCTCCGTCAATCGTGTCTCGAGGTCGGGCAGCTCGTCGGGAGTTCGGTCCGAGGTCATGACGAGCTGCCGGCCCGAGTCGAGCAGGGCGTTGAACGTGTGAAAGAACTCCTCACGCGTCTTGGCGCGTCCCGCCAGAAACTGGACGTCGTCGATCAGCACCACGTCGGCGCTCCGAAACCGCTCCTTGAACCCTGCCGTTCTTCGTTCCCTGACCGCCTCCACGAACTCGCTGGTGAACTCCTCGATCGTCGCGTAGCGAACTCGCATTTCGCCGCCGTAGCGCCCGATGTAGTCGCCGATGGCGTGGAGCAGATGTGTCTTGCCCACTCCGGGCGGACCGTGTAGGAAGAGCGGGTTGTAAGCCTGGGACGGCAGCTCGGCGACGGCCAGCGCCGCGGCGTGAGCGAAGCGGTTGCCGGCACCGATCACGAACTGCTCGAACGTGTACTTGGGATTCAGACCGACCTCGCCAGCCGCCGCGGGCTCGAGGGGTCCGTCACGGCGATCCGGCTCGGGGGGCTGCCAGGCGCTGTCGACGACCTCGACCACCGCTCGCCCGTCGAAGCACGCCACTGCCGCCCGTCGAAGCAGCGGGAGGTAGCGCTCCGCGACGGACGTGCGGATGTGCTCGGGCGCGCGGACGTAGAGGGTGCGGCCGCGCACCGCGGCCAGCTCGAGCGGCTCGAGCCAGATTTGAAACTTGAAGTCCGGCGTCTCCCGGCGAAGCTCGGTGCGAATGTCTTCCCAGAGCTGGTCAGGCGGTGCCGGCACGGGCGGTCGCGACCCTCCTCGCGGCCTCGGTGGCAGAAAGTGTCGGTGTGGAGGGACCTGCGGAAGACACGCCCGCTGCCCTCGGCGAAACCGAGAATACACCCGCCCTCCGGGCCACGCGAAGGGCCCCCGGCCGCGTCCCCGCAAAACGCGTGAAAAGCATCGGAACGTCTTTTTGGCGGGCAGTCGGCAGGGACTCGCCACTCGATCTTGTACCCTGGCCTGGGCGCGGCCTTGCCTCTCCCCGCCCGCGCGATCGCCACTCATGAAGCGCACCTATCAGCCCAAGAAGCGCAAGCGCGCCCGCACCCACGGGTTCCGTGCGCGCATGCGCACGCGGGGTGGGCGCAGGGTGCTCAAGCGCCGCCGGGACAAGGGCCGCAAGCGGCTCACCCCGTAGTAGTGGCGCCTCAGGTGGATCCGCACCCGCTTCCGCGGCTCCGAACGACCGCCATGGGCCGGAGGCGCGGCTGATGGCCGATCGTGCTCGGCGCAAGCGCCGCCGGCTGTCGCGCAGCGGCGAGTTCGAACGCGTCTACCGCGAGGGACGCTCGCACGCGAGCCGCCACCTGGTCGTGTACGCCTTCCCGCGCGGTGACGGTGACGGCGAGCCCCGGCTTGGCGTGTCCGTCGGCCGCAAGCTCGGCGGCGCCGTGGAGCGCAACCGGATCAAGCGGCTTCTCCGTGAGGCGTTCTGGGCGAGTGCCGACGAGCTCGAGGAGGGACACGACTTCGTGATCGTCGCCCGGCCGCCGGCGGGCGAGCTCGCCCGCGAGGGCGGCGAGCAGGCGCTGGAGCAGGCCCTGTCGAGCGTGCTCGCAGAGGCCGGCCTCGCCCGCGGAGGGGAGCAGCCGTGATGCTCCTGAGGCGGATCGTGACCGCGCCGCTGCGCTTCTACCAGCGGGCGATCTCGCCGGGATTGCCCGCGCGCTGCAAGTACTATCCCTCCTGCTCCGAGTACGCCGTCCAGGCCGTCAGGCGCTACGGCATACTCCGGGGATTCGTGCTCGCCGTCTGGCGACTGCTTCGCTGCAACCCCTGGAGTCACGGCGGCGTTGACTTCGTGGAGGACCAGACCCTGTTCCGTTCCCGTCCCGGCCCCGAGCCGCAGGCGTAGCCCGTGGAATCCGTCCTATCACCCCTGATCGACGCCTGCGAGGCGGTCCTCAAGTTCTGGCACGGCGTGATCGGCAACGGGCCCAACTCCTGGGGCTGGGCGATCATCCTGCTGACCTTCACGGTCCGCCTCGTGATCCTGCCGCTCACGTTCAAGGGCGTAAAGGGGATGCAGCGCCTCCAGTCGCTGCAGCCGGAGATCAAGAAGATCCAGGAGCGCTACAAGGACGACCGCCAGCGCATGAACCAGGAGGTCATGGCCTTCTACCAGCGCGAGAAGGTCAACCCGCTGAGCTCCTGCATGCCCCTGCTGCTGCAGATCCCCTTCTTCATCGCGCTCTTCTATCTGCTGCGCTCGGACTCGTTCAAGGCGGACATCGCCAACAACCCCGGCTTTTATCCGATCGACAACCTGGCGGAGAAGGTCACCGGGGACCCGGTGCTGCTGGGCGGCCTGATCGTCCTCTACGTGGGTACGCAGCTGGCGGCCAGCGCGGTCACCGCATTCAGCGCCGATCCGATGCAGCGCCGCATCATGTTCGCGCTGCCGTTCGTCTTCGTCATCTTCATCATCAACTTCGAGGCGGGCCTGATCCTCTACTGGATCACCACCAACGTCTGGACGATCGGGCAGCAGCTGCTCGTCAAGAAGCTCTATCCGAAGCCACCACCGCGCGAGCCCGAGCCGGATGAGAAGGCGAAGCCCGCTCGCGGGAAGCCGGTGGAGGAGAAGGCGTCGGGGGACGGGGCAGGCGAAAAGCCGAAGGTGGCGGTCGCCGCCTCCAAGGGAAGCGACGGCGGGAACGGCAGTCCGAGGAAGGCGCCGCCGCCGCGGTCGCCCCGCAAGAAGAAGAAGCGCTCCGGGCGCCGCCGCTGAGTGGTCGAAGGGATGTCGGTGAGCGACGAGCCGCGCCCCGAGGAGATGGTCGCCGAGGCCGAGGGCGAAAGCCTCGGCGAGGCGAAGTGGGCGGCCATGAAGGCATTGGAGCCGCGCTTCCCCGGTATCACTGCCGACTGCGTGCGATTCGACGTCGCGGAGGAGCCCGGTCCGGACCGATCCGCGCGGGTGCGCGCAAGCGTCGTGCTCGACGCCTGGCGTGCGGCGGCCGAGACGATTCCGGAGGAGCCGGCGGAGAGGGTCCGCGCCGTGGTGGCGCGCGTCGTGCAGGCGCTCGGGCTTCGCGCCACAGTGGACATCGATGAGGACGACGACGAGATCCGGGCCACGGTCAACGGCGAAGAGCTCGGGCTTCTGATCGGGAAGCACGGGGCGACGATCGACGCCCTCCAGCATCTGGCTTTCCGGGCGGCCTTCCGCGGCATCGAGGCGCGCAAGCAGGTGACGGTCGACGCCGCGGGCTATCGGGACCGCCGCGAGTCGGCCCTTCACCGGATGGCCGATCGCGCGGCGGCCGAGGCGCTGCGCTACGACCGTGCTGTCGAGCTAGAGCCGATGCGGGCAGCGGAGCGCAAGATCGTCCACCTCTACCTGCGCGAGCGCACGGACGTGGAGACGCACAGCGAGGGCGACGAACCCGATCGCCGCCTGGTTGTAAGCCCGCTCCGCGGCATCGGAAGTCACTGAGCGTTTCACGGGAAACGCTGACGGCGTTGACGGCCCGCCACTCGCTGCCGGCCGCGGCGGCAGGCCAGCTCTCGCGGCTGCTTGACGCTCTCGCGGCGGAGGCCGATGCGCACACCACGGTCAGCGATCCCGAGGCCGCGCTGGACGTCCACGTGGCTGACAGCCTGAGCGGTCTGGAGGTCGCCGAGCTGCGCGGGGCCGGCAGGGTGGCGGACCTGGGCG
>Ga0081538_10004831_pt1 | contig 12283 bp, 14 predicted proteins | sample TabmetS5T2R1_FD_71022 | JGI IMG/M metagenome (GOLD analysis project Ga0081538, IMG submission 71022) | Tabebuia heterophylla rhizosphere microbial communities from the University of Puerto Rico - S5T2R1 | ecosystem: Host-associated > Plants > Roots > Rhizosphere ... | reverse complement strand
GTGGGCAGAGGCAGCGCATCTCCATCGCCCGGGCCATGCTCAGGGATACTCCTATCCTGATCCTGGACGAGCCCCAGGCCGGACTCGACGCCGAGGCCGCCTCCGCCGTCGAGGAGAGCTGGAGGGCCCTGACAGAAGGCCGCACCACCTTCGTCATCGCCCACGAGCTCAGGCTGGTCAGGAGCGTAGATTCGATCTTCGTGATCGAAGACGGCAGCGTCGCCGAGACGGGCACCCACGAAGACCTCATCTCCTCCGACGGCCTCTACGCGAGGCTCTACTCTTTGCAAGAGCGCGACCCCGTGCAGCCGTAAGGGGGTGAGCCCTTGAGAGAGCTGCTGATCCTCAGCGTGGTCCTTACGGCCGTGGCGGTCGCGATCTACATCTCCTTCGCGTAGCGGCTGATATGTAGCGCCGTTGGGGATAGGTCGCCTTGCCACTCATGGTTCTGGTATAAAGCCCTCTGCGGTGCATCCGCGGCCGGAGACCCTTTGCCCAACTTCCTCCTGGTCAAACCCTCCCTGTAGTCTACGGTAAGAGGCTTTGGAAGCAGAGGATGCTACGAGCCGTTTCGCATAACTATCGGCCGTCCGCAAGAACAAACTGAAAGCTGACGGCTGACAGCGCGGTTCGAGGAAGCCCACTTCCTCGAACCACACTAGTAGAGCAGACTTTTGTCCAGCACGTTGAGCAGCTCCTCGCCGGCGAGGTAACGGCGCAGGTTCTCGCAGAACAGGTCAGTCTGGGCAGCGTTGATCAGGTCGGGAACGACATCCGTCGTGTGGGCGCTGACGATCACGTTGTCGAGTTCCCACAGGGGGCTCTCCTCGGGCAGAGGCTCGACCTCGAACACGTCCAGAGCCGCCCCGGAGAGATGGCCGCCCTGAAGCGCCTCGACGAGCGCTGCCTCATCGACCACGGAACCCCTTCCTACGTTGGCGAAGTACGCCCCCTGCTTGATCGCGGCTATCGCTTCGGCGTCGAGCAAGCGCCACGTCTCGGGAGTGCCTGGGAGCGTGACGGCGACGTAGTCAGCCTCGCCCAGAGCGCTGCCGAGCTCCGCCGTCGGGTACAGCTCGTCGGCATGTTCCCAGGCTTCGTCGTCCTCGCGTACCATGCGCTTCACCCCGACTATGCGCATGCCGAAGGGCCGAGCCCGCCCCGATACGGCGCGACCGATACTCCCCATACCCACCACGCAAAGCGTCTTGTTCTCGAGGGTCCCCACCGTCCCCTGGCGCCAGATCTTCCCTGCCTTGTCGCTGCGGAGGTGGTCGAGTTCCTTGGCGTGCTGGAGCATCGCCATGAGCACGAACTCTGCGAGCGGACCCGAGTAGATACCGCTGGCCGTCGTCACCACGACATCCGTCTCCCCAAGCCCGGCCTTCTGCGCAACCTCTCCCGCTCCCGCCATGCTTCCCTGCACCCACCGGAGTCCGGGGGCGACCTCGACGAGATCCTCGACGTGGCCGCGGGGGAAGTCGTAGAGGACTTCGGCCTCCCCGAGCATCGCCAGAAATTCCTTCTCGTCCTCGGGCGTTCTCTCCCATTCTTCAGGTCCAGCATGGTCTCCGGGCCACCGCGGAGGCGGGACCAGATCCTCCCTGTAGAGGACCCGCAACCGCTCGTCCACTTCCCGTATGCGACGGACGTACTCTTCCTCGAAGAAACTGGTTATGTGGACGGTGGTCACAGTACCTCCCCTTGCTAGTCGTCGAGTTGTCGCTTTCTGAGGATCAGGGACTGGAAGTGGAGTCCTTCGGCCTGCTCGGCGGCGACCGCTCTGCGCCTGAAGGAACAGATGTCGAACGACCCCGAGACTATTTCCCCGAGTCGCTCGTCCGTGTGGATTGAGAAGAACCGCTTCGGCTCATAAGGGTCGTCCGCCCATACGCCCTCGTGATCCTTCCCACCGTAGACGCCAAGGTAGAAGAGTCCTCCTGGTTTGAGGACGGTTCGGATCCCTTGCAGGGCGGCGGGAAGCTCGCGTCCGGGCAGGTGAAGCAGGCAGTTGAGCGCGTAGACCGCGTCGAAGGTCTCGGGCGGGAAATCCAGGTCCGAGAGATCCATAACGCGTGCCGTGAGGCCCTTGCTCTTGCAGAGCGCGACCATCTCGGGCGACAGGTCGGTGCAGACCACGTCGAGGCCATGATCTCTGAAAAACTCGCCGTCCTTACCGGGACCGGCGCCAAGCTCCAGAAGCGTGCGCGCCCCCCCGCTCCGGAGCATGGCCAGGAAGCGCAGCCGCTCCTCGGCTTTCCACGGCTGGACGGGGCGGAGATCCCGCTCCCGCGCCTTGCGGTCGTAGGACTCGCGCAGACCGACTCGCAACTCGTCTCTCACAGCGGACCAGTATAGCGTCTGGCGAACCCCGACCTGCTACCCTTCTAGGCGTGGACGAGTTGCTCGACATCCTGGACGAGTCAGGGTTGCCTACAGGGGAGGTCGTGCCAAAAGGCGAGGCGCACCGGCTTGGTCTGTGGCACCGTTGTTTTCACTGTTGGATCTGCGGATCCGACCGCAGGGGATCCTACCTGCTCCTCCAGCGGCGCGCCGCCGCCAAAGATACCTGGCCCGGCTACCTCGACGTCACCGCCGCGGGGCATCTTGCCTCAGAGGAGGAGACGGTAGACGGTCTGCGGGAGGTCGAGGAAGAGCTCGGCTTGCGGATAGAACCCGAGAGGCTCGTCCCGCTCGGAACCCGCAGGGTGGAGCAGGAGATACCCGACGGCTGCGACAGGGAGCTTCATGAGGTCTTCCTCGTGTGCGACGCCACACCTCCAGGGGACCTTCGTCTCCAGAAGGAGGAGGTCGAGGCCGTGTTTCGGCTCGACCTCGATGAAGTGGAAGCACTCTACGAAATGGGTTCGGCGCCCGCCCGCGAGTATGCTGAAGGCAGGACCTCTGTAACACGGATACACCTTACCGAGTTCGTCCCGAAAGAAGAAGGTTACCTGCGGAGGGTGGCCGGGGCGGCACGTCAGCTCCTGTCGGGCACTCCGCCCGACCCTATCTTCTAAGGCGATTCGCAAAGTACCGACCTGCTACGAATCACGAGTTAGGCCAAGGGAGAAAGCAACAGGCTGACAAGCCGCAGGTGGCCTGGCCGACAGACACTCTACAAGCACGAATATCGGCGGGCACGAACGCGTCAGGCGCGATATATTTAGTGCATGAGGGTTGCGCTGGCCCAGATCAACACCACCGTCGGGGATATCTGGGGGAACGTCGAGAAGATGGCCGACGCCCTGAAGCGGGCGACAGATTCAGGTGCTGAACTCGTCGCTTACCCCGAGCTGACCATCCCCGGCTATCCGCCCGAGGACCTCCTCATGCGCCAGAGCTTTATCGAGGAGAACATGAGGGCGCTCCACGAGTTTGCCGGACGGGTGCCCGAGAACGTGGTGGTCGCCGCGGGCTTCGTCGACCTGGGCGCCGACCTGTACAACGCCTGCGCAGTGGTATCAGGCGGCGAGGTACTGCACCGCTACCACAAGCGCTACCTGCCGAACTACGGTGTCTTCGACGAGAACCGCTACTTCAGGGAGGGTTCGGGAGCCCCGATCCTAGATCTGGGCGACGCCCTCGTCGGGGTGAGCGTGTGCGAGGACATCTGGTACCCTGGCGGCCCGGCCCGCGAGCAGGCCCTCGGCGGGGCTAGCGTCCTCCTCAACATCTCGGCCTCCCCTTACCACAGGCGGAAGGGCGCCGCCAGGGAGCGGATGTTGAGTGTGCGGGCTTCGGATTACGGTTGCTACGTGCTCTTCTGCAACCTCACGGGCGGCCAGGACGAGCTCGTCTTCGACGGCCACTCGGTCGTGTTCGACCCCGAGGGTAGGCTCGTGGCGCGGGCTGGCCAGTTCAGGGAAGACCTGCTGCTCGTCGACCTGTACCCGGATCACTCGCTCATGCAACGCCTCCACGACCCCAGGCCGCGCAAGGAGAATGCCGAGCATAATCCCGAGATCGTACGAGTTCCCCGACACGAGACACCCGCCGTGCAACCGGTCGAACCCAGGATCGAACCTTCCCTACCGGAGGAGGGTGAGGTGCTCGAAGCCCTCGTGCTGGGCCTCGGGGATTACTTCCGCAAGAACGGGTTCTCGCGGGCCGTGCTCGGGCTCTCGGGCGGAATAGATTCTTCCCTGGCCGCCGCCGTCGCCGTCGAGGCCCTGGGTCCCCGGAACATAACGGGCGTCCTCATGCCGAGCCGCTACACCTCGGAAGGGAGCAATACCGACGCCGCGGCGCTCGCCAAGAACCTCGGCATAGACACCCAGACCATACCTATAGGTCCTGCATTCGACGCCTACAGGGAGATGATGGAGGGTGCCTTCAAGGGGCTCCCCGAGGACGTGACGGAGGAGAACCTGCAGAGCCGCATCAGGGGTAACATCCTGATGGCCCTCTCCAACAAGTTCGGTTGGATCGTCCTCTCTACGGGCAACAAGAGCGAGATGAGCGTGGGCTACTCCACCCTCTACGGCGACTCCGCTGGTGGTTTCGCGGTCATAAAGGATGTGCCGAAGAACCTCGTCTACAGGGTGGCGCGGCACTTCAACGAGAGGAAGAACCGCGAGATCATCCCCGATTCGGTCCTCTCCAAAGAGCCCACAGCCGAGCTGCGTGAGGACCAGCGCGACACGGACTCCCTGCCGCCCTACGAGGTCCTGGATCCCATCCTCGAAGCCTACATCGAGGAGGACAGGGGTGTGGCAGAGATCGTGGACTCGGGATTCGACGAGGACGATGTGCGTCGCATCGTGCAACTCGTGGACAGGGCCGAGTACAAACGCCGCCAGGCCCCGACAGGCATAAAGGTCACAGAAAGGGCCTTCGGCCGCGACAGGCGAATGCCCATCACCAACCGCTACTTCGAACGCAACCACAAAGAATAGCCGTAGAGGTAAGGCGAGAACGCCGGGGATTCGACCAGCGCGCCCACTCCTTGCAGACCGCGGGAGAACCCGGCTACGAGTCGGCGGTGTTCTGGCGCTTGAGGAACCTTACCTGCACCGAAGTACCGCGTCCCGGGGTGGAGATTACATCGAGATCAGCGCCGACCTCTCCGACACGCCGGCGCATGTACTCCAGGCCGAGGCCTGGCGGGGGTTCTCCTGTGTCGAAGCCGCGGCCGTCGTCCCGAACGCGGACGATCAGCACTGAGCCTACCCGACGGGATTCCAGGTAGATGTTGGCCGCGCCCGAGTGCTTGGCGACGTTCCAGAACGCCTCCACGAACACCCTGATAAGGGCTGCGGTCTCGGCCGGGTTCAATACCTCCAGGGATGCCTGGATGTCGTCGTGGGTCTTCACCCCGAAGTACTCCTCGAACTTCCGCAGGCGTTGGCGGAGGAAGTCTGCGGCCCCGGGCGGACTCTCGCCGCGCATGGCAGATAGCTCGTCGTAGGGGCGTGAGATCCTGAACTCGGCCTCCCTCGACGCCGCCAGGGCCCTCCCGAACATCTCCAGCGCCTCCTCACGGTCTCCGCGTCGCTCGGTGTCGAGGGCGGCCTGCAGCGTCAGCGAGATGCCGTGCACTTCCTGCTTCGCCGTGTCGTGTAACTCGTAGAGAAGGCGGCCCTGCTCCTTTATACGGGCCGATTCCTCCCGCTCCTGGCCGAGGTGTTTGCTGACCGACGAGACCAGCCCGATCCTCAAAGCCAAGTACAGCAGGAGCACGGCACATCCCGCGAGCACGTAAGCCGGCAGCGGCGGGTTCATCGCGCCCCAGAGGAGTAGGATAATGAAGTGCATGGGCGGAGAGAGCGGGCCGAGCCAGTACAAGACTATCCGCCACGGCTGTATCCGCCTGACGTTCGAGTCGGCAGGAACCTCAGGGGAGGTCGTCGACGTGAGGCCGAGCAGGATCATGCCCAGAGCCCACAACATCTCCGGCCAGTTGCCGCTCTGATACGGCCCGACGGAGCGAAGGCCCAGGTAAGCGGCATCGGCGAGGAGCAGCGCCACGAAGCCCCCGTTCAAAAACGTAGAGAAACGGAGCCTGATCGAGGCCGAGGCGACCACGAGCCCGAGGAAGAGCAGGGCCGCGTCGCAGACAGGCTGGGAGAGGGCGGCCACGGCTTCGCGCACACTCCCTAGCCCGGCCTCGGTCGCTGCGGGACCGAGGACGAAGTACCAGACCAGCGTCCCGACCGAGAGCATGACGGCTCCCGCGTCGAGGGCGCTGACCAGCGTGATCCTGGGCGTGGTCAGCGCCACGAGATGGAGCATAGCCCCTGCCAGCAACGCGTATGAGATGGCGTATGCGACGTCCTGCAGGGCCACCGGCGTGACGAACCCAAGCCCCAAATGTTGCGACGCGCTCCAGAGCGAGTTCCCGGCGAACCGGCAGGCCATGCCAAGTCCCATGAGCCGCAGGAAGGCCTGCTCGTGGCCCTCCGCGCGCGGTGCGGCGCGCAGCAGGATCACGGCGGCGAAGGCGGCTGTAGAAAGGGAGAAGGCCGTGGCGATTACGGATTTTGCCTCCGAGCCTTGGGGCAGAAACGCGAAGACGAGCGCGCCCAGAGCCCAGCAGGCCAGAACGGCCGTCGGAGGAATGAGTGGGACGCGCGGATCGCGCAACTTACCCGCATCCGAACCTTGCAACTCTCAGCCCTCCAGAACTCGAACGCACCCATCCTACCACCCTCGCGCCTTGTGTGGCCAGTGAGGTCGGCCGAGGCTCGTATGCTAGAGTACGGCCTTTCGGTGGCAGAGATCCGAGAGGAGCAGCGTGTGGAGTACGCACGTCTTGGGAACACGGGGCTGATGGTCTCCGAGCTTTGCCTGGGGTGCATGACGTTCGGTCAGGAGGCCGACGAGGAGACCTCTAAATCGGCGCCCGCACGCTGGAACAACTGGAAGACAATATCGGCGCGAGCGGCTGGGAGTTGACCGCAGAACAGGTCGAAGAACTCTCCGAAGCGAGTGCCCTCGAAGACGTCTACCCATACCGCTTTATCCGCAACGCCCAACGGGTGTAGGGGCGGGTTTGGAACCCGCCCCTACGGTAAAATGGTGGTATGGACTCCTATGATTTCGACGTTCGCCTGACGCCGGCGGCGCGGGAACTGCTTCGTCCGGGCGAGGCGCTCGTCCTCGATTGGCACAGGATGGCGATCTGCTGCGCGGGGGCGGGAGAGACCAGCCTCTACGCCGCCAGCGAGGAGGGCCTTAGCAGGCGCCATGGCCTCGTCCGTCTGAAGGGTGAGGACCCGATCTATGCCGCCCGCGCCATCTTCCCGCACCTCGCCGGACGCGAGGTAAGGCTTGACGCTCGCAAGACCCTGGGTATACGTCGTTTCTCCTCGAACCTGCCCACGGACTTCGGACTGCGCGCCGTTATGGGCTACCTGCCGGAGACCAAGGCGCGCTAGCTCAGGCCCGGTCCGAGACGCCTTCCGCGCCCGCCATACGCGCGCAGTGGGCGCAGCAGTAGAAAGAGCCGCCCTCCTCGGTGCCGTGCCCGATCACCTTGACGTTGCAGTACTCGCAGACAGGGGCGAGGGCGTGGATCGCACACTCGAAGCTGTCGAAGGTGTGCGAGTCCCCATCGGCCATGCTCACCCGAAAGGCCTTATCGTACTCGTTTCCGCAGACTTCGCACTGGGCCATATCTATCTCCCCTTCTCGGAGCAGAACGATTCCCTGTCTCGAAAACGTTACCCGGGACCTAACCGGGACAAACGCCCGGCTTGGCGATGCGCGATCGCTTCCGCGGTCGTTGCTCTACGATAAAGGCCCAGCAACAGAGAAGAGGCGCGGCGCAGGTTCGAGCGAGAACTACCGCGACCTCCTCACTCGTCTTTCTACGGCGCTTGCCATGACCGAGGGCGCGTACCTCGAGGCCAGGCGGCGGAGGGATCTCTAACATCCTCGCACTCGGGTGAATAAGCCCCTCATGCATTAGGCGGTGTGCTTGAAGCGACTAAGGTAACCGCAAAATCACTCATTTGAGGGTTGTACTGTATCCGTTCAGCGATGTAGGGTGGCCTCATACGCTAATGGAGCGGGTCCCTCGCCCTGCTCCGAGAAAAGGAGGTTGCGCATGAAGCGCATAATCGTGTTGTCGACCATGGCAGTCCTCATGTTGGGTGTCCTGGCGGCTGGGGTGGTATATGCAAACAACGAGGACGCTGGGGCGAAGAAGTGCTCGGAGGCCACGCTTCACGGGACGTATCTGTTCGCCTTTGATGGGGTTGAAATCAAGGGGAATAATGATCAGATCCCGTTCGCCATTGCAGGGTATGCCGTGTTTGACGGCAACGGTAAGGAGAAAGGCGTCGCTTCCTCTAACTTTAACGGAGAGGTTACTCGTAACGAGCGCGTCTCCGCCACGTACACCGTCAAGGGGGATTGCACGGGCACCGTCACCTTTGGGGATGGTTCGCAGATCGATATGTTCATCGCCCCCGATGGCAGTCAGTTTGCGTTCGTCCAGACCAAGCCCTCCAAGCTTGTGGGGTCGGGGTTCGAACCGCGGGGGACGGCCAAGCGGGTCGGAGACTAACTCAGACATCTGATAGTCCACTCGAGAAATGCCCTCGTATATACGGGTAGGCGCCTCTTCGGGGCTCGGGAAAGGAAGAATCGGATTGTTGGGACAATCGCCGAGCCCCGAATACAGAGGCGGACCTCTCGTATCTCTATACCTCTTCAGTACGATCCGGAAACATAAGCAAATCGATTACAGTAGGGACGATCGTGACGGCGGAACGGGCGACCATACTTCCTAGAAAACACCTTCCACTTTGTCAGTGAGGGGAAAGTGGAAGGTCCGGGACCCCGTGGTGGCCCCCAGCCCCGCTCACTGCGTTACCGCTCGGGGCTAAGGATCTAACCCTAGTGCGTCGAACGCCTCCTCTACCGAGCGCACCTCATCCTCTGAGAGCCGCCCGCTTGTCCTGGAGGGATGTTCATCCCACACGGCGTAGGAGAACACCGTGTTCCAGGCCGCTTCGCTAAGCGCGATTCCGTGTTCGGATAGCACCCTCTTTATGTGCCCCTCCTGTTCTTGGAGTATCGTGTCTGTCTCTTTGTCTGCCGCCTCTTCGCTGTGGTGAAACTCCTCGACCCGGACGATGTACAGCTTAGGAACCCCCAGGAGGATCCCGGTGGAGATCAGGAAGGCACTGTCCGGATCCTCCTCCGCGTCGCTAGGCGTGGGAAAGACTTCGAACTCACCCACCTCCTTCGCCATGTCGAACAACTCGTTCCGAACGGAGCTCTTGTCCATCTCTCTCCTCATGAATAGAGGGCCGGGATACCCTGAAGGATACCCCGGCCATTATTCTTGCCCCGGCACTTACAGTTGGCCCAACATCTCGAACAGGCCGACTTCGTACCGCTCTACATCCTCTATCGCGTCGCCGGTGACCTCCGCTGTCTCGCTGCGCGTACGAACTCCGACTTCCTCGCTGGCCTGCATGGCTTGCTCACTCTCCCAAAAGGTGATGCCGATCAGCTTGCCGCTCTGGCGGTCCTCGAGGGTGATGAACCCTTTGAAACCGTCCTGTTGCTGCAACAGGGGCAGGACGTGCTCCCTGATCTCCCGCAGTACTTCATCTATTTCGTGTGGGGGTCCCTCCAATGTACTCATCCTCGCGTGCAAGGTCGCATACCTCCTTTCTCCCGCCTACAGGGCCTGCCGGACGATCCCTTACCACTGTAAGCATAATGCCACCGCAAGCCCCACGCGAACCTCAAACGGGGAAGGGCTTAGCCCCACCCCTAAAATGTACAGGCGAAGGTGGTGAATGATACTATCCCGCCAGCTTAGGGCTCTGGCCAAGCATTGGAGCCCAGGGGACCCCTCCTTTGTCCCTAGGGCCTTGACGCTTCCGCTATCATGAGGCGTTCGAGAGGTGGAGGTGAACGGTAGGAGGATCATGAACGTGGAGGCGGCGATGGTCGTGAGGGCGGTGGGTGGTGCGCTGCTCATCGCCATTGTCGCGGCCGTTATCGTTACCCTTGTTAGCCTTGCGATGTTCCTCCGAGAGCCGATCTATGAGCCGACCGCCCGGGTGTGGGTGGAAAGAGACCTGAGGGTTGGGCCACCCGCTCCAGGGCCGGACACGAGGCTAAGCGAAACTACCCCGGCGATGGTCCGCCTGGCGGCCAGTCGCCCCGTGGCCAATGAGACCAGGCAAAGCCTCGGGCTGCAAGCGAGTTCCGCTGAGCTACTGGATAACCTGGAAATACGTCGGGTTCCGGACACGACCTTCATGGACCTAACATACCGAGGTGCCGACCGAAAGATGGCCGCCCAGACGGTCAACACCTTCGCCAGGGTTGCGTCCGAACGCCTCTCCGATGCGGTCGGCAAGAACCTCTCGGCCGTCGTCTGGGAGGAGGCCCGAGTGCCCCCGGCCGTGCCTGAGCCCAAACCCCTAAGAAACGGGCTGCTTACGCTGGTTGGGGTGTGGGCGCTGTACGCGGGGCTCACCCTTGCCACGCTGGTCGTCTTGAGACGGTAGCTTGGAAGCGGAGCAGATCCTCGAGTCGCAGCACCACTGCTGTCAGTCGTGAGCCGCCCTCTACGACGACTATTCCATGCCGCCGCTGAGCCAAACCCTGTGGGAGTTGCCTGAAGAGTACACCGCCCCTACCGCAGACGGGCCATTATGTGGGCGTCCACGTATTCGCCGTTGCGATAGGCGAATCGTCTGTGGGTTCCCTCTATCTCGAACCCGAACTTCTCGTAGAGGGCTATGGCGGGCTCATTATCCGTGTACACGCGAAGGTCCAACCTCGTAAGATTCAACCAGTTGTCTGCGAGGTCGAGGCAAGCCTCCATCAATGCCGTGCCGACGCCCCTACCCTGCCAGTCATCCCGCACTGCTGTACCGAAGTGTCCCGAGTGTCGGGTCCTTGGGCTCGTGTAGACGCTGAGTGCCAGATGGCCGACGACCTCACCGTTTACGCAAGCTACCAAGGCGAAGTTATCGTCTCGTTTTCTAACCAGCTCTTCGCGCCATGCTTGCTCCGAAGAGTACGGAACTCCGAGCGTTTCGGCCATCGCCCGCGGAGAGGAGTAGACGAGGTGCACGGCTTTGTAATCTTCCGTTTCACAGCGCCGGATGACCAGGTCACGCAAGCCGACTCTCCTCCTTTCCTGACCGTATATCTTCGCATGGTCTTCCGAAACTCGGATTCTCACACAAAACCTGACTAGGATCTGTTTGCAAATCATAGCCAGATCTTGATCGCTGCCAGCTTGAGCATCGCCTCATAGTTCTGCGCTCGCTTCTCGTAGCGGGTCGCTACCCGCCTGAAGTGCTTGAGGCGATTGATGAGCCTCTCCACCAGATTGCGAGTGCGGTAGATGGCTCGGTCAAAGGGTCCGCCACGATGCTCGTTACTCCTTCTGGCTATGGTGATGTTGATGCCCAATCGCCTCAGATAGCGCCTAACCACCCCCTTAGCGTAGCCCTTGTCGGCGCAGATGCGTCCAGGGCGTAGTTTCGGACGCCCCCGGCCCGCCCTCTTGACCTCCCCTTGCTCCATGAGGGGCCAAAAGCCTACCATCTCGTTTCTTTGGCCCTCGCTCAGATGGAAGACCATAGGCTTGCCAAACCCTTCCGCTCTTAGGTGTATCTTCGTAGAAAAACCACCCTGCGAGTAGCCTAGCGCCTCGCTCTTTGGGTCCCCCCTTTTGCCCCTGAGGCGTGCTGATGAGCCCTCACTATGGTCGCATCCAGGTAGTGCACCCCCCAATCTAGCTCTCCTTGTTGGTCTTTTTGGCTCTGGAGGGCTCTTAGTATGCGATCCCACACTCCGGCCTTCTGCCAGCGGTAGAAGCGGCTTGCAACAGTCCTCCAAGGACCATACTTCTCGGGAAGGTCGCGCCAAGGAGCTCCGGTGCGATCTATCCAGAGCATGCCGTTTATGATACGGCGATGATCGGCATTGGGACGGCCTCTTTTTGGCTTCCTTGGGGGTAGGTGTGGCTCCAAAAGTTCCCATTGGTTGTCTGTCAAATCTCCTCGTGCCATACCTCAAGCGTTCCCCAATCATGGTTTTGCAAACAGCCCCTAGCTGAAGTGCTAATATGTTGCCCCACGTTGAGAATAGCCGCCTGCAAGAGATCCACTTCCCCCGAACCCGGAGGACGGAGGAGGAAGCCATGCCTATAGAGTTCAAGGAAGGCGCTTCGGACTACTCCCTCGGGGTCGAGGAGGAGCTCCCCATCGTGGACGCGACCACCGGTGAGCTGGTGCAGAAGATCGAGGAGATCATGAGCCGGCTGCCTGCCGAGCTGCACGACTCCGTCTCCTACGAG
>Ga0081538_10004830_pt1 | contig 12284 bp, 9 predicted proteins | sample TabmetS5T2R1_FD_71022 | JGI IMG/M metagenome (GOLD analysis project Ga0081538, IMG submission 71022) | Tabebuia heterophylla rhizosphere microbial communities from the University of Puerto Rico - S5T2R1 | ecosystem: Host-associated > Plants > Roots > Rhizosphere ... | reverse complement strand
TCTGCAGGGTAGCGGCATTGGAGGCGTCCTACTGTTGGGACTTCCTGGAACCTTGCAGACAGCGTTCGCGCAGACAGAGACCCCACAGGCGGGTGGCGTGGCCCGGGTACGCGGATACGATCCGTTGGGATGGGATACGATGTTGACCACATCGTATCGCACCCACATTGCGGTGAGCTATACCCATAATCGTCTGTTTCGCTACCAATCAGGCCCCGATGTGCCCATTGGCAAGATGCTCATTGAGCCCGATCTGGTCGAGCGCTGGGAAGAGCCCAGCGACACCCGCTACGTTTTGTACCTGCGGCAGGGGGTGCATTTTCACGACAAACCCCCGGTGGGCGGACGCGCGTTGGTGGCAGAGGACGTGCGCTACTCGCTCGAACGCTTTCTCACGGTGAAGGGCAACGCCAATAGCTCGTTGCTCGCGGATATTGGCGAGGTGAAGGTACTCGATACACACACCGTGCAGATCGATCTGAAACAGCCGAACGTCTGGATTCTCGACTATCTGGCCGATGCCAGTATTTTGCCAATCATTGCCAAAGAAGCGGTGGAACAGTTTGGCGATGTAAAGCAACCTGAGGCCGTCATCGGCACGGGTCCATGGATGCTGGCGTCGTATGAGCCCAAGGTCAAATCGGTATTCAAGAAAAACCCCACCTATTTCCGTAAGGGCTTGCCGTATCTTGACGAAGTGCACCTCATCGTGCTCGACGACGATTCCACGGCTTCGGCGGCCTACATGTCGGGGCAACTCGACTTTGGCTGGCAGTTTATCCATACCATTCGCATGGAAGAGCTGGCGGAGTTCCAAAAGCGGCATCCCGACTGGCACTATGAGCCCTTTATGTGGAACGTGCATGCGTACATGTATCTGCACACCGACAAACCGCCGTTCAACGATCAGCGCGTGCGGCAAGCGATATCGATGGCCATCAACCGCCAGGAGATGATCGATTCGCTCGGCTTGGGCAAAGGCCAGATGGATACGGCGGTGCCAGCGTCGCTGCGTGACTGGCATCTGCCGGTAGATCAGTTGGGGGAAGGTGCCCAGTACTATCAGTACAACCCTGAGGCCGCCAAACGCCTGCTCAAAGAGGCTGGCTATGCCAATGGTTTTAAGGCTTCTATGCCTGATAATTCCATGATTTTTAGGGGGCTTTGATTTTCAATGCCTTAGGGATTACCCTCGATGAAAATGCTCATCATTCATTGTCTTTTCATCGGAGGGCATCCCATGTGGCAGTCACAATTTACCTGGTTTTTCTCGCTCTTTCAGCACGAGTTTCGAAAAGATAATCCCGTTGCTTTTGAGGTCCTCATGGTGCTCGCTCTGGCTCACTTCTTTGGCCTGTATACTCCCAAACAGCTAGCCGACTTTCTGGATGTCTCTCATCAATCGTTCTATACGTATCTGAAGACCTGGAGCCTGTATCATCTCCGAGCTATGCTCCTTCGCTTTATGGTCAAGCAAGCGGCCGAGGAACTCGCAGCGGTGCTCGGCAAAAGTGCAGCCACCCGCTCCCGAGCGGGCTTGAGCCTCTCGATCGATAACAGCGTCATTGATCGACTCGGCAAGCTCCTGCGTTGCACCTGGAGTTGGTATAGTGGCCGGTGTAAGAAAGTGGTGCAAGGTCAAGATTTGCTCGGCATTGTCCTGACCATCCATCACGTGGCCTTGCCCCTTCATCTTCTGTTTTGCTCTAAACAAGGGCGTTCCAATACCGATAAACCTGCTCAACTCATCGCGATGCTGGCTCAACTCAAAGACGAATTTCACCGCTATGACATCGAGATCACTCAGATGCCGCTCACCTTGGACTCGTGGTTCGTCTCTGAACCCCTCAGGCAGCAGCTTTACGATCTGGGCTTTAGCAAAATCATCATTGCCGGCAAAGGGAACTACACCTTTACCATCCACAATCACAAGCAGAAAGCCTCGGCGTGGAAAAAGGACCTGACCTGGCATCCTCCCACTTGGGGCATTGAAGTCCCTTCTTGCCGAGTTTGGGCTCATAATCCGACGTTTGGTTCCGTGATCCTAGTATTTTTCCAGAAAAGTACGACCCGGAGCTACTATCTGATGAACTTTAGCCAACACGCGATGCGCGGGGTAGAGATATGGCACATTTGGAAGCAGCACCATCAAATTGAGTGCTTTTGGAAAGTGCTCAAATCTGTCTTTCAAATTCGAGCTATGCACTTGCATGACCATGGACTCTATGCGGCGCTGCTCATTAAGGTGCTGGCTTATCTCTTAGCCATCCGCCTCAGAGTCCACAAGGCATTTTCGAAATGCTCGATCACTCAAACGCTTGGTGTGAGTTGACCTCTCACGATCGAACGGAAGGTGCCTCTGACCTGTAGAATTGCTCTATCTTCCCCAAGATAAGGAGCGCTTCTATGGTCGATATCGACACCTTCCTGACTACTCTGTACGTTATGGTAGATGACTTCTGCAAGACCGCTTTGCCTGCCGAGTCCCAGCCTGGCCCCCAGGCCGCTCTCAGTCGCAGTGAGGTGCTGACGTTGGCGATCTTTGGGCAATGGCAAGGCTTTGGGAGCGAACGCGGATTTTACCGCTATGCGCAACACCACTTGCGGAGGGCCTTTCCGCAGTTGCCTACGCGTGAACAATTCAATCGGCAGATGCGGCGCCATCACGATGCGCTCGTGGCCTGTTGGCTGCATTGGGTCCACCTCTTGGCCGCTCAGCGCTGCCCGTATGAAGCGTTGGACAGCTCGGGCGTGCCCACGCGGGATGCCAAGCGGCGTGGGACGGGCTGGTTGCCTGGCCTGGCGGATATCGGCTGGAGCAACCGTCTGGGCTGGTATGAAGGCTTCCACCTCTTGATAGCTGTCAACCCGGTTGGAGTGATTACCGGCTTTGGCTTTGGGCCAGCTAGCAGCAAAGACCAATCACTGGCCGAGACCTTCTTTGCCTTGCGCCGCCATCCCCATCCTGGGTTGCCGAGTGTGGGAGCTCCAGCTCTTGGGCCGTATGTGGTCGATAAGGGCTTTGAGGGCCGGGCCCATCATGCGACATGGAAGCAGACCTACGGGGTCCAAGTGATCTGCCCGCCCAAGCGGAATAGCAAGACGCCATGGCCGCAGTCGCAGCGGCGCTGGCTGGCGGGAGTACGGCAGGTTGTGGAGACGGTCTACGACAAGCTCGCGCACACCTTCCGCTTGGACCGGGAGCGGCCCCACGACCTCAGTGGATTTCGGGTGCGGTTGGCAGCGAAGGTTGCCCTGCATAACTTTTGTATCTGGTTGAATGAACAATTGGGCCGGCCACGGTTGGCCTTCACAGACTTGGTGAACTGGTAATCGCATACGATTTCACACCAAGCGTTTAAGTCTCGCTCATGATCCTCCGATAAATAGCCATGAGCACAGTGACCCATACGTTGTGCAGGGGCTCACATGTGCTTTTGGTCCTGAAGCGCTTGAGAGTTTAGGAAACATCATGAATATACTCGATACGTATAAGCTCAAAAAATTGGTCGATAAACTGCTCAAGCTGCAGCATCCTGGGGGCCCGGAGTTTACGCAGTTGGTTGCCAAGATCAAGCAGATCGGGGAACCAGCCATCCCCAAACTGCTCGAAGCGTTTGAGACGCAGGGCAACCGTGAGCGCGTCGCCATGTTTCTGGTGCCGTTTGTCGACGATGACACCTTGCCCATCTTTCTCACGGCTCTGACCACTGCCTCGGCGCGCATTGCCGCCGGCGTTTTTGACGTTCTCTCACGGGCTGACACGTATGATCCGAATCGCTTACTCACGCTCTTTGCCAATCCCAAACTCGAGAACGCCGAACTTGGCAAACTCCTGCTCCAGCATAAGCATCGGCTGCAGCCCAACGCCCTCCTGCGTACCCTGTCCACGGCAAACAAGAACCGCCATACGACCATCTTACGCTTGTTAGACCAGGCGGCGACTGAGGAGAGCATCCCAGAACTGGTGCAACGGCTGCGCACCGAGGATGCAGCAGTCCGCTTCCACATCGTCCGCACGCTTTGCCGTTTCAAGACCCCTGCGGTGCGTGACACGCTGACCCGGCTCCTCGCCGATCCGCACAAAAATGTGCGTTTGCTGGCCCTCGAAGGTCTGCTCGCCATGCATACGCCGTTTGACACGGCGTCTCTGTGTCGGCTCGTAGAGGATGCGGATGAGACGATCCGCACGAAAGCTCTGCACGCCCTGTTGCAGCTCCTGCAGGACGAGTCGGAAGAGGTGCGCCAGCACGCGGTCGAGGGGCTGAGCACGATGCACAACCCTGAAGCGATTACATATCTCCTGCAAACGCTCAAGGATAAAGAATGGTGGGTCACCGTGCGCGTGGCAGACGCCTTGGCAACGCATGGCGGCCCCAAGCTTGTCGAAACCACGCTGACTCTGCTCCAGGATGAAGATAAGTTCATACGCCAGTGCGTCTTTGAGATCATCCATACGCTTAAGGACGAGCGGGCGTTTACGGCTCTGGTCGGCGCCTTGCGCGGCAAAGACGTGCGAGAACGTGCCGTGGAGGCGTTGGCGGCACTGGATGACAAGCGCGCTGTACCCATGTTTATCCGCATGCTGGAACGCGATACAGAAGCCTGTATCATTGCCGTGCGCGCCCTGGTGGCGCTCAAAGAGCCGCAGGCGATTCATCCGCTCCTGATGCAACTGCAGAATCCGGAAAAGGCGGTGCGGCAAGAAGTCCTGCGCGCCCTGGCCATGCTGACCAATGCCGAATACGCCCGTGACGTGTTACAGGCGATTATGGCTGTGCGCGACACGGCTGAGGATGATCTCAAGGAATTGGCCAACCGCATGGCGACGTCCATCATTAAGCGCTTTGGTAGCAAGGTCATGCCGCGTAACGAGGCGGCCGAGGCGAGCAAAAAGCCCGCTGCCGCGGAGGCCGCGACCACGCCTACGGCCGCGCCGGGGCAGGCAGGAGCTGCCGCCGGGGCAGGAGCCAAAACCGGGATGACCGTGGAGGTGAATCTGCTGGAACCCGGGATGATCCTGGCCGACCGCTACCGCGTCATCCGCCGTGTCGGCCAGGGCGGCTTCAGCACCGTGTTTCTCGTTGATGATACGATGGTGCACGAGGATGTCATCCTGAAGATCCTCAATCCGCACATCGCCTTAGGCGAGGACATGGTCAAACGCTTTATTCAGGAATTGCGCTATGCCAGAAAAGTCACGCACGAAAACGTGATTCGCATCCACGATTTTATTACCTTGGGGAGCGCCTATGCCATTTCCATGGAATACTTCCCCAGTCACACGCTGGCGGACGAATTGCGCGATGGCACCCCCCTCAATATCAAACGGGGTCTCAAAATCATCTGGGATGTCTGCCGCGGCATCGGTGCGGCGCATCAGGTCAACATTGTGCACCGCGATGTCAAACCTCTCAACATCCTGCTCAATGACCAGAATGTGGTGAAAGTCGTCGATTTTGGTGTCGCCGCGGTGACCAGTCAGATGGGTACCCGCCTGACGCGAGCCGGTACGCTCCTGGGTACGCCCGCTTACGTTGCCCCGGAACAGGTGCGCAGTCGTGCCATTGACGCGCGCACGGACATCTACAGCCTCGGTGTCGTCATGTACGAGTGCTTTACCGGGCGTCCTCCCTACCTCGGGGATGATATGTCGGTCTTGTTCCAGCACGTCGAAGGCAACGTCCCGCCACTCCAGCAGTTCAACCCGGATATCCCTCCGCCATTGGAAGAGATCATTCTCAAGACAATGGCGGTGGATCCGGACCAACGCTTCCAAAGCATGGACGAGCTGCGCAAGAGTTTGGTGGAATTTTCGCGGCAACTGAAGTAAAACGGGTCTGTATTGAGCAGGTCTTGGTGTATAATATCGCATACTTCACCGTTGCGTGTGCGGAGAGGGTAGGCGATGGAACCCATAGAACTGTATCGCTATCAGACCACTGGCCTGGTGGGGGCGGGAGCCGACTACGAAGTCCGGGCCGCGATTGAGCTGCAGACGGGCAGGCACGTCGTGTTAAAACGGCCTGTACCCCAGATGATTCGGCGCCACCTACATGCCGGGATCGAAGCCCGTACCGAGCGTACTCTGCAGGTCTACCGAGAGGTGAGCGCCTCGACCCCGACACTCATCCCTATCGTGGGATACACCGAGCGGGCAAACCATGATGCTTACTTCGGCGACGCCTTGGGGCAACCGTACCGGGTCATCGTCGAAGAGCGTGCGGTCGGCATCCCTCTCGTTGCCGACCTCAAGGCGCGCTTCACCGGTATCCCCATTGGTGTGGGCCAGAACCTGTTCGCGCTCTTTCCGCTCGTGCAACCGCCACAGGCTCCGCCGTTTGCCATTCAGCAGCAGCTGCTGGACCTGCAGGAGGCATTTGGCCGGGCTGGGTATGTGCTTCTGGATTTACGGCCGCAAAACGTCTTCTACCAGCCTGCCTCCGGGCGTATTACGGTGGTCGACTGTGGTGCCGTGGTTGCCATTGGGGCGGTATCACCCCGCCCAGGGCGGCCGGCACCCGACATCCACGATTTTTATCTCGAGATGCTCAAGTTCTATACCACATCCCAGCCGCCACCTCTGCAGGCGCACGCCTATCGGGACCCGCATGACATTGGACCCATTGTGAACTTCACCGGCGAGCTGGAGCGCATGGCCCGGGGCTTTCAAGCCGTTCCAGAACGTCTGCTACAGGAGACGGCCCTCACCCTCATTAGCCAGGTACGGCAGCGCGCCTACGCCGCCTCTGCGGACTTCCGGCGGGATTTTGGCGCCTACCTGCAGGCAGTTGCCGACGCGCACCAAGCTTTGCCCAACCTCGTTGCGGCCCAACAGGCGTGGCGTGCGGCACTTACGTGGTTACGTGCCGATTATTGGCAGCGGTACCGCTTTCATGCAGAGACCGAGTTGGCAGCCTTCGAGAGCTGAGTGCTCTCAGCCGTCTGCCGGCCGAAGAGGTGGTGATGCTCAGCAGTAGCGTAACAATCCTTCACGACAATGCTGCCCATGGTGAGGACAGCTATCTGGTCCGTGACCTGGGCGGTCACGCCTTCCTGGACGCCGTCATGGATGGGGTGAGCGGACGCAGAGGCGCCGAAGCTAGCCAAGCGGTGCGAGACGAGCTGGCCGCTGCGGCCCTGACCTCATCAGAAGATGTGGTGGCAGTGCTCTCAGAGATGAACGAGAGGTTGTACCGCCGAAGTTTAGGGCCTTTATGGCTGACGACTGTCTCTGCCACCCTGTATCTGGATGGCCGGCTGTACGTCATCGGGATCGGCGACAGTCCTGTGCTCCTGATCCAGAGCTCTGCCCACCACTACCTGGCCGGTGGCGTACGTGGATTCGGGTACATGGGCGTTGCGGGAGCGATTGGGGCGAGCCCGAAGTTGCTACGTCTGCTGCGCACTGAGATGACCCTAGAGCCCGGTGCGCGTGTCGTGTTGGCCACTGATGGCATCACGGACAATATCACAACGGACGAATTGGTGCAGCTTGTCCGTCGTGCCGCAACGCCCGACGAGGCCGTTGCTCACCTACGTACCATGCTCATGGCACGACAACGCCAGGATAGATCTCCGACGCCATTGGGGGATCGTTTCCGGCACGATGATCGCACGGCGATTGTGCGCTTCTTTTGTGCCTCTGCCTAGGACTCCGTGGTTGACAGGGAGCGGGCCACATGCGAAGCTTGTAGCATATACAAGAAGGTGACCTCTCAGGCGCTGCCTGGTGGGGCGGCTACCAGAGTATGGGGATGTTGGGCATGACCGCCATGCGTACCAAGACGAGTCGCGATAAGGTGCGTAAGCTCTACGCCTTTATCGGGGAAAATTTGTACTTCAGCCGACCGGATCTGCACATCCAGGGCGAATCCACCAATGCCACGTTGTTGCTCAGTTTTCTCACGGCCCTGACGGGTGGTAAAGCGTTGGTCATTGGCGAGCCCGGGCTTGGCAAAACCACGGCTGCCGAGTACGTCTGCGCCTTGGTCTACGGCTTGCCTCTCGGTATCATCTGGAGTAGCGCGGTCAGTGGGCACCCCGAGCAGACCGAGGAAAAGATCGTCGGCCGTCCGAACTTGGGCAAGCTCAACCAGGGCGAAGAAGTGGTGATCTGGAGTTACTTCGCGCGTCTGCCGGTGAAAATTGTCGATGAGATCAACCGGCTACCAGAGACCAAGCAGAGCCTGATCCTCGATGGCGTGGAGCGTGGCAAGTGGGAATACCTCAACCAGGGATTGGTCAACGACGAGTTTTGTCTTTTTGCGACGGCGAATTATCAAGACCAGGGCACCAACACCCTGGTGCCACCGCTGCTCGATCGCTTTGACGTGGTGGTCGAATCGAAGCATCCGGGGGCGAACATTGCGGCGCTTATTGGACAGGCGACCTGCCGTGATGTCGTGTTACACCATCGGGCCAGCGAAGAGGCTTTTTTTGAGGCCTTGCGTCGCGACGGGAATGGCACCCCCGCTTCGCTGGAAAAGGCGCACCAGGGATTCGCCAAGGTCTTGCGCCAGCACTATGGCCTGGAGACGTTGAGCCGTGCGGAGCGACAGGCGGTGCGGCACGAGATGGCCGCACTCGAGGTGGATCTGGCGGCGAATGCCTTTCTGCGCATGACGCTGGCCGAATTGTCCTTCTGCTGTAAGTATGGGCAGAAGCGTTCCAATGAGGTGTGTGACGAAGGCTGTCACTACACCGGCTACTTGTGTTATACGGTCAACAATTGTGCCTCGAATCGGTTGCCGGGTTCGATCTATCGCTATGCCCGGGCCCTGGCGTGGTGGTTGGGCAGTGAGCGGGTTGAAGTCGAACACGTGCGCAGCATTTTGCCTTATGCGCTGGCGCATCGCACCCAGTGGCGGGAGTCGTACCTGCTCTTGCGGGAACGCGAGCGGCGCTATGAACCCTTGCTCCTGCACGCGGCACGGCACGCCACCGCGGAAGTCTTCCGCCGCTTTCACGAACAGCGTCACGAGATCATGCAGGCCCTGGGTGCGGCAGCGCACATCCTGGCGGGTGAGGAGTTCATGTCGCCGCAGGGCGATCATCCCTTGTATGCCGAGATCCGGCGTGATTTGGGGCTGGAGTAGTCCCATGGTGAATCCGTTCCAGGAGTTCTTTGCCTATACGACGTCGGCGCGTGAGCTGCCGCTCGATCATATTTTGGCGCGGCGCGACCGCGTCTTGCAGCGCCTGTTGCAGAGTTATCAGGCATTTGTGGAAGAAGAGAGCACCCAGCTCGTCTGGGTCGTGGAGCAAGGGGCGCTGTCGCGTGCCTACGCCACTGCGGTGGACGCGTTGAAGGGTGTTGAGTTCACGGTGGAGGACGTTGAAGATATGTGCGTCGAGCTCGACGGCGCCAATGGCATTGCCACGCCGTTGGGCGCGCCTTCGGGACTCTTTATCGCAGCGATGTGCAATCACGTGCAGAACCGTGACATTGTGCTCAACTTGCGCAATCTTGTCCGGCGCTGGCCATTTTTGGGCTATCGCCTGCCACGTGGGCGGCATTTGCAGCTTGAGGGAGATGCGGGCGATTTTGTTGGTGCCTTGTTGGAAGGTGGCGAGGTGACCGTCACTGGCAATGCCGGCAATTATGCTGGCATCGGCATGCGCAGCGGTCTGTTACGTATCGGCTATAGCAGTGGCAAGCATACGGCTGAAGGCATGCGTGGCGGTACCATCCGTGTGCAAGGGCGGATTGCGGGCATGGGGAGGGTGAAGCGGGGTACTGTGTATGAAGGCAACCAGCGCGTCTTTCCGGCAGAGAAGGAAGGGGAATGGACTGGCAGCAGGTGATTGACGAGGTCTGGCCGCACGTGCGCCGTAAGCATTTGTGGCCAGAGCTGGCGCCGCCACAGGTGGGAGAGATCGAGGCCCCCGTGGCCATGCACATGCGTGATAAGCAGATTACGTTGAACCGCGCCACCTGCAATACCCTCGCCGAGCATCTGCCAGCAGCCAGCGTCATTGAAGCCCTGCTGGATCACGGGGTGAGCCATTACACACGCTGCCCGTGGGATTTTGCCACGCATCTGCACCTCTACGCCACCGCCAAGGACGAGTTGCGGCGCAAGTCGCTCGCCAAGCTGGCGACCGATGCCTTTATCGATGTGGTGGCCAATACCGCCTGTGTCAGAGACGTGCCGACTCCGCTCCCCGACGTCTACCGCTATCTCGGAGGCGGCGCGCTGGAAGGCACCTTGACAGCGCTTTACTCGCACATCTGGGGGATGGACCTGCAGGGGAGTGGCGACCCTGCCCTGGTGCGGCGTCTGGCCCGCATTCCCTACCTCGACCGCCAACAATGGGGGCAGAGCCTGCGCCGTTTTGTGCGGCTTGTGCAACCTCTGTTGGAGGAGGAAGAGGGACGCCAACGACCGCCCCAACCCCTGGCGTTGGGACGCCATGGGTTAGCCAGTTATTCGCCAGAGGAGGTGGGGCAGGGCCTGCAGACGTTTGCCCAGCACGTGCCGGATATTCAACACTTCCGTGAGACGGTGCAGGACTTTGCCGAGGATCTGGCCTCGTTAGGCTTTGGGCGCGGCAGCGCCGCAGGACTGGGACAGGGAGTGAGTGTGGATGCCGATGTGCTGTACTATATGCAGCTGGCACAGACCTATCGACTGCCACTCTACGGTCTGCCGATGGAGCGCAGTGGGACACTCGAGCCCTACAGCCATGCGCCTTGGGAAGCCAGTAAGCCGGTGCACGACATTGATCTGTGGACCAGTTTTGGCCGCCTGTTGCCCGGTGTGTCGCAGACCTGGGTGCGGCGTGAGGGAAGCATCTTTGGTCAGCGCGAAGGGACTCCCGATTGTCTCGTGGTGCTCGATTCTTCTGGCAGCATGCGCAACCCTCGTGAACAGGTGTCGTTTGCGGTCTTGGGAGCGGCATGTGCTGTAGAAGCCTACTTGCGCCGCGACGCCCGTGTGGCAGTATACAATTTTAGCGACGCCCGCCTGGACGGTAAAACGGTGGTGCCGTTTGGCACCGATCGACAGGCGATCTATCAGGGTTTGTGTCTCTACCATGGTGGCGGGACGTCCTTGCGGTTGCGCGACCTTGAGGCGTTGCGACGCACGGCCACAAGCCCGACGCCGGATCTGTTGGTGCTCACCGATATGCAAATTACCAATCTCGAAGAGGTCATGGAGTATCTCATCGGGGTGGAGGGCAGAATTACCGTGGTGCATATTGGCGAGAACGCTGCCACCGAGCATTTTTGCCAGGTGACGCAGCATCATCCGCGATTGCAGGTCTTTGCCGTCCAGGAGCGTCAGGATATTCCCTCGATCGTCCTGGGACAAGTGCAGCGCTATTTTCGCCCACAGGCCCGGGCACGACGCACGGGATCAGGGGACCGCGGGCGCTCCTCTGTCCTCAATCCGCAGTGCTCCGCACCCTCTTAGTCCTTGCCAAGTTCCTGGCGCAGCTCATGATAGGCGCGGTACAGGCGTTTGTGCTCAGTAAGCTGCTGTTCGAGTGTGCGGCGGCAGGTCAGTACCTCGGCATGGCCGATGATGAGGTTGACGCTTTGGCTATAGGCGGCCATGGCGTCTGTTGGCCCCGTGTCAGGGGTGCACAGCATGACAAACATGTGGCGTCGCTGTTGCATTGACAACTCATGAATACATGCCAGGATGGGATTGGCTTCTTGCGTGCTGCCGTCAAACGTCGCATCGAGGATGACGAGGTCATAGGCCACCTGACTCAGGTAGGCCAGGGCCTGGGTCTGGTTGGAGATCACATGCACCGTGTTCATGCCCAGAGAGGGTACGATACTGGCGCACTCGTCGCGGTGTGAGGCGGTGTCGAGACAGATGAGGGCGCGTGGCGCCAACCCTGCTTCGGCAAGATCAAGGTTGAGCGGTGGGCTGCTCGGGGTAGAGGGTGCAGCCGCAGGCGTCTGGGGAGGTGGTTCGACGGCCTGGGGAGGTGGCTCGACGGTGAAGCGCTCGTGACAGGCGGGACAGGCAATGCGCACCTGGCGATCGGTTGGCAGCTTATCATCGGGGATCTGGAGGCGCTTGCCACAGGCTGAGCAGCTCACGTGCATGGTGCTTCCTTCCTTACGCGCGTTGGCGTCTATGCCTTGCCGGCGCTCTGGACCAGGCGTCGCTCATACTCCTGGTCAAGGGCCAGGCCTTCTATCTCAGTGGTTTTTTCTCCACGGGCGTTCTTGATCGTATCAATTCCACGCAACACCACCGAGCGTTGCGAGGCGTAGGCAACGGCGGTTTCCTCGCTAATCAGACCGGATTCGTAGGAGGCCA
>Ga0081538_10004829_pt1 | contig 12284 bp, 12 predicted proteins | sample TabmetS5T2R1_FD_71022 | JGI IMG/M metagenome (GOLD analysis project Ga0081538, IMG submission 71022) | Tabebuia heterophylla rhizosphere microbial communities from the University of Puerto Rico - S5T2R1 | ecosystem: Host-associated > Plants > Roots > Rhizosphere ... | reverse complement strand
AGGTCATCGAGCACGGCGGCACCACGTACGCCGAGATCATCTGGGGCGATACGCGGGTGGAGCGCTCCACGTTCTTCTCCCCGCCGCAGTCGTCGTTTCAGTTTGGGCTGCTCGCGCACGGTGCCGGGTACCAGGAGGAGCCCCACTTCCACCGCGCGCGGCGACGCGAGATCGACGACCTGCAGCAGATGTTCGTGGTGCAGCGCGGCGTCGTGGAGGTGCAGCTGTTCACCGACGACGGCCGCCTGTTTCGGGAGGTGCGCCTGGAAAGCGGTGACGCCATCGTGCTGATCCACGGCGTGCACGCGATCAGGGTCGTGGAGGACTTCCAGGCGCTGAGCGTCAAGCAGGGGCCGTTCTACGGCGACGAGGAGGATCGGGTGCCGGTCGATCCGGCACCATGACCGCGGTGATCCCGGTATACGAGCCGTACATCGGCGAGGAGGAGGTCGAGGCCGTCGCCGCCGCCGTGCGCCGCGGCGAGATATCCGGCTCCTTCGGGGACTCGATCCCGGCGTTCGAGCGGCGGTTTGCCGACTACGTCGGCGCCCGGCACGGGGTGGCGGTGACCAGCGGCACCACCGCCCTCCAGCTCGCCGTGGCGGCGGCCGGGATCGGCGCCGGCGACGAGGTGCTGGTCAGCGCCAGCACGAACGTCGCCACGGCGCTGGCCGCCTTCCACAACGGCGCGGTGCCGGTGCCGGTGGACTCCGAGGAGGAGACCTGGAATCTCGACTTGAACCTGGTCGAGGGCCTGATCACGGAGCGCACGCGGGCGATCATCCCCGTCCACCTCTTCGGCCACCCGGTCGACATGGATCGACTGCGGGCCATCGCCGCCCGCCACGACCTCGTGGTGATCGAGGACTGCGCGGAGTCGCACGGGGCCACCGTTCGGGGCCGTACCACCGGCGCGCTCGGTGACATGGGCTGCTTCAGCTTCTACGCCAACAAGATCATCACCACCGGTGAGGGCGGGATGGTCACCACCAACGACGACGCCCTCGCCGAGCGGCTGCGCCTCCTGCGCAACCTCGCCTTCCAGCGACCGCGCTTCCTCCACGAGCACGCCGGCCACAACTTCCGCATGACGGGCTACCAGGCCGCGATGGGCCTGGTGCAGCTCGAGCGCATCGACTTCATCCTGGAGCAGAAGCGGCGCGTGGCCCACGCGTACGATCGGTTGCTCGCGGAAGTGAGCGGCATCACCACCCCGGTCGAGCGCGACTGGGCGCGCAACGTGTACTGGATGTACGGCATCGTGGTGGACGAGGACTTCCCGCTGTCGCGGGACGAGCTGGCGGCGCACCTGGCCGAGCGCGCGATCGACACGCGCACGTTCTTCTGCCCGATGAACTTGCAGCCGTTCCTGCGCCGCCGGGAGGGCTTTCGCGACGTGCCCTGCCCGGTCGCGGAGCGGCTCTGGGAGCGGGGGATGTACATCCCCTGCGGGATCGATCTGCCCGACACGACGTTGGCCGAGATCGTCGATCACATCCGGGCGGCGGCGGGGGTCCCCACGTGATCAACTCGCTCACCGCGCCGCACGCCGGCTGGGCGTGAGGATCACCCTCAAGCATCGGTTCGACTTCGGCCCCGATCGCGAGCTGGTGGGCGACGACCTGAGACGGCCCGAGGCGTGGGACGCGCTGCGCACGCGCACGGCCGGGCCGTTTGCCCTTCCGGATGATCGCGCCGAGTGGGAGCGCGTCGCCGACGAGCACGTCGAGATCGCCGAGCGGGCCAGGTGGATCCACGCCTGGTTGAGGAAGCGCGGGGCCGGCTCGTTGGCCTCGTACGGCGTCGGCGCCGCGGTGCTCGAGCTGTGGCTCGTGCGGACCGATCCGGACCTGAATCTGGTCGTAACCGAATATGCGAGCGCCACCGTCGAGCGCCTGACGCGCATCTTTCCGGAGGCGAGCGTGCTCGAGCACGACCTGCTTCGAGACGCTCCGGTCGCCGCCGACGTGCACCTCTTCCACAGAATCGACACCGAGCTCGACAACTCGGACTGGAAGGCGGTCTTCAGGCGGTTCGCCGATCAACGCGTGCTGTTCCTCACCCAGCCCGCGAGCGGGCGGCTGCTGTTCGCGGAGCTGCGCAAGAGCCTCGTCAACCGGCGCGCGACCGAGGCCGGCTTCGTCCGCAATCGCGCCGCGCTCGAGGCGCTGTGGGGCGAGACGCACGTCGCGACCGCAGCCGCCGTCGGTGACCTCCTCGCGTGGACCCTCGAGCCCCGCAGCGTCAGTTAGCGGCCGTGCGCCTGCTTGCGAGCGAGCGCAGCGGATCGAGCAGCGGCCGCCACTCCTCGCGCCTCACGTAGCTCCCGAGCACGAGCAGGGCCGCGCATATGCACGGTGCCGCGACCGCGGCGCCCAGGGCTGAGACGGCCGACAGCGGAATGGCCACCGCAAGCGCCACCAGGACCGCGACCACCGGCCGGAGGAAGAGTCGACGGAACGGCACCGCGAACACGCTTCTGTGCACCAAGCCCGCCTGCCAGCCAACGATGAGGAGGTCCGACACCAGCAGAGCCACGGCCGCTCCCGTCGGACCGTACGGCGGGATCAGGAGGAAGTTGAGCCCGACGTTCAGCGCGAGGCTGATCGCGAGTATCAGCACCTTCCGGCGCTCGCGGTAGGCCGCCAGGAGGGCGTACCAGAGCAGATAGTTCAGGAACCCGAGCACTATGCAGCCGCCGAAGATCGCCAGCGGCGTTCCCGCGTCCTCGTAGCGATCGCCGAGCACGGCGGTCACCAGGTCGTCGCTGCCGAAGACCAGGAAGAGCGCGACCGGCACGCTCAGCAGCAGGAACAGCCGCCAGAGGAGAAAGAACGACTCGCGCGCCTGCTCGCGAGCCTCCTCTAGGCCGGCGGCAAGCACCGGGAAGAAGGCCGGAGCGACGATGCCCGGCAGGATGGCCGAGACGGCAAGCGCCGTGAGGACCACGCCGTAGATGGCGGCCGCCGAGGTGCTGTCGAGCTTCGAGACCAACAGCAGGTCGATCCGCTCGTAGACGATCGCTATGCCCCCGGTCGCGGCGATCGGGAGCGCCGTTCGCAGGAACGACGGGACCTCCGGAAGCGTGCCGGAGAGCACGATCGGGATCCTCAGCCGTGTCCTGACCAGCGCCAACGCCGCCACAGTGGCCGCCGCATACCCGAGCCCCATGGCGGTCACGAGCCCGGGCGGCCCCGCTCCCCCGGCGATCAACGCGAGGCCCGCACATCCCATGACCGCCGCTTGCAGCGCGAGGAACACAGCCGGGAAGATCAGAACTCGGCGCGCGCGGAAGGGAGCGTCGAGCGCGGCCAGGAAACCCTGGAAGAAGAGGTACCCGGCGCCGATCCCGAGCAGCACTATGACCTCCGCCGGATAGCCCAGCAGGAGCCCGACCGGCACCATCAGCGGCGCAACCACGAGCGAGGTCACGAGCTCGCAGACGAGCGCCACGCCGAGGTACTTCGCCTCGCCGGGCTGATCGGTCGACATCGACCGTAACGCGACCGTGGAGATGCCGGTCTCGGAGAGGAGCCCGAAGATCCCGATCAGGGCGAGAGCGATCGCGAAGTGCCCGTACTCCTCGACGCTGAAGGTACGGATGGCGTAGATGGCGAGCGCGGTGTTGATCACCAGGGAGACGGCGCTCGACGCCGTCATCACGACCGTGTTGAAGACCAGCGAGGCGGGGCGCGTGCTCGGGGCGGGGTCTGACTCGGCCACCGCGCTACGGCTGACGCCGGAGGAGCCGGCGGATGCGCGGCCTGATGCCGAGCCGGTAGAGGCCGAGTCGCTTCGCCGTCGCCGGTGCGAGCAGCCGGAGCCGCTCGGCGCCCGACAGCGCTTGGGGATGGAGCCGTAGGAGCTGGAGCTCCTCCCGCTGCGCCGGCCGCCGGTCCCACGACTTCGCGTCTTCGTGCCAGAGGCGAACCGCGAGCTCCTCGTGGCCGATGCCGGGCATCACACCGGCGAGCGCCAGTCGCACGCCGAACTCGGTGTCGAAGATGTAGTGCATGTCCTGCCGGAACGGGCCGAACTCCTCGAACACGTCACGCCGCCAGAACGTCGACGCCTGCGGCCACCCCACGGGATCGATGATCCAGCGGTGGCGCGGTGAGGTCGGCAGCTCCGGCGTCCACACGTCCATGAGGCTGCCGTCCTCGAACACGTAGCGGCACGCGCCCACGATCCAGCGCGCGCCGGTCCGCTCGAACAGCGCGACCGCCTTCTCGAACGCGCCCGGGAGGTAGTGGTCGTCGCTGTTGATGAAGGCGACGATGTCGCCCGTCGCCCGTCGTAGCCCCTTGTTGATGGCCTCGGTCTGGCCCGAGTCGGGCTCGCTCACCCACCAGGCGAGATCATCCTCATAGCGCCGGATGATCCCCACCGACCCATCCGTGGATCCCCCGTCCACCACGAAGTACTCGAGCTTCTCGTATCCCTGCTCGAGCACCGAGGTCATCGTCCGCTCGATCCAGCGCGCCTGATTGAACGACGGCGTGATGATCGTGATCGTCGGCTGCACCTGAGCCGCTGCTCACCCGTCGGCCCGCTGCAGGACCAGGAGCCCGAGCGCATAGAACCACTCGGATCCCTCGGTCTGCAGCGCGTCGTCCCTGTCCACTCGGATCCAGGCCGAGGCGGCCGGGTCGCGCCGCCAGTACTGCGCCTCCGGCACCGAATAGCCCTCCAGCAGCCGGGGAAGCCGTTCGTGACCGTAGATGCGATGGAGCGGTGCGCAGACGAGATCGCGGCCGACGGGAATCGTCATGATCATCCGCCCCTCGGGGTCGAGCAGGTCGCGCATGATCGCCATCGCCTTGAGGTCGCCGCTCGTGTCCGCGAAGCTCCCGTAGCGGCCGGCGAGCCCGACGTGCTCGACGGACGAGCAGTTGATGATCTGATCGAAGCGCCGGCCCTCGAGTGGTCGGTCGAGGATGTCCGCCTGGAGGGCGGTCACGCGGGGATGCCGGTACTCGAGCGCGGGCGGCATGCGGTCGAGCGCGACGACGTCGTGCTGACGCTGGGCGGCCGCCAGCGATAGGAAGCCAACATCGGCACCGAAGTCGAGCGTCGTTCCCGGCCCGTCCGCGAGCCGCGCAAGGCAGAACGACCACTCGATCCACCGATCGCCGATCAGCGTCGCGCCGTCGCGCTCGGCGATCCGCCGTGACGCTTCGAGCGCCGCGTTGCCGGCGAGGTTGAGCAGCCACCCGCTCCGATGGCGCACCCGGTCGCTAACCCCCCGTCGAGGTGTCATCCGCCGCACCCTATGTCGCCGTCGCGTCAGCCTGCGTCGCCATCGGCAGGCGCGGCCACCCCCAAGCACACGGTCAGCTCCCCTCGCCGGACCAGCTCGAAGTCGTAGCGGCTCATCGCGCTGAAGAACGCACGCGTGGACTCCTCTCCGTGCAGCTCGATGGAGACGTTCCTTACGCGAGGCAGCCACGACTGCGGCTCACCAGAGAGCAGGTCGAGCTCGCCGCCCTCGATGTCCACCTTGAGCAGGTCGATCGACTCCGCTTCGAGCTCTCCCAGGAGCGTGGGAAGGCTCTTCGCCGGGACGGCTTCCAGCGACGTGTCCGGGTGCTCCTTGGCCTGGTACGTCCACTCGCGGCCATCGAGGAACTCGCCGCGAACGAGCCGCAGCGTTGTGTCGCGCGACCAGACGGCCGCCTTCAGCGCGGTCGCGCGCTCGCCGAACTGCTCGAGGTTCTCGCGCAGGATGTCGTAGTTGCCCGCGTCGGGCTCGATCGCGACGAGACGCGCGTCGGGGAAGGCGTTCAGGAGCAGGAACGCGGTCGCGCCGATGTTGGCGCCGCAGTCGACGATCGTGGAGACGCCGTCGAGGCGGCCGAGCCACGAGTACTCGTCGGTGAGGAAGACCTGCTCGATCACCTCCTTGTCGCTGGTGCCGGGGCGGAAGCGCAGCTGCCCGGTGAAGCCCCTGAGCCGGAGGGTCACGAGCCGGCGCCGCGTGACGAGCGCCAAGATGCGGCTCACCTTGGGTGACAGCTTCAAGGTGGCGAAAGGCCCGATCGCGCGCGAGCGCCCCCGCAGGTCGCCGAGGGTTCGGCGGAGCTGGCTGACCCGGTTTCGGATGCTTCCTTCTAGCATGGCGGCGGCTTGAGGATCGCGATCGTCGACCCCTGCTACGAGGCCTTCCTCGCGAGCCACTACGGCGCGAACCCCGGCCTGGCCCGCAGCAGCTACGAGCGGCAGCATCGGGCCCTGCTCGACCGCAGCTTCGGCACCGGGGAGGCGTATTCGCGCCACCTGAGGGAGCTCGGCCACGAGGCGACGGAGCTGATCCCGAACTGCGGGCCCATGCAGCTCAAGTGGGCGGAGGAGCGCTCCCTGGCCTTACCCGTCGCCGCGAAGCGGCGACCAGCGCGGCTCAACTGGGGCACGCTGCGCCGCATCCTCGACGCCCAGATCGAGGAGCTCGACCCGGATGTGGTGTACGTCCAGGACGTGACCTACGTCGAGCGGCTGCGGCCGAGGGCGCGGGAGGCGAGCGGGCGCTACTTCGTGGCGCAGGTCGGATCACAGCCCCCGAGCCTCGAGGCGCTCCGCCGCTACGACCTGGTCACAACGCTCGTACCGCCGCTCGTCGAGCGCCTGCGCGCGCTGGGCCTCGACGCCGAGTACCTGAGCGCCGCGTTCGACGAGGCCGTGCTGGCTCGGCTCGAGGCCGAGGGTGTGACTGCCGGTCCCGGCGCCGAGCGCCCGCATCCCGTGTCGTTCGTGGGCAGCGTCCATCCCGACCGCGTGCATCGCCGGGGGGTGCAGCTGCTCGAGCGCCTCTGCTCCGAAGTGGCGCTGGAGGTGTGGGGTCCGATCGACGCCAGGCTCACGCGATCCTCGCCGATCCGCTCTCGTCACCGTGGCCAGGCCTGGGGACTGGACATGTACCGGGTGCTCGCCCAGTCCCGCATCGCGGTCAACCGTCACGGCGACTTCGCCGGCGGTTACGCGGCGAACATGCGGATGTTCGAGGCAACCGGGGTGGGGGCCCTGCTCGTGACCGAGTCCGCGACGAACCTTCCCGACTTCTTCGAACCGGGCCGAGAGGTCGTCGCCTACGACGGTGCCGATGACCTGGTGAAGAAGATTCGCCATTTCCTCGAGCATGAGGACGAGCGGCGCCGCATCGCCGCCGCGGGGCAGCGTCGCACGCTCGCCGAGCACACCTACCGTCACCGAATCAGACAGCTCGCCGGCATGCTCGAATCGAGGGCGGCCTAGCGGCCCGCGACCCGTCCCAGCGCGACCCGCGCGCGCCCGACCGTGCGCATCACCGCCCGCCGGACGGGTGGGCCCTCGAACCGCCGCTTGAGCTTCGGGACGTCATCGGGCGGATGGTAGAAGTCCTTCGGGTCCCAGCGCTCGAACAGCCGCTCGCGCTTGAGGTCGTAGAAGCGCCGTCCCTCGGGGAAGAAGATCAGCCCCCAGCTGAACTCCGCGTAGACGGCCCAGGCGTAGGTGTCGTCGCAGACCTCGATGAGGCGGTGACACGCCGCCTGAGCGCCCACCTCGGCCACGACGTCGGTGCGGATCACGAAATTGCCTCCGCTCGGAGCCACGTAGCGCCGGCCCTCGATCGAGATGAAGCTCGGGTCGTTGCGATCGCAGAAGAAGCCCGCGAGGTCGTGCTCCGTGGCGAGATCCTCCATCGCATCGAGATCGAAGACGACGCCGTCGGGTACCACGTCTCCCTTCATCCCGAACCCGAGCTCGGGTCCCCACCGGCTACCCGGGTCCTGCGGATCGAGATAGTGATCCTGCACCTGGAAGAGGTAGGCGTAGGCGAGGTTCTCCTCGCGGCTTCCGACCGCGCCGGTGAAGTACTGTGCGCGCGCGAGCTGATCGATCCCGCGGTTCTCCCGGGTCAGGTATCGGACGCTCAGGCCGCGCTCTCGCTCGAACGCCCGCACCTCCTCGGCCTCGGCCGCGGAGGGCGAGCAGGACACGATCGTGATGCGGTCGCGCGCCGGATCGAAGGCGCGAATCCGGTGGAAGTTCCCGAAGAAGGAGCGCAGCCGCTCGTAGTTGAGCACGACCACGTCGAAGCGCCGCTCGGTCATGTCCAACATCGCCGCACCGCTTCGAACTCGTCGAGGAAGTCGATGACGCCACGCACGAAGGCGGCGGCGCTGCGCTCCCGGGCGCGCTCGGCACCGCGGTCGACGAGCCGCTGCCTCTCGTCGGCGTCCTCGAGCCGCCGCACCGCCTTGGCGCAGGCCTCGGCGTCGGCCGGCGGCACGAGCAGCGCGGTCCCCCCGAGCTGCTCCCGCGCGCCCGGGATATCGGCGTTCACCACGGGGCAGCCGAGCACCAACGCCTCGAGCGGCGGCAGGTTCTCCGGACCGAAGTAGCTCAGGTACACGAGCGCGTGAGCCCCCCGGTACAGGCCTGCGAGCTCCTCGCCGGTCACGAAGCCGAGCAGCCGGACGTCTTCTTCCAGCCCGAGCCGCGCGACGAGCGACTGCACTTGACGGCGCCGGCCCTTGTCCGATCCGACGCACACGAGGCGGTAGCGCCTCCCGCCGTCCGCGTTGAGGAGCCGGAGCGCCTCTAGCAGAGTGGCGTGGTTCTTGTGCGCCCAGTACTGAGCGGGGTACAGGAGGAAGGGCGGCTCGATGGAGTGCCGGGCCAGCACCTCGCCGGTGTCGAGGGGCGCCGGGAGCCGGGGCGTGGGGTGGGGCAGCGTGAGGACCCGCGACGCGCGCAGCCCGAAGTGGCGCATCACCTGCTCGCGGCCGGAATCGTTCGGCACCACGACGCGCGTGGCCTTCGGGAGGTAGCGGCTGTAGTGAGCCTGCCGTATCTCCCACTCGCCGTTTGCGCTCACCTCCGGGAACCAGGGCTGATCGAGGTACTCGAGGTCGAACACCGTCGCGATGTACGGCAGCCCGCAGTCCTCGGCGTAGTGCGTCGTGAACCAGACCAGATCGATCGCGTGTTGTCTCAGCGAGCGCTCGAACATCGTGCTCAGGCTGACCAGCCGGAGGCCGAGCACGCGGTCTTGAAAGTCGCGAACCGCCCGGACAGTGCGACGGGCCGCTTTCGAGGCGGCCCCGGTCGGAAGCCGCACCGCGCCCTCCGGCTGGAAGTAGACGAACTGGTGGGGAGTCCCCGGCGCCGCCTCGCTCAGCGCCCGCTGGAGCGTCTGCTGGAAGGTGAAGCCGCCTCCGGTCTCGGGACTGCGCTCGGGCAGTACGACCGCGACCCTCACGACGGGCCCCGCTCCGCCCGGCGCGCGAAGGCGATCAGGTGCCAGGTCTCGTCCGAGATGGCCACGTCCTGCTCGTACGCCGGGACGATCGCGTGCAGGTCGAGGCCTGCCCGGGTCATCATCGCGCGCATCTCCTCGGGGGCGAAGAAGCGGTTGGACTGCGTCTCCGTCGCATGCTCGTAGCCCGCGCAGTCCGGTCTGAGCTCGATCAGCTCGTACGACACATGCATCAGCTGGTTCGGGCGGTCGAGCGCGGTCTCGGAGATGCGGAGGATCAGGCCGCCATCAGGGGTGGGCAAGCGGCGCACCTTCACCGGCGAATGGTGTCGGAGGACCGCGGCCGCGTGGAGGAACTCGACAGCGAGCACGCCGTTCGAGACGAGGTGCGTGGCCATCCCGCGAAGCGTTGCCACTATCGCCTCGTCCTGGAGGCCGTAGCCGATCGAATCGAACAGGCACGTGACCACGTCGAAGCGGCGGCCGTCCACGTCGAGCGCGCGCATGTCCTGCTCCAAGAAGCGGATCTGCAGTCCCCGCATGGCCGCGCTCGCCCGCGCCCGCTCGATGAGCTCCGGGTTGTAGTCGACGCCCGTCACCTGCCACCCCATCGCTGCGAGCTCCAGGGCGTGCCGGCCGGTGCCGCAGGCGACGTCCAGCAGGCGGCCCGGTCCCGCACCGCCGCGCAGTCGGCTCACCCGGTCGGCGATGAAGCTCGCCTCGCGCCCGTAGGGCTTATCGGCGTAGAGGAGGTCGTAACGGGCCGCGTGCAGCCCGCGGTACGAGTTCAGCTCAGTCTGCGGCTGCGGCACGGATGCTCTCGAAAGTACCGAGGGCCTCAGCCCTCGTGGCTGTAGCGCACGATCTTCCCCGCGAGCTGATCCTCGAGGTCGGTCACATCGGCGTCGACCATCAGCCGCACCAGCTCCTCGAAGCCCACCTTCGGCTGCCAGCCGAGCTTCTCGCGGGCCTTGGTGGCGTCGCCGAGCAGGACGTCGACCTCCGAGGGGCGGAAGTAGCGAGGATCGATCTCGACGTACTGCTCCCAGTCGAGGCCGGCGTAGCCGAACGCCGCCTCCAGGAACTCCCGCACCGAGTGCGTCTCGCCCGTCGCGACCACGTAGTCGTCGGGCTCCGAGGCCTGAAGCATCAGCCACATCGCCTCGGCGTAGTCCGGGGCGTAGCCCCAGTCCCGCCGGGCCTCGAGGTTGCCGAGGTAGAGCTTGTCTTGGAGCCCCGCCTTGATGCGGGCGATGGCGCGAGTGATCTTGCGGGTCACGAACGTCTCGCCGCGGCGCGGGCTCTCGTGGTTGAACAGGATGCCGTTGACCGCGAAGATGCCGTAGGCCTCGCGGTAGTTGACCGTCGCCCAGTGCGCACTCACCTTCGCTACCGCGTACGGGCTGCGGGGATGAAAGGCCGTGGTCTCGGACTGCGGCGGCGGCGCCGAGCCGAACATCTCCGACGACGAGGCCTGGTAGAACCGGGCGCTCTCGACCCCGGCCTCGCGCATCGCGTCGAGCAGCCGGAGCGTCCCGGTGGCGGTGACGTCGAAGGTGTACTCCGGGATATCGAACGACACGCGCACGTGGCTCTGCGCGCCGAGGTGGTAGATCTCATCGGGCTGGAGCTCGTAGACCAGCCGCGTGAGCGCGACGGAGTCCGTCAGGTCGCCGTAGTGCGTGAAGATGCGGACGTTCTCCTCGTGGGGGTCGCGGTAGAGGTGGTCGATGCGGTTGGTGTTGAAGCTCGAGGAGCGGCGCACGATCCCGTGGACCTCGTAGCCCCGGTCGAGCAGGAGCTCGCACAGGTACGAGCCGTCCTGCCCCGTGATGCCCGTGACGAGCGCCTTCTTCCTGACCGCCCGCTCCGTCATGGGGCCGCAGGCTACCTCCCCTATGGATCGACCTCGCGGCGACGACCGCCGCGAGCAAGCCGAGGCCGCACCGCTGGCCAAGCGCCCACATCGGGATGGCATCGAGCCGGGCCCGCGAGCGCGAGCCCGGCCGGAGTCATCCGCGGCCATGCCCGGTAGGCCGGCATGCTCGGCTACTACTGGAGCGGTGGCCCTACAAACTCGATGCCGTGCTGGCGGGCAGCCGCCGCGAGCGTGTCGGCCTGCTCGGGCGTGGGCGGCCCCTGGGCGGCGGGCAGCTCCGGCCGCTCGGCCGGGCGGCCTACCGCGCGCACGAAGCCTTCGAAGTCGCCGCGCCGCGTGATTACCAGGTAGCTCGCCCCTTCGGGCGACTCTACGCGGTAGGTGTGCGGCACGCCGCGGGGTGCGACGATCGCCTCGCCGGCTCCGATCCGCAGGTCGGCGTCTCCGACGCGCAGGCGCAGCTCGCCGTCGAGCACGTGGAAGATCTCGTCCTCACTCTCGTGGATGTGCAGCGGGGGCGAGTTCCCGTGCGGGGTAAGCGAGTGCAGCACGGAGATCCCGTCCTCGCCCTGGTCGTGGCGTACGTGAACCGTGACGAGCGCGTTCAGGAACCAAAGCTGCTCCGGTGCTGTTGCTGCGACGGCCATGGCGACGTCTCTTTCGGTCGTTAAACTCCGGTTCGGAGCTTATACCTCCGGTTCGGAGTTATGTCAAACGATTCGCTGACCCCGTTCTCGTACGTCGTCCTGACCCTCGTCGGACAGGGCGGGGCGGGCCCTCACGATCTCGTCCGCATGGCACGCTCCGGCCGGGTCTACTGGGACGCCGCCGACAGCCAGTGGTACGCCGAGCCCAAGCGCCTCGAGGCGCTGGGCCTGCTCACCGCGCGCAAGCAGCCGGGCCGGACCCGGCCGCGCACCCACTACACGCTCACCGACGCGGGCCGCAAGGCGCTCGCCGCCTGGATGAACGAGCCGGCCCGCTTCCCGCGCATCCAGCACGAGGCCGTCGTGCGCCTTCTTGCCGCCGACATCGTCGGCGAGCACGCGGTGCTCCAAAGCCTCCGGGCGCTGCGCGACGAGATCGCCGACCTCAACGCCCGACGCGACGCCGCCGAAGCCGTCGCGGCCACGATCCCGAGCCGCCACACCTACCTGGTCCTCAACCACC
>Ga0081538_10004828_pt1 | contig 12285 bp, 8 predicted proteins | sample TabmetS5T2R1_FD_71022 | JGI IMG/M metagenome (GOLD analysis project Ga0081538, IMG submission 71022) | Tabebuia heterophylla rhizosphere microbial communities from the University of Puerto Rico - S5T2R1 | ecosystem: Host-associated > Plants > Roots > Rhizosphere ... | reverse complement strand
TCTCGAGGGCATCTACCGGGACCGGCTGCCGCTGATCGACGGCGTCGCCGAGGCCGTGGAGCGGCTCGGGGCGAGGGTGCCGCTCGGGCTCGCCTCCTCGTCGAACCGCGAGATCATCGACCTGGTCCTCGAGCTGTCGGGGCTCGGGCGGTACTTTGAGGTCACACTCTCCTCGGAGGAGGTGGCGCGCGGCAAGCCGGCACCGGACGTGTACCTCGAGGTCCTGCGGCGAATGGGGGCGGACGCCGCGGACAGCGTCGCCGTAGAGGACTCCGAGAACGGCATCCGAGCGGCCAGGGCCGCCGGCATGCGTGTCCTAGCGGTGCCGAATCCGCACTACCCGCCGGACCCCGCGGCGCTGGCCGAGGCGGACGACGTCGTGGACTCGCTGCACGAGCTCACCGTGGAGCGCGTGCTTGGGTAGGCCATCCCCGTCTCGCATCTGATTGGGCTTCGGCCGGCGCTGGCGACGCGGGCCGCGCCGCCCATCTCCCCACGCGTTCGACCTTTTGCCGCCATACCCGGCAGAACGACGAACGCGTGGGATCTGCGATCACCCACCCCTACCCCGCCCCTGCGGCGCCGGCGGAAGCGCGCGCACCGAGGAAGCGAGTCCGAGCTAAACCCCGACGCCGAGCAGTGCCAGGTGCTCCGCCAGCCGGGCGGCGTCCGGTGGTTCGCAGCGGAAGCCGAGGTGGCCGTCCGGACGCACGACGTAGGCGGCGTCCGCGACCGCGCCGAGGCGGCCGTGGGCGCGCAATGCCGGATCGGCGATGACCTCCACCCCCGCGGGCCCGGGAGGCGGGCGGTCGGCGATGACAAAAACACTGCCCTTCACGGCCGGTGCGAAGCGCTCCGCCAGCGCCGTCGCGTCGGCGGGCGGGGCGGAGCCCGCGCAGATCCAGAGCTGGAGGTCGGGAGGGCGCAGGAGCTCTCGCAGCGAGGTCGTGGAGCCGTCACGGCGAATCAGGGGCCCGGCATCCGGGATGCGCTGACCCGGGAGCACGCCGAGCGCGCCCGCCGGCTGGTCGCCGCCGACGATCGGGCTGTCGCGGTAGGCGACGGGAAGCTCGTGGGCGGCCTCGACCGCGGCGAGCACCTGCGCGGGAGAGGCGAGCGCGGCGGCGAGGGACCGGTCGCGGGCGGCGGCGGCATCGCCGCTCAGCACGTTCGCGTCGTGCAGCTCGCCCGACGCCTGCACGGTCGCGAGGGCCACCGGCCGGCGCTCGGCCTCGTAGGAGTCGAGCACGGCGGCCGGCGCCCCGGCCAGGGCCAGGCGGAGCTTCCAGGCCAGGTTGTACGCGTCCTGCACGCCCGTGTTCATCCCCTGGCCGTTCACCGGGGTCATGGCGTGCGCGGCGTCGCCGGCGAGCAGCACCCGCCCGGCGCGGAAGCGGCGGGCAACACGGTGGTGGAGCCGAAAGCAGGCTCGGTTTTCGGCGCCGCGGATGCGCGGCGCGCCCGGAACGTGCCGATCGACCACGCCCTGGCCGTCGGCCACCCCCGGCCGCTCTCCGGCGTCGTCGTCACGGAAGAACAGGCGCACGCGCCCGTCCGGCAGCGGCATTGCCCAGAACCCCTCGTGGTCGAGGAACACGGGGATTTCGCCGGCGCCGTAGGGCCAGCCCTCGATGTCCGCGTCCATGACCGCCCAGCGACCGGGGTAGTCGCCGCCGTCGAACGGGATCCCGAGCGCCTCGCGCAGGCCGCTGTGCACACCGTCGCACGCCACCAGAAAGCCCGCCCGGACCTCCTCGGAGCCCACGCGTACGGCCACGCTCTCCCGGTGCTCGCGCACGATCTCCACCGGCTTGCCGCGCTCCACCGTGGCGTGGAGGTGCTCGGACAGAAGCTCCTCGAGCTCGCGCTGGCGCAGGCTCACGGCGGCCGGGAAGGGGCTGTCGACGCCGGCGAAGTCGAGCCGGGCGACCTCTCTCCCGCCGGAGAACAGCGGAACGCCCGTGATGGGCAGCGCCGCCGCCAGCACGGCGTCCGCGACCCCGGTGTGGTCCCACAGCTCGAGGCTGCGTGCGTGGAGGTCGGTGGCGCGCGAGACCACGGCGCGCTCGGGGGCGGCGTCGACGATCCGGTGCGTTACCCCATGGCGCTCGAGCTCGCACGCGAGGCTCAACCCGACCGGGCCGGCGCCGGCGATCACCACCCCGACGTCCATGCGCCGAGCCTACCTCGGCCGAGACGTGACGCCGTCGCGGAAGCACCGTCGGCCCGCTGCCGTTATATGGGGCCAGCCATCTGTACCCTTCCCCCGCTGATGACGACCCAGCGCCTCTCAGACAACGAGTTCCTCTTCACGTCGGAATCGGTCACCGAGGGCCATCCGGACAAGATGGCCGACCAGATCTCCGACGGCGTCCTCGACGCCGTCATGGCCGACGATCCGATGGGCCGCGTGGCGTGCGAGACGCTCGTGAACACGGGGATGGTCGTGGTATCCGGCGAGATCACGACGAAGACGTACGTGGACATCCCGAAGCTGGCGCGGGAGACGATCAGGCGGATCGGCTACAACGGCGGCCGCTACGGATTCGATTGCGACAGCTGCGCCGTGATCACCGCGATCGACGAGCAGTCGCCGGACATCGCCCAGGGAGTCGACCAGGCCTACGAGGCGCGCACGGACCCGGCCGACGACGACGAGCTGGACCTGGCGGGGGCGGGCGACCAGGGGATGATGTTCGGCTACGCCACGCGCGAGACGCGTGAGCTGATGCCGCTCCCGATCTCGCTCGCCCACAAGCTGGCTCACCGGCTGGCGGAGGTGCGCCGCGCCGACGTGGTGCCTTATCTCGGCCCCGACGGCAAGACGCAGGTGACGGTCCGGTACGAGAACGGACGGCCGATCGAGGTGGAGCGGGTGCTGATCTCGACGCAGCACAAGGACGGCGTCGACACCGACACGCTGATCAGGCCGGACATGTGGGAGCACGTGGTCCACCCGATCCTGCCGGGAGAGCTGTACGACGAGAAGAAGCTGCTCGACGACCACGGGCGCAATTTCCTTGTCAACCCGACGGGCAAGTTCGTGATCGGCGGCCCGGTCGGCGACGCCGGCCTAACGGGGCGGAAGATCATCATCGACACCTACGGAGGCATGGCGCGTCACGGCGGCGGCGCCTTCTCGGGCAAGGACCCGTCCAAGGTCGACCGCTCCGCCGCCTACGCGGCTCGCTACGTGGCCAAGAACGTGGTGGCCGCGGGTCTGGCCGAGCGCTGCGAGCTGCAGGTTGCCTACGCGATCGGGGTCGCGCACCCGGTCTCGCTGATGGTGGAGACATTCGGGACCGAGAAGATCGGGCGGTCGAAGATCACCGAGCTGATCCAGGAGCACTTCGACCTGCGCCCGGGCGCCTTCCGCCAGTACCTCAACCTGCACCGGCCGATCTACCAGAAGACCGCCGCCTACGGCCACTTCGGGCGCGAGGACCACGACTTCACGTGGGAGAAGACCGACAAGGCCGACGTGCTGCGCACCAGTGCGGGACTGAACCAGCGAGACAGCGCGCCCGCGAGCGCCTAGCGGGCCACTAGCCTCAGCTGCGCGAGCGCACCCGGTAGACCTCCACGTCGCCGCGCACGCCCTTGAAGCGGCGACTGCCGACCGGCGACCAGGCGAAGTCGTCGCCGGCCGCGTCGCGGACCTCCCTCGCCGCCACGACGCTGCCGCGGCGGGCGAAGCCGGTGAGACGGCTGGCCAGGTTCACGGGACGGCCGTACCAGTCGCCCGCCCGAGTGATCGCGTCGCCGACCGCGAGCCCGGAGCGCAGGAGCTGGCCGCCGTCATCGGCCTGTGAGGTCTCGACCAGATCGAGCGTCGCCCGCACGAGGGGCCCGGCGCTGGGGGACGTGAGCATGGCGGCGTCGCCGAGCGTCTTGACGAGCCGCACCGGCGGGCTCACGGCCTCCTCGACGCGGCGTTCGAAGCGGCCCACCACCGCGCCGAGCTCGTCGGGCGGGACGTCCTCGCCGAGGCTCGTGAAGCCGACGATGTCGACGAACCCCACCGCGATCCTTTGTGCTCCCGGCAGGTGGCCGCTCCGCAGCTCCGCCTGCCCGACCACGGCCTGACGGATCTGCTCGCGCATGCGGACGTTCAGCATCTGCTGGAGCGCGGGGGCGGCCAGCGGCCCGAGCTCGCGCATTGCCTCGGCGTAGCGCAGGCCGAGCTCGCGCTCGGTGTCCCCGGGCCGGAGCAGAGCCTCGCCGAAGGTCGTCGCGAATGCGGCGGCAACGCTCGCCATCGCCTGGCTCATCACGCGCGTGTTCTCGAGGAAGGCCTCCCTCCCGATGCCGGCGTCGAGCAGCCGCTTGGCCCGGTGGGCCAGCTCGAGGTCCTCGTCTGTGAGCGTCCGCTCCCCGGGCACGGGCCGGGGAGCGCCCATGGCGCGGCGGGCCTCGGCCAGGAACTCGACGTCGACCCCGGTCTGCTCCGCCACCTCCTCGGGCGTGTAGCGATGGCCTTCGCCCTCCAGCACCCGCTCGAGCGGCAGCAGCACCAGCCGGTCCTCCGCGGCCGCACGGCGCAGCTCCTCGAGGCTGAAGCCCTCCTGCTCGAGCGTCTGCAGCAGCTCGAGTCGCGCGCGGCGGGCTCGCTCGTCCTCAGCCCCCTCGAGCAGTCCCTCGGCCTCGAAGTCCGTCGGCATCAGGTGGTCACCCACGTCGTCGCACATCGTCACAGGTCGGCGGCGCGGCGACGGCGGTCGGGCCGTCCGGCTCTCCGCGTACCTTGCGGTCGTGATCGCCAAGGTGGAGCCGCTCACGCCCGCGCGCGCCCTGCGCGGGCCGTTCGACTACCTCTTGGCGGGCGCCTTGGAGGACGTCGGAGTGGGGAGCATGCTCGTCGTGCCATTCGGCCGGCGCCGCCTGCTGGGGGTGGTGGTCGACGTGACCGAGCGCAGCGAGCTGCCTCCCGAGCGCCTGGCCGAGCCGCTTGCCGCGCTCGAGGCCGACGTGCCCCAGTCGCTCGTGCGGCTGGGTCTGTGGGTGGCGCGCGAGTACGTGTCCACGCCGGCGCGCGGTCTGGCGCTCGTGTTGCCGCCCGGTACGGGGACGGGCGCCGCCCGGCCGCTGCGGCGCAGGCGTTCGCTGCGCGCGTCGATGACGGCCGCCGGCGAGGCCGCGCTCGCCGTGGGCGGGCGGGCGGCTACGGCGGACGTCGTCGTCGACGGCGCCCCGGCCGACGGCGCGCCTCCCAGGGCGCGGCTCGGTCCTCGCCAGCGCGCCGCGCTCGACGCCCTCGTCGGCGGCCCCGTCGGCGCCGCGGCGCTCGCCCGTCGCGCCGGCTGCGACCACTCGACCCTGCGAAGCCTCGAGCGGCGCGGCCTCCTGAGCCTGGAGCCCGCTGCCGAGCCGGCGCGGCGCCCGCACGTGGAGCGAGTGGGGGCCCGCGCCGGGAGCGTGGCGCTCACCGAGGCTCAGCGCCGTGCGGCCGAGACGGTCGAGGCATGCCTGGAGGGGCACCCGGGCCGGCCGCTGCTCTTGCACGGCGTCACGGGCAGCGGCAAGACCGAGGTCTACCTGCGGGCCGTGGAGGCGGCCCTTCGCCGCGGTCGCTCCGCGATCGTTCTCGTGCCCGAGATCGCCCTCACCCCGCAGACCGCCGGCCGCTTCCTCGAGCGCTTCGGCGATGCTGTGGCGGTGATGCACTCGCGTCTGTCGCGGCGGGAGCGCTACGACGAGTGGTGGCGGATGCGCCGGGGCGAGGCGCGCGTCTGCGTGGGCCCGCGCTCGGCTGTCTTCGCCCCGTTCTCCGATCTCGGCCTGATCGTCGTGGACGAGGAGCACGACAGCTCCTACAAGCAGGAGGGTGACCCGCGCTACGACGCCCGCACCGTCGCCGAGCGCCGCGCGGCCGAGGAGGGAGCCCTGCTGCTTGCCGGCAGCGCCACGCCGCGGCCAGAGAGCATGCTGCGCTACGAGCGCATCTCCCTGCCGGGGCGCGTCGACGGCCGGCGGCTCCCACCGGTCGAGATCGTCGGGATGCTCGGCGTGAACGGCGCGTTCCACGAGCGCACGCGCCAGGCGCTCGACGAGGTTCGACGCCGCGGGGAGAAGGCGATCGTGCTGCTCAACCGCCGCGGCTGGTCGAACTTCCTCTCCTGCCGGGGCTGCGGGCGGGTCTGGGAGTGCCCCAACTGCGACGTCACGCTCGTGCTCCACCGTTTCGCGGGCGAGGTGGCGTGCCACCACTGCGGCCACCGCGAGCCGATCCCCGTCGCCTGCGGCGACTGCGGCTCCGTCTCGGTGGCGCGGCACGGCACCGGAACCGAGCAGCTGGAGCGTGAGCTGGACGCCCTGGTCGCGCCGCTGCCCGTCTTCAGGCTCGACTCCGACGTGGCCGCCGCCGCCGGGGTCGGCGCCGTTCTGCGCCGCTTCGATGCGGCGTCCGCGGGCGTGCTCGTGGGGACGCAGATGGTGGCCAAGGGCCACGATTTCCCCGCGGTCACCCTCGGCGTGGTGCTCGACGCCGACGCGACGCTGCGCTTCCCGGACTTCCGTGCCGAGGAGCGGACCTTCGCGCTCGTCGCGCAGCTCGCCGGACGCAGCGGCCGCGGCCGGCTCGGCGGCCGGGTGATCGTGCAGGCCCTCGACCCGGACGCCCGCGCGCTCCGACACGCTGCGGCACACGACGCCGACGGCTTCCTGGCCGGGGAGCTCGCCCGCCGCGAGACGCTTTCATACCCACCCCACGGGCACCTGGTGCGCGTCGTCTGCTCCTCCACGGAGCCCGGCCCGGAGATCGCGGCGGCCGAGGCCGTGCGGGAGCTCGTCGCGGGCGCCCGCGTGCCGGTGCTCGGGCCGGCACCCCTCTTCCGGCGCCAGGGCCGCCACCGGGCGCAGCTCCTGATCCGTTCCGGCGATAGAGAGGCGGCGATCGCGGCCGTGTCGCACGCGGTCGGGGCCGTGGCCGGCGACCGCGCGCACGGGGCCGCCACCTTCGCGGTCGACGTCGATCCGCAGTAGGCCGGCGATCCCGTCGGGCAGGCGGAGCGCCCCGCGCACGTTAGACTCGGGCCCCGATGGCACCGAGCCCGCCAACCGGCGACGAGCGCGATCCGCACGACGAGCGCCGGCACGACGAACGCGTGCAGGCGGACGACTCGCCCGCGCTCGACCCCGAGCTCGAGGCGCGCCGGGCGGCGGCGATGTCCTTCATCCGCCGCCTCGGCGACCCCGTCCTCAAGTCGAGCGCCACTCCGGTCGACCGCTTCGACGACTCGCTTCGCCGGCAGGTCAGCCGGATGGCCGGGCTCATGAACGACGCCCTCGGGGTCGGGCTCGCGGCGCCCCAGCTCGGCCTCTCGCAGCGCCTGCTGATCTATCGCGTCGGCCCCGACGCTCCGCTGATCGCGCTCGTAAACCCGAGCGTCGAATGGGCAAGCGAGGACCTCGAGACCCTGGACGAGGGCTGCCTGTCGATCCCCGGCGTGACCGTGGACGTCGACCGGCCGGTACACGTGCGCGTGCGCGCCCAGGACGAGGAGGGCGAGGAGCGCCTGGTTGAGGCCTCCGGCCTCGAGGCGCGCGTGATCCAGCACGAGATCGATCACCTCGACGGCGTCCTGATCCTGGACAGGACCTCACGCGACGAGCGCAAGCGGGCGCTGCGCGAGCTGCGCGACGCCGAGCGCGAGCGCGAAGCGGCCTAAGCCTGAATCCACCGCCCTGACGATCCAGGCTTAGCCAGCCTTATCCTGGGGTCATGAGGCCCCCGGCCCAGGGCTCGTACGCGTTCGAGAACGTGCGTGCGGTCCAGCGTGAGCGTCTGCGGACGCTCGAGGCGCTGCTGGACGAGGGGACGATCCGGCAGCTCGAGGCGCGCGGCGTCGGACCCGGCTGGCGCTGCCTGGAGGTCGGCGCCGGGGGCGGCTCGATCGCCGCCTGGCTGTGCGGGCGAGTGGGCCCGGAAGGCTCGGTGCTCGCCACCGACCTCGACACCACGGTGCTCGCGGAGCGATCGCACCCGAACCTCGGGATCCAGGTTCACGACGTGCTCGCCGACGAGTTGCCGGACGCCGAATTCGATCTCGTTCACATGCGCCTGCTGCTCGCCTGGCTCCGGGAGCCGCGGGTCGGGCTGGCGCGGCTGATCGCGGCGCTCAAGCCGGGAGGCTGGCTGGTCGCCGAGGAGATGGACTTCGTCTCGGCCGTGCCCGACTCGCGGCTCGACGCCGAGGCCCGGGACCTCGTCTCGCGGGCGGTGCAGGCCCACAACGTCGTGCTGGCGGAGCAGCACACGTTCGATCCCTTCTACGGCCGCCGCGTCGTCGGCGACCTCGAGGAGGCCGGCCTCACCGAGGTTGGTTGTGAGGGACGCGCGCACATGTGGCGCGGCGGCGGGCCGGGCGGCACCATCTGGCGCCTCACCCTGACCCAGCTGCGCGAGCCGATGATTGCCTCCGGGCTGGTGAGCTCGGCCGACCTCGACACCCTAATAGCGCTCTGCGACGACCCCCGCCTGAGCATCCTGTCGCAGATCACCATGGCCGCCTGGGGTAGGCGGCCGGCCTGACGTCCGCCTAACCCTCCAGCTTCAACAGCTCCTCGTAGGCGGGCAGCGTCAGGAACTCGACGAACTCCTCGCCGCTCAAGGCCACGCGCTCGAAGAGCGAGCGCGAGAGGTCCGGGCGGCCCTGCGTCTCGAACCACTTGTCGTCGCCGATCTCGCCGCGGATCCGCTCCAGCTCGTCGACGGCCAGCTCGCGGACCAGCTCGGGTGTGACCTGCCTGCCGTCGTCGAGGGTCGCGCCGTGGCGGATCCACTGCCAGACCTGGGCGCGGGAGATCTCGGCAGTGGCGGCGTCCTCCATCAGGCCGTAGATCGCCGCCGCCCCGTTGCCGCGCAGCCAGGACGAGAGGTACTGGATGCCCACGTTCACGTTCGCGCGCAGCCCCTGCTCGGTGACATCGCCGGGGGTTCCCGGGACCGCGAGCAGATCGTCGACCCCGACGTTGACGTCGTCGCGCTGCCTGTCGACCTGGTTGGGGCGATCGCCGAGCACTTCGTCGAACGCCTCCGTCGCCACCGGCACGGAGTCGGGGTGGGCAACCCAGGTGCCGTCGAACCCGTCGCCGGCCTCGCGCTCCTTGTCGGCGCGCACCGCCTCGAACGCCCTCCGGTTCGCTTCCTCGTCGCTGCGGCTCGGGATCACCGCGGCCATGCCACCCATGGCGTGGGCGCCGCGGCGGTGGCACGTCTTCACCAGGAGCTCCGTGTACGCGCGCATGAACGGCACGGTCATGGTCACCGCCGAACGGTCGGGCAGCACGAACTCGGGACGCGACTGGAAGCGCTTGATCGTCGAGAAGATGTAGTCCCAGCGCCCGGCGTTCAGGCCCGCGGAGTGCTCGCGCAGCTCGTACAGAATGGCGTCCATCTCGAACGCGGCCGGGATCGTCTCGACCAGGACGGTGGTCTTGACGGTGCCGCGGTCGAGGCCGAGGGCGTCCTCGGCGATCACGAAGGCGTCGCGCCAGAGGCGCGCTTCGAGGTACGACTCGAGCTTCGGGATGTAGAAGAACGGGCCCGCGCCGCGCGCGAGCAGCTCCTCCGCGTTGCGGTGCATGTAAAGGCCGAAGTCCATGAACGCACCGGCCACCGGCTGGCCGCCCACGAACAAGTGACGCTCGGGCAGGTGCGGTCCGCGCGGGCGCATCAGGAGCACCGCGGTGTCCTCGTCGAGCTCGTAGCGCTTGCCGTTCTCCTCGTGCTCGATCGTGCGCCGGATGGCGTCGGCCAGGTTCACCTGACCCCCGGCCATGTTGGCCCAGTAGGGCGAGTTCGCGTCCTCGAAGTCGGCCATGAAGGCGCGGGCTCCGGAGTTGAGCGCGTTGATCACCATCTTGCGGGTGGTGGGCCCGGTGATCTCGACGCGGCGGTCCTGCAGGGCATCCGGCACCGGCGCCACGGTGAAGTCCTCGGGCGCGATCACGAGCTCGAGCGTGCCGCCCGCGTCCAGCTCGGCCTGTCGCTCCTCGCGCCGACGGAGAAGGTCGCGGCGTGTGTCCTCCAGCTCGTGGTGGAGGCGCGCGACGAGGTCGAGCGCGCCCTCGGTGAGCACCTCCTCGTAGCGCTCCTCCATCGGCCCCCTGATCTCGACGTCGGTCATGCCTCTCTATTTCCCAAGCAGGGCCGCGAGCACCCCTAGGCCGAGCTGCCCGACCGGGCGCGCCTGATTCGCGAGCACCACCACGGCCACACCCTCGTCGGGGGCAAAGCCCGCGAAGCTGCGAAAGCCGCCGGTGCCTCCCTCGTGCAGGAACACCCGCCGGCGCAGCTTCCACCCCGGCGCGAGGCTCATCCAGCCGAGCCCGATGCTCATCCTCCGCCGGCTGATCCGCGCTCGACGGGTCTCGGCCGCCGCCGCCGCGAGCGGATCTTCGGAGCCCATCTCGTGGAGGCGCATGTAGGCGAGCAGGTCCGCGGCAGTCGAGCGGAGGCCGCCCGCGCCGGCCAGGGCGGCGAGGTGCCAAGGCGGAACGGGTCGGCCGCGGCGATCGTGGCCCTCCGCCAGGCGGCGGCGGTCGGACTCCGGTGTCTCGATCCGGGTGTCGGCGAGTCCGAGGGGCCTGCAGATGCGCTCGCGCACGAGATCCTCGTAGCCGGCGCCCGAACGCCGCGCGAGGACATAGCCGAGGAGGCCGAAGCCGTAGTTCGAGTAGGCGGCCCTCCGCCCCGGCTCACGGCGGGGCCGGCTTCTCGGTACGGCGGCCTCGAGCCGCGCCGCGTCCCAACGTGCGTAGGGATCGTGCCGGTCGGGCCACAACGCGCGCCGGAGCAGGCCCCGCGGTAGGCCGGGCAGGCCGGAGCGGTGGGAGGCGAGGTCCTCGAGCGTGATCTCGCGCCCGCGCGACGGCACTCGGACGCCGTCGGGCAAGTGCCGGTTCACGGGGTCGTCGAGGGCCACGAGGCCCTCGTGCGCCATGAGGGCCAGCAGCGTTCCGGTGAACGTCTTCGTGATCGATCCGATCTCGAAGATCGATTCCGGCCCGGCGGGCACCTGCCCCCGGTGCCAGAGACCGCTGTCGCGGCCGGCTCGGGCGCCGACCACGAGCCCGGTCCGCCGCGCGGCGTTCCGTTCGAGGACCGGCTCGACGCGGTCGCGGAGCGTCACTCAGGCGATCGACCGGGCCAGGAGCTCGACCGGGTGGTACACGGGCAGCTCCCGCCCGAGGCGCGCAGCGTGAGTCGTGATCTGGAGCGCGCAGCCGGGGTTCGCGGCCGCCACGGCCTCGGCGCCGGTGTCGAGCAGGTTCCGCGCCTTGCGCTCGCCCAGCTCCGCGGCGGGCTTGGGCTCGAGCAGGTTGTAGACGCCGGCGGAGCCGCAGCAGATCTCCCACTCCGCCGGCTCCACCAGCTCGAGGCCCGGCACCTGCCGCAGCAGCTCGCGCGGCTGTGACCTCACACCCTGGGCGTGCGCCAGGTGGCAGGCATCGTGGTAGGCGACCTTCATCCTCAGCGGGCGCCGCTCGGCCCGGGGTCCCGCCTCGGCGAGCACCTCCGTTGCGTCCCGGACCTTGGACGCGAAGCGCTCGGCACGGTCGGCCCACTCCGGCTGATCGCGCAGCACGTGTCCGTAGTCCTTCATCGCCGAGCCGCAGCCGGCGGCGTTGACCACGATCGTGTCGTATCCCTCCAGGGCGGCGATCGTCTCCTTGGCCAGCTCGGGTGCGCCCTCGTCGCCGGAGTGCAGCTGCAGCGCGCCGCAGCAGCGCGGCAGGCGCGGAGCATGGACCTCGAAGCCGTCGGCCGCGAGAACTCGCGCGGTGGCCTCGTTCACGTGGCCGAAGAAGACGCGCTGCACGCAGCCTTGGAGCAGGGCAACGCTGCCTCGTTTCTCGCCCTGAGCCGGGAAGCGGCGGGGTAGGCGCTTCAAAGTGCCTCCCAGCGATGCGTCCGGCGCGAGCCCCACGAGGGAGGCGAGCCGCGGGGAGAGGCGCCGCAGGCGGGGCCGGCGGGCGAGGCCCGCGAGACCCGTGCGCCGCGCGGCCGCTACGAACGGCGCGGCCGCGCGCAGCCGGCCGGGATGGGTGAAGAGCTCGAACACGAACCGGCGGTAGGCGCGGTCGGCGGCCGGTCGCTCGAAGTTGCGCTCCAACTGCGGGCGTGTGTCCTCGATCAGCTTGTCGTACTTCACGCCCGACGGGCATGCCGTCACGCACGCCATGCAGCCGAGGCAGTTGTCGATGTGCTCCACAAGCGGGGCCGAAATCTCCTCGTGACCCTGCCGCATGAGCACGATGCGCCCGCGAGGTGAATCCATCTCC
>Ga0081538_10004827_pt1 | contig 12286 bp, 9 predicted proteins | sample TabmetS5T2R1_FD_71022 | JGI IMG/M metagenome (GOLD analysis project Ga0081538, IMG submission 71022) | Tabebuia heterophylla rhizosphere microbial communities from the University of Puerto Rico - S5T2R1 | ecosystem: Host-associated > Plants > Roots > Rhizosphere ... | reverse complement strand
TCGTCGACGACAGTGTCCTCACGGATCAGGCACGGGACCATGCACGTCCAGCAGCGGTGCGGGTACTCGTAGTCGGCGTCGGGCTCGAACGCGATCGGCTTGGTGCCGTTCTTCTTCGAGAAGTCGGCGTAGCGCTCCCACCACTTGCCGTACTTGTCGTACCAGCCCGGGTACTTGTGCTCGAACCACTCGAAGTCCTCGTCGTCCAGCGTGTCGATGCGCCAGTAGTTGGCGAACCAGCCGGTGGCGAAGAACTGGGCGACCTCGTGGATGTAGCCCTTGTTCCAGATGCGGTTCCAGGCCTCCTCGACGAGGTCGTGCGGCACGACGAGCCCGTACTTCTCGAGCGGGACCAGGTAGGAGCGGTAGTAGTCGTCGTAGATCCAGCGCCGCCACATCTCCGCGTAGCTCTCGCGGTCCTTGCGGCGGTCCTTGGTGCCGTACTCGATGAACGTGCCGATCGCCGCGTCGACGACCGCGTGGTTGTTCCACCACGCGTAGCGGAGGTCGCGCTCGAGCAGCTGCCGGTTCCGCTCGTCGGCGAGCGCCATCAGGATGATCGAGTAGCCGTTCGAGATATGCCGCGACTCGTCGGACTGCACGGAGTGGAACACCGTCGGCAGCAGGTAGTCGCCGTTGGCGGCAGCCTCGGCCGGCATGGCTACGAACAGGACGTTCGTGAACGCCGTCTCGGCAACGATCGTCAGGTAGATGTCTGCCGCCGTGATCGCGTCGCCGGTGATGAACCCCTCACCGAACTGACGTCCGATCGTGCCGGCGTAGCAGTTCGCGAACCCCTTCTCCGTGATATCGAACCCGGCGGGATCGATGTAGTGGTTCATGTAGAGCCGCTTGAGGTTCATCTGGATCGTCGAGTGGCGTACCTCGTCGATCATCTGGATGGCCAGCCCGTTGTGGATCTCGGGGTTGGGCACCGCGTTGATGGCCAGCGGCATCGCCCGGGCGGCGGAGATCTCCGGGAACGGGATGATCGACAGGAACAGCTTCTGCCACTCCATCCAGCGCTCCTGGACCTGCCGGAACATGTTGCCCCGGATGGCGCCGTCCATCGCCCCGAAGACACGGTTGTCCTTCTCCTCCTCCATCGGGAAGTAGGAACGAAGGACCTGCTTTAGCGGGTCTTTCTTGGGCGCCTTCTCAAAGGTGTAGTCGGTCGGGTACTTGTCGACCGGCTCGACGAAAGTGGGTTCCCAGGAGAGCTCCTGGATCTTGTTGTGGGCCTTCGTGATGCTCGCTCGACTCACGGATGCATCCTCCTTCGCGGCTGGGCCGTCTCAGGTGTTACTTCTACTCCCGCGGGCGTTTCATCCGCGTTACCGCGCGGCGTTTCAACCGCGTTACAGCGGCGTTTCACACGCGTTACCCGGTGTGTGGAGCGCGGGTAGACTCCGTGAGGCCGGTCCGGAGCGACGTGTCCACCCGAAGAGGTTGAGGAGGCCGATGCCGGCCAACCCATGGCTTGCGATCGACGCGGCGACCCCGCCACGCAGGCGCGCGCGCGAGTTGAAGCAACTGTGGGAGCGGTTCCTCGGCGACGGAAGAGTCGACGCGGTGCGCACGCCGATCGCCGACTCCTGGCGCCGCTCGCATGAGGCCGGCGTCGACCCATCACCCGACTACCGGGCACCGGTCCTCGCCGACGAAGATGAGACCTCAGCGCGCTGGGATGTCCATCCTCTGGCGGCCGCGTTGCCCCTGATCGAGGACAGCCTCACGGCCATCGCCGACGAGTCCGCGCACCTCATCGTCGTCAGTGATGCCGACGGACTGCTGCTGTGGATCGGCGGCAACGCGAGGGTTCGCATGGCCGCCGCCGACTCGATGAACTTCACCGAAGGGGCTCTGTGGAGCGAGAACGGCGCCGGCACCAACGCGATCGGCACGGCGCTGGCCGCCGACCACGCCGTGCAGGTCTTCGCGGCCGAGCACTTCAATGAGATCGTCCAGGCCTGGACCTGTGCGGCGGCTCCCGTCCACGACCCCGACACCGGACAGCTGCTCGGCATCGTCGATCTCACCGGGAAGATGACGACGGTGCACCCGCACAGCCTCGCCCTGGCCACAACCACGGCGAAGGCGGTCGAGTCCCAGCTGCGCTGGACGATGCACGAGCGGGATGACCGGCTGCGCGCGCGCTATCACGAGCGGATCGCGGTTGCCGACCGGCGCGCCCTGGTCGCGCCGAGCGGCCGGGTGCTGGCCGACCGCCCCGAGGGATGGCTGCAAGGCCAACGGCTCGAGCTCCCCGCCGGCGGCGGCGAGCTGGTGCTCGATTCCGGGAAGGCGGCTTTCGCCGAGCCCCTCGGCCACGAGGAGGCTTTCATCGTGCGAGCGGTCGCCACAAAGGGCGCGGCGCGACGTCCTCAGCTGCTGAAGCTGGGCCTGCTGGGCCGCGACCGCGCCGATGCGGAGCTGGGCGGGCGACCTATCCAGCTCAGCCGTCGCCACTCCGAGGTGCTGGCCCTGCTGTCGATGCGACCGGGCGGGATGACGAGCGAAGAGCTGACCGCCGATCTCTATGGGGACCGTGGGACCCCGAGCACCACACGGGTGGAGGTCCATCGGCTGAGGAAGCTGATGGGCGCATTGATTGACACCGATCCCTACCGGCTGTCGCGGGAGGTCGAGTCCGACGTCGCCCGGGTGCAGGGCCTGCTCGACCGCGGCGCGATCAGGGAGGCGGTGGAGCACTACGAGGGCCCGCTGCTGCCGCACTCCGAGGCACCGGGTGTGGTGCGTGAACGCGACGCGCTGGACGGGTGGGTGCGACAGGCCGTGATGACGGCCGACGACGACGAGGCCCTCTGGGCTTGGGTCCAGTCGGCGTCCGGCGGCGAGGACCTCCCCGCCTGGAGCCGGTTACTCGTGCATCTGGATTTCCGCGACCCCCGGCGCAGCCTGGCCGCCGCTCGAGTCAGCTCGCTTCGCGCGGCGCGCGCGGTGGGCTGAGCAAACGCTCGGCCGATGTCCACGCTGCAGAGCCATACGCCCACGGCCGAAGCCGTCCGCGAGTACAAGATGCTCGTCGGCGGGGAATGGGTCGACGCCCACTCGGGCGCCACCTTTGAGACCGTCAACCCGTACACCGGCAGGGTGTGGGCGACCGCGCCGGATGCCGACGAGGTAGACGTCGACCGTGCCGTGCGCGCCGCGCGCGAGGCATTCGACTCCGGGCCGTGGGGCACGATGACCGGAACCCAGCGCGCGCGCCTGATGCGCCGGCTTGCGGAACTGATCGCCGAGAACGCCGAGGCGATCGCCCTCGTGGAGAGCATGGACAACGGCAAGTTGCTGCGCGAGATGAGCGGGCAACTCAAGGCCCTGCCCGAGTACTACCACTACTTCGCGGGTGCGGCGGACAAGATCCAGGGCGACACGATCCCGTCCGACAAGCCCAACTTCTTCGTCTACACGCGCCGGGAGCCGGTGGGCGTCGTGGGGATGGTCGTCCCCTGGAACTCGCCGGTCCTGCTCCTGAGTTGGAAGCTGGCCACGGCGCTGGCGGCGGGCTGCACCGTCGTTGCCAAGCCGGCCGAGCAAACGCCCGCGTCGACGCTCGAGTTCGCGCAGCTGTTCGACGAGGCCGGGTTCCCCCCGGGCGTCTTCAACGTCGTCACCGGCGATGGCGCCACCGCCGGCCGCGCGTTGGTGCGCCATCCCGGCGTCGACAAGGTCGCGTTCACCGGCTCGACGGAGACCGGTATCAGCGTCATGAAGGACGCGGCCGATCATCTCGCGCGCGTGTCGCTCGAGCTGGGCGGCAAGTCGCCCAACATCGTCTTCGAGGACGCCGACCTGGAGGCCGCCGCGAACGGCGTGGTGGCCGGCATCTTCGCGGCGACCGGCCAGACCTGCATGGCGGGCTCGCGGCTCTTTGTCCAGGAGCGCGTGCACGACGAGCTCGTCGCGCGCCTCTCGGACCGCGCGGGCACCATCAAGCTCGGGAACCCGCTCGACCCGGACACCGAGATGGGGCCGGTCGCCTTCCCCGAGCAGCTCGAGAAGATCCTCAACCTGATCCGCTCGGGGCGAGAGGAGGGCGCCGAGCTGGCGTTCGGCGGGACCCGGCCGAGCGAGGGGGAGCTCAGGGACGGCTACTTCGTCGAGCCTACGATCTTCACCCGGGTGGGCGCCGAGATGGAGATCGCGCGCGAGGAGATCTTCGGGCCGGTGCTCTCAGTCATGCCGTTCGCGAACGAGCAGGACGTGATCCGGCGCGCGAACGACACGCGCTTCGGGCTCGCCGCCGGAGTCTGGACCAATGACGTGCGGCGCGCGCATCGGGTCGCGAACGCGCTACGGGCGGGCACAGTCTGGATAAACGCCTACCGCACGGTCTCCTTCAACACGCCGTTCGGTGGCATGAAGATGAGCGGCTTCGGCCGCGAGAACGGCCTCGACTCGATCGACGGTTACACGACCGTCAAAGCGGTGTGGGTCGAGCTCTCGGGGCAGACCCGGGACCCGTTCACGGTGGGGTAACTCGGACTTACGGCCCGGCGACGAGCTCGAGCGGGGCCGGTTCGCGGAACTCGTTGGCCACGTCCTGCATGATCTGAAGCATCGCGTCGCTCGCCGGCGAGGCGTAGGCGCCTTCGCGGCGCGCCGCCCAGATGCGGCGCTCGGGGGCGTCGGTGAGCGTGCGGACCACGACGCCGGGGTGACGCGTGGTGAGCGCGAGGTGGGGCAGCAGCGATACGCCCACGCCCGCGGCCACCAGGGCCTGCGCCGCGAGCGTCTCGTCAGCCTCGAAAGCCACCTTGGGCTGGAAGCCCGCCTCGCGGCAGACGGTCTCGGTGATGCGGCGGCAGCCGATCGCGGAAGTCGAGGCCACCCACGGTTCCTCGCCAAGGTCGCTGACCGAGAGGCGGCGGCGCCGGGCGAGCCGGTGGTCGGCCGGCAGGATCGCCTCATAGCGGTCGTCGAGGAGGTGCACGAGCTCGAGGTCGTGCGGCAGCAGGTCGGGCAGCGCCCGGTGGTCGTAAACCAGTGCGAGGTCGGCCTCGCCGGCGCGGAGCCGCTGCGTGGCCTCCTCGGTCTCGGCTTCCATCATCGACAGCTCGACGTGCGGGTGGCGCTCGCGGAACTCCGCAACGGCGCGGGGCGCGAGCGTCGCACCGCCGCTCTGGAACGAGGTGAGCCGCAGGCGGCCGCCGCGCAGACCCGCAAGCGCGGCCAGGTCGTCCTCTGCGCACTCGATGCGAGCCAAGATCGCGTCGGTGTGGCCGACCAAGAGCTTGCCGGCATCGGTCAGGCGCACACCGCGAGCGCCGCGCTCGACGAGCTGTGCGCCGGTTTCGCGTTCGAGCGCGGCGACGTGCTGGGAGACCGCGGACTGCGTGAAGTTGAGCGCTTCGGCAGCGGCTGAGAAGGAACCCCGTGCGGCCACCTCGCGCAGGACTCGCATGCGGCGGATATCAAGCATCAGTACAGCTTATCGCTGACCCACGAAGTCTCCATTGGACTAATGGCTGCGGCCTGCGATCCTCACGCATGGTGTCACGTCGTTCCTGGATCCTGCTCCTCACGCTTTCGGCGCTCTGGGGCTCGTCCTACCTGTTCATCAAGCTCGCTCTCGAAGACGATGTCGGCCCAGCCGTGATCGTCAGCGTGCGCACGGCGCTGGCGGCGCTGGTGCTGCTGCCGCTGGCAGCCCGCAGCGGCGCGCTCGGCGGACTGCGGGCGAACGTCATGCCGGTTCTGCTCTTGGCGGTGGTTCAGATGGGCGGCCCGCTGCTTCTGATCGCCGCCGGCGAACAGCACATCTCCTCTTCCCTGACCGGCATCCTCGTGGCCACGGCGCCGATCTTTACCTTCCTGCTGGCCTTTGCCCAGGAGGGCCAGGAGCGCGCTTCGGGCCTGAGCCTGGGCGGCGTTGCGATCGGCATCGGCGGGGTGGCGCTGCTGCTCGGGCTCGACAGCAGCGGCGGCGCCGCGCTGGCCGGCGGCCTGATGGTCATCGCGGCGAGCTTCGGGTACGCAATCGGGGGCTGGGTCGTGAAGCGCCAGGTCCGCGACGTGCAGCCCGTGGCGGTGGTGGGTGCGACGGCCGCCGTCGCCGCCTTGCTCACCGCGCCCGCCGCGCTGCTCAGCCTGCCGTCACATGCGCCGGGCTTCGAGGCCATCTCGTCGCTGCTCGTGCTCGGCGTGCTCTGCACCGGCGCGGCCTTCGTGATCTTCTATTCGCTCGTGTCGAGCGACGGGCCGGCCCGCGCCTCGCTCGTCGGCTACATCGCGCCCGGGTTCAGCGTGGTCTACGGCGTGACGCTGCTCTCGGAGAGCTTCACCCTCATGACCGCCGCGGGCCTAGTGGCGATCACCGGTGGTTCCTGGCTCGCGGCCGAGGGGCGCTGGCCGTGGCAGCCGCGCCCAGCCCCCGCTCGCGTGGAGCTGCCCGCTGCGCGCAGCGAGCTCCCGGCCGACCGCGCGGCGGTGGTGGAGCCCGCCGGCTAGTCGCGCCGCGCGGCGCGGACGGCCCGTGCCTGGGCGGCGTCCATCCACAGCTCCCAGCGGCCGGACGCCGAGCGGCGTTCGTCTTGGAAGTGGTAGGGACGGCAGCCGCCGAACTCCGTGTGGCGGAGGTGAGAGACGCCGCCGAGCACCGAAGCAATCCGGCGGCGCGGCCAGCCGATCGCGTCCTCGATTTGCGGGAAGGTGCGGGGTCGATCGGGGGCGTCGGCCAGGGCCTCGAGCAACTCGCGCATGAGGTCGCTGCAGCGGTCATGGAAGCGGGCGATCTCGCCGGCGTCACTCATCACGTTCTGCGGCGCGTGCTCGGTCGGGCCGTACGGCTTCCCGGTCGGGGGCATCACTCCCGGTAGAATCGCCGCGGCGGGGGCGGACTCGCAAACTAGGCCCCTCAGGAGGTATCGATGAGTATCAGGACTGGCCGCGCCGCGGACGAGATGTCCCAAGCGGAGGCCCTGCCGCAGCTCGACGCAACCTCGCTCGTCGACGGCGAGCGACTCGAGGCGGAGGTCAAGGACATGTACCGCCATGTCGCGAGAGAGGAGGAGGCGGCGCTCCACTTCGAGGTCGGCCGGGGCCTGGCCGAGCACCTTGGCTACTCCGGCGACCTCCTTGACGCGATCCCGGCAGGCGCCCTCGCGTCCTTCGCGGGGGTGGGCCATTACCTCGACCTCGCCGCGCTCGAGGCCGGCGAAGAAGTGCTCGACCTCGGCTCGGGATCGGGCACCGACGTATTCTGTGCCGCCGTGCTGGTGGGCGAGTCAGGCCGTGTCGTCGGGGTCGACATCACGGACGAGCAGCTCGCGAAGGCCGCGCGGCTTCGCGACCAGCACGGGTTCTCGCAGGTCGAACTCGTCGAGGCGCATATCGAGGAGCTCCCGTTCGAGGACGAGAGCTTCGACGCGGTCATGTCCAACGGCGTCATCAACCTCTCCCCGGTTAAGGGCCGGGTGTTCGCCGAGGCGGCCCGGGTGCTCCGGCCCGGAGGCCGGCTGGCGATCGCAGACATCGTGAGCGGGCGGGCGCTGAAGGAGCGCACGAGGCGCAACGTCGACCTGTGGGCCGCGTGCGTCGCCGGGGCGATCCCGCGTAGCGCCTACCTCGACGCGATCGAGGCGGAAGGCCTAGAGGTCAAAGAGGTCCGAAAGAACGACTACCGCTTCATTTCCGAGCGAGCCCTCGAGGCTTGCGGCACCTACGAGATCGAGAGCATTTCGCTGGTCGCCGTGAAGACCTGAGCAGGCACGGGCTAGCCGTTGCCCATGCCGTGTCGGGCACGAGCGTGAGGTGCATCACTCGACAAGCGGCCCGGGGCGTGCATCGGGAATAACGGGCTCAGCGCCTTCGTCGTGTGTCCCATGGACCCGACTGCATGCGCCGCTGCCCTTTCACCCCAGCCGTCGGTCGGGACGAGGCCGGCTTCGCCGCCGAGGCTTGCGCCGGCTGCTCGCCGGCTTCTCAAGCACCCGCGGCTCATGCACTACTACCGGCTCATCCTCCTCGTGGGGGTGATCAACCTCGGGGTCTTCTGGTACCACCGGGACCGCGGCGATTGGCTGATCGACGACGGCAGCGCTCTGTCGGCGCTCGCGACCTTGACGCTCCTGAACTTCGCGGCAGCTGTCGTGATTCGCCAGCAGCACGTCCTCAACGTCCTGTTCGGCCTGGCCGGTCGCGGATCGTCGTCCTGGCCGCTGTGGGTCCGCTGGACAGTCTCGAAGGTGCATCACATCGGGGGCATCCACGTCGGCGCCGCGCTTGCGGGGACGGCGTGGCTATGCGCGTTCATCTGCGTGGCCACCATCGCTCGCTTGCGGGAGCCTGCGGGCGTCTCCCTCACGACCCTGATCCTGGCCTACAGCCTCACAGCCTTGGCGCTGCTCGTCGTCCTCTGCGCGGCGCCGGCGGTGAGGAGTCGAGCGCACAACCTGTTCGAAGTCACCCACCGGTTCGGTGGTTGGACGGCAGTGGCGGTGTTCTGGGCGCTGACCGTCCACTTGGCCCTCGTCCAACGCGGCGACGCCTCGGCACTCGGCGCGCTCGCGTCGAGCTGGGAGGTCTGGGTGCTCGCGCTGGTGACGGCGTGCATCGTCTCGCCGTGGTTGCGATTGAGGCGCGTGCCGGTGACGGTCGAACGCCCATCCGCGCATGCCGTCATCGTCGGATTTGACTACGGCGTCACCCCGGCGGTCGCCTCGGCGGTTGGGATCAGCCGGAACCCGCTTCGGGAATGGCATGCGTTTGCGACGGTGACGACGCCTGGTCGATCGGGGTATCGGCTGCTCATCTCGCGTGCCGGCGACTGGACCGGCAAGTTCATCGACGATCCACCGTCGCACGTCTGGGTGCGAGGTATCCCGACCGCGGCGCCCATGGCGAAGGTGGCGGCTCTCTACAAGCGGGTCATCTACGTCGTCACGGGGAGCGGCATCGGACCCTGCCTCGGGCAGATCCTGGCCGCTCGGGTCCCAGCCAAGCTGGTCTGGTCTACGAGGAACCCGCGGGCGACCTACGGCGATGGCCTCGTCGACGAAGTGGAGGCGGCGCAGCCAGATGCGGTCATTTGGGACACCACGCAGCTCGGGAAGCCCGACCTCCTGAAGCTGGCGTACAAGGCGTGCCGCGACTTCGATGCGGAGGCCGTCTTCGTCGTAAGCAACAAGACCACGACCTTTCGCGTCGTCCACGGCATCGAGCGACTGGGCATCCCAGCGTTCGGCCGATCTGGGACTCCTGAGCCCCGCGACGAGGGCCCCTGGACCCAGTTCAGGGTGCAGGTTCGGGGTGCCTCCCCGATGTGAAGAAGCGGCTTTCGGGCCAGGATCCGAGCTGTGCCCGTCTTCCCCTCCTCAACCACAAGCACCAGCCGCACGAAATGTGCCGCTGCGTTCGCCGCTCGGCAGGCTTCGACAGCTCCCCTCGGGCATGGCCGTGTGCCATCGAGCTGCCTCGCAGGTGAACCTGGCTTGCGGTGACGGGTTGATGCCCCGAATCTGGCAGGAGCGCTCGCGCTCCTGCTCAGGTTCGTGGCAAGCCGCGGAGCAGCCAATGTGGACACTTAGCAGTAGTAAGATGTCCACATGGCTGATATAGGTGTTCGCGAGCTCAAGCAGCACCTGTCGGAATATCTCGACCGCGCCGAACGCGGCGAACTTCTTCGCGTAACCGATCGGGGACGTCCCAAGGCCTTGCTCGGTCCCCTTCCGGGGCGCGCGCGAATCGAGCAGGGCGTTTCCGAGGGATGGATCACGGCCGGGTCTGGAGAGGGTCTCCGCCCTGTCCCCCGCGCGAAGTCAACCGGCCGGGTCCTCGATGTACTCGCGGAGGATCGCGGCGAGTGAGCCTCTACGTCGACGCGAGCGCTTTGCTGAAGCGCTACGTCGACGAACCGGATTCGGAGTTTGCCGACTCCCTCCTGCGAAGCGATCCGTCCCTGTTGACCGCACGCCACACCATTGTCGAGGTGCGCCGCAATCTCGCGCGATTGCTCGCCGGGCGCGAGCTCGCGTCCGCGCGGTCGGCATTCGGGTCGGACCTCGAGATGCTGTCGATCGTGGAACTGGACGAGGTCACGTGTGACGGCGCCGCACAGATTGCTGAGGTCACGGGCGTCCGCACCCTCGACGCGCTGCACCTCGCTGCGGCTCAGCGCATCGGCGGCCCTGCGGTGCCCTTCCTCACCTTCGACGTCCGCCAGGCGCAGGCCGCCCGCGCCCTGGGCCTGACGGTCGTCGGTGCATGACCCGCGACTTCCTCACGGGCCGGTGACGGTTCCCACCTCAAGGGCCGTGAGCTTCGCGAACGACGGGGCCACTACGTTCCCCGGCTGGGACGTGCACCGCAAGGCGATGGTCGGGTTACCGGCGCCCTTCCTCACGACCGCGCTCAAAGCTGCGGCCTCGACAGCGTCGGGGATCAGCATTTCATCGAGCACTGCCTTGGGCCCGGTGAGCGTGGTGTCGACGAGCCCACAGACGTTGAAGGTGTTGGACGGGGCCCTAACGTCTAGCTTCGCCTGCACCAGCCAATTGCTGCCGGGCACTGAGCTCTGCGGTGCCGTGATCGCCTGTCCCGGGGTGGTCGGTTGGGACACCGTCCCCGATGACGCGCCGGCGCCCAGATCCAGCACGAGGTGGTTCGGACAGACGCTCAGGTCCAGACCGGCGCAAAGGGGTACTCCGTCGAGCGGACGGTTGTCGTCCTCCGCAACGCGCAGCTCTCCGCGTAGCGCGGTCTGGGCTGCCGGCGAGACGTCGGCGATCTTGATGCCCTCGTCGCGGATCTCCGAGGATCGCACGCCGCCGCTTACGATCTCGGGCGGGCGGACCGCGTCCTCACGGATCTCCGATGAGCGGACCGCGTCCTGGCGAATCTGCGGCGAGCCAACGCTGTCGCGGCTGAGCGTGACGGCGGCTGTTGCCGTGCCGCCGAGGGCGATGAACAACGCCAGGCTGGCGATGACGTTGGCGTAGCTGTTCTGCTTCTTGAACATGTCGACTTCCCTTCGTGGAGGTTGCTGTCGACGGGGTGACCCGCGGTCTGCGAGCCGGGTTGGCCAGTTGTGCGGCGAGCGTGAGGAACCTCACTCAATAAACGGCGCGCCGAGGGCGTCCAAGCGAACATGGGTGGCCTCACGGGGCATCGCGCAGGAGCTCGCCGGCTTCGGAGGATCGACGACGCCCGCCTCGCCGCGCTCGTGCGCGACGGCGATCAAGACGCGTTCGAGGCGCTCTACGACCGCCACCACGCGTCGCTGCTGGCGTTCTGCCGCCACATGCTCGGCAACCGTGAGGACGGCGAGGACGCCCTGCAACAGACCTTCCTGCGCGCTCATCATGCGCTGCGCCAGGGTCGGCTGCCGGACGCGATGCAGCCGTGGCTGTTCGCGATCGCGCGCAATCGCTGCCGCACGCTGCTTGCTGCGCGTCGTGACGCCGCGCTGCCGGCCGACGACCTCGAGCCGAGCTCCGACGGATTGGCCGACGACGTCCAACGCCGTTCCGACCTGCGCGAGCTGGTGGGTGATCTGGCGCGGCTCCCCGAGGATCAGTGCGGGGCGCTGGTCCTATTCGAGCTCGGCGACCTGAACCATGCGGAGATCGCGTCCGTGCTCGGCTGTGCGCCCGCCAAGGTCAAGGCGCTCGTCTTCCAGGCGCGCGTGGCGCTGATCGCGGAGCGTGACGCGCGCGCCACCCCTTGTGGGGAGATCCGCGACCAGCTCGAGGTCGCGCGAGGCGGCCTGCTGCGGCGCGGGGCGCTCCGCCGCCATCTTCGGCGGTGCCCCCCGTGTGATGCGTACCGCCTGGCCGTCGCACGCCAACGGTCCGGCTTCGCTCTGGTGCTGCCGGTGGCGCCGACCGCCGGCCTCAAGGCCGCGGTGCTGGCAGGCGCCGGCGTGTCGGGCTCGGGCGGCGCTGCCGCGGCGGCCGGCTCAGCGTCGGTTGGGGCCGCAGCGAGCGCCGCCTCGGCCACCGGCGGGGGCGCCGCAGGCACCGCGGGCGGCCTCGCCGTCAAGGCGCTCGTCGCCAAGGTCGCGGTGACCGCCGCAGTGGCGGGCGCCGGCATATCGGGCGGCGTCGTCGCGCTCGACGATCACGGCAACCGTGAGCGGGCTGTGGGCGCCGGGGCCGGCTCGACCGTCCGGTCGGTGCCGGGCACAGAGCCCCGGGGAGCTCTCCCGGACGGGGCCCAGCGGGGCGGCGCGCCGGAGCTCACCCCGATCGATTCGTTACGCGCTCCGCAGACCGGGCCCGGTCCCGACCCGCGCACCACCCGCTCCCCCCGCCCCACCCCCCGC
>Ga0081538_10004826_pt1 | contig 12287 bp, 12 predicted proteins | sample TabmetS5T2R1_FD_71022 | JGI IMG/M metagenome (GOLD analysis project Ga0081538, IMG submission 71022) | Tabebuia heterophylla rhizosphere microbial communities from the University of Puerto Rico - S5T2R1 | ecosystem: Host-associated > Plants > Roots > Rhizosphere ... | reverse complement strand
TCTCAGAACAAATTCAGCTGCTCGGCCGGCGCGCGCAGTGGCGTGAACTGCTCGGTGGATAGCCTGGTCTTGGTCTGATTGAGGCCGAGCCGCTCGCACGCGATCTCGAATCGGCGGCCGATCATCCAGGCGTGCGGCCCGGACCCCTTCATGCGCCGGCCCCAGGTCGAATCGTAGTCCTTGCCGCCGCGCATCTCGCGGATCAGCGCGAACACGTGTCGGTACTTGTCGGGGAAATTGGCCATCAGCCATTCGCGGAATAGATCCCGCACCTCGAGCGGCAACCGCAGCAGCACGTAGCCGGCTTCCTTCACTCCGGCGACCGAGGCGGCATCGAGGATGCGCTCGATCTCGGCATCGTTGAGCGCCGGGATGACGGGCGCGACCATCACCGAGGTCGGCACGCCCGCAGTGGACAGCCGGCGCAGCGTCTCCAGCCGCCGCAGCGGCGTAGCGGCGCGCGGCTCCATCGCGCGCGCGATCCGCGCGTCGAGGGTGGTGATCGACAGCGCCACCTTGACCAGGTTGCGCTCCGCCATCCGCGCCAGGATATCGATGTCGCGCTGCACCAGCGCCGACTTGGTGACGATTCCGACCGGGTGATTGGCGCGATCGAGCACGTCGAGGATACGCCGCATCACCTCGTAGCGCCGCTCGATCGGCTGATAGGGATCGGTGTTGGTGCCGATGGCGATCACGCGCGGCTCGTAGCCGGGCGCCGACAGCTCGCGCTCCAACAGCTCCGGCGCGTCGGGCTTGACGAACAGCTTCGATTCGAAGTCCAGGCCCGGCGAGAGCCCCATATAGGCGTGGGTCGGCCGGGCGAAACAATAGACGCAGCCGTGCTCGCAACCGCGATAGGGATTGATCGAGCGGTCGAACGAGATGTCCGGCGACTCGTTGCGGGTGATGATCTTGCGCGCCCGCTCCTCGGTCACCGTGGTGGCGAACGGCGGCAGGTCTTCGAGCGTGCGCCAGCCGTCATCGAACGCGATGCGGGCGAGCGGCTCGTAGCGGCCAGCTGCGTTCGACTGCGCGCCGCGGCCGCGCCGGCGCTCGCGATCCACCAGCGTCCCGGCCGGCCCGCCGACGCCAGTCCCCGCAAAGTCGCCCGCCGGCGTCGCGGAGGGCACCGGCACCGGCGGGCTTCTCAGGGCTGCAGATGAGCGAGCCATGGCGGCATCCTAGCGAGGGTTTCGGAACAAAACAAGAACATTTGTCCCGCCGCGTCCTCATCCATGATGTAGTCACGATTCTTGTGACAGCCACATGATGTGGAATAACCATAGGGTCGCAGGCCCGCGCCCATGCTGAGCGTCATCATCGCCACCCACGAATCAGAGCGGGCGCTGGTGCGCACGCTCGCAGGCCTGGTGCCGGGAGCCGCCGCCGGCGTCGTGCGCGAGGTCGTCGTGGCCGATGCCGGCTCGCGCGACGCGACCGCCGAGGTGGCCGACTTCGCCGGATGCAACGTGCTGGTGTCGCCCGCCTCCCTCGGCGTGCGCCTCAAGGCCGCCGCCGCCGTCGCCCGGTCGCCCTGGCTGATGTTCCTCAGGCCGGGCACGCTGCTCGATGCGACCTGGATCGACGACGCGACGCAGTTCGTGGAGACCGACGCGGACGGTTCGCGCGCCGCCGTCTTCCGGCCCGGGCGCGGCACGGCGACGCAATCCGTCCTTCTCGAAGCGCTCGCCCTGTTGCGCCTTGCGTTGGTTGGCCGGCCGTGCGCGGCGCAAGGGTTGTTGATCGCCAGGCACCTCTACGACGGCGTCGGCGGTCATCGCGAGCACGCCGACCCCGAAACCGACCTGCTGCGTCGCCTCGGCCGGCGGCGCATCGCCGTGCTGCGCAGCGTCGCCGTGAGTACGCAACCATGAGTCGATTGAGCATGCGAGCCCGGGTGATGCGCGCCGCCATGCGCATCCTGGTCAAGAACAGCATCCGCGCCAACCCGACCGTCGACGCCGCGCGCCGGCGGCTCACGCTCCTGGGCCGGCTGGTTCCCGGCCCGCCGCGCGGCACCGAGACCATCGCCATCGTGGCCGGCGGCGTCACGGCAGACCGCATCGCAACACGAGCGTCCCGCGCCGATCGGCATGTCCTTTATATCCATGGCGGCAGCTATGTGGTCGGCTGGCCCGCGCTCTACCGCGACCTGACCTGGCGCATCGCCACGCTGTGCCGCGCGCGCGTGCTGTGCATCGACTATCGGCTCGCGCCCGAGCACCCCTTTCCGGCGGCGCTCGACGATGCCGTGGCGGCCTATCGCTGGCTGCTGGCGGAGGGCGCCGACCCGCAGCGCATTGCGCTGATGGGCGATTCGGCGGGCGGCGGACTCGTGCTCGCCGCCCTGCTGCGGCTGCGCGACGAGGGCGTCGCGCTGCCGGCTGCCGCCGTCGCCGTCTCTCCCTGGACCGATCTCGCGCTTACTGGAGAGTCGTTTCGGCTGAACGCAAAACCCGATCCTTTGGTCCCGGTCGAACTGGCGCCGCGCGCGGTCGATCTCTACCTCGCCGGCGCCGATCCGCGCCATCCCTACGCGTCGCCGCTCTACGGCGATCCGACCGGCCTGCCGCCGACGCTTATCCAGGTCGGCGGCGACGACGTACTGCGCGACGACGCGGTGCGGATGGCGGATAACATGCGGGCGGCCGGCTGTCAGGTGGAGATCGAGGTGTGGCCGCACATGTGGCACGTCTGGCACGCCCTCGTGCGCGTCATGCCGGAGGCGCGAGCAGCGGTCGCGCGCATCGGCACATTCATGCAGGGCAGGCTGTGACGCGCCCGCCGCCGCAACGCGGTGGTGGAACGTCTGCGGCAACGCTATGGTCGCGGTTGCCAGCGAGGAGTACGCCCTGTGGCGAACAGCGACATCAAGGTGATGAGCTCGGGCGGCCTGAAGGCCGTCATCACCAAGCTCGCGGGCGCGTTCGAGCACGCGAGCGGCAACAAGCTTGCCACCGTGTTCGCTCCGCCCACAGCGGTGAAAAGCCGCATCGAGAGCGGCGAGGCGGTGGACGTGGCGGTCATGGCGGCGGCCCTGATCGACGATCTCGTACGCCAAGGCAGGCTGCGCGGCGACAGCCGCGTCACGCTCGCCCGCTCCGCCATGGGTGTGGCGGTGCGCGCGGGCGCCGCGAAGCCCGACATCAGCTCGGTCGAGGCGTTCCGGCGCGCGCTCCTTGATGCCAAGTCGATCGTCTGCACCGATCCGGCCGCCGGTGGCGCCAGCGGCATCCATTTCCAGAAGGTGATCGAGCGCTTGGGCGTCGCCAAGGACGTGATGGCCAAGGCAAGACTCAATTCGGGCAGCTACAACGCCGAATTCGTGGCGCGGGGCGAGGCCGAGCTCGCCATCCAGCAGATCAGCGAAGTCCTTCCCGTCAAGGGCGCGGAGCTGGTGGGTCCGCTCCCCGACGAGGTGCAGCTGATCACCGTGTTCGCAGCGGCAATCGGCACCGGTGCCGAAGCGCCGGCGGCCGCCGAGGAGCTGATCGCGTTCCTCGCCTCGCCGGAAGCCGCGCGAGTCATCGCGGCGAGCGGGATGGAGCCGGGCTGACACGCCCGGCCGGGGACTCCGAACAATGACCGGTGGTAGTGTGTAGCCGGCCGTGATGGTCGAAACAGAGTGCCGGAGCAACCGGGTTCTTTGAAATGCGCGGCGCGCGGCATTGGGGAGGTAAACCATGAAGACAGGTTCCATGATCGCAGCAGTGGCACTCGCCACCCTGTGGGCCGCCGGCACAGTCGCTGCGGCCGAGATCAAGGTCGTGAGCTCGGTGGGCGTGCGAGCCGTATTGGAGGAACTCGCCCCACAGTTCGAACGGGCGGGCGAGCACAAGGTCAAGATCATTTTCGGCACGGCGGTGCCGTTGAAACGGCAGATCGACGGCGGCGAGAGCTTCGACGTGGTCATCCTCACGCCGGCCCTCGTGCAGGACCTGGTCCAGTCGGGGAAGGTCGCCGCCGCCACGCCGACCGACGTCGCCAAATCCGGCATCGGCGTCGCCATCCGCGCCGGCGCGCCCAAGCCGGATATCAGCTCAACCGAGGCCCTCAAGCGCAGCCTCATCAACGCCAAGTCGATCGTCTATTCGAAGGAAGGTCAGAGCGGCACCTATATGGCGCGGCTGATCGAGCGGCTGGGACTTGCCGAGCAGATGAGGGACAAGACGGTGCTGGAGACGCGTTCGGGTCATACCGCCGTTGCGGTTGTCGAGGGCAAGGCCGAACTCGGCTTCGTACTCGTCAGCGAAATCCTTCCCGTTGCGGGCGCCGAATATGCCGGGCCGCTGCCGGCAGACCTGCAGAACTACGTCGTGTTCACGGCCGGCATCGGCGCTGCCGCCAAAGAGGCGGAAGCCGCCAAGTCCTTTATCAATTTTCTCAAAGCTCCGGCCGCAGCCGCGGTGCTCAAGGCCAAGGGCATGGAGCCGGCGAACTGATCGGCCGGGATGATATCGCGGCAACCGGAGCGCTCATCGAGCCGCATATCCGCCGCACGCCGGTCGTGGAAGTCAGCGGCGCCGATTTCGGGCTCGCCGCAAGCGCGCTGCATTTCAAGCTCGAGCTCACGCAGCATTCGGGCTCGTTCAAGGCGCGCGGCGCCTTCGCCAATCTCCTGATGCGACCGGTTCCGCTGGCCGGCATCGCGGCGGCATCGGGCGGAAATCACGGCGCGGCGGTCGCGTTTGCGGCGCGCAAGCTCGGACGGGCTGCCAGGATTTTCGTGCCGAGCATCTCGTCGCCGGCGAAAGTCGAGCGCATCCGCCGCTATGGTGCCGAGCTCGTTGTTGCCGGCGACGGTTACGCCGACGCGCTCGCCGCGAGCGAGGCGTGGGTGGCGCAATCGGGAGCCCTGGCGGTTCATGCCTTCGATCAAACCGAGACGCTGGTCGGCCAGGGAACGCTCGGGCTGGAGCTCGAACAGCAGGCGCCCGGGCTTGATACGCTCCTGGTCGCGGTGGGAGGCGGCGGCCTCATCGGCGGCATTGCGGCGTGGTACGCCGGCCGCATCAGGATCGTCGGGGTCGAGCCCGAGGCGGCGCCGACGCTGTCGCACGCGCTCGCGGCGGGCCGCCCGGTCGATGCGCCGGCCGGCGGGATCGCGGCCGATTCGCTCGCACCGCGCCGCGTCGGCGAGAATGTGTTTCCGATCGCGCAAGCCAACGTCGATCGCGTCGTGCTGGTGACCGACGATGCGATCCGGGCGGCGCAGCAGGCGCTGTGGGACACGTTGAGGATCGTGGCCGAGCCGGGCGGAGCTGCCGCGTTCGCGGCGATCCTGTCCGGCCGCTACCGGCCGCAATCGGCCGAATGCCTCGGGATCGTCGTCAGCGGCGGCAATACCACGGCGGTCGATTTTGCCCGCTGAACCGGCCAGCCTGCGAATAGCGCGAGGCGAACTACTCGCCAGTCTTGGCCTTGCCCCGGCGCAGGTGCTCGTCGAGGCGCGGCATGATCTCGACGAAGTTGCACGGGCGGTAGCGGTAGTCGAGCTGGTGCACCAGGATCTCGTCCCACGCGTCGCGGCAGGCGCCGGGCGAGCCGGGCAGACAGAACACGTAGGTTGCGTTGGCAACGCCGGCGGTCGCCCGCGTCTGGATCGCCGAGGTGCCGATCTTCTCGCGGCTCACCAGGAGGAACAGCGTCGCGAACCCGTCCATGCGCTTCTCGAACAGGGGCTCGAGCGCCTCCGGCGTAACGTCGCGGCCGGTGAAGCCGGTGCCGCCGGTGGTGATGACCACGTCGATCGCCGCATCGGCGATCCATGTCTTCACCTGGGTACGGATCTTCTCGACGTCGTCGATCACGATCGCGCGGCCGGCGACCGCGTGGCCCGCCTTCTCGATCCGCTCGACCAGGGTCGATCCCGACTTGTCGTCGGCAAGCTCGCGCGTGTCGGAAACGGTCAGCACCGCGATCCTCAGCGGCACGAACGAACGCGTCTCGTCGATGCCGGCCACGGAACTGGCCGCTACAGCTGCGCCGCCGCGAAGGTGTTGCAGCCGGTAACCGTGCCGTTCTTCAGCCCGGCGGTGAACCAGCGCACGCGCTGCGACGACGAGCCGTGGGTGAAGGCGTCAGGCACGACCCGGCCTTGCGCCTGCTTCTGCAGCCGGTCGTCGCCGATCGCGGCCGCGGTCTGCATCGCGGCTTCCACGTCGCCCGGCTCGATGAACTTCCACTTCTCCTGCGAGTGATGCGCCCACACGCCGGCAAAGCAGTCCGCCTGCAGCTCTACCTTCACCTGCAGCTGATTCGCTTCGCGCCGATCGACGCCGCGCTGCATCTGCTGCACCTTCGGCAGGATGCCGAGCACGTTTTGCACGTGGTGACCCACCTCGTGGGCGATCACATACGCCTGGGCGAACTGGCAGGCCTTGCCGCTGCAGCCGCGGAAGCGGTTTTCCAGGTCGCGGAAGAACGACGTGTCGATATAGATGCGGTGATCGTTCGGACAATAGAACGGACCCATGGCGGCCTGCGCGACTCCGCCGCACGGCTGCTCGGTCACCCCGGAGAACATGACGAGCCGCGGCGGACGGTAGTTCTGGTTGGCGCGCTGGAAGATCTCCTTCCAACGGTCCTCGGTGTCGCCGAGCACCGCGGCGACGAACTGGCCGATCTGATCGCTCGGCGTGCCGCTCTGGCGCGGGCCGCTCCGGGTTGGGCTCTCGTAGGGCTGCTGGTAGCTCGGTGCACCGCCGGTGAGGACCTCGGCACCGCCGATCAGCAGGCGCGGATCGATGCCGAGCGCCCAGCCGACCAGGCCGAGCACGACGATCGTGCCGATGCCCAGGCCGCCGGCGCCCATCGGCATGCCGTAGCCGCCGCCGGAATAGCCTTCGTCGCGCCGATCCTCGACGTTCTCGCTGCGGCGAAAATCCTCCCAGCGCATTGTTAACCCTCCTACTCGCAACTACTCGCAACGTCCCATTTTCGCCGACGGCTCGGCTCAAGTCCACCGATGTCCGGAAATGAGACACGCATCCCGATCGTCGGTTCGCGTCACTCCGGCGTGAGCCGGATATCGGATCGATAACGACCGACCAACCTCAATCGTTTCCATTTGGTTACCTGCGATCACGTTTCTCGTCACCAATTTCGTCGCCCGACTTAAGTCGTTCTTTACCTTGGGCCGCCATGATCCCGCAGTCGGTTGTCAGGTTCACGCGTCGCCGACCGCGCAGCCTTCGTGATCAGAGTTCTGCGTCATGGGTGTGTCGCGTCGCGGGGCGTCCAGTCGGACGCCCCGTTTGACACTCCGGCCGGCCTCGCCCGGCCGTATCGTTATCGGCGATTGCATCGCCGAGATGACTTCCCTTCCGGCCGGCTCGGTCGATCTCGTCTTTGCCGATCCGCCCTACAACCTCCAGCTTCGCAACGACCTCAAGCGTCCCGACGATTCGCGCGTCGACGCGGTCGACGACGACTGGGACAAGTTCGCGAGCTTCGAGGCCTATGACGCGTTCACCCGCGCCTGGCTGATGGCGTGCCGCGGCGTCATGAAGCCGAGCGCCACATTGTGGGTGATCGGCTCCTACCACAACATCTTTCGCGTCGGCGCGATCCTGCAGGATCTCGGGTTCTGGATCCTCAACGACGTCGTGTGGCGCAAGTCGAATCCGATGCCGAATTTCCGCGGCCGCCGCTTCACCAACGCGCATGAGACGATGATCTGGGCGGCGCGCGAGCCGAACAAGGGCTATACGTTCAATTACGAAACGCTCAAGGCCGGCAACGACGACGTCCAGGTCCGCTCCGATTGGACGATCCCGCTATGCACCGGCGAGGAGCGGCTCAAGGACAAGGGCGGCAAGAAAGTGCATCCGACGCAGAAGCCGGAAGCCTTGCTGGCGCGTGTGATCCTCTCGTCATCGCGGCCCGGTGACCTCGTGCTCGACCCGTTCTTTGGCGCGGGCACGACCGGGGCCGTGGCAACGCGCCTCGGCCGCAGGTTCATCGGCATCGAACGCGATCCTGCCTATGCCGCAGCGGCCGAGGCGCGGATCGCGGCGATCGATCCGCTGCCGGAAGCGTGTCTTGCCCCGTTCATGACCGCGCGCGAGGCGCCGCGGGTGCCGTTCTCGGCGCTGATCGAGCGCGGCCTCATCGCGCCCGGCCAGGAGCTGGTCAGCGCCAAGCGGCGTCATGCCGCGCTGGTGCGCGCCGACGGCGCCCTCGCCTATGGCACCAATGTCGGCTCGATCCACCGCATCGGCGCGCTCGCGCAGGGGCTCGAGGCGTGCAACGGCTGGACGTTCTGGCACGTGGAGACGCCGAAGGGCCTCACCGTCATCGATGCCCTGCGCGCCAAGCTGCGGGCCGAGATAGATGCTTCGTAGCCTGGATGCAACGCAGCGCCCTCCGGGAGCAGCCGTTCTCGCATTCGCTCCATGCGGCCTACGCGTGCTATAGGTGCAGGCGTCATCCGCCTGGAACGCCTCATCATGCAGCAGACATTCGACCGCGCCGCCGAGGACCTCGGAAACTCGATCCATCTCGAGCACGTCAATGTCCAGATCCCCGATCAGCACCTCGCCACCCTGTTCTACGTGGCCGGCCTCGGGCTGACGCGTGATCCCTATCTCATGGTGTCCGACAACAACATGTGGGTGAACGTCGGGCGCAGCCAGTTCCACCTGCCGACCGGCACGCCGCAGGTCCTGCGCGGTCATACCGGGATCGTGATCTCGGGCCGCGAGGCGCTGCTCGGCCGGCTCGCCTCGGTCGCCAAGAAGCTCGACGGCACGCGGTTCGCCTTTCACGAACACAACGACTACGTCGAGGCGACGTGCCCGTGGGGCAATCGCGTCCGCTGCCACGAGCCCGACGCGGCGCGGTTCGGCCGAATCGCCCTGGGAATCCCCTATGTCGAGTTCGACGTGCCGGTCGGCACCGCGCCAGCCATCTGCACGTTCTATCGCGAGATCATGGATATTCCGGCCGAGCCCGCGAACGGCGACGGAGCTGTCGCGCGGGTCAAGGTCGGCAAGGACCAGCATCTCGTCTTCCGCGAGACGGATCGCCCGCTCCCCGAGTTCGACGAGCACCACGTGCAGATCTATGTCGCGGACTTTTCCGGTCCCCATCGCCGGCTCAACGAACGCGGCCTCATTACCTGCGAGGACAACCGCTACCAGTACCGGTTCCGCGACATCGTCGATCTCGACAGCGGCCGCACCCTGTTCACGGTCGAGCACGAGGTGCGCAGCGTCACCCATCCGCTTTTCCTGCGGCCGCTGGTCAATCGCAATCCGACATCGACCAACCGAACCTATTCGACAGGCCACGACGAGGCGCTGTGGGCGATGGCGCCGGAGCTTTTCGACCGCCCGGCCTGAGGCTGCGTGTCGCCTCCTGCCGAGTCTGGCCCGGACGGAGGTCTCAAGCCGCCCGCACCGTCGCCAACCAAGGTGTCGATTTCCGACTTGAGCTGGTTGCTCTCGCGCGAGCGACTGCGCGGCAGCGTGCCATAGAGGCGGTGGGGCGGGTTCCGAGACAATGCTGCGGGTGAGTGGCGGCGTGGTACGAATTATTCCAGCCGTGCCAATTCTTCGAGGGCAGTCCGGTCGGCGACCGTGATGAGGCGTTCTTCGACCTGCACGATGCCGCGACGCTGCCATAAGCCCAGGCATTTGTTGATGCTCTCGCGGCCCGCTCCGCAGATGTTGCCGAGCTCGCTTTGAGACAAGTGGACTTGCAAAAACTGGTGACCGTCGGCCGCCCCCCGCTCCACGCGGGCGAAGCGCAGCATCACCTTGGCAAGCCGCGTCGGCAACTGCAGCAGGGCAAGCTCCGCAATGTGCTGATCCGTTTTGCGCAGCCGGCTGCACAGCACCTCCACGAGCCTGGGCCAGATCTCGGGGTGACGATCAAGAAACGCGAGCACATCTCGCTGTTCGAGGATCGCCAGCTGGCAGGCGGTTATCGCTCTGGCGTCGGCGGTTCGTTCCTTGCCGTCGAGCAGCGCGATCTCGCCGAAAAATTCTCCCGGCTGCATCATCGCGAGCACGATCTCCTTGCCTCGTGGCGAACGCACGCTGATGCGCACGCTGCCGCTGAGAACCGCTATTAAATGGTCGCCGGCTGAGCCCATTCTAAAAATCGTCTCTCCGGCGGAATAGGCACGAATCTGGACGCGGGCAACGAGGGCGTTGCGCTCTTCGGCCCCGACCTCACGAAATATAAGGCACTCGCCCAGCAAGCGGCGAGCGTCCTCTGTTGCCATCCGGCTCAATACGTCCACCGCACGCGCTCCGCGATCGCTATCCGCTGATGCGTGCGCATAATAGATGTCGGGGCGGTCTTAGGCTGTTACCTACCTCACAACTGTCACGAGGCGCACCCCGTTAATTGGCGTCGGGCTTTCAGGGAATACGGAAACACACGGACGGCCGCCTTCGGCCACCTGGTCGATTTTGACCCGCAGAGTCCGCTCCAACGACACAACCGTGCGTCCCAAAGCGGCCGATGCCGCACGTCTCATCACGCGCATCCTACGACGCGCGAGTCAGAAACACCGGCAGTCCTCGCTTGTTGGCATAGATAGGGCGGTAACGCTCGGTGTTGTAGGTGGCGGCGACGTCCAACTTGCGCGGCCCGAGCGCGGGATCAGGGAGGGGCACCAGTTCGAAGCAACCCTCCACCAGCGCTGACATAAGGCCGGTCTTGCCATCGAGCAGGGCGTCGTACGCCATGTTGCCAAAGGTCAAGGCCACAAGCTTGTCGATGAAGTCCGGGTCGCCCGAGCGCAGGTCGTAGGTGAGGTCGGAGACGATGGTCTCCTCGCCGGTCCGCCGCCTGATCTCTTCGGCCAGCGACTCAGCCACGCTCGCTTTCTTGCGGTGGCCGTAAGCGTCCGGCTCGCCGTATTCGTGCGGCTCGTAGCCTTCCCACGAGGCACCCTCGCTGAGCACGACCAGTGCGTAGTTGCTCGGGTTGGCGTGCTTCTCCTCCATGAGCAGCTGGATGAGCTTGTCGAGATTGATCTTGTACTCCGGGATGACACAGCGGATCGAGATGGCATACGCGGTGTAGAGCGCGGTAAACCCGGCATCCCGACCAAAGACGCGGAAGATGCCGATCCGTTCGTGCGAGCCGACGGTGGTCCGCTGGCGCTGGATGGCATCGGTGGCGCGGGTGATCGCCGTTGAGAAGCCGATGCAGTACTCGGTGTTGCGGACGTCGTTGTCCATCGTCTTCGGGATGGCAATGATCTTGACGCCGAGTTGGTTGAGTTTGGCCGCGTAACCGAGTGTGTCGTCACCGCCGATGACAATGAGGTGCTCAATGCCGAGCGCCGAGACATTCGCCAGCACCTGCCCAGAAAGGTCCCAAGTCTTGTTCACGATGCCGCCCTTCGTGCTCACGGAGACCGGAAAGTCCTTGCCGGCGAGGTGATCGGGCAGCTTCTGCATTTTAGCCGGATTGGTGCGGCTTGTGTGCAGCACGGTGCCACCGCGCCGGTCGATGACGCGGGTGTTCTCACGGTTCAGTGGGATAACGTAGCGGGACCTGCTGTTCGGATCCTCAAGGTTCAGGTGCGTGAGCGCCTCCCAGCCGCGACCCAGACCGAAGACCTCGATATCGTTCTCGCTGCTGCGGTAGGTAACGCTCTTGATGACCGCGTTGAGGCCGGGGACATCGCCACCGCCAGTGAGAATACCGATGCGCCTTTTCGCCATGACTAGCCCTCAACCGCTGTTCGCGAACTCGTCAAAATCCAGGAACTAGCTTTCCCTATATATGCTCGGTGGCAAACACGCTGTAGGCTCGCTCAACACCCCCTTCGCGGCGTAAAGAACCAGGATAGGCAGACCAAAGCGCTTGGTACTACTTGGCCTAGCCGAGCATTTTTCCAAGGCTTCGCGTCTATTCCGCTATTCCGAGCCAGATGGAGCAGCAGGCACCCACAAATCTGCCCGCATGGCTGCCCACGGCGCTGGTCATGCCGACAAGATGATCGAATGAGAGGACCGTTTCGCTGCTGGCACCTTGCGACGGAGGCCAATGCCTCGAATTGACGTCTGCTTTCGGGGAACTGTGGAAGCGGGACGCGTGGCATTGGCCGCCCTCGTCGCTGGTTGGGTCAGTCCCCCTATAGATTGCGATAGACGGCGGTGTGATAATCGCTAAAGCCAACAGCGGCCTAGCCGAGGCTGATAACCCGGCCTCCGTGGAGGCTTGGGTGATCCGTCGCAATCCGACGAACCGCTTTCTCGTGACGGAAGGCAATTTCGCATACGTCGCGCTCAACGACGAACGCCGGCCGCGACAGGTGG
>Ga0081538_10004825_pt1 | contig 12288 bp, 6 predicted proteins | sample TabmetS5T2R1_FD_71022 | JGI IMG/M metagenome (GOLD analysis project Ga0081538, IMG submission 71022) | Tabebuia heterophylla rhizosphere microbial communities from the University of Puerto Rico - S5T2R1 | ecosystem: Host-associated > Plants > Roots > Rhizosphere ... | reverse complement strand
GGGTCAGCGTCCGGCCTCGCCGCCCGGTGCCGGAGGAGGCGCCCGGTGGAGTCATTCGCGCGGAGACGACCATCGACGTCGACTACCTCGACCCGGCGCTCGGCTATACCCCCCTGGCGTTCCAGATCCTGCACGCCACGTGCGCACAGCTCATCAACTACCCCGCCGAGCCAGGCGCCGCCGGCAGCCGGCCGACACCGGAGCTGGCCGAAGGCCTGCCGGAGATCTCGCGGGGCGGCCGTGCCTACACCTTCACGATCCGCCGTGGCTTCCGGTTCGCACCCACCGGCGAGCCGGTGACGGCCGCGAGCATGAAGTACTCGATCGAGCGCACCTTGAACCCGAGGATGGGGTCCCCGGCCGGGACCGGTGACATCGCCGGCGTCAGCGCGAGCGGGCGGCGGCTCACGATCCGGCTCACCCGGCCATCGCCCAACCTGCTTGCCCGCCTCGCAATGCCGTTCTTCTGCGCCGTTCCAACCGGTACTCCGATCGAGCCCGCAGGGCTCCGAAAGGTCCCCTCGGCCGGTCCGTACTACGTCGCCACGCACGCCCCCGGCGACGAGATCGTCCTCCGCCGCAACCCGAGCTACCGCGGGTTTCGGCCGCACCGCCCGGACGAGATCCGCATCGCGGTGTCCGCGGGCCAGGCCAGGTCCGTGGAACGTGTCGAAGCCGGCGAGGTCGACTGGACGCCGATCTGGAGCAACGCCCGCGCGGTCCGCCGCCTGCGGGCTCGCTACGGACCCGGAAGCCCCGCCGCGCAAGCGGGAGGCCAGCGTCTCTTCGGGACGGAAGAGCTCCAGCTCGACCAGCTCATCTTCAACACGAGCCGAGCGCCGTTCTCGTCGGCTCGGCTGCGGCGCGCGGTGAACTACGCGCTCGACCGCCGCGCGCTTGCGCGTCAGGGCCTCTACACCAACCTGCCGGCAAGTCCCACCGATCAGTACCTCCCGCCGACAATGCCGGGCTTTCGCGACACCCGGATCTACCCGTTCGAGCCCGACCTCGCCAAGGCCCGCAAGCTCGCGGGCGGGGAGCGCCACCGTGTGGTCCTCTACACGGAGAGCACGCCTACGCATTTGCGCTATGCCGAGATCGTCAAGGCGAACCTGCGCGCCATCGGCATCGACGTCGAGGTCAGGGGGCTCGGCGTGAGCGTCTACACGCGCGTGGCGCGGCTCGGCGAGCCGTTCGATTTGGCGCTGGTCGGCTGGGTGGCCGACTATCCCGACCCATACGACTTCCTACGTCAGCTGGACGGCCGGACGATCGGACCCGCCGGCAACGTGAACCAGGCCTACTTCGAGGATCCCGACTACAACCGCCGGCTCGATGCGGCCGTCAGGCTCCCGCCGCCGGCTCGCGAGAACGCCCTCGGCGGCCTCGCTGTCCACGTTGCCCGTACCGAGGCGCCGTGGGCGGCGCTCGCCAACGAGCGGGGGTACGACTTCTTCTCGGCCCGCATCGGGTGCCAGGAGTACAACCTCGCGTTCGGCGTCGAGCTGGGCGCCCTCTGCATCCGCCGCGAGGAGTAGCCACACTGAGGGGCTGTGTCGTCCCGCGTCAAGCAGCTGGCCCGAGTCGTCCCGGAGCTCGGCACCCTGTTCCTGCGCCTCGCCCGCGATCGCCGGGTGCATCCGCTTCGGCGGCTCATGCTCATCGTGCTGGGCGCCTATCTCGTCTCCCCGATCGACCTGATCCCGGATTTCATCCCGGTCATCGGGCAGCTCGACGACGCAGCCATCGCGGCCGTGGTGCTCCGCGGCGTGGTGCGGTCGGCGGGGCCGACGGTGGTAGCCGAGCATTGGCCCGGGACCACGCGTTCACTTAACGTCGTGCTTCGCCTGGCTGGGTATCGTTGACGGACGGGATGGCCACTCGCACGACCACCGTGCAAATCACGATGCCCCAGATGGGCGAGTCGGTCACCGAGGGCACGATCCTCGGTTGGCTGAAGCAGGTCGGCGATCGCGTGGAGGCGGACGAGCCGCTGGTGGAGGTCTCGACCGACAAGGTCGACGCCGAGGTGCCCGCTCCGGCCGCCGGCACGCTCACGAAGATCCTGGCCGAGCCGGACTCGACCGTGGCGGTCGGGGCGGTCCTGGGCGAGATCGAGACGGGCGGGGACGGTGCAGCGCCCGCGGCGGCGGAGCCCGCCGCGCCGAGCGAGCCGGCCGGCGAGGCGGCGCCCGCCTCCGAGGCCGAGCCGCCCGCGCCTGAGGCCGAGCTAGTCGACGTCGCCATCCCCGAGATGGGCGATTCCGTGGCCGAGGGCACTGTGCTCGAGTGGCTGGTCAAGGTGGGCGACGCCGTAGCGGTCGATGACCCGCTCGTGGAGATCTCGACCGACAAGGTGGACGCCGAGCTACCGGCTCCGGTCGCAGGAACGGTCGCGGAGATCCTTGTCGAGCCGGATGAGACCGTGTCCGTAGGGACTGTCGTCTGCCGCATCGCGGCGGGCGACGTCCAGCCGACGGCGAAGCCGGCCGAGGCGCCGCCGGAGCCGGAGCGGGTGGTTCCCACTGGGAATGGCGCGGAGAACGCCACGCCGGTGGCGGCCCGCATCGCGAGCGCCCACGGCATCGATCTCGCTTCGCTCCAGGGCAGCGGGCCTCGGGGGCGGGTGACGAAGGAAGACGTGCTGGCGGCGATCGACCGCAATGGCGCTCCGCCAGCCGCTGAGCGCAAGCCGATCCGCGGCCCCGCAGCCACGCTCGCCCGCTTCATGGACGAGAGCCGCTCGATCCCCACCGCCACCAGCTTCCGCACGGTCCCCGTCGACCTGCTCGACGCCCGCCGCAAGGAGCTGAAGGCGGCCGGCAAGCGGCTCAGCTTCACCCACCTGATCGCCTGGGCGATCGTGAAGGCCGCCCGCGAGATGCCCGTGATGGGCCACTCCTACGCGGAGGAGGGAGGCAAGCCGCAGCGGGTCGTGCCCGCCACGATCAGCCTGGGCCTCGCCGTGGACGTGGAGCGCAAGGACGGCACGCGCTCCCTGGTGGTGCCCGTCCTGAGGGACGCCGGCGACCTCGGCTTCGCCGACTTCGTCGCCCGCTACGACGAGCTCGTCGCCGGCGCCCGCGACAACACGCTTCCGCCGGACGCCTACCAGGGCGCCAACATCAGCCTCACGAACCCGGGCGGGATCGGGACCGTGGCCAGCGTGCCGCGGCTGATGCCCGGGCAGGGGACGATCGTCGCCACCGGCGCGATCGGCTACCCGCCGGGGCTCACCGCGGTCGAGCCTGAGCGCCTCGAGGAGCTCGGCGTCCAGAAGGTCATGACGATGACCTCGACCTACGACCACCGGGTGATCCAGGGCGCCGAGTCCGGCGCGTTCCTGCGCGAGGTCGACCGCCTCCTCCAGGGTGAGGAGGGCTTCTACGAGGAGGTCCTCGACGCCGCCGGCGTCGAGGCAGTGGTCCGCGGCCAGCCGGGCGAGGCGCCGGTCACCGCCGACGAGCCCGTGCCCGCCGCGGCCACGCCGGCCGCGCCGGCGGTGGCCGACGCCGCCCTGCTTCAGGCCGTCCAGGCAGCCACCAGCCTGGTCAAGGCGCATCGCATGCACGGCCACCTGGCCGCGCGTCTCGACCCGCTCGGCTCCGATCCGGTCGGCGATCCCGCGCTCGATCCCGCGACGGTCAACCTCACCGAGGACCTGATGCGCCGGATCCCGGCCTCGGTCCTGAGGGTGGCGTGCCCGGGCGAGACCTTCGCCGACGCGCTGCCCAGCCTGCGGCAGACCTACACGGGGACGATCGCGTACGAGATCGAGCACATCTCGGACCACGAGCAGCGCGTCTGGCTGCGCCAGGCGATCGAGTCGGGCGCCTACAGGACTCCTCTCACACCCGACGAGAAGCGCTTCCTGCTGCGACGGCTGTCCGAGGTCGAGGCGCTCGAGACCTACCTGCACAAGGCCTTCCTGGGCAAGAAGCAGTTCTCCATCGAGGGGCTCGACGCGCTCGTGCCGATGCTCGATCAGGCCATCGAGCTCGCCTCCGACGGCGGCGCCCGCGAGGTCGTGCTCGGCATGGCCCACCGCGGCCGGCTGAACGTGCTGGCGCATACGGTCGGGCGGCCGTACGAGTCGATCCTCGTCGAGTTCGAGGGCGAGCAGACGCTCTCGGCCGACACCGCCGCCCCCGAGGGCGGCACCGGCGACGTGAAGTACCACTACGGCGCCTCGGGCACCTACAAGACGAACGGCGGCCGCAGCGTGACGGTCACCCTGTCGCCCAACCCGAGCCATCTCGAGTACGTCAACCCGGTGATCGAGGGCCGCGCCCGGGCCGACCAGACGAGCCGCAAGGCGCGCGAGCTCGTGCACGACCCGAACGCGGTGCTGCCCGTTCTGATCCACGGCGACGCCGCCTTCCCGGGGCAGGGCATCGTCGCCGAGACGCTCAACCTGCAGGCCCTCCCCGGCTACTCGACCGGCGGCACGCTGCACGTGATCGCGAACAACCAGCTCGGCTTCACCACCGACCCCGACGAGAGCCGCTCGACCCGCTACGCCTCGGACCTCGCCAAGGGATTCGACGTCCCGATCATCCACGTGAACGCCGACGACGTCGAGGCGTGTATCTCCGCCGTGCGCCTCGCGCACGCCTTCCGGCAGGCCTTCAACCGCGACGCCCTGATCGACCTGATCGGCTACCGCCGCTTCGGCCACAACGAGACCGACGAGCCCGCCTACACCCAGCCGCAGATGTACGAGCTGATCAAGAAGCACCCGCCGGTGCGCAAGCTCTACGCGGAGCGGCTCGAGTCCGAGGGCATCGTCAGCGCCGCCGACGCCGAGAAGATGGCCGAAGAGACCTACGCGAAGGTCGGCGAGGCGCACGAGGAGCTGAGGCGCTCGATGGGCGGCCCGCCCGAGACCGGCGAGATCGAGCTCGACCGCACGATGAGCCGCGAGCCGCGCACAACGGTCGCCGAGGACACGCTGCGCTCGCTCGGCGAGCAGCTTCTGCGGGTGCCCGAGGGATTCACCGTGCACCGCAAGCTGAGGCCGTTCCTCGAGCGCCGCCGCGCGGTGTTCGAGGAGGGGGCGAGCGTCGACTGGGCGCACGCCGAGGCGCTTGCGTTCGCGTCGCTGCTGGCGCTCGGGGTGCCCGTACGGCTCACCGGCCAGGACACCGAGCGCGGCACGTTCAGCCAGCGCCACGCCGTCCTCCACGACGCGAAGACGGGCGAGCGCTGGGCCCCGCTACAGCACCTGCGCGACGCGAACGCGCCCTTCGAGCTCCACAACAGCCCGCTCTCCGAGCAGGCTTGCCTCGGCTTCGAGTACGGCTACTCGGTGCAGGCGCCGGACACGCTCGTGCTGTGGGAGGCGCAGTTCGGAGACTTCGTCAACTCGGCGCAGGTGATTATCGACCAGTTCCTCGTCTCCGGCCTGGCCAAGTGGGGCCAGACCTCGCGGCTGTCGCTGCTGCTCCCGCACGGCTACGAGGGCTCCGGTCCCGAGCACTCGAGCGCCCGGCTCGAACGCTTCCTGCAGGCGGCGGCCGAGGGCAACATGCGCGTCGCCAACTGCACGACCCCGGCGCAGTACTTCCACCTGCTGCGCCGCCAGGCCCTCGTCTCCAAGCCGCGCCCGCTGATCCTGATGACCCCCAAGAGCCTGCTGCGCCTGCCGGCCGCCACCTCGACCCTCGAGGAGCTCGCCGAGGGCGGCTTCGAGCGGGTGATCGACGATCCGCGCTTCGCCGATGAGACCGGCCGCGAGCGCGTGACGAAGCTCGTGCTCTGCTCGGGCAAGGTCTACTACGACATCGCCGCGCACGAGGATCTCGAGCGGCAGGACCACATCGCGGTCGCGCGCGTCGAGCTGCTCTACCCGTTCCCGGAGACCGAGCTGATCGAGCTGCTCGAGAGCTACCCCAACCTGGAGCGGGTCGTGTGGGTGCAGGAGGAGCCCCGCAACATGGGCGCGCGCGCCTACATGCGCCGGCGCATGGCGGGCATCCTGCCCGAGCGGCTGGCATACGACTACGTCGGGCGCCAGCTGCGCGCCGCCCCCGGCGAGGGCTATTCAGCCGCTCACAAGCGGGAGCAGGCGCGCATCGTGCGCGTCGCGCTCGACCTCGAGCACGACAAGCTCGAGCCGGACAGCTCGGCGCAGCGCCCGACGATGTAGCGCCTACGACGCCGGCGCCTCCTGCAGATCGAGCGAGAGGCCGAGCTGCTGGCCGGCGCGCGCCACCTGGGGCGCCAGCCGCGTCACGCCCATCGATCCTGCGTCGATCCCGCCCGTGCCGATAGGGCCGGTGTGCAGGCCGGTGGTGACGATCACGCCGACGGCGCGGCCGTCCGCCGAGATGATGCCGCTGCCGGAATCACCCGGCACGACGCCGCCCGCCGCGTAGACGTGATCCGGGTCGGGCATCCCGAGCGCGAGGGCGCTGCGCGCGGGCAGCACCGTCCCGACGCCGAGGCCCTGACCGAAGTGGTGGAGGACCACCGGCATCGCATCCCGATCGCTGTTGACGCCGGTCGGGCCGCCGAAGTGGCACATCTGCGGATTCGCCGCGACGCCCGCGTCCAGTCGGATCAGGGCGAAGTCCTTCGGGTCCTGCAGGATCGCGTAGGCGAACTCACCGATCCGATTGCCCGCGCCGTCGCGGGCCTCGGGTCCGCTCCCCGCCGTCCAGGTCTGCTCGCCGGCGTCGCCGCCCAGCGGGTCGTCGCCCAGGATGCAGTGCCCAGCCGTCCCGATATAGCGGGCGCCATCCGAGCCCCGGAACAGGAAGTTGAAGGTGCACTGGCCGTTGTCGGACTCGACCACCGCGCCGGGCCTCACGCCCGGGCAGGTGCCGGTCCCGAGCGGAGTGGCCGCCGGCACCTCGATCAGCTCGCACGGCACGCCGCCGAGCGTCCAGTCACCCGGCGCCGCGCTTGCCGGTGCGGCTGCCGCGAGCACGGCCGCGCTCGCGAGCGCAGCCGCGCAGGCACGTCTCAGGTTCATCGTCCCCTGCCTCCTCGATGTTCGACGTCCGCGCCCGTCTCCCAACGGGCGGCGCGGGCGATGGTACGGGTCCGTCAGCGCGCGTGCGCCGGTTCTCTAGCGCTTGTCCCGCTGCGCGTCGACCATCTGCGCCGCGATGCGGTCCGATCCCAGTCGCCGCTGCAGCTTGGCCGTCGTCCTGGGCGCCACCGTGGAGGCGAGCACGCCGGCGCGCAGGCTGAGCGGGGCCACGTCGATCTCGTCGCGACCCCCCTCGATCCCGCGCACCACGGCCGCCGCGACCTGCTGTGCGCTGACCAACGACACGCCGCGCGGGAGCTTCACACCCGTCTCCGCGTACATCCCCACGCCGGCGATGAAGCCCGGGAACACCACCGTCACCCCGACCCCGGTGCCGTGCAAGTCCTCGCGCACACCCGATGCGAAGCCGCGCAGGCCGAACTTAGTCGCCGAGTAAATGCACGACCGGATCGACGCGACCTTGCCCGACAGCGATGACACGTACAGCAGGTGCCCGCGCCCGCGCTCGATCATGCCGGGCAGCAGCGCGCGCGTCAGGTGGATCGGGGCACGCAGATTGACGTCGATGGCCCGGTCGATCTCCTCATGGGTGAAGTCCTCGACCGAGCCGCTGGCCGGCAGCGCGGCGTTCGCGACCAGCCCGTCAACGGGTCCGGCCCGCTCGGCGAGCGCGAGCGCCGCCCCCGGCTCGGCGAGATCCGCCGCCAGCACCTCGGCGCGCGCGCCCAGCTGGGCGGCGAGCTCGTCTAGCGCGTCGGCCCGGCGGCCGTTGAGTAGCACGCGACCGCCGCGCGAATGCAGGGCGCGGGCAATCTCGCGTCCGAGTCCACCCGACGCGCCCGTGAGCAAAACTGTCGAGCCGGCGAGCTGCAGGGCGCGCACGCTACCGGAGCGCGCGTAGCATCGAGACCGGTCGCGATCAGAAGGAGGAGCGATGCTGATCGAGCACGAGGGAGCCCGGCCCCAGGTTGCGGAGTCGGCCTACGTGGCGCCCAACGCGGTGCTGTCCGGAGACGTGCGCGTCGGCGAGGAGGCGCGGATCCTGTTTGGCGCCGTCCTGACCGCTGAGGGCGGACGCGTCGAGATCGGTGCCCGCTCGATAGTGATGGAGAACGCCCTCGTGCGCGGCCGCCGTGGTCATCCCGCGAGCGTCGGCGCTCACGCGCTCGTGGGCCCGCATGCGCATCTGAACGGCGCCACGGTCGAGGACGAGGTATTCCTCGCGACGGGTGTGTCGGTCTTCCCCGGCGCGAGCGTCGGCCACGGCTCCGAGGTACGCATCAACGGGGTAGTGCATGTCAACAGCAAGGTCGCGCCCGGCACGACCGTGCCGATCGGGTGGATCGCGGTCGGCGACCCAGCCGAGCTGTTCTCGCCGGAGCGCCACGACGAACTCTGGCCCGTCCAGGAGCGGATGGACTTCCCGCGGACCGTCTTCGGCATGCCGCGCGAGGAGGCCACCATGGAGCGCGTGGCGCGGCTCTACGCCGAGAGCTTCGGCCGGCACCGCGCCGATCGCGTCCTGCGAACATAGGCGCCGTGACCCTGATCGCGCACGCGGGCCACTGGCTCACGACGATCGCCTATTTCGTACCCGTCGTCGTCTTCCTCGGCTGGCTCGTCGTTACCCAGGTGCGCGACCGTCGCAGCCGCAACTAGCGCACCTCGAACGACGCCCTCATCTCCGCCTTCGAGCTGTTGCCGGCGTACACGTCGATGCGTCCCGGCTCGACTACGAACTCGCCGCTGTTGTCGTAGAAGCCGAAGTCGCTCTTGTCGAGCGTGAAGGTGACCGTGCGGGTCTCGCCTCGGGCCAGCCGCACGCGCTCGAAGCCGCGCAGGCGGCGCACGGGCTGGGAGATGCTGGCCACCGGGTCGTGGATGTACAGCTGCACGACCTCGTCGCCGCGGCGGCCGCCCGTGTTCGACACGTCGACGGACGCCTGCAGGCTGCCGTTGGGTCCGACGCTGCTCCGGCTCAGGCGCAGGTCCGACACCTCGAACGTCGTGTAGCTGAGCCCGAAGCCGAACTCGAACAGTGGGTCACATGACGGGATGTCGCGGTAGCGCGAGTTCCACTTGACGTTCGGGTCGCAGGGACGGCCCGTCGGCTCGTGGTTGTAGTAGATCGGCACCTGCCCCACGCGGCGCGGGAACGACACAGGCAGCTTGCCGCCTGGGTTCACGTCGCCGAACAGGACGTCGGCCACGCCGTGGCCCGCCTGCACGCCCGGGAACCACGCCTCGAGGATCGCGGGTGCCGTGTCGACGATGTTCTCCAGCGCCAGCGGGCGGCCGTTGAAGAGCACGACGGCGACCGGCTTGCCGGTGGCGACGACGGCCTCGATCAGCTCCTCCTGCCTGCCGGGCAGGTCGATGTTGCTGCGCGCGGCGGCCTCGCCGCTCATCTCGCGCGTCTCGCCGACGGCCAGGATCACCTGGTCAGCCGCCTCGGCGGTCGCCACCGCCTCGCCGAAGCCTGCGTCCGAGCCGCAGCCCTCGGGGTCGTCCGTCGGGGGCTCGGCGTTCGACAGCGTGCAGCCCTGGGCGAAGGTCGCGCCTGGACTCTGCTCCCGGATGCCGGTCAGGACGCTGACGACGTCGCCGTCCTGGCCGCGGCCCCACCAGGGCCCGAGCATGTCGTGCTGGTTGTCGCCGAGCGGGCCGATCACGGCCGTCTTCAGCGACGGATCGAAGGGCAGGATCCCGTCGTTCTTCAGCAGGACCGTCGAGCGGCCGATCGCGCGGCGTGCCTGGCGCAGCGCGCCCGGACGCAGCTGCGCCTCATCGGCACGGTCCGGGTTGACGTACGGGTCGTCGAAGAGGCCGGCGCGGAACTTGACGCGCAGGATCCTGCGCACGGCGTCATCGATGCGCTCCTGCGAGATGCGGCCGTCGGCGAGCAGCTCCTCGCCGAAGTCGCGGATGTTCGTGCTGACCATCTCCGAATCGACCCCGCTGTTCAGCGCGAGCGCTCCGGCCGCGGGCCCGTCCTCGGCGACGCCGTGCCCGCACGGGCCCTCGTCGGGGTTCACCGGCGGGCAGGCACGCAGCTCCGCCACGGCGGTGTAGTCGCTCTCTACGAAGCCGTCGAAGCCCCACTCGCCCTTCAGGATGTCCGTCATGAGCTCAGGATGCGCACAGCCCGGCACGCCGCTGATTGCGTTGAACGAGCACATCGAGGTGTCGGCGCCGGCGTCGATCGCTGCCTTGAACGGCGGCAGGTAGAGGTTGCGCAGCCGCTGCTCCGACATGTCGGTGGTGTTGTAGTCGCGCCCGCCCTCGGGCTGGCCGTAGGCGGCCAGGTGCTTCGGGCTCGTCACCACGCTGCGCTTGTCGCTGTAGTCCGTACCCTGCGCCGCCTTGACGCGCGCCGCCGCGAGCACCGAGTTGAGGTAGGGATCCTCGCCCGCCGCCTCGGCGATGCGGCCCCAGCGCGCCTCGTGCGAGACGTCGACCATCGGGCTGTAGATCTGCTTCAGCCCGATCGCGGCGGACTCGCGCGCGCCGATGCGGTGATCGTCGCTGACGACGTCCGGGTCGAAGCTCGAGGCCGCGCCGAGTGGGATCGGGAAGATCGTGCGGAAGCCGTGGATCGTGTCGAAGGCGAAGAGGATCGGGATCCCGAGCCGTGACTCCTCGACGGCGATGTGCTGCAGCTGGTTGATGCGCTGCGGGTCGGTGAGGCTGAAGACGCCGCCGACGCCGTTCCGGGCGTCCTCGTCCGTGATCTGCCCGTCCGAGAGCAGCTGGATCTGCTGCAGCTTCTCCTCGAGCGTCATTTGGCCGAGCAGGTTGTTCACGCGCCGCTCGATGGAGCGGTCGGCAGGCCCACGCGTGGGCTGAAGGGCTGCCTCGTCGCTCGATTGGGTGGCAGCGACCACTCCTCCCGCGATCGCAACGCTGAGCGCCACCAGCACGGTCGCGATCGTCGCCCTGAGCGTGAACTTCATCTTCCTCCCCCTTCCACGGACCCGATGCGGCCGCCCTACCCGGGGTCGTGACGATTGACACGCGGCGGTTCCGGGCATCACGCCGTCATGCGTCGGGGATGCGCTGCTGCGCTGGCGATCGTGCTCCTTGGGCTCGCGCCGGCGGCGAGTGCGCAGGCGCCCGAGCGGGCGACCCTCGCGCGCTACGCGAACGCGACCTGGGCCTCCTTCGTCGCGATGACCGACGAGACGAGCGGCCTGCCCACGGACATCCTGAACGCGGACGGCACGCGCGTCCCGCAGACGTCCAACACCAACATCGGGGCATACATGTGGAGCGCTGTGGCCGCCGAGCGGCTGCGGATCATCAGTCGCACCGAGCTCGTCCGGCGGCTACGGGTCACGCTCGCCACGCTCGAGCGCATGGAGCGCCACGGGCCGAGCGGTCAGTACTTCAACTGGTACGACCACCGCAGTGGCGAGAAGCTGACCGTCTGGCCGCCGAGCGGCGCTCCGCTCACTCCGATCCTATCCTCGGTCGACAATGGCTGGCTCGCCACCGGCTTGCAGATCGTGCGCAGCGCGGTGCCCGAGCTGGCCGACCGCGCCGGCGCGCTCTATGACTCGATGGACTTCGGTCTCTACTACGTCCCCGAGCGGAACCGGATCCTCTTCCACTACGTCCCCGATCAGGGGACGGGACCGTGCTGCTACGACACGGTCGTGTCGGAGAGCCGCATCGCGGACTACATCGGCACCGCGAAGCGCGAGCTGCCGCCGAAGACCTACTACGGCCGTTGGCGCAGCTTCCCCGACAGCTGCGACTTCTCGGGCCAGGAGACGCGGCCGTCCGGCTTCATGCGCACGTACGCCGGCGTCGACGTGTATGAGGGCAGCTATCCGTACGGCGCCACGCGGCTCACGCCGAGCTGGGGCGGCTCGATGTTCGAGGCCCTGATGCCGGCGCTGTTCGTACCCGAGGAGCGCTGGGGTCCGGGCTCGTGGCGGCAGAACCATCCGCTGACCGTCGACGCCCAGATCGATCATGGGCTGAATGCTGCGGGCTACGGCCTCTGGGGATTCTCGCCCTCGAACGTCCCCGAGGGCGGCTACTCCACCTACGGCGTCGACGCGATCGGGATGGACGCAAACGGCTATCCGTCGAACGAGGACCGGACGCTCGTCGACCGCGGCTTCCCGGGCTGCCCGGGCCGCGACCCGGTGCCAGATCCGCCGCCGAGCGCCTACACGAACGGCGTCGTGACCCCGCACGCCGCCTTCCTGGCGCTGCGCTACCGACCGGGCGAGACGATGGCCAACCTCGCGCGCCTCGAGGCGATACCCGGCATGTTCGGCAAG
>Ga0081538_10004824_pt1 | contig 12289 bp, 9 predicted proteins | sample TabmetS5T2R1_FD_71022 | JGI IMG/M metagenome (GOLD analysis project Ga0081538, IMG submission 71022) | Tabebuia heterophylla rhizosphere microbial communities from the University of Puerto Rico - S5T2R1 | ecosystem: Host-associated > Plants > Roots > Rhizosphere ... | reverse complement strand
CGCGCCGCCGGTACGCTGTCGGAGCTGTGCAAGGTCAAGAGCGTGAGGCTGCTGGCCTACGGCACGTTGTGCGGCGGCTTCCTGTCGGAGAAGTGGCTGGGCAAATCTGAGCCGACCAGCATCCCTGATTGGAGCCGGTCGAAATACAAACGCTTTATCGACGCGGCCGGCGGATGGAGCGCGTTCCAGAGTGTGCTGACCGGCGCCGGCTCCATCGCACGCAGGCACAAGGTCTCGATCTCCAACGTCGCAACCCGCTGGGTGCTCGATCATCCGTCAGTCGCTGCCTGCATCATCGGCGCTCGCCTCGGCGAGAGCGAGCACCGCACTGACAACCTCAAAGTTTTCGGCTTCGCGCTCGACGACGAGGATCGGGCGCTGCTGGAGCGCAGCTTCGCCCGCACCACGCCCATTCCCGGCGATTGCGGCGACGAATATCGCAAGCCGCCCTACCTCACCGCCTCCGGCGACCTCAGCCACCACCTCAGCGCGGTGCCCAACATCTTCGCTGCCACGCCGATGCAGAAGCGGCCGGACCGCCAGCGCATCTCGTCGGGCAGCGTGTGGGAGCCGATTGCAGGCTACAGCCGAGCGGTCCGCGTCAAGGACCGCATCCTGGTCTCCGGGACCACCGCGACCCACGGCGCCAATCGCTGCGTGGCGCCAGGCGATGCCGGGGCGCAGACCACCTACATCCTGGACAAGATTGCCGCCGCGATCGCGGCGCTCGGCGGGTCAATGGAGGACGTGGTGCGCACTCGCATCTACGTGCGCGATGGCTCGAAATGGGAACCAGTCTCGCGCGCCCACGGCCGCGTATTCGGCGACATCATGCCGGCCAACACACTGATCGAAGCTGGCAACCTGATCGGTGATTACGAGGTCGAGATCGAGGCCGAGGCGATCGTGCCGGATTAAACGGCAACGCCGGCCCGAACGGCGCGCGCTTGATCGTCGAGGCTGCTAGCTGGCACAAGGACGAACTCGCTCTCTCGATCGGGCTTGCCCTCGAAGCTGCGCTGCCCTTCGACGAACAGCCGTTGCAATCGGAGCTGCGACCGTGAGCCCGGCGCGGATCGCTCCACTATTCGATACTCCGGGCGCCAGCGTTTGCGGCGCCTTCCAACGCCACGAACGACGGAATTCGATCCTACATCGCTATCGTCAATGGAACTGAAAGACCGCGGCACCATCCATATGCCTCGGTCGCTCTCCAATGCAAGCGTCGGAAGTTGGACTTCGTCGGCAAGCTCAGTCCGACGCCGAGTGCTCCGCGACCTTTCTTGCCGCGCCTACCGACAGGCGGTACTGTCTCGATCCGCGCCGAACTGCGTTATCGTCCGGCCAACCAGTCTCGCAGCCGAATGAGCATCGCAGACGCATGATCGAAGTAGTGAACATGGTCCTGCAGCACATCCTCCAGAGGTTCTGTCTTCGCCGCAAGGTGGAGGGTTGAGCGCGCTCGCGCCTCATGTGCAGGCGGCCGCCACCGGTCCCATGGCGCGACCAGCAACGTCCGCTGACCCGGTTCTCGAACTGGACCACGTCTCGATCAACTTCGGTGGCGTGCGCGCGCTCGAGGATCTTTCGCTGGCCCTTCGCGCAGGCGAAATCCGCGGTTTGATCGGACCGAACGGATCGGGAAAGTCGACGGCCTTCAATGTCATCTCAGGCATCTATCGGCCGCGCAGGGGCGAGATCCGGGTGGCTGGCCGTTCGGTCGTCGGCCTGCGGCCGGACCAGATTGCCAGCCGTGGCGTGGCCCGGACGTTCCAGACGCTGCGGCTGTTTCAAGCCATGAGCGTCGTCGAGAACGTAATGCTGGGCACGCATCTGGGCGCACGGGCGCCGTCTCCGGTGTCGATCCTGTTCGGTCTCCCCGCCTCACGCCGCTTCGAAAAAGAGGCGCATGAGCGCAGCATGGCCGTGCTCGAAGCCCTTCAGATCGCGGACTATGCGCGGGAGACGGCTGGCAACTTGCCCTATGGCGTGCAGAAGCGTGTCGACCTGGCCCGAAGCCTGGTCGCCAATCCGTCGCTGCTGTTGCTGGACGAGCCGGCCGCCGGCCTCACCGGCGCTGAAAGTCATCAGCTCATGGAGCTGATTCGCAAGCTCCACGCCGAACGCGCGTTCACGCTCTTGCTCGTCGAACACGATATGCAGTTCGTTTCCGATCTGTGTCCGCGCATTACCGTCATCGACTTCGGCAAGCTATTGGTGGAGGGCACGCCGGAAGAAGTGCGTGAGAACCGCGACGTGGTCGCCGCCTATCTCGGCACGGGTGAGCTCAGCGCCGGCGCAAAAGCAGGCCATGGCGTGGCGAGCAAGGCCCCGGCGGCACAGGCACCAGTTCTGGAGGTCAAAGACCTTGACGTGCGCTATGGCGCAGTGCCGGCGCTGCGAAGCGTCTCCCTCGGTGTCGCCAGTGGCAGCATCACGGCCATCATCGGGGCCAACGGCGCTGGCAAGACAACCCTGCTCTCGACTGTAAGCGGGATCGTCGCAGCCCATCGTGGTCAGGTTCTTTACAAGGCAGCTGACGTGACCCGCCTGTCCTGCGAACACCGGGTTACACAGGGCATCATCATGTGCCCGGAGGGACGCCGGCTGTTCCCCGACATGACCGTGCACGACAACCTGTTGCTTGGCGCGTATAACGTCACTGACCAGGCCGCCATCCGCACGGCCCTCGAACGCGTCTATGCGTTGTTTCCGCGTATCGCAGAACGCCAACGACAGCAGGCCGGCACGCTGTCGGGAGGCGAGCAGCAGATGGTTGCGATCGGCCGTTCGCTGATGGCGGAACCGACATTGTTGCTGCTCGATGAACCGTCGCTGGGACTCGCGCCCAACCTGGTCGAGCTGATCTTCGAAACCATTGCCGAGATCCGCAAGCTGGGATGCTCCATCATGCTGGTGGAGCAGAACGCTGCGATGGCCCTGGAAGTTGCCGACTTCGGTTACGTGCTGGAGACCGGCCGAGTGACTCTATCGGCACCGGCGCTTGAGCTGAAGGCGCGCTCCGACGTCATCGAAGCATACCTGGGATAGAAGGGATGTCCGAACTCAGCGAATTTCTGCAGCATCTCGCCAACGGACTGGTGCTCGGATTCCTCTACGCGCTGGTGGGAATCGGCCTGAGCATGGTCTACGGCATCCTGCGCATGATCAACTTCGCACACGGCGAGATCCTGATGGTCGGCGTGTTTCTGGCTCTGCCGGTCTCCGCGCTCGGGGCCCCGGCCTGGCTGGTGCTGCTTGCGGGGATCGCCGGTGCAACGATCATGGGACTGATCGTCCAGTGGACGATCTACCGGCCGTTGCTCAGGTCACCGGAGGTGACATTGCTGGTGGCCTCCCTGGGCGTTTCCTTGCTTCTGCAAAACCTCGTCTTGATGATGACCTCGCCGCAGCCGAAGCGGCCGGACCCGGCGCCGTTCCTGGACCAGCCGTTCCGGCTGGGAGAGATCGTGCTGCGCAACGTGGACCTCGCGATCGTCCTGATCGCAATGGCGGCGATGCTGGTGACTCACCTGTTTCTGAAACAGACGCGGCACGGCCGGGCGCTGCGTGCTCTGGCGCAGGATATGAGCGCTGCGCGGATGATGGGTGTGCACGTGCCCTTCCTGGTGATGATCTGCTTCGTGATCGGCTCGGCGCTCGCCGGCGTTGCCGGCGTGCTCATCGGGTACAAGTACGGACACCTCACGCCGCTGTCCGGCTTCCTGCCCGGGCTCAAGGGCTTCGTGGCCGCGGTGATCGGGGGCATAGGCTCGTTCCCTGGCGCCGTCGTCGGCGGCCTGATCCTGGGGCTGCTGGAGACGTTCCTCGTCGGCTACTTGCCGGATGCATTGGCCCAGTATCGCGACGCCTACGTTTTCCTGGTCTTGATCCTTGTGCTGCTGGTGCGGCCGAGCGGATTGTTCGGCAAGCCCGAGAGCGTGAAGGTGTGACGCCATGAGCCAGGCCACATGGGCTACCCTCGCGGCCATCGCCGTCTTCGCGCTCGCCGTCTGGGCAGCGCAGGCGCAGCTCAATCCTTTCTATCTGCAGATACTCGGGCTGCTTGGCATCAATATCATGGCGACGGTCAGCCTGAACTTCGCCGCTGGATTTGGCGGCATGTTCTCGCTCGGCCATCCGGCCTTCATGGCGATCGGCGGCTACACGGCGGCGATCCTCACCTATCCGGTGGCGATGAAGAGCATGCGCATTCCCGGACACCCTGATTGGCTGCTGCAACTGCAGCTGCCATTCCTGCCGGCACTGCTGATCGGCGGCCTGGCCGCTTCCGTGATCGCGATCCTCGTCGGCTGGCCCGTCTTAAGACTGCGCGGCCACTATCTCGCGGTGGCGACGCTGGGCCTCACCGTCATCGTGCAGGTTGCCATCGTCAACCTGGTCGACTACACGCGCGGCGCGCTCGGCCTGTCCGGCATTCCCGGCCTCACCAATCTCTGGTGGATCGCAGGCTTCCTGGTCCTGACCATCTTTATCGTATACCGGCTTGTGCATTCGCGCTTTGGCCGCGCATTGCGCGCGGTGCGCGACGACTACGTGGCGGCGCAGATGTCCGGCGTCCATGTGGCGCGCACGCGCCTGATCGGCTTCACGATCGCAGCATTCTTTGCGGGCATTGCGGGCGGCCTGCTCGGCCACCTGCTGCGCATCCTGACCCCAGGGCAGTTCTCGTTCAGCGCGGTGTTTCTCGGGGTCGCGATGATGATTCTGGGCGGCATGGGCAGCATCACGGGCAGCATCCTTGGCGCCGTCATCATGACCATCCTGCCGCAGTTCATCATTCCGCTCGAACGCGGCGGCAGCATTCTTGGCATCGAGGTTCCGGCGCTCAACGGATTGACGCAGATCGTCACCGCGCTCATCCTCATTGGCGTCATGCTGGTCAAGCCTGCCGGGCTCGCCGGCGCAAAAGAATTCTCGTGGCGGCCATTGTTCGGCCTGTCACGACAGGGCAAACGAGGCGGCTCCGCGTAAGGTGGCGCCGGAGTCGATGTCTGACTGCTATGCCACCGGACACTTAGGGAGGCGAACAAATGAAGAGGCGCGTGTTTCTGGTCGCCACCACGGCGGCCGTCGGCACCACGTTCCTGCCCAGGGTTTCCCGGGCGGCGGACACCCTGAAAATCGGCTCGATCTACAGCCTGACCGGTTCCTATGCCACGATCGAGGATCCGGCGCTCAAGGGCGCCAAGCTCGCGGTCAAGCAGGTGAATGAGGCGGGCGGCGTGAAGGGACAGCAGATCGAGCTGATCCAATATGACGGCAAGAGCACTCTGGCAGACATCGCGAACGCCGCGCAGCGTCTGGTTCACGAGGACAAGGTCACGGCGATCATCGGCGTCTGCGATTCGGGTTTCTATCTCGCAAGCGCACCGATCGCCCAGGATGCCGGTATCCCCTATCTCGACACCGGCGGCACGGTGCCCAATCTGCCGGAGCAGATCGGCGAGTTTGCGCACATGATGCCATTCGGCGACGACTATCAGGCCTATGTTGCCGCCGAGTTTGCCATGAAGGACCTGGGCGCGAAGACCGCATTCCTGCTGCGTGACGGCGATACCGACTACACCCGTGCCATCGCCCAGTTCTTCCAGGAACGATTCAAGAGGGACGGCGGCCAAATCATCGAAGAGAGCAGCTATCATACCGGCGACACCGACTATTCCAGCCACATCACCAAGATCCGCGGCACCAATCCACCGCCGGACATTATCTATGCGGCGATGAATCCGGGTGACGATGCGACCTTCGTGCGACAGGCGCGTGAGGCAGGCGTAACGATTCCGATCATCGGTGGCGATGCCTTCGACAATCCTGACCTGATCAAGAATGCCGGCGCCAACAACACCGTCGATGTCTACTTCACGACGCACATGGCGATGAGTACGGACAATCCAACCGTCGCCAAGTTCATCGACGCTTACAAGGCTGAGTATGGCATCCCGCCGGAGAACGCGTTCGCCGGCCTCGGCTACGACTCGGTCAACCTGATGGTGGAGGCGATGAACAAGGCCGCGGACCTCAGCTCCAAGGCCATCAATGATGCCATCTTCACCATTACCACCTTCGCCGGGGTCACTGGCAACGCCGACTTCTCGAACAAGAACCGTGCGCCGGACAAGGAGGTTACGATCATCGCGGTGAAAGACGGCAAGTTCATGCCAGTCGGCAACCGCAAGCCGGCGAGCTGACGCACATTGATCCGCGCATGAGCAGGTTCTTCAGGTAGCTTCCGAGGGGATGGTCCGCAAGACCACCCCCTCTGTTGCGCTCCTGAAGAGCCGAACGCCGGTGATCGGGAGGGACGGCGATGGGAAAGCTGGACGGACGGATCGCGGTTGTGACCGGCGCTGCCACCGGCCTGGGCAAGGCAATTGCCCTGCTCTATGCGCATGAGGGCGCCGACGTGGCGATTATCGATCGCAATGCGGAAGGCGCGAGCCGGATCGCCGCCCAGATCACTGACCGAGGTGGACGGAGCCTCGCCCTCGGAGCAGACGTCGGCGATGAGGGAGCCGTCAACCAAGCATTTGCGACGATCCTGGCCAAGCTCGGCGATCCGCACATCCTGGTCAACAATGCCGGTATCGCCACGGTGTCTCTGCTCGAGGAGATGCCGACCGCGATGTGGGACGAGATGCTGCGCATCAACCTCAAGAGCGTCTTCCTCTGCACGCGCGCGGCGCTGCCCGCCATGAGGCGCAACCGCTACGGTCGCATCATCAACATCAGCTCGCAGCTGGCCCACAAGGGTGGCGAGGGCATGGCGCACTACGCCGCCGCCAAGGCCGGCATCCTCGGCCTTACGCGCTCGCTCTCCTACGAGGTCGCAACCGATAACATCACCGTCAATGCGATCTGCCCCGGGCCGCTCGACACCGACATGAAGCTGCCGCCGGAATGGGCGGCCAAGAAGCAGAACGAGCTCATCCTCAAGCGCCAGGGCAAGGTGGAGGAGATCGCGCCCACCGCCTTGCTGCTCGCCAGCGAGGATGCGGGTTTCTATGTCGGCGCCGTGTTCGATCCAAACGGCGGCGACATCATGGCGTAGGGTTTTGACGATGGCGTCATCTCTCGATTGGTCGCTTGCCGAGATCTCGGCTCGCCTTGCCGATGGCCGCCTGCATGCACGGGCGCTGATCGAAGAAGCGCAAGCGCGTCACGATCCGTCGCTCAATGCCTACAAGACCTGGGCGCCTGAGTTTGCGCTGCGGCAGGCCGATGCAGCCGACGCAGCGTTCGCCGCCGGCAATCGGCTGGGTGCGCTGCAGGGTATTCCCGCGTCGGTCAAAGACATCTATGGCGTCGAAGGCCTGCCAATCTTCGCCGGTAGCTGGCGTGAGCTGCCCATGCGCTGGCGCGACGAAGGGCCGCTGGTGCGCGCGCTGCGCAGCCAGAGCGCGGTGATCATGGGCAAGGCCCACACAGTGGAGTTCGCGTTTGGCGGCCTCGGCCTCAACGCGCATTGGCCGGCGCCGTGGAACCCGCAGGATCGCAAGGTGCATCGTTCGCCTGGAGGCTCGTCGAGCGGCGCGGGCGTCAGCCTCGGCGAAGGAACGGCGCTCATCGCACTCGGCACCGACACAGCCGGCTCGGTCCGCATCCCCGCCAGCATGACCGGCAACGCCGGCATCAAGACCACCAAGGGCCGCTGGTCCACCGATGGCGTCGTACCCTTGAGCCCGACCTTCGACACCACCGGTCTGCTGGCGCGCAGTGCCACCGATCTCGCCTTCGCCTTCCGGCAACTGGACGGAGCGGTGGTCCCTTCCCTCGCGGACTTGACCGGCATCAGGCTTGGCCGAGCCGAACCCTTCTTCTGGGAAGATACCTCGCCCGGCGTGTCGGAACGGGTGGACGATGCCCTCAGCCTCGCCGCAGCAGATGGCGCACGCGTCGCAGATGCTGAGCTGCCGGCGGCCAAGGAGCTGTTCGAGCTCTACCGCAAAGGCGGCATCGTCTCGGCGGAGCTTTACGCCTTTCTCTCAGCCGAGCTACCCGACTGGCTCGAGACTCTCGATCCACGCGTGCGTCGGCGCATGGATGCTAGCAAGGAGTTGCCGGCGTGGGACTACCTCCAGCGCAAAGCGCGCTATGCCGCGCTGGCCCTGGATGCCGCGAACTCGCTCGCAGGGATCGACGCGCTGGTCAGCCCGACCGTTCCTATCACGCCGCCGCCGGTCGCCGACGTCGTGGACGACGATGCCTATACCCGGACCAACCTGCTGGCGCTGCGCAACACCTGCCCCGCGAGCTTCCTCGGCCTGTGCGCGGTGACGATCCCGGCGGGCCGGGACGCCGCGGGAATGCCGGTTGGCCTGCAGCTGGTCGGCGCACCCGGCTGCGAGACGCGACTGCTCGCAGTCGCCGTGCGCCTCGAGCGATTGCTGGCGAAGAAAAATATCTGGCACTATCCGGGCGCATAACGCGAGGAAAGAGATCATCATGCAACGTCCCGAAGATGCATCGCTGACCCGCGAGCGCCCGTTTGTGCCGAAGCGAACCTGCCTCTTGCTCATCGACACCCAGAACTATGTGTGGAATCCGGAAGTCGCACAGCGCCAACCCTATTTCGACGTCCAGGTGCGCGACGTGGTATTGCCCAACCTCCGACGCTTGATCGACGCGTTCCGTGAGGCGAGCACCGAAATCATGTACACGGTCATGGAGAATTATACCAAGGACGGCCGCGACCGCAGCCTGGACTACAAGCTTTCCAAGTTCTTCATCGCCAAGGGCTCGTGGGAGGCCAAGGTGCTGGACGCAGTCGCGCCCGGCAACGACGACATCGTCCTGCCCAAGACTTCGTCGGGCGTGTTCAACTCGACCAACATCGAATACCTGCTGCGTAACATCGGTATCGACACCTTGGTGCTCACGGGGTTCCTGACCGACCAGTGCGTCGATCACGCGGTGCGCGACGCGGCCGATCGCGGCTTCTATCCGGTCTGCGTGTCCGACGCGTGCGCGACGCACAGCGAACAACGCCACGAGAACGCACTCAACGCATTCAAGGGCTATTGCCGCACCGTGACCACCGCGCAGCTGGTCGCCACGATCAAAGGCACCTAGAACACCTCGGCATAGCGCTTGCAGAGCTCGTCTGGAGTCCAGTCCTTGCCGATCGCGAGCTCGGCCCGCTTGTTGCCTCGATAGACTTCGAGCAGGCGCGGCGGTAGGAAGCCTTGCACGACTGTGTCGGCGTCGAGCGCATCAAGCGCCGCGCCCAGCGTGGTGGGTAACCGGACGATGCCGCGGTTCTGCCGTTCGGCCTCGCTGAATGCGCCGGGATCCTGCTCGACCAGCGGCACGGGCATCAGCAGGTTCTCCTTAAGGCCGACAAGGCCGGCCTTAAGGATCGAAGCGACCTGGATATAAGGACAGGCCGAGGAATCCGCTGCGCGATATTCGAAATTGAACTGCTCCGCCGTGCTGCGTTCGGAGGTCGCGAAGGTCGGACAGATGCGGATGCCTGCCTCGCGATCCCCGTAACCAAGGCTCGTCCAGGCCGCGCTCCACATATGCGGCACCAGCCGCAGGTAGGAGACGGGAGTCGGCGCAGTGAAGGCGCAGAGAGCCGGCATGTGTCGCAGCATACCGGCCAGGAACTTGCCTGCGGTTGCGCTGACGCCACGCGGTCCCTTCGGGTCGTGACTGATCGGCTTGCCCGTTTCGTCCCACAGGCTCATATGAATGTGGAGCCCGTTTCCGATCGAAGTCGGGTTCATGCGCGGCGAAAAGCTCACCGTGTGGCCAAGGCGCCAAGCGGTACCGCGTGCGATCTCGCGCAGCATCACCGCCTTGTCGCAGGCGGCGAGCGGCTCCTCAGGCGGGAACGTCACCTCGAACTGGCCTTCGCCGAACTCCGCCAAGTAGCTGTCGGCCTCGATGCCGCACTGGGCGAGCGCCGCCAGAAAGGTCTCTCCGAAGGCGCCATGGCGCCGCACGCCGTCCAGCGCATACATGTCGCCGACCCGTCCGCGCGCGCCGGAATAGAAGAACTCGTGCTCGAAGGCGATCCGCGCGGTGATACCCGTGTCACGCTTCAATTCATCGGCGGCATTGCGCAGTAGCGTGCGCGGGCAGCAGACCCAAGGGCTGCCATCGGTCTCCAGCAGGTCGCACAGGAAGAAGTGCTCCTTGGGCGAACCGTCGCCGAAGTCGACATTGGCCTCTGCCTTCGGATCGGGCTTCAGGATGAGGTCGCCGAAGGGGCCGAAGGGCGACGGCGCGATCGTGCCAAGCGCTGTGAACATGATGTTGGTTGGCGTCCAGCCGACACCGCTCGCCAACCGCTTGTCGAGCAGGTGGCTGGGGAAGCCCTTGCCACGCACCGTGCCCGAGACGTCCACGTAGCAGAACATCGTCAGCGGTTCCCGAATCATGAGTCAAGACCTCCCCTCTTCCGCGTGAGGACTCCAGATCGTTCGACCACCCGCGGCAGGACGGCGCTCAGCAGATTTGCCCAATCAAGCTGCCCCCTCTCGTCGCCGATCAGATCCTGCCGGATCTCGATCTCGACGTAGGGAAGGCCCCGGGCCTCGGCATGGATGGGTACCGTATAGTCCGTCTCCATATTGACTTCATAAGGCTTGTTCCTGCCGACGCACAGATCGGTCTCGGTGGCAAGCAGATCGATCAGGGCATCGCCGATCCGCCAATCGCTGTGGGCAATGATCCCGATATGCCACGGCCTGGGCGTGTCGTTGCCAAAGACCGGCGTGCAGCTATGCATGGCGAAGATCACCGTTGGGCGTCCGGCTGCCTTCCGGCGCTCCAGCTCCTGGTCGATGACCCTATGATAGGGATGCAGGATCTCGGTCTCCCGCGCGCGCACCTCGTCCCGCGTGAGGTTGCGGTTGCCGGTGATATCGGTGCCGTCGCTCATCAGCATGACTGACTGCGAAACCCCCGGCCGCCGGTTGCAGTCGATCACCAGGCGCGAATAGCGCTGGTAGATGTAGGTCGCGCCGAGCTTGTCCGCGAGGGGAGTCGTGACGCCCTGGATGCCAATGTCCCAGGCGATGTGGCGCTCGACATCGGCATCGCCAAGGCCGAGCGTGCCTAGCCGACGCGGGATGCGCCGGCCTGCATGATCGGAGATGAAAAGGATCGGGGAGCTGGCGTGCGGGTTCTGCACCGCCACAGCCTCGGGTTCGTCGGGATCCAGCAACCTATGCATCATCTCACACAATGTCTGCTCCAGTGTGCGCTGCGCCTTACCCGCGTGTCGCGGAAGACTAGCCTGCCACTCATATTTGTTACAAGTTGCGCCCTGGATCGATGCAGGCCTTTCAACGAAAGGGAGGGCAAGGACCGACGATGGCTCAAGAAGGACCATGTGGCGAAAAGCGCCCGCTCGGACGGGTGCTGGTGACCGGGGCCGCCGGATTCCTGGGCAATGCTCTGGTGAAACGTCTGATTTCGGATGGAGAGGATGTCGTCATCAGCGACTTGACCCAGGACAAGACCACAGCCGCTGGATTGCAAATCTGCGATCTCACCCGGCAAGATGAGGTCGAACGTCTCCTGCGGGACCACCCGGTCGACACAATCATCCATGCCGGTGCGGTTTCGGGTCCGATGGTCATGGCGGACCGCTCGCTCGACATCTGGCAGATCAACGTAACGGGCACCGCCTATCTGCTGCAATCTGCCCTGCTCGGCAAGGTCAGCCGGTTCGTGCTGTGCTCATCGGTCGATGTCTACGGATCGGATCCGATCGGACTGATCGACGAAGATACCGTCTTCGCTCCGCAGAGCGTCTACGGCGCCAGCAAGGTCGCCGCCGAGGCTGCTCTGGCAGGTTATGCCTGCCAGCACGGCATTGATGGAGTCGCCGTGCGCCTTGCCTGGATTTACGGTCCCGGACGACGAACGCCGACGACGCTTGAACGGTTGATCCGCGCCGGCCTTGCGGACGAGGCGGTTGTGCTTGACCAGCACGCCGCAGAGCTGACGCATTATCTCTTCATCGATGACGCCGTCGCCGGCGTCCTTGCCGCGGCAAGAGCAGCCGGAAGGCTGCCCCGCCGCGCCTATAACATCGCCGCCGATGGATCGGTCGCAATGGGAAATGTGGTAGAAACGCTGAAAGCTGTTCTGCCCCCACTTCGCGTGACTTTCCGACAGGAACCGCGTAGCACCGCAGCGGCCAGCTTCAGTCTAGCGAACGCCATGCAGGATCTAGGCTACCGGCCCGAAATCACGCTATCGGAAGGCCTTCGTCGATACATCGCTGCGCTTGCGGCGGGAGACTCAACGCCCT
>Ga0081538_10004823_pt1 | contig 12292 bp, 10 predicted proteins | sample TabmetS5T2R1_FD_71022 | JGI IMG/M metagenome (GOLD analysis project Ga0081538, IMG submission 71022) | Tabebuia heterophylla rhizosphere microbial communities from the University of Puerto Rico - S5T2R1 | ecosystem: Host-associated > Plants > Roots > Rhizosphere ... | reverse complement strand
TCGTCGCGGCGAACCCGGGGTCACAGCGCTTGGCCGAGGAGCTCCTCGGCGGCGCCGAAGCCGTAGCCCTGGGCGGTGTCGAACAGGTTGATTCCCAGCTCTAGGGCGTGGTGGATGGCGTCGGTGCTCTCCTTGAGGTCGGCGGCGCCCCAGTCGCCACCGAAGGCCCAGGTCCCGAACGCGATCGCCGAGACCTTCAGGTCAGTCTGTCCCAGTCGAACCTGTCGCATGCTGTTCTCTCCTTATCTGTTGGGTGGTGGTCCACGAGATGGACTCGAAGCGGAGCGCCGCCGCGGCCAGGGCGATCACCACGGCCGCAACCAGCACCGGCAGGGCGACGTCGACCCGCAGCAGCAGCGCGCCCAGCAGCGCTCCGGCGGCGATCAACCCGACGGCGGTGACCCGGCGGCCCACCCTGGGGCTGTGGCCGCCGCCAAGCCGGGAGTCGGCGGCCAGCCCGGTCAGGGTCATGGTGAGCACGGTCGTGCTGATGTCGGGGACAGCCAGGCGGCGGACGGTGGCGTTCTGCAGCCCCAGCCCCGCGGCCAGCAGCCCGATCACCACATACCGTCGCACGCCGCCGTCACCCACCGGCAGGCCGATCGCCACCACCGCCGCCGCGGCAACCAGCACCACCTCAGCCCCCAGGGCGACCGTGACCCAGCGGCGCCGCACCGGCTCAGACACCGTGGTGCCGGCCGGCCCGGCCATGCTGGTGGCCAGCCGCCCCCCCGCGGCGGCGCCGATCAGGAACACCGCCAGTGACACGACCGGGGCCAGCACCGGCAGCCCCTGAGCGCGGGCGGCGCCGAAGCCCAGCAGCACGATGTTGCCGGTCATGTTGGCGGTGAAGACCCGACCCAGCCCCAGGTAGCAGGCGGCATCGACCAGCCCGGTGACCAGGGTGAGCAATGACAGCGGCACCAGCAGCGGCTCGACCCGCTGCACGGCGTCAGGGGGTTGCGTGGTGGTGGCCACCATGTCGGCGCCTCCTCTGCGTCGTTGGTAGGCGAGCCGTTCGAATCGAGGTTCGGTTGGGGACACACGATCGCGGTTGGTGGCCGCGCTGTCGTCCCGGCGAGCGGCCAATTCGCCTACCGGCTGGCCGGAACCGTGGGACTCGGGCTGGCAGCAGGCCACGACGGCCACCGGCCGCGATGCCGCATGCCGCCAGCGAGGCGAACCTGTCGGTGCCGGTCTCGAGCAAGGAGTACACCGATGAGCACCGAGCTGCGCTCGTTCCTCCACTCGCCGGACCGCCAGTACCCGCCGGGCAGGTTGGCGGACCTCAAGGGAGGCGCGACCTCCGATCCCGGGTACCCACAGCCACAGGCGGCCGAGGTCGAGAGCGCTCGCCTGCTGGCCAACGACGCCCGCCAAGCCCTGCTCGCTGCAGGGCTCTCGGATGCGGCCATCGACCGGTTGGCCGACGACTTCATCGCCGAGGATCGCGGTGAGGCGACCGACCGCTTCACCGACTGGGCCATCCAGGTCCACCGCGCCGCCGCACGCCGTGCTGCCGGCGCCGCTCCTGGCACCAGGCGCCGCTGCATCAGCTAGCGACGCGGCACTGTCGGCCCAGGTGACCTCGCCGACGGCCCGCCGTGGGCTCGGCGTCTCAGGCGCCAGCAGTGTGGAACAGCAGGCCGATCAGGAAGCCGATCCCGGCCGCTCCCAGGCCGATCACCAGCATCCTGAGGCCGACGTGGGCGCTGAAACAGAAGGCGGCTGCCAACCGCGAGGTCATCGCGGTCATGCGCCGACGCCTGGCGGCGGGCGAGGAGGTGGCCCGCATGTACCAGGAGCCGGGACTGGCGTGGCTGGAGCGCCAAGCCGAGGTCGCTGAGGACCTGGTGGCTGGGCGGCAACGAACGGCAGAGGACGGTCCAAGGCAATGTCCGTCTGGGCGGGGAGACTCGACTCCGGCCCGCCTCCGCAAGGGCCGCCTGGTAGCGGCTGTGCTGGCTGGCTGACCTGCGATTCCTTGTTACCGCTCGTGACCGCTCACGCCCGTTGGACTCCTCCACCTGCCGGCTTCGTGTGTACCTGCCGTGTACCGAGCGGCCGATCCCGCCCGCTCCGCGGACGCCTCCGGCGTGCCAGTCCTCCATGACCAGGCACCGATGGCGTCCGGATGGTGTCCGGATGGGTTGCGTAGATGAGCCGGCGCCTCGTTTGGAAGCACGGCCGCCATGGGTCCACAGCGGCAAGGCCCGCCTTGACCCCACAGCCCACCCGGTGGTCGGGTAGCGCATCCGTGTAAACCTCCTACCCGCCTCGTGGCACTTACAGGTAGAGGATGCGAGCGTCGGGTGGCGGGGACGGTGGGGGTGCCAGTGGTGCAGGCGGGGACCGACCCGATCGATCCGCTTGAGCCGCTAGCCTATTCGGGGGGGTTTGAGGCCTTCTACCTGCGCGAGTACCACGCGGTGGTGCGGCTGGCCTACGCCCTGTCCGGGAGCCGGCTGGCCGCCGAGGACATCGCCCAAGAGGCATTCCTGCGGGCGTTCCGGGACTGGGAGGCCATCCGGCACCCCTCGGCCTGGGTCCGCAAGGTGGCGGTCCGCCGGGCCGGCCGGACCGCGCACCGGCGGCTCCTGGAGGCCAGGGCGCTGGCCCGGCTGCTGGCCGGCCGGGGCCCGGCCGTAGCCGAGCTGCCGGAGGAGGACGCCGAGGTCTGGCGGGCGGTCAGGGCCCTGCCCCGGCGGCAGGCGCAGGTCATCACCCTGCGGTACGTGGCCGACGTCTCGGTGACCGAGATCGCCCAGATCCTCGGGGTGGCCGAGGGCACCGTCAAGGCCCAGCTCCACCGGGGCCGCCAGGCCCTGGCCGCCCGGCTGGCGACCGCCTGGGAGGACGACCATGCTTGAGGAGCGGCTGCAGCGGGCCGCCGGGGCGCTGGAGCGCAGCGTCGCCGAGGTCGACGCGGCCGCGCGGCTCCAGGCGCTTGGCCGGCGCCGGCGCCGGCAGCAGATCACCACCACCGTCCTGGCCGTGGTCGTGGTCGCCGCCGTCCTCGCCGGGGCGGTATTCGCCGTCGGGATTGCCCGCAGACCCGACCCCCAGCCCCCGGTCCGCCCGGACCCGACGGCGCCGGCCCGGATGTCGGCGACCTTCGCGCAGTTCGGCGACCCGGTGGCGATAGCGGTCCGAGCAGGAGACGTCTGGGTGGCCGGCGACAACCCAACCTGGGTGACCCGTTGGGTGACCCCCATGGATCCCGCGACCCGTGAGAAACCGACGATCGCCCTGCCCGCGACGCCGACCCGTCTGGCCGTGACCGAGGACGCCGTCTGGGTGCTGACCCCGACCGACAACAGCGTCTCGCGGATCGACCCGGCGACCAACCAGGTGGTGGCCACCATCCCGGTCGGGCGGGCACCGTCCGGCCTGGCCGTCGGCGCCGGAGCGGTCTGGGTCTCCAGGCACTCCGACGGCGCGGTGGTCCGGATCGACCCGGCAACCAACCAGGTGGTGGCCACCATCGCGGTCGGGCGGGCACCGGGAGCAATGACCGTCGCCGGTGGGGTCGTCTGGGTCGCCCTGCCCCGGGGTGGCCTGGGCCGGATCGACCCGGCCAGCAACCGGTCGACCGTGGTGGGCGTCCCGCGCTGCTGTGCTGGGGAGCTGGCCGCCGGCGAGGCGGCGCTGTGGGTCGCCAACCGCGGGGACGGGACGCTGGTCCGGGTCGACCCGGGGACCGGCAGGGTGGCGGCCAGGGTCCTGCTGCCGAGGACGAGGGAGCAGCGCCCCCATCAGGTGGCGGTCGGTGACGGTGCGGTCTGGGTGACCAGCGCCAGCACCAGGAGGGGCACCGCCAACCTCCTCTGGCGGGTGGACCCGGCCTCCAATTTGGTCGCCGGGACCCTGGACCTCGGGCCCACCTCCGCCGGGGGCATCCCCAACAGCGTCGCCGCCGGAAACGGCGCCGTGTGGGTCGGCGGGATGACCAAGGGCTCGATCGTCCGCCTGGAGCCGGAATGACCGGCGACTGGGGGCCGCCGATGAAGCCAGTCGTCGTCGTGTTGATCGCGTGGCCGAAGTGCGACCCGGTCTGGGGGTATGACGCTGGACGTCCCGACCGAGCCAGAGGCCCGCCTGAGGCGCTCTGGCAATTGGGAACTGCATCGCCTCCCGAAAGGAACGCATCTTGAAGCGCGTCTGGTTGGTGTTCTCACTCGTCGTGCTCCTTGTCGCCGGATTGGCGGTTCCAGCCGCCGCGAGTGGTTCATCGCGGCCCAGGAGCACCTGGCACCGGCTGAACCCTGACCAGTCCAATCCCGCCCCCGAGCACGAGCGGTTTCGCTGCATCGAGGCGGCGGCCGTCTGGGTGTGCCGCTATGACAAGGTCCCCGAACCGGCGCTGAACTTCTCCTGGGACCGCACCACCGCGGTGTTCCGCGGTCGGGACATCACCGACCGTTGGGCCTGCCCGGACTGGTTCACCCACTGCGCGGGCGTCACTCGGGTGGTGAAAGGGGTATCGAGGATCCGACCGGAGAGTGAACCCCCATTCAGGGTGCCCCTGGAGCTGGTCTTCCTGGGCGATAAGGTGTTGTACCTTCTCGTTCCCGACGCCTTGGCGTGTCCCTGGTTCAGCAGGTTCAGGACCGCTCTGGCTGCGAACCCGTTCCCGTTGCCGTTCAACGGCGTCGACTGGCCCGAGCAGGACTGCATCTTCGCTCCTGCTGCGTAACCTCGGCCGGTTCCCCGGTGCCCGTGGTGTCGTTGCCGGGCGGAGGGCGGCCGGAGGCCGCCCGCAGGCTGGCCTTAAAGTGGTAGAAACTTCTTACGAGCACGACAAGTCAGGTCCGGCGCGCTCCTTCCGGCTCCGATGGGTCTTGGTGAGTACGGCCGGACGGCTCCTGGACCGGCCGTAGCGATTCCCCGCTCGGCTTGGCCGCCCTCGGATACGACTCGGCGAACGCCTTCCACCACTGCCGCGGCGGTACCTGCCGGCAGACCTCGGCAAGCTGACGAGCGGACTCGGATCGCAGGGCGGCCGCGGAGGTCTCGATCCAAGGCGGCAGATCTTCGTGGCCTTGCGCCTGATACTCCCGCGCCTGGATCAGGCACTCCAGCTTGTCGGCATCCCGGGCCAGCTGGGCCTCCAGGCTCTCACGGACCTCGTACTCATCGACCAGTTCCCGCACCGCCTGACCAATCTCCTCGGGGAAGCCGGCCACCTGGTCGGCGGTGACCTGCGGGTTCGGAGCAGTCACAACATAGGCCTTGCCAACCAACGGCACATCCCCGATGCGGCTTTCCTGGGTGTCATGGAACAGACACAGCGTCGCCGTCTTACAGGGGTCGGCGCCCTCCATGCGGGCTAGCAGATACCCGATGATCGCCGTCCGGAAGCTGTGCTCGGCGATGGTCTCGGGGTTGTCCACGCCGGCGATCAGCCAGCCAGTCCGCTTGGATCGCTTGAGCAGACCCATCTCGTACAGGAAGTTGCTCAGGCCCTCGAGCTCAGGATTCGGCATCGGTCTCTCCGAACGATCGGTCATGGGCGCGACTTGAACAGCCGCACGCCATAGTGAACCTGCTCAAGCTCCTGGCGCGACTGCGCCGACAGGTCGCCCTCGCTAGCCAAGGCCTCGGTCCGGACCAGGAGCTCGGCGGCGAGCCCGGGATCGCGTTCAAGCACGCTGCCGCGGCGTTGCAGCACGCCCAGGTGGAATGCACATACAGGTCAGCCAGGGTTCACTTGGGATCAAGTTGGCGGCGAACTGGCGCAGCAGCGTGACACAGCCAACGGTGCCAGGTCGCTGGCCATGAATTCATCCGACCGATTGCATGCCATATACGGACCTGCGGCCCGTCACGGGCCGAAATGGCTATCGACGTGCGGACTTGGTTGTCCGTAAGGCACCGTGGTTGACCGCTGTTGACCGCTGGTTCGCGGCCCCGTGACGGCCCCAGCGCCGTTGGCCACCCGATCTCGCTCCGCTGTTTACCTGGGAGCCGAAGGCACTCTTCATACCGAGCCTGCGGGTCCAGGACTGCGGGCGGGAATCCTCGGATGGATGACGCTACACTCCCAGCCAAGGTTGCGAGCCTCTTCTGAGCCTCTTCTAGGCCACAGTCGTTTTAGGATCATGTCATAACCAACTCGTTCGTGTGATGGCGCCGTTATGCAGAGGTATATTGTCCTACTTGGTTGTCCTAAGTAGGCGTTGCTCACACGCTTGGCGAGCCGGTGATTCTATTTACTCAGAATGGTGATGACGTACCGTTTGATATTCGCCATCCTCGACGCGACTAGCCGACAGTACACAGGCCGTGCGACTCCTTGCTCCAAAAGTATAACGCTCAAAACGGCCTGCGAAGCCCCGTTCCCGCAGGTCACGTGCGATCGGCGATGGCGATATTAGGTTTGAGTTTCAGGCCTAGCCCGCCGCTCGGCAGCCTACCCATTCGGCGGCGACGGAGCGCCTCGTTGCGCGCTCTGCGCCGGCATCACTCGCGCTTGGAGCTTTAGGGTACTTCTTCTGCCGCGGCTCCAGAATCCCCTACGTTTGCTGGTGGGAGCGTTACCCCGTCACCCCTTGTGCTCGCCGAGCGCTCCCGCCGCATGCCGACCGCCGCTCAACCGCTGGCTGGAGCAGGCCACCACCCGCGCCCCACCACCGCCGTCCCCGCGACCGCACCGTCAAGCTCCGCTACGCCACCCAGTTCCGCGCCAGCCGGCCTGTGCTGGTCCTGTCCACACCAGTCCGCTCGCCCCGCCTACCGCCGCTACCTCGAACACGACCTGCGCCGCACTTTCGGCTTCCAGGGCACCGCCTCACCGTCCGCACCCGGGCGGCGAAGGCGCGCCGATTATTCGTCCTGAAGGAGTTGTGCGAAAATTACCTGGTGAGAGTCCGCTCTCGGCCTGGATGCGTACCGTCGGCCAGCGACGCGAACGAGGCGAGATGTTGCGCAAGCGAGGGACGAGGATGCGTCTGGTCCTCAACTGGCGCCGGCCACGCGTAATGGCGCCGTGGCGGCGGGTCGTGCGGTGGCTCGGCCCCATCGCCGCCGCGCTCGCCGCGGCGGTCGGCAGCATCGCCGCGACCAGGTCACAGTTCGGGTGGACCATCCTGTCCGCGCTGGTCGCCAGCGTGTTCGCCTTCCTAACGGCGGGAGCCGGTGGGTTTTCGCTGCGGGAGAAGCCGGGCTCGAGCGCGCACCGCCAGCCCGGGCGGGCGGACCTGTTCCTGAGCTTCGCAAGGGCCGACCACGCCTGGGGGGAGTGGGCGCGGTCGGTGCTGGTGCACGGCGGCTACCAGGTCAACCTCCAGAGCTGGTCGTTCCTGCCCGGCCAGGACTTCCCCGCACGCGCGGACGAGGCGTTCCGCAGCGCGTCAGCCGTGCTCGTTCTGGTCTCGACGCAATACGTCTCGTCGCCGTACACGGCGCCCTGGACGGCGACCCTCGCCGAGGCGCGCCGGCCGGTCCTGGCCGCCCGGATCGAGCAGATCGAGCTTCCCGCATCGCTCGGTCAGCGGATGCGGGAGGTGGATCTCACCGGCCTCCCCGCGGATGCAGCCGCAGAGCGCCTGCTCGCCGCCGTCGCCGCCGGTGGCATCCACCCTGACACCCAGGCTCTGAGCGGCTACCGCGCCCAGCTCCCGGCCCCTGCCCGCTTCCCGGCCAGCGGCCCGGCCGTGTCAAACCTGCGGCCGCGGAATCGCATGTTCACCGGCCGGAGCGGTCTGCTGCAGCGGATCCGCGACGGCCTGGCCACCGACCCTGAGCGGCCGCATGACGCGGCGCCAGGCGGGCGGGCACCAGACGGGCCGGTGCCAGGCGGGGTGCGCGCCTGCGCGCTGGTTGGCCTCGGCGGCGTCGGCAAGACGCAGAGCGCCCTCGAGTACGCGCACCGCTTCGCGACCCGCTATGACATCGTCTGGTGGATCGCCGCCGAACAGCGCGTCTCGGTCGCCGGCGACATGTCACTGCTGGCGCGCCGGCTCGGGATCGCCGAGCGGACCGACCAGGACGAGACGCTGGCCGCGCTGCTGGACGAGCTTCGCCGTCTTCCCCGCTGGCTGCTCGTCTTCGACAACGCCGAGCAGCCGGCCGACCTCCAGCCATACCTGCCAAGCGCCGGCGACGGGCACGTGCTGATCACCTCGCGCGACCCGGCCTGGGGAGCCCGCGCTGTGGTGCTCAGGCCCGAGACGCTCCCGACGGCGGAGGGCATCGCCTTCCTCAGGAAACGGACCGGATGCGACGAACGGTCCGCGGCCGAGGTGGTCGAGGAGGTCGGCGGCCTTCCGCTCGCGCTCGAGCAGGCGGGCGCCTACGTCGAAGCGGCTCAGATCACGATGCCGGAGTACCTCGCGCTGCTCAGGGCTCGCCTCGACGACTCCCTGGAGCTTGGGGAACCCCACGACTACGGCCAGACCGTCGCGACCACCTGGACCATCTCCCTCCAGCGGGTCCGCGAGGAGTCAGAGGCGGCCATCGCCCTGCTGCGCCTGTGTGCGTTCCTCGCGCCGGACGACATCCCAAGGGCGATAATCGCGAAGCACGCCGAGGCCCTGCCCGCCATGCTGCGCCAGGCAGTCGGCGACCCGGTCCACTACCCACGGCTCGTCGCCCTGGTCGGGCGGTACTCGCTGGTCACAGCGACCCCCGAGGCGCTCACCATGCACCGGCTCATCCAGTCCGTGGTCCGCACGGAGCTCGACGACGACGGGACGCGGCAGTGGGCGGCTGCGGCCGTCCGGCTGCTCGACGGAGCCGTCCCGCACGACCCCGAGAACCCCGCGCTTTGGCCTGTGTGGGCCCGACTTCTTCCCCATGGTCTGGTTGCCGCCGAGTGGGCGGAGCGCAGCGGTGCGGAGGCCGCAACCTGCGGTCGCCTGTTGACGAGAACGGGCCGATACCTGTGCGACCGCGGCGAGTACGAACAGGCCGCCAACATCATCGAACGAGCGCTCGCGCTGCGAGAACGCGCCCTCGGGCGGGAGCATCCCGACCTCGTCGAGACGCTCAATATCCTCGGCCTGGTCGTCTACCGGCTGGGTGACCTCCCCCGCGCACAGCAGGCGACGGAGCGGGCCGTGGCGATCAGCCGCGCTGTCCAAGGCTCGGACGGCACCGGCCTGGCGGACAGCCTCACCCTCCTGGCACGGATCCTCACCGAGGTCGTGGAGTTTGAGCGTGCTCAGACGACGGCCGAAGAGGCCTTGGCGATCTCGGAGGTCACCTACGGTCCTGCACATCCGCGGGTCGCGCGGATCCTCGACACGCTAGGCCTGGCTGTCTGGCACAAGGACGACGAGCGTGCAGAGGCGTTACACCGGCGCGCCCTCGCCATCCGCAGGCAGGCCCTGACGTCCCCGCATCCCGAAACCGCAGACAGCCTCGGGCACCTCGGCACGGTGCTGCGCGACCGGGGCCAGCTCATCGAGGCGCGGGAGTTACTCGAGGAGGCCGTCGCGATGCTTGCGGAGATGCACAGTCCGGACCACCACAGGGTTGGGGAGTTTGAGGGGATCCTCGCCACGGTCGTCGCCGTGATCGACGGTCCGGCTGCTGCCCGATCGCTTGCGGAGGGCGCCGTCGAAAAGGTCGCGGCCGGGCTCGGGGCCGACCACAATGACGTCGCCGGAAAGCTGTATGAGCTTGGGCTGCTGCTGCGTCAGATTCCCGACTTACCGGCCGCGCGGGCGGCGTTCGAGCGGGCCCAGCGAATCTTTGACAAGGTCTACGGCCCTGCGCATCTCTACGCCGTCAAGAACCGCGCGCAACTCGAGGCGGCCATCCACGACCTGAAGCTGCGACCATCCGACGTCGCCGGCCAGGTGGCCGCCAGCGAGGTGGCCACAAGTAGGCCCAGCCAAGGCGCAGTCACTCGACCACTAGCTCGAGGTCCCCGGCACCGGTGACCTCGGCCGTCTCGCCCTCGGCCCGTAGCGAGAGCGTGTGGCCTGCCAGCCGCACGCTGTCCAGGGAGAGCCGCAGGTTCCCAGGAAGCCGGGGACGCAGCCGCATCCGGCCGGCCGGCATGTCGGGCTCCAGGCCGAGCATCGCTCGGAGCAGCAGGATCGGCGCACCGGCGGCCCATGCCTGCGGCGCGCAGGCGACCGGGTAGGGGACCGGCACCGGGAACTCGGCGCGGGAGAAGCCACCGAATAGCTCCGGCAGCCTTCCGCCGAACTGGCCGGCGGCGGCGAGTAGCCCCTCCGCCATGACCGTCGCCTCGTCCACACAGCCATAGCGGTAGAGCCCGGCCGCTACCAGCGCGGCATCGTGCGACCACACCGACCCGCAGTGGTAGCTCATCGGGTTGTAGGCGGGGTTGTCCGCCGACAGCGTCCGCAGCCCGAACCCGCTCCAGCAGTCCGGCTGCAGCAGGCGCGCGGCGACCAGCCGGGCGCGGTCGGGCCGCGCCGCGCCGGCCCACAGCAGCCACCCTGGGTTTGACGTGACCGAGGCGATCTGCTGCTTGTGGCCGTCGAGGGCGACCGCATAGGTCTGCTCGGCCTCCATCCAGAAGGCGTCGTCGATTGCCGCGTGCAGCGCGGCGGCGCGGGCCCGCAACGGGGCCGGGTCGCCAGTGCCGAACGCGGCCCGCAGTTCGGCCAGGGCCAGTAGCGCCGCGTGGCAGAAGGCCTGCACCTCGACCAGCGCGATCGGGCCCGTCGGCAAGCCGCCGTCAGCCCCGCGGATTCCGTCGTGGCTGTCCTTCCACCCCTGGTTGACCAGCCGGTTCGGGCGCGGCGTAGCGTCGTATTCCACGAAGCCGTCCCGGTCGAGGTCGCCGTGGGACGACATCCAGGCGACCGCCGCCTCCGCCGCGTCGAGCAGGCCCGCCACCGCAGACCGCTCAGCACCCCACCGCCAGGCCTCGTGCAACGCCATCACGAACAGCGGAGTCGCGTCGACGGTGCCGTAGTAGACGCTGCCCCAGCCGTCGGCCTGCTGGGCGGCCCGCCCGCGGCGCTGCTCATGCATGATCCGGCCTGGCTGCTCTTCGGTCCGCGAGTCGGTGCGCCGCCCCTGGCGTCGTGCCAGCGCCCTCAGACAGCCCATGACCAGGTCCGGATCGACCGGGAGGAATGCCCAGCTCGACAGGAGCGAGTCGCGGCCGAACAGGGCCATGAACCACGGCACGCCGGCGCCGATCACCCGGCAGCCGGTCTCGTCGTCATCGAACGTGAGCGCAGCCAGGTCGCTAACGGAGCGTCGCAAGGTGAGCTCGACGTCCGGAACCGACGCGCGCAGCTCGACGCTCGGAAGGTACGCCGCGCGAGGCGGCGCCGCGTGGCTGTCCTCGCCGAACCGGATGGTGAGCGCCGCCTCGCCGTGCGGTGGGATGGCGACCTGCACGCGCAGCCCATCCCGCAGCACCTCGCTTCGAGGCTCTGCCCGCGCCTCGATGCGGCGGCGGAACCCGTTGTCGTGATAGGTCAGCGCGAAGGCGCCGGACTCTTCGCCCGTGCTGACCAAGCCGGTGGGGACGACCGTCGCCCGACGAACCTCGGACAGGTCGCGGAAGTCAGACTCCAGCAGCATCCGGACAACCGAGGATCGACCCTCCCCAGTGCAGTTCCGCATGCGCAGCTCAATTACCAGGTCCGGGTCGAGCCGTTGCCGCCGGGACACCACGAGCTCCGGCGTGACCGGATCGCCGACAGACGCCACCGTGGCCAGCTCCGCGGTTGACAGTTGCCACCAACGCAACAGCCGGGGCCGCTGGCCGTCTACCAGGACCTGGAGCCGGCTGAGGAGCCGCGTGTCGCCTCCGTACAGCCCCGGCGGCGATGCGAGTGCCTCCCCCTCCGCAGGTGCCACGTCCCCGGCCGGATCACTGATTAGAAAGCTGGTGCCGGAGATGAGTGTGACGTTCGAGAACTCCACGCTTGCTCCCTCGACCCAATGGGTGGCAGTCGTCGACCAAGAGGGTACTTGTCGCAACCGCTTGCTGGCTGCGCCCCGGACACCGTCCCACGGCGCCTACGTCAAGCCACCACTGCCCGGCCATTGAGGTAGATCCAAGCGGCGAAAGCAGGCTTGGGTTGATCGCGTCGGCCTGCGCTGGTGGGCTTTGCGGGGCGGCGAGACCGCCACCGCCACCGGGTGCACGGACGTTAGGGTGTGAGTGGGCGGCGTGCTCGTGGCGAGACGACCGACGAGCCCGATCAAACTCAACGCGCCTGCCCGCCCGGAGGCTGACACAGCCCTCTGAACAGCGCGAACACTGAGGCTAGTCAGGACGGCTGGGGTTGAACCGGCGATCCCCTGCTCCCAAATCAAGTTCGGCCGCCGCTGTCACCTGCGAGGGCGGGGA
>Ga0081538_10004822_pt1 | contig 12292 bp, 10 predicted proteins | sample TabmetS5T2R1_FD_71022 | JGI IMG/M metagenome (GOLD analysis project Ga0081538, IMG submission 71022) | Tabebuia heterophylla rhizosphere microbial communities from the University of Puerto Rico - S5T2R1 | ecosystem: Host-associated > Plants > Roots > Rhizosphere ... | reverse complement strand
TGCGCCTTCTCCTTCAGCCCCGCGGGGTCGAACGGCTTGGTGAGGTAGTCGTCGGCCCCGGCCCGCAGGGCGGCGACCGCATGATCGAACGAGCTGTGGCCGGAGAGGATCAGCGTCGCGAGCTGCGGGCGGCGCTCCTTGACGCGGCGCACGAGCTCGAGCCCGTCGGCGCCCGGCAGGTCGATGTCGCTGACCACGAGGTCCCAGTCGCGGGCCGCGACGACATCGGACGCCTGCTCGGCGCTCGCGACCCAGTGGACGTCGCCGAGCGTCCCGAGCAGCTCGACGAGCAGCGTCGCCCCGACTTCATCGTCCTCGACGAGGAGGATCTGTGCCCTACCGCCCTCGGTCACGCCGTCCACGGCTCCCTGCTGGTGCGGATCGCGCGAAGGATCGCACGGATGGACGCTGCGCCCGCGCCCAGACGTGCGTCCAGGTTCCGCTGGGAAGATTCTTGCGATGCCGGGGGCCGGGACGATGAAGCTGGGATGCGCTCCGCCGCCCTGCTCGTGTCGTGCCTCGCCATCGCCTGCGCGGGGACGCTCACGGCATCCTCGTGGGCGGGCGAGGACGCGCCGGTGAGCGGCGCCGCGCTGGTCCCCTCGTACCTCCCGCCGGCCGGGGACCCGGCGGGCGACGTCGTGCGCGGCCACGACGGGACCGGTCGTCTCGGCCGCAACCGCTTCTGCGGCGGGGACTGCGTACTCCATGGATGCGTCCTCTCTCTTCGCCAAAGTTAGTGCGTACTAATCTTGGCCAAGGTAGAGCAAAGGACAGGCGGCGTCAACCCGGCGAAGGCAGGTTTCGGGTTAGCCGGAGGTCCTGCTTGCTAGGCGAAGCAGATCTTGTCGCCGACCTCGAGGCCGCGGCGGGCACACTCGCCCGCGGGCAGCTCGAGCACCGCCTTGGCGCCGCGCTTGCCGGCGGCGCGCCAGGGGCCCATGTCGGCGGTGATCCCGATGACGCGCAGGTCCTGGTCGAGGAAAACCACGTCGATCGCGAAGCGCATGAAGAACGTGTGGATGGACCCGGCCGGGCGGAGCAGGATCCCCTCTCCGCTCGGCAGCGACCGGCGGCCGAGGAGGCCGCGCAGCCGCGCGAACGGCGTGGCCGCTACGAGGCATTCCTCGCAGACGACCACGCCGTCGCGTCGAGTCACAGTGAGTGCGGTCAAGCCGGTTTCTGGGTCCTAGTACCCCACGTGGATGTGGTCGTAGTGATTCGCCAGCGGGAAGGACGGCCCTCCCAGCCCGAGCAGCGAGATGACCTGCAGCGGGCGGAGCTCCGACGGGAGCAGGAGGACGTTCCGCACTGCGTTCTCGGTGACGCTGCCCGGCTGCTGGTTGCCGGTCATCGAGACGTTGCCGAGCGCGGCGATGTCGACCGCCAGGCCGTACATGTGCGCCGAGACGACCCCCGGCCGGGCGAAGTAGCCGTGGCCGGAATGGAGGCTCGACACCGTCACCTGGCCGTGCGCCACCGCGAGGTACCTGAGCAGGACGAGGATGCGGACGTCGATGCGGTCGGCCTTGATGTCCTCGCGGCCGCCCCAGTAGATCTGGATCCGCTCGTCCTTCAGCACCCGCTTGACGAGGCCGGGCTTGGCCCACTCGAGCCCGCGCACGAGCGCGGAGAGGCCGACGGCCCGGTGGTAGCGCGAGAGCGCGAGCGCGCGGTCGGCGAACGAGGTGCGACCCTCGAGCGCCAGGAACGCGCCCCAGCTGTCCTCGCGGGCGCCGAGCTCGGCGAGCTTGGCCGCGAGGGCGTTCAGCCCCGCACGGCCGGCCGGAGCCTGGCTGCGATCGCCGCGGGCCCGGAGGACCGCCAGCACGTCGGCCCAGCGAACGTGGGCCTGCCGCGACGCCGCCTTCAGGTCACGCGCGAACGCGCGCGTGAGGCGGCGGGAGGGCGGCGTGGGATCGGGCAGGTCGCGATCGAGCCACATCGTCCCGAACTCGGGAGCGCCGTTGCCGGACTCGTGACCCGTGCTCTTCAGCTTCCGGTGCGGCTTGGACCGCAGGACCGGCTTGCCGGCCGGAGCCTTGGCCTGCTTCTTGCGCGCGGGCGCGGTCGCGGGCGCGAGCCCGTGGTTCTTCGGGGCCGCGGGGCGGGCGCCGAGCCTACGGTCGTCGGGCTCGGAGGCCTCCTCGGCCGGCGCGAGCGCGGCGGGAGCGGCCGCCGGCTGCTCGGGGGCGAGCGCAGCGTCGTCGGCCGGCGCGGCCGCCGGGTCCGGCTGCGCGGGGGCGGGCGCCTCGGCCGGAGCAGGTTCGCCTGCTTCCAGCTCCTCGCACTCCTCGCGGTCGAAGTCCTTCATCCGCGTCGTGCACTCGGGCTCCTCGCCCTCGGCGGGAGCAGCCTCGGGCGCGGCGGCGGGAGCCTCGGCTGCGGCCGCGGGCAGCGCGGCCTCGGGGGTGGCCTCGGAGGCGTCGGTGACGAGATCGCCGGCGCCGGCGGTGAAGGCCGCGCCCGCGAAGAACAGCACGGCGAAGGTGAGGCTCGCCGCCATGCGACGGGCGAGCAGCCGCTTCAATCGGAGTCTCTTGTATGGCATTCGGTTCTCCTCTTCGTTGGTCTCGCCGAATGCCGCCAATCGGCTTGGACTCACTTGACTCGTTGAATCCGCGCCCCGCGCGGAGTTGACCCAGCTATCGGAACCGCCTCGCAGGGCGGTCTCCCTCCAACGGGGGTTCGGTCCGGCGAATCCCCAAAGAGAGGGATCACCCCGGATCTCGCTGGGGGCGATGAGTGTTCGCGACTGAGCCAAAAGCAAGGCGGCGCGGCCACGCCGACTCGTAACCCGGAGGTTCCACTCAGCGTGGTCACCGTCGCCCCGAGCTTTCGCAGCTCACGAACTCAGAAGCACTCCCCCAGGTCGCTCGAAGAGTGCGCGAATTCGGCGGGCCGCCAGGCGCGCCGGCCTAAGAATCGAAGGGAGGTGAATCAGGTGCTGAAGATCTACGAGAAGCTCGCCTCGTACCGTGTTGACGAGGAGGGGCAGACCATGGCTGAGTACGGTGTCGTTCTGGCCGTGATTACGATCGCCGTTTTTGGTGCGCTCGGTCTCCTCTCGGGCAACATCGTCAACGCCGTGAACCGGGTCGCCGGGTACATCACCTAGGCAACTCGCTCGGCATGGCTTGAGAGGCGGGCCCTTCTTCCGCAATGAAAAGGGCCCGCCTCTCCCTCAGCAATGACCCCCCAGGAGAAAGAGACCGCAGGCCGCAATGACCAAGAGATTTCAGTTCCGAAACGAGCGCGGACAGACGCTCGTGGAGTTCGCACTCGTGCTCCCGATTCTGTCGCTGCTCCTGCTGGGCGTGATCCAGTTCGGGATCGCGTTCAACAACTACATCACGTTGACGGACGCTGTCCGGGCAGGCGCGCGCAAGGGCGCGGTCGGACGCCACCTCGCGAACCCGCAGGCCGACACCGTGACGGCGGTCCGCAACGCGGCCACGGATCTCAAGGCCTCTGATCTCCAGATCACCGTCAACTCCACGTGGACCCAGGGCTCGGACGTGACGGTCACAGCGACGTATCCCTACAACATCAAGCTGCTCGGCTTCGGCGTGACGATCACGTCCGGCCGGCTGAGCAGCTCCACGACGGAGCGTGTCGAATGAGCCGCTTTTCCAATCAACGTGGCCAGGCCGTGGTCCTGGTCGTCCTGTTCCTCGGTGTCCTGATGGCGATCGGCGCCGTCGTGATGGACGTCGGTGCCTGGTACCGAGCCGACCGCCAGGTCCAGGCGACGGCCGACGCCGCCGCCCTCGCCGGCGCGCAGTCGCTGCCCACCGACCAGGGTGAGGCCGCCGCACTGGCGCTGGACTACGCCAACAAGAACGGCGGCGCCGTCAAGGGATCCGACATCACCTTCTCGCAGTCGGTCGTGCCCGGCGACACCATCAAGGTGCGCGCGGAGAAGCCGATGCCGGGGTTCTTCTCCAAGGTGTTCGGGCGTGACTCGGTGACCGTCGGCGCGGAAGCGCGTGCTCGCACCGGCGTCATGAGCTCGGCCAAGTGGGCCGCTCCCGTCGCGGTCGACGAGACGCATCCCAACCTCCACTGCAATCCGCCCTGTTTCGGCAGCAGCCATCCGACGACGCTCGACTTCTTCAAGGTCGGGCCCGGCGCCTTCCGGCTGATCAACATCGACCAGTCGCACGGCGGCACGGGGCCCCAGACGGTCGGCGACTGGATCGAGCACGGGCTCGATGCCTACATGCCGCTCGGTTGGTACTACTCGGACTCGGGCATGAAGCCCAACTCCGCGAACGTCAAGGGCGCGCTCGACAAGCGCATCGGCGATGTCCTGCTGTTCCCGATCTACCGGCAGACCAGGGCACAGGGAGCGAACTTCGAGTACCTGGTCGTCGGTTGGGCCGGTTTCCGGGTGACGGGCTACGAGATCCACGGCTCGAAGGACTCGCGGCTCTACGGGTACTTCGAGGAAATCATCTGGCAAGGAATTCAGAGCGAGTCCGCGGGCGATCCCGATTACGGCGCACGCGCGGTCACGCTGCTCGAGTAGCGAGAGATAAACCCAGGCGAAAAACACAGAGGAGAAGGAAACAGCCGCCATGACATACCGCGTCAGAAACATCGCAATTGCGATCGCGCTCGCAGTGGTCGCAGCTCTGCTCACGACGTTCTACGTCACGAACTACAAGAAGAGCGTCCAGAGCGGAGAGGAGTCCGTCACCGTCTTCGTCGCCTCCCGCGACATCCCGATCGGGACGTCCGGCTCGGACGTCGTCGACCGCAAGTGGATCCGGACGGCAGAGATCGACCGGCGCAACGTCGTGCCGGGCGCGATCTCGAGCCCCGACCAGATCGAGGACTTCTCCGCCACCCAGCCGCTCTACGCGGGCGAGCAGGTGAGCACCAGCCGCTTCCGGCCGGTCGCGGAGCAGGGGATCCACGGACAGCTGAAGGGCAACATGCGCGCGCTCGAGCTCCCCGGTGACGAGCATCAGCTCCTCGTCGGCACGCTCAAGTCGGGCGACCGCGTCGACGTGCTCGGCAGCTGGGAGTTCCCGGAGGGCAGCCAGATCCACGTCAGCCGCGTCGTCCTGCGCGACCTCAACGTGCTCCGCGCGGCCAACGAGGGCAAGGTGCAGAGCAAGATCGCGAGCGGCGCCAACCTGCCGTTCAACGTGATCCTCGCCGTCACCGACCGCCAGGCGCACAAGCTGTTCTGGCTGATGAAGAACGGCGAGTGGTCGCTGCAGCTGCGCGGCGTCTCCGAGACCGCAGACAGCCCCGAGGGCGTCGACAGCTCTGCGTCGCTCCTCCTGGACGGCATGAACAAGAACCAGTCCAAGAAGGGCCTGGCCCAGATCAAAAGGAGCAGCCGGCGATGAGCGACCACTTCCCTGAGAACAACGGCCGCGAGCGCACCCGGATCTTCATCACCGGGTGGTGCGAAGGGCTCCCCGAGCTCCACGAGACGCTCGCACGTCATCCCGAGATCGATCTCGTCGGGCACTCCGAGTCGGTCGCCGAGGGCGCCGGCGCGCTGGCCGGCGGCCACCTGGGCGCCGTCCTGCACGCCACCCGCAGCACCGAGCTGCCGACCGGCGAGCTCGCCTCGATCCGCGAGCACACGCAGGCGCCGGTCGTCCTGCTCGCCTCGGGCGAGGCGACCGACCTGCTCGAGGAGGCGCTCGACGCCGACGTCTTCGACGTCCTGCTGCTCCCGCAGCTGACCGACAACGTCGTCTTCGCGATCCGCAAGGCGGCCCATGCGGGCCGGCGCGCGCAGGCGCGGAGCGGCCGCGACGGCAAGATCGTCACGGTGTTCTGCCCGAAGGGCGGCACCGGCAAGACGGTCATGGCGACCAACCTCTCGAGCGCGCTCGCCAAGTACCACGGCAAGCGCACGCTGCTGCTCGACCTCGACCTGCAGTTCGGGGACGCGGCGATCATGCTCGGGATCGAGCCGGACAAGACGATCCAGGACCTGGTCACAGCGCCGGGCGAGCTGGATCCGGAGAAGCTCGCGGGCTACACGACGCGGCACTCGTCCGGCCTCGACGTCCTCCCCGCCCCCGTGCGGCCGGAGGATGCCGAGCTCGTCACCGAGCAGAAGCTCACGCGCCTGCTCGAGGTCGCGAAGCAGAGCTACGACGCGATCGTCGTCGACACCTCGCCCTTCTTCCACGGGCCGATGCTGGCGACGCTCGACCGCACCGACGAGCTGCTGCTGCTGTGCGGCCTCGACGTCCCGACGATCAAGAACGTCCGCCTCTCGATCCAGACGCTCGAGCTGCTCTCGTTCCCGCCCGAGCGGATCCGCGTCGTCCTCAACCGCGCCAACTCGAACGTCGGGATGAAGCGGAGCGAGGTCGAGGCGGCGCTCGAGGCGAAGGTGCGCTTCGAGATCCCCAGCGACCGGGCCGTGCCCCTGGCCGTGAACCGCGGCAACCCCGCGGTGCTCTCCGACGCCGGCTGCGACTTCTCGCGTGGCGTTCGGGACATGGCCAAGGGTCTGCTCGTCCCGACCAAGGGCAAGGCCAAGAAGCGCTTCCTCGGCCTGCCCACGAGGGCGTAGTCATGGGGCTTCACGACCGCATCAAGGGACCCGCCAACGGCGCGGTTCCCGCGCAGCCGGCGGAGGGCGGCCTCGCGATCGTCGAGGCCCCCGCTCCGCAGCTGACGATCGTCGACCCGTACGCCGAGCTCAAGACGCGCATCCACCACGCGTGCATCACCAAGCTCGGGCCCCAGCTCTTCACGACCGAGACCTCGGAGGACCTCTCCGAGCAGGTCACGCGCACCGTCACCGAGGAGCTGACGCTCGACAAGACCCCGCTCTCGCGCGAGGAGCGCCGCGAGCTGGTCAGGCAGATCACGGACGACATCCTCGGCTACGGACCGCTCGAGCCCTTCCTCCGCGACGACACCGTCACGGAGGTCATGGTCAACGCGCACAACCAGATCTACATCGAGCGTGCGGGCAAGATCACGCGCACCGCGACGACGTTCGCCGACAACGCCCACCTGCTGCGGATCATCGACAAGATCGTCTCGCAGGTCGGCCGCCGCGTCGACGAAGCGTCGCCGATGGTCGACGCGCGCCTGCCCGACGGCAGCCGCGTCAACGCGATCATCCCGCCGCTCGCGCTCAGGGGCCCCACGCTCACGATCCGGAAGTTCTCGCGCGACCCGTACACGATGGACGACCTGATCAACTTCGGGTCGATCTCGGCCAAGTGCGCGCAGTTCCTGGCCCAGTGCATCCGCGGGAAGCTGAACGTCCTGATCTCCGGCGGCACCGGCTCCGGTAAGACGACGACGCTGAACGCCCTGAGCGCCTTCGTCCCCGGCGACGAGCGGATCGTGACGATCGAGGACGCAGCCGAGCTCCAGCTCCAGCAGGAGCATGTGATCACGCTCGAGTCGCGGCCGCCCAACATCGAAGGCCAGGGTGAGGTCCGCATCCGCGAGCTCGTCCGGAACTCCCTCCGCATGCGCCCCGACCGGATCATCGTCGGCGAGGTCCGCGGCCCCGAGACCCTGGACATGCTCCAGGCGATGAACACGGGCCACGAGGGCTCGCTGACCACGATCCACGCCAACTCCCCCCGCGACGCGCTCTCCCGTCTGGAGACGCTCGTCATGACGGCCGGCGTCGAGCTGCCCCACCGGGCGATCCGCGAGCAGATCGCGAGCGCGTTCGACCTGCTCATCCAGATCTCCCGCCTCGTCGACGGCTCGCGCAAGGTGACCCACGTGACCGAGGTGCTCCGCATGGAGTCCGACGTGGTCACGCTGCAGGACATCTTCGTGGCCAAGCCGCCGGACGACGACGCGCCGGCCGCCCAGCGCGGCAAGCTGCTGACGCCGCTCGGATGCACGGGCCTGAAGCCGCACTTCCTCGAGAAGCTGGCCGCCAACGGCGTCGTCCTGCCCTCGAACTTCTTCGAGCGCGACGAGGGCGACTACCGCACGGCGATGGCAGCCCAGAGCTACCGGAACTTCGCATGAGGCGCGCCTTCTTCATCGGTCCGGCGCTCGCTCTCGCCTTCCTCTTCGCCGGCGCGGCGAGCGCCGGAGTCGAGCTGAAGGGCGTGGACGCGAGCGCGTATCCCACCGTCCGCGCGAGCGTCGTGACGCCGAAGCCGGTGGCGCAGCCCCCGCGCCTGCTCGAGAACGGCCACGCCGTCGCCGGCCTCGTCGCCGAGAACCTCGGCAGGACGAAGAGCGTCGTGCTCGCTCTCGACCGCTCGCAGTCGATGAAGGGTACGGCCTGGGCGAATGCCCTGACCGCGGCGCGCCGCTTCGTGGCCTCGAAGCCGCAGAACGACCGGATCGCGCTCGTCGGCTTCGGCTCCCGGGCCTTCCAGCTGACACCGTTCACGACCTCGGCCGTCGACACGAACGCCGCTCTTCGCGACCTCACGCTCGACGGCAAGCAGGGCACCTCGCTCTGGGACGCGGTCGTCACGGGCTCGCGGGCACTCGGCGAGGAGAGCCTCGCCGCGCGCGTGCTCGTGGTGCTCACCGACGGCAAGGACACCTCGAGCGCGGGCAACCTCGCCCAGGCGACCACCGAGGCGAGGCGCCACGGCATCGCCGTCTACACGGTCGGAATCGAGAGCTCGCAGTTCTCGCCCGCACCGCTCAAGGAGCTCGCAGCCAAGACCGGCGGCACGTACCGCGGGGCCCGCTCGAGCGCCCAGCTGGCGGCGATCTACGCGAGCATCGCCCGCGAGCTGAAGCGGACGTGGCGGCTCGAGTACCCGACGGCGGCACGCCCGGGCGAGCAGCTCCAGCTGAAGGCGCTGACCACGGCCGGCAACGCGTCCTCCCTGCTCGCGGTCCCTGGGACCGACCGCGCCGGCTCGGACAAGTCGCTGCTGCCCAAGAGCTTCTACCAGGCGGGCACGCCGGCCATGGCGCTGCTCGTCGGGCTGCTCTTCCTGCTCGCCGGCACGTTCGCCCTCGCGGCGGCCCGCGGAGAGCGGCTGCGCAAGCAGCTCGCGCCTCACCTCGGCGAGGCCAGGGCCCGCGCGAAGAAGCAGGAGCGCGAGCGGCTGGCGATGCTGTCCAGCCTCTTCCGCGCCACGGAGCAGGCGTTCTCCCACTGGAAGCAGTGGCGCACGCTCCAGCGCATGCTCGAGCGCGCCGACCTGCCCCTGCGCACGGTGGAGTTCGTCTACATGATGGGTGGCAGCGCGGTCCTGTTCGGCCTGCTCTTCGCGATCGCGCTCAAGTCGACCTTCATGATCCTGCTCGGGATGCTCGGCGGCGGGGCAATCCCGTTCGCCTTCGTCTGGTTCAAGGGCACGAAGCGCATCAACGCCTTCGAGAACCAGCTCCCGGACCTGCTGATCACGCTCGCCGCCTCGCTGAAGGCCGGCCACAGCTTCAAGCAGGGCCTGCAGAGCGTCGTCGACGAGGGTCGCGAGCCCGCGAGCAAGGAGCTCAAGCGCGTGCTCACCGAGGCGCGCCTCGGCCGTCCGATGGACGAGGCCCTGCAGGAAATGGCCGCGCGCGTGCAGTCGAAGAACTTCGACTTCGTCATCACCGCCGTCACCATCCAGCGCCAGGTCGGCGGCTCGCTCGCCGGGCTGATCGACATGGTCGCCGACACGGTCCGGCAGCGACAGCAGTTCGCCCGCAAGATCAAGGGCCTGACGGCCATGGGCCGCGCGTCGGCCTACGTGCTGATGGGCCTGCCGTTCTTCATCGCGTTCGTGATCACGATCATGAACCCGCGCTACATGGACCCGCTCTACAACTCGTCCACGGGCCACAAGCTCATCGCCACGGGTCTCGCGATGATGTGCTTCGGCGCCGTCGTCCTCAAGAAAATCGTCTCGTTCAAGGGGTAATCGATGCTGCTGCTAGTCCTCGCACTCGGCTGTCTCGCGGGCGCCGCCTACTTCATCGGCGAGCTCGCGACGGCGCCTGCCCGTGAACGGGCGACCTCCGTCCGCCGGGCAGCAACCTACGGGCGCTTCCGTGCCCGCACCGGCGCGCTCGAGCGGGAGAGCCTGCGCGACCGGGCGCTCGTCCCGCTCTCGCAGTCCCTCGCCGGCTTGGTGCTCAAGCTCAATCCGCGGTCGACCTCGGAATCCGTCGCGCTGAAGCTTCAGGCCGCCGGGCTCGGCCAGAAGGTCACGCCGACGGGGTTCCTGGCCATCAAGGGCGTGTTCTCGCTGTGCGCGGCCGGCCTCGCCCTGGTGCTGATCGGCTCCGCCGGCAGCGCCGGGCTGATGTTCGGCCTGTTCCTCGTCCTCGTCGGCTTCTTCGGCCCTGACTACCTCGTCAGCATCTACGCCCGCCGCCGGCGCGAGCAGATCCGCGCCGCGCTCCCCGACGCGCTCGACCTCCTCGCCGTCAGCGTGGAGGCGGGCCTCGGCCTCGACGGCGCGATCGCCAAGCTGACCGACCACATGGAGGGCCCGCTTGCCGACGAGTTCGCGCTCACCCTCTCCGAGATGAGAATCGGCGAGAGTCGGGCCGACGCGCTCAAGCGCCTCGGCGAGCGTGCGGACACGCCCGAGGTCACCGCCTTCACACGTTCGATCATCCAGGCCGACCAGCTCGGCACCTCGCTCGGCCGCATCCTGCGCGTGCAGGCTGCGGACACACGTTTGCGGCGCCAGGCGGCCGCGGAGGAGCGGGCCATGAAGGCCCCGATCAAGATGCTCTTCCCGACCGTCCTCTTCATCTTCCCGGCCATGTTCCTGGTCATCCTCGGGCCGGCGATCCTCAACATCGACGAGCTGTTCTAAGAAGGAGCCAGCCATGGGCGAAGAAGAGCTGCCGCAGACCGACGAGAAGAAGGGCAAGCAAGCGCCGAAGCCCGAGCCCGAGACCGAGACCGAAGGTGGCTTCGGGTCCGGCCTGCGCGCTCAGCTGAAGAAGCGGCGCGAGCCGGGCGGCGACGCCGAGGGTGCGGAGAACGGGCCCAACGAGGCGCCGATCGTCCGCGTCGACCTCTACGCGTCGGCGCCGCCTACGATCTCGACTGCCGAGCCCAACGGCAGCCGCGCCGACGTCGACCAGCTCCGCGCGGAGCTCTCGGCCGCGCTCGCTCGGGAGCTCGACCTCAAGCAGGCGCTCGCCGAACAGGTGGAGGCCTACGAGCGGAAGCTGGGCGAGGATCATCAGGCTGCCCGTCAGGCCGCCGAGCTCGACGACCACGGCGCCCGGCTCGCCCAGATCGAGGAGGACGTCGCCCAGCGCGAGCGCGCGCTGGCAGCGGAGCGCAAGGCGCTCGAGGAGGAGCGCAAGCGCGTGGCAGAGCTCGAGGCGCAGCTCGCCGAGGAGCAGGCCGCCGCGGCCGGGCGCAAGCAGGAGCTTGCCGGGCTCGAGCAGCGCCTCGCCGAGGCCGAGCGGCGCTCGGCGCAGAGCGCGAGTGAGCGCGAGACCGAGCTCCATTCCCGCGAGCGCGAGCTCCGGGAGGCCGAGCGGCGGGCTGCGAAGGCTCTGTCCGACGCCGAGAGCAAGGCCGCGAAGGCGCTGGCGGACGCGGACGCGCGCGCCTCGAAGGCGCTGTCGGACGCAGAGGCACGCGCAGCGAAGGCGCTGGCCGACGTCGAGAGCCGGGCCGCCGCGCTCGAGAAGCGCGAGCAGAAGACCACCCGGCTCGAGCAGGACCTCACCCAGCGGGAGCGCGACCTGCGCGCTCGTGAGGAGGAGCGCAACCGCGCCTTCTCCGACCGCGAGGACGAGAGTCGCCGCCGCGCGAAGGAGCTCAACCAGCGCGAGCAGAAGCTCGGCGAACGGGAGACGCGCCTCGCCAAGACCGAGGAGCGCATCCTCGCGAAGGAGCGCGACCTCGACACCCGCGATTCCGAGCTGGCCGCGTGGCAGTCGCAGATCCACGAGGACGCCGACCGGATGAAGCGGCAGATCGCCGAGCAGAGCGCCGAGGTGCGCGAGGCGCACGCACGTCTCTCCGAGGCGGACGCGCGCGAGCTCGAGCTCGCTGCCCGTGAGGCCGAGCTCAACCGGCGCGAATCGTCACTCGACCGCGTCGAGAAGAACGAGAACCGGGGCCGAGAGCTCGAGGAGAAGGCGAAGCTCCAGGCGGAGCGCGAGGCCGAGCTGGCCGAGCGCGAGGCCGCGATCGCGGAGGAGGAGAGCCTCGCCGAGTCGCTCAAGAGCCGCCTCGAGCGGCGCGAGAAGCGCGTCGCGTCCTCGGAGGCGCAGATGCGCGATCGGATCCGCGAGCTCGACGACCGCGAGGTCGAGCTGGAGCGGCGCGAGGCCGTCCACGAGGCCGACCTCGAGATCCGCAGCGACAAGCTGGAAAAGCGCGAGAAGGCGCTCGCCG
>Ga0081538_10004821_pt1 | contig 12294 bp, 6 predicted proteins | sample TabmetS5T2R1_FD_71022 | JGI IMG/M metagenome (GOLD analysis project Ga0081538, IMG submission 71022) | Tabebuia heterophylla rhizosphere microbial communities from the University of Puerto Rico - S5T2R1 | ecosystem: Host-associated > Plants > Roots > Rhizosphere ... | reverse complement strand
CGCTGCTGCTCGGCGTGGTCGCCGCGGTGCTGATCCAGGTGCGCTTCGGCCTCGAGCCGCTGCGCCGCATCCGGCGCGGCCTCGCCGAGATCCGGGTCGGCCAGGCCAGGCGGCTGGCCGGCGACTATCCCGAGGAGCTCCGGCCGCTCGCCAACGAGCTGAATGCCCTGCTCGATCACAACGAGGCGGTGGTCGAGCGGGCGCGCACCCATGTCGGCAATCTGGCGCACGGCCTGAAGACGCCGATCGCGGTGCTGACCAACGAGGCCAGCCGCTCGCGCGGCAGCCTCGCGGCCCTGACCCTGCGCCAGACCGCGCTGATGCGCCAGCAGGTCGACCACCATCTGTCGCGGGCGCGCGCCATGGCGACCGCCTCGGTGATCGGCTCGCGCTGCGACGTCGCCCCGGTGCTGTCCGATCTGCACCGCACCCTGGCGCGCATCTACGCCACCCGCGAGCTCGCGATCGAGGTCGCCTGCCCGCCCGAGACGGCCTTTCGCGGCGCCCGCCAGGATCTCGAGGAGATGCTCGGCAACCTGCTCGACAACGCCTGCAAATGGGCAGGCGCGCGCGTCGTCGCGAGCGCCGATGCGGTCGACGAGCGCCTGATGGTCGTGGTCGAGGACGATGGCCCGGGCCTGCCGCCCGAGCGGCGCAGCGAGGTCATGCAGCGCGGTCGCCGGCTCGACGAGCGGGTGCCGGGCTCCGGCCTCGGCCTGTCGATCGTCGTGGACATCGCCGAGCTCTACGGTGGTGCGCTCAGCCTGCACGAGGCGGCATCGGGTGGCCTGCGCGCACGTCTCGAGCTGCCCGCCGCCAGGCCCCTGCCGATCCCTGAAGGGACCATGAACGAGCGGTTCAGAGCGGATTCAAGGCGCCGCCGATAGCCTTGCTGCATCTGGTCGCAGCAAGGGATGCCTACCATGATCCGGCCACTCCGGCCAACCGTCGGCGCCACCGCGCTGGTCCTGTCCGCCTGGGCGTTGAGCGCCTGCGCGGGCTCCGACTACGGCCCCAAGCAAACCGTCGGCACGCTCGCCGGCGCCGGCCTCGGCGGTCTGGCCGGTGCCACCCTGTTCGACGGCAACGCCCGGATCGCAGGTGCGGCGGCCGGCACCCTGCTCGGCGCCTGGCTCGGCCACGAGGCTGGCAAGTCACTCGATCGCGCCGATGCCATCTATGCGAGCCGCGCCCAGGCGCAAGCGCTCGAATATGCTCCCGCGGGCGCCGCCACCCCGTGGCGCAATCCGGACACCGGCAGCTACGGCACGGTCACGCCGGTCCAAACGTACGAGACGGCCGATGGCTACTGCCGCGAGTTCCAGCACAAGGCCAAGATCGGTGGCCGGACGGAGCAGGTCTATGGCACTGCCTGCCGCAGCGCCGACGGCCAATGGCAGGTGATCAACTAGCCGCGGGGCCTCGAGGCGCGAAAGCTAGCCGGCGTCCGCGTCCTTGATCGCGGCGCCGAGCTTGGCGGCGAGCGCGTGCAAGGCTTCCACCGCCTGGTCGATCGCCTTGGCATCGGTGCCACGAAACACGATCGTGGAGCCGGGGCCCGCAGGCCGGAAGAACGGGTAGCTGCCGATCTCGAGCTGTGAGAAACGCTCCTGGATCGCGCGCAGCCCGAGCGCGACGTCGCCCTCCGGCGCATAGACCGTGGCGGCGCGCGCCTGGATCCTGATGCCGCCCTCGAGCTTCGGCAGCACCAGGTCCAGCATCGCCTGCATGATCTTGGGCACACCGGCCAGCACATACACGTTCTCGATGCGAAAGCCTGGCGCCACGCTCACCGGATTGTCGATCAGCTCGACGCCTTCGGGCATGTCGGCCATCGACATGCGCGCCTCGTTGACCCGCTCCGGCGGATAGAACGCGAGCAGGCGCCGCTCAGCCTCGGGATTGCGCCCGAACGGCCGGCCGAATGCCTTCGCGACGCACGCCGCCGTGATGTCGTCGTGGGTCGGGCCGATGCCGCCGGTAGTGAACACATAGGTGTGGCGCGCCCGGCAGGTATTGACCGCATCGATGATCGCCGCCTCGTCGTCGGCCACCACACGCGCCTCGGCCAGCCGAATCCCGACCTGGCCCAGCACCTTCGCGACGTGCGGCAGGTTCGCATCGATCGTGCGGCCTGAGAGGATCTCATTGCCGATGATGATCAGGCACGCGGTGATCGGCTTGTTCGCTTCGCTCATCGATCGCCTCCGAGCCAACTTAAGGCACTCCGCCCCGCGCGATGCAAGACGTCGGTACCGTGTCGCCGCTTGAAAGTCCGCTCACGATCCTTGGCGGGCCGCCTAAAGGCCGCGCGCCAACGAAAAAAGGCGCGCCCCCCACGGGGCGCGCCACGATCACAGGATCGCGCGGTCCGGGGCGGAGCGCTCGATCCCGCCCCGGACCGGCGTCGCTCAGTTCAGATAATACTTCTCGTACTTGCCGTAGTACTGCATGGCGTCGCCGTAGGCACGCTTGGTGTGGCTGCGGACATCGACCTGGGTCAGGACCGCGCCTGCGACCGCGGTGCGGCTCTCAAGCAGCGAGTCGATGCCGTTGACCGCCACCTCGTCGTTGGTCTTGCCCCAGCGCACGACGAACAGCACGGCATCGGCCAGGCGCGCGGCGATCCGCGTGTCGGCCAGACCCAGGAGCGGCGGCGCGTCCAGGATGATGTAGTTGTAGCGCGAGCGCAGCTGGGTCAGCAGCGACTGCAGCTTGGGCGAGGCCAAGAGATCGGTCGGGTTCGACGTCGAGCGGCCGATCGTGATCGCGTGCAGGTTCGGGATCGCCTCGTCGCGGTAGATCACGTCGTCGAGCGCGTTCTCGCCCTGGACCGCCTCGACCAGACCCGGACCTGAGATCGCCTGGCCGAGCTCGCGCCGCACGCTGGGATGGCGCAGGTCGAGATCGACCACGATGCTCTTGTGGCCCGATCGCGCCGCCGTGGTCGCCAGGCTCAGCGCGAGCGTGGTCTTGCCCTCGCCCGGCAGCGACGACGTCACCAGGATCACATGCGGCGGCTGCTCGGGGTTGGAGAAGTGCAGGCCCACCTGCACCGCACGGACCGCTTCCGCATAGGCCGAGCGCGGCTTCTTCATCAGGTACTGATGCGGCTTCTCGCCCTTGAGGCCGGTAACCTTCGGCACCAGCCCGAGATGCGGCACGCCCAGCACCTGCTCGACCTGCCGGCCGGAGCGCAGACCGCTCTCCAGCCCCTCGGCGGCGATCGCGAACAGCATGCCGAGCATCAGCGAGCCGGTGAAGCCGACCGCGATCATCAGCTTGGGCTGCGGGAAGCTCGGCCGGCTCGGCGCGGTCGCGCTCGAGATCACACGCGCGCCGGCCTCGGCCAGATCCTGCTGCTCGTTCAGCTCCTTGTAGCGGTTGAGCACCGTCGTATAGAGCAGGCGATTGGCCTCGGCCTCACGCTCCAGCTCGCGCAGGTCGACCTGCGCGGCGCGGTTCTCGACGATGTGGCGCTTGGCCTGTTCAAGGTGCTCTTCCAGCGCGGCCACCTGGCTGGTGGCGACCGCGAGCTCGTTCTCGAGGCCGCGAATGACGTTCTGGATCTCGATATCGATCTTGCCGGCGAGCTTCTGGCGCTCGGCCCGGTTCTGAATGATCATGGGATGATTGGCACCGTACTCCTGGGCCAGCTGCGCTTCCTGGCGCAGCAAATCCGCTTCCTGGCGCCGCAGATCGGCGATGACCGACGATGCGATCACCTCCATGATCGAATCCATCCCGCCAGCCTGGCTACGCAGCTTGCGCACCTGGCTCAGCTTGGCGGCGCGTTGAGTGCGCGCCGCCCGTGCGGCGATGAGCTCCCGGTTCAGCGCCGCCAGCGTCTCGTCGTCCAGCATGACGCCCTGGCTGTCGGCCATCAGCTCATGCTCGGCCCGATAGGCCGCGATCGCTGCCTCGGAGGCGAGCAGCGCCTCGCGCAGCTGGTTGGCGCGCTCGCTCAGCCAGTCCGCCGCCCGCGAGTTGGCCGAGCGCTTGGTGTCGAGCCGGTTCTCGACGTACAGCCGGGCGACCTCGTTGGCGACCATGGCGGCTTTTTGCGGATCGGGCGAGGTGTAGGCGATCCCGATCACATAGGAGTCGCCGGACTGCTCGACCGACAGGCCGCCGAGCAGCGTATCGATCGCGCCCTCGAGCGCCGCCTGCTGCGCGAAGGGATCGGGCGCAGCCGGCTCCATCGACGGCTGCGCGATGCCGGTCGCAATGAGCCAGGAATCCGGTATCCAGTCGACCAGGGGCTGGACATACTCCGCGACGAACGCCTCGAAGCCTTGCTTGGGCGCGCCGGCGACCTCCGCCGCGGCCGCTTCCTCCTGCTGGGCGCGCAGCACCGGATTGAAGTCCGGATCGTTAAGCAGGCCGAGCGACTCGATCGCGTAGTGCGCAAACGAGCGCGAGCCGAGGAGCTTGACCTCGGTCTGGATCGTGGTGGGATCCTGGGGAAGCTGCTCGATCACGGCTTCCGTGTTCAGGATGCGCGTCGTGCGCGGCTCGATCGAGATCGCCGAGGAGGCAGTGTAGTGCGGCGTCATGTAGTACGCCAGGAACGCGCTCGCGAGCGTCGTGACCGTCACCGTGCCGATGATGATCGACCGCCGGCGCCGGAGCACCTTGACCAGGTCTCGAAGCCCCAGCCGCGGCTCTGCGCCGTAGGTCTGGGCCCCATACACCGGGTTGCCCGGGTGCTCGATACGGGCTGGGTTCTGGAGAGCTGTCATCGTGGATTCCTGTGATCCTCGGAGTACCTGCCGAGACTTGCCTGACATGGGCCCAAGGGGAACGCGGTGGTCTTCCTGTCGCTCATCGAGCAGCTCCAGGCTTCGACCCCGGATCGCTTGAGTTCAACAAAATCCCCCCACATTTGCGTTAATCAACAAGGTAAAGATTGTCTTCTACCGGTCACGGCGGCGCTAGTAACACGGCTCGACTGTCGCATGTGTTAAAAACACCGGCCGGCTGTGCGATAAACCGACGACGACTTGGCGGCGTCAGAGGCACCAGTAAATCCGGTCGGCTGGAGCATCGTCCGGCCGCAGCACCGACTTGACGTCGAGCAGCGCGCCGCCCGGCCGCACCATGGCGAACAGACGGCTCGGGTTGAGCTTCAGATAAGCCTTGTGCGGCACGGCCAGCACCAGGGCATCGAGGTCGGTGAACGCTTCGAGCGGCGAGGGTGCGAGGCCGAAGGCGGCCTCGACGTCCGCCGCGCTCGCCATCGCATCGTGGATCCGGACGGCCATGCCGTACTGCTGCAGCTCGGTCAGGATGTCGGCGACCTTGCTGTTGCGCAGATCCGGAACGTTCTCCTTGAAGGTCATGCCGAGGATGCCGACGCGCGCGTGCCTGACCGAGAGGTCGGCCTGAATCAGGAGCTTGACCAGGCGCTGCGCCACGAACGCGGCCATCCCGTCGTTGATCCGGCGGCCTGCCAGGATCACTTGCGGATGGTAGCCGACGGTTTCGGCCTTGGCGGTCAGGTAGTAGGGGTCGACGCCGATGCAGTGGCCGCCGACCAGGCCCGGGGTGAACGGCAGGAAGTTCCACTTGGTCTGCGCCGCGGCGAGCACGTCGCGGGTGCGCAGCCCCAGGCGATCGAGGATCAGGGCGAGCTCGTTCATCAGGGCGATGTTGAGGTCGCGCTGGGTGTTCTCGATCACCTTGGCGGCCTCGGCGACCTTGATCGAGGGAGCGCAGTGCAGCCCGGCGGGCACGATCGAGCCGTACACCTTGATGAGCCGCGCCAGGGTCTTCTTGTCCGAGGCCGAGACCACCTTGATGACATTGCCCAGGCGATGGGTGGTATCGCCCGGATTGATCCGCTCCGGCGAATAGCCGAGCCCGAAGTCGACCCCGGGCTGGAGACCCGAGAGCTGCCCGAGCAGCGGGCCGCAGACCTCCTCGGTCACGCCGGGATACACGGTCGATTCGAACACTACGGCGCAGCCCGGCCGCAGCACCCGCGCGATGGTCCTGCACGCCTGGCGCAGCGGCTCGAGGTCCGGGCAGCGCTGCTCGTCGATCGGCGTCGGCACGGTCACGATGAAGAAGCCGACGCCGGCCAGATCGGCCGGATTGGTGGTCAAGGTCAGCCCGGCTTCGCCGAGCTCGGCGGTCGTGATCTCGCCGGTGTGGTCGATCCCCTCACGCAGCGCTGCGACGCGCCGCTCGGAGATGTCGAAGCCGATCGTGCCCGGGAACACCCGCGCCAGCGCGACCGCGACGGGCAGGCCGACATAGCCAAGGCCGATGATTGCAATCCGTTCCGACATGATGGTGCACTACCTCGCGCGCGGCGGTTGGGCCTGATGAACGATGGGGCTTCAGGATGGCGACTGCAGGCTCAGGAGGCGATCGACGCCGGCCATGAGCAGCGAGCCGACCTTGCCCTGCTCGGCGGCCGGGCGGATCTCGCTCGGCTGATAGCCGGGCAGCAGGTGCTGGATCAGGTGCTGCACCGCGGCGTCGTCCTCGCGCAGGCTGGCCGCGAGCAGGTCGTCGAACACCCGCCGCAGAATCTCGAGATTGATCGGCTGGGACGCGGCCACCAGGACGCCGTCGACCACCGCGGGCAGGCGGCGCTCGTCGCGATCGAACAGCTCCTCGTAGAGTTTCTCGCCCGGGCGCAGGCCGGTGAACGTGATCTTGATGTCTTCGTCCGGGCGCAGGCCGGCGAGCCGGATCATCTGGCGCGCGACATCGACGATCCTGATCGACTCACCCATGTCGAGAACGAAGATCTGGCCTCGCTCATCCGGATGACGCAAGCCGTGCGCCGAAGCCTGCAGCACCAGTTCTACCGCTTCCCGCACGGTCATGAAATAGCGCTTGATGTCGGGGTGGGTCACGGTGAGCGGCCCGCCGCGAGCCAGCTGGCGCTGGAACAGGGGCACGACCGAGCCGCTCGAGCCGAGCACGTTGCCAAACCGCACGGTCATGAACCGGGGCGAGGGCTGCTCGTGCTCGCGATCGGGCTTGATCGCCACGTCCAGCGCCTGGCAGTAGAACTCGGCGAGCCGCTTGCTGGCTCCCATCACGTTGGTCGGATTGACCGCCTTGTCGGTCGAGACCTGGACCATGGCGCGGGTGCCGTACTTGCTGGCGGCATCGGCGACGTTGCGCGTGCCCAGCACGTTGGTCAGGATCCCCTCGCCCTTGTTCAGCTCGACCATGGGCACGTGCTTGAGCGCGGCGGCGTGGAACACGAGCTCCGGCCGGTGGGCCGCGAACAACTGCATGACCCGCTCGCGATCGCGGATGTTGCACAGCACGGCGCGGCAACGCAGCGACGGATGGCGATCGCGGATCTCGAGATCGATGCTGTAGAGGTTGAACTCGCTGAAGTCGACCAGGGTCAACTCGGCCGGCCGCAAGGCGGCGATCTGGCGGGTCAGCTCGCTGCCGATCGTGCCGCCGGCGCCGGTGATCAGGATGCGCCGCCCGGCGATCAGCTGGCTGATGGCCTCGCGGTCGAGTGGCGCCTGCGGCCGGCCGAGCAGATCTTCGAGCGCGATCGGCTGCAGGTCGAGCTCGCCGTCCTTGGGCTTGTCGCGGAAATCGGTCAGCCGCGGCAGGCAGGCCGCGGTCAGGCCCAGACGCTCCGCCGTCTGCAGCATCTCCTGGGTCGCCGCGTCGTTACGCTTGCCGTTCGCGTCGGTCATGATCAGGCGCTGCGGCCGCACGCCGCGGCTCGCCAGGCGCGCCAGCACCGAGGTCAGCTCGTTGCGCATGCCGAGGACCGGCACGCCGTGGATCAGGCGGTTCTGGAACTCGACATGGTCGTCGAGCACGCCGACCACCTTGTAGGGCGCGTTGGCATCCGCCTTGGTCGCGCGAATGAACTGCTCGGCGCCCTCGCAGGCGCCGACCAGGAGCACGGGAATCGCCGGCGCCGGCAGGTCGCGCGGCGCCAGCGCCTGATGCTGGTGGCGGAACAGCCGGTAGGAGAAGCGCGAGCCGCCGAGCACCACCACGAGCAGGAACCACTGGATCACGGGGACCGAGCGCGGGATCGAATCCAGCTGCTTGAACAGATACATGCAGGCGATGAACAGCAGCACGGCGACCGTGGTCGCCTTGACGATCACCATCAGGTCGGCGAGCGACGCATAGCGCCAGACGCCCCGGTACACTCCGAAGAAGGTGAAGGCGGCGGCCGAGATCGCCAGGAACGAAACGGTCATCAGGGCGACATCGGCCGGCGCAAGCTCGAACACCGCGTTGCCGAGCCGCAGGTACAGCGCCAGTGAGACGGTGATGCAGGCGACGAGTGCGTCGTGGACAAACGACACCATGACCTTTGAGAGCCTCAAGGCGATCACTCCACCGTCTCCGATCGTGCCTGAATAAAACCTGAGAGGCCTAACAAGATCCATACGAGTATAGTTAATGTCAATGCGATTCGACAAACAATAAACACATAGAGTGTATATCGAGCACTTTAGTATAAAACCCTACATCCTCAAATTCGAGTTAACCATTATTCTAGGTTGATTGTTAACCTTGAGGAATCCCCGACCGCACGCCATGTGCGTCCTCGCCGGAAGGCGGTCGGGCTCGCTCCGGCGACGGATGGCGGTCTGCGAAGGTACCTGGCGTCTTTAGGGATGATGGCCGCGCGAGCGCGCTGCCATAGCTGCGGCGAGCCTGGTTTCCCAGGATTGCGACCGGCTAGCGGATGTTCGTGGGCCCGGCAGGATTCGAACCTGCGACAACACCGTTATGAGCGGCGCGTTCTGACCACTGAACTACGGGCCCCCGCGCAGGCGACGCGGCAAGGTCACGGGCGGCGGAACGAGATCCCTGCCCGCCCGGCCGATCCGGCGGCAACCGCCGCACGGACCATAGCCCGTGCCGGTCTCAGGTGTCGAGGAAGCTGCGCAGCTTGCGTGAGCGCGACGGGTGCTTCAGCTTGCGCAGCGCCTTGGCCTCGATCTGCCGGATCCGCTCACGGGTGACCGAGAACTGCTGCCCGACCTCCTCGAGCGTGTGGTCGGTGTTCATGCCGATGCCAAAGCGCATCCGCAGCACCCGCTCCTCGCGCGGCGTGAGCGTGGCAAGGACCCGCGTCGTGGCCTCGCGCAGATTCGACAGCGTCGCCGCCTCGACCGGCTGGACCGCGTTCTTGTCCTCGATGAAATCGCCCAGGTGACTGTCCTCCTCGTCGCCGATCGGCGTCTCGAGCGAGATCGGCTCCTTGGCGATCTTCAGGACCTTGCGCACCTTGTCGAGCGGCATGTTGAGCTTGTGGGCAAGCTCCTCCGGCGTCGGCTCGCGGCCATACTCATGCAACATCTGGCGCGACGCCCGGACCAGCTTGTTGATCGTCTCGATCATGTGGACCGGAATGCGGATCGTGCGCGCCTGATCCGCGATCGAGCGCGTAATCGCCTGGCGGATCCACCAGGTGGCGTAGGTGCTGAACTTGTAGCCGCGCCGGTACTCGAACTTGTCGACCGCCTTCATCAGGCCGATGTTGCCCTCCTGGATCAGATCCAGGAACTGCAGGCCACGATTGGTGTACTTCTTGGCGATCGAGATCACCAGGCGCAGGTTGGCCTCGACCATCTCCTTCTTGGCGCGGCTCGCCTCGCGCTCGCCCTTCTGGACGAGGCCGACGATCCGCCGCAGCTCGCCGATGTGCAGACCGGTGTTGCTGGCGATCGATGCGATCTCCTGGCGGATCGACTCGATCTCGTCACCATGCCGGGAGACGAACAGCTGCCAGCCCGCGGCCGGCAGCTCCGCGGTCCGCTCGAGCCACTCGGGATCGAGCTCCTCGCCGCGGTAGTGCTTGAGAAAGCTGGCCCGATCGACGTTGCAGCTCTCGGCGCGCTGCAACAGCTTACCCTCGAGGCCGATCAGGCGGCGATTGACCTGGTACAGCTGCTCGACCAGGCTGTCGACCCGATTGGGGTTGAGCTGGACCTGGTTGACCAGCTCCACCACCTCGCTGCGCGCCTGCTCGTAGGCGGCATCGAGCTTGGGGTCGTTCGGCTTGTTCTGCTGGACGGCAGCGAGGCGCCGCTCCTGCAGCCCGCGCAGACGCTCGTAAGCGTCGGCGATCCGGTCGAAGGTCTCCAGCACGCCATCGCGCACCGAAGCCTCCATCGACGACAGCGACAGCGCCGTCTCGTCGAACTCGTCCTCGTCCGATTCCGCGTCCGACTCGGCGTCCTCGCCCTCGTTCTCGCTCTCGGACTCCGCCTCGGTCTCGCGCTGGTCCGCGTCCGCCGTCGCCGCATCGGCTCCGCCGGCATCTGCTTTGGCATCCTTGGCGCTCGGATCGGTCTCCTCGCTCTGAGGCTGCGGCGCGCCGCCATAGGTTGCCTCGAGATCGATCACGTCGCGCAGCAGTACCTTGCCCTGGCCGATCGCATCGCGCCAGCTGATGATCGCCCGCATGGTCAGCGGGCTCTCGCACAGCGCCTCGAGCACCGTGTTGCGGCCCGCCTCGATCCGCTTCGCGATCTCGATCTCGCCCTCGCGCGAAAGCAGCTCGATGCTGCCCATCTCGCGCAGATACATGCGCACCGGGTCGTCGGTCCGGCCCAGATCCTCGTCGAAGGCGTTGCCGCCCTCCGGCTCCTCCTCGTCCTCGTCGCGCTCCAGGTCGTCCTTGGCCGCAGCGCCGTTCGCCTCGCCGCCGCCGACGCTCACCCCCATCTCCTCGAACATCGCGATCAGCTCGTCGACGACATCCGGCGAGATCTCGTCCTCGGGCAGGGCCGCATTGATCTCGTCATGGGTCACGAAGCCGCGCTCACGGGCCTGGACCACGACCCGCTTGACCGCCGGCACGTTGCTGATCAGTTCCTGCAGGGCGCTCTCCAAGCCCTTGCCGGCGGACGGCTTCTGTGCCGTGACGATACCTGCAGCCTCTTTCGCCATGCGGTCGTTCCTTCTCACCCCGCGCGTCCAAGTCCGGTACGCCGCGTCGATCCCCGGGGACACGGCCGCCGATCGCCAGCCACCGCGTCCAGTTCGTTCATCGTTTCTCTTCGCGCTCGACCCGGTTGATCAGCCGATCAAACGCCAGCGCCTGCGTGCGCGCTTCCTCGGCACGCACGCCTGCCGCCTCAGCGACCGCGCGGCCGACGGCCCGTCGCTGACAGAAGCGGCGGCGCTGCGCCAAGCGCGCCCGCCAACCATCCAACACCTCCGCCCGATCGACATCGGGCCCGCAATACCAGGCCGTCAATGGCCCCACAGCCGCCAATTGATTGACCAGACTGGCGAAACCGACTTCGGTCAGGTGGGCCCTCAACCCACCGAGGTCAAGATCCCCGTGCTCGCCGTACCAGGAAATAATGCCGCGTCGCATCTGCTCGAGCTCCGGATGCGCAAATTCCTCGGCCGCGAGCTCCTCCTCGACCTCGCCCAAAAGCTCGGGATGGACGACGATCGGCCCGAGCAGCTCCCGCTCGACGGCGCCCTCCGGATCGGCCAGCAGCCGTCCGCTGCGCAAGCGCGCTGCACCGACGCTGCGCTCGCTCGGTCCGGCGAGCGGCGCGCGGCGGGCACGACGCGCCGGATCGGCGCTCGCGAACGCGGCGCGCATGCGCTTGATCATGGCCTCGAGGAAGCGCCGGCCGAGGTCACGATCGGCAATCTGCGCCGCCAGTTCGCGCAGCCGGCGATCGAGCGCCGCGCGCCGCTCGATCGATGCCATGTTGACGCCGCGGGTCTCCATGCTCCAGACGAACTCCGCGAGCCCCAGAGCCTCATCCAGGCGTGCCGCCAGGCTTTCCCGCCCCCAGGTCCGCAGCGCGCTGTCCGGATCGTGGCCGGACGGCAGGAGGGCGAAACGAAGAGACTTGCCGGGCTTGAGCGCGGGCAGCGCCCGTTCGATCAGGCGACCGGCGGCGCGCACGCCGGCATCGTCGCCATCCAGGCATACGATCGGCTCGTCGGCGAGCTGCCAGAGCAGACCGAGCTGCGCGTCGGTGATCGCCGTGCCGAGCGGCGCCACGGCATGGCCGAAGCCGGCCTGCGCCAACGCGATCACGTCCATGTAGCCCTCGGCGACGATCACCGTGCCCCTGGCGCGCACGACGTCTCGCGCCAGCGCCAGGCCGTACAGGACCTCGCCCTTGCGAAACAGCGCGGTCTCCGGGCTGTTCAGATACTTGGCCGGCGCATCGCCGAGCGCCCGGCCGCCGAAGGCGATCACCCGGCCGCGCCGGTCGTGGATCGGAAACATCACCCGATGGCGAAAACGGTCATGGCTCGCCCCCGCCCCAGGCTGAACGAGAAGGCCCGCCGCGATCCGTT
>Ga0081538_10004820_pt1 | contig 12295 bp, 15 predicted proteins | sample TabmetS5T2R1_FD_71022 | JGI IMG/M metagenome (GOLD analysis project Ga0081538, IMG submission 71022) | Tabebuia heterophylla rhizosphere microbial communities from the University of Puerto Rico - S5T2R1 | ecosystem: Host-associated > Plants > Roots > Rhizosphere ... | reverse complement strand
TGCCTGGGCCGGTGGCCCGATCGCTCGAGGTCGTCGGCGACCGCTGGACCCTGCTGGTGGTCCGTGAGCTGCTGCTCGGGGGCCGCCGCTGGGCCGAGCTGGAGCGGGCGCTGCCTGGCATCCCCTCCAACCTGCTGGCCGAGCGGCTGCGCCTGCTGGAGGAGGAGGGCGTGGTCGAGCGGGCCGCCGAGGGTCGCGTCTACCACCTCACCGACAAGGGCCGCGACCTGGCCCCGGTCCTGGCCAGCCTGGCCTCCTGGGGCACCCGCCACTGCGGCGAGCCGTCCTCGGCCCTGGCCACCCACGCCGGCTGCGGCGGCCGGGTCCTGATCCGCTCCAGCTGCGCCCGCTGCGGCCAGCCCGTCCCCCCCGAGTCCCTGGACGTTCGCGGCCTCCGCTGACCGCCACCCGCCGGGGCCCTGCGTCGTGTAGAAGCAGGACGACGCCGACACGGAAGCCAGGAAGGTGGCCGACACCGAGGGATTCGAGGAGTTCTACACCGCCGCTGTCGGACGGCTGCTCGGCCAGCTGTTCCCGGTGACCGGCGACCTCCACGAGGCCGAGGAGATCGTCCAGGAGGCATTCGCGCGGGCCTCGACCCGCTGGGGCCGGCTCCGCGATTACGACGTGCCCGAGGCATGGGTCCGGCGAGTCGCCATGAATCTGGCCGCCGACCGCGGCCGCCGCCTCCAGCGCCAGGCCAGGGCGCTGCTGCGGACCGGGCCGCCGCCCGTCGTGCCGGCGGCGTCGGTCGAAGCCTTGGCCCTGGCCGAGGCCCTGCGGACCCTGCCGCTGCGCCAGCGCCAGGCGATCGTGCTCCACCACCTCGCCGACCTCCCAGTCGAGGAGGTGGCGGCTATCCTCGGCGCCCGCACCGGCACCGTGAAGAGCTGGCTGGCCCGCGGCCGCCACGCCTTGGCGGCCAAGCTCGCCGACCCCGAGGAGGTGCACTCCTGACGCTCGACCTGCACCAGCACCTCCAGGAGCTGGCCGACGCCGCCGCCCGCGACGGCACCACCCCCGGCCCAGCCCACGCCGTCCGCCGCGGCCGCCAGCGCCGCCGCCGCATCGCCGTCGGGGTCGCCTCGCTGCTCGCCGGGGCAATGGTCGCCGGCACCGCCATTGATGGCCGCCTGATCCGCCAGCCGGCCCCAGTGCCAGAGGTGCCGACGGTCACCCGGCCGACCCCCAGGCCCAAGGTGCCGACGGTCACCAAGCCGCCGGCCCCGCTGCCACCGTTGCCCAACCTTCGGGTGCTCTACGACAAGCCCCGTCCCGGCTCCGTGGAGGAGCGGGCCTTCAAGCTGCTCGCGAGCGAGCTTCGACGATGTCCCGGCGGCTCCTCGATCCCTGCCGACCTGATCGGGTATGTCTGGTCACGGCAGTACCGCCGGGTCGTGATGGTTGCAGCCAAGCAGCCGCCTCCAGGAGAAACGCGCTTCTGCTGGACCGCCGGATGGGCCGGCGGAGCGAGCGGCAGCGGGGGGTGGGGTGCGAGGCGAGCCGCCTCCGTAGGCACGCCGCTGACCTTCTTGGGAAGCATCGAGCCCGGCTTTGCGGAGATCGAAGGTCGGGTCACCAAGGCGGCGGCCCGAGTGCGGCTGCAGTTCCGTGACGGGCGACCACCCATGGATCTGCTGGTGATCAACGCCGGTGACCGGTACCCGGTCAACTTCTACGTCGGCCTGTTCCCGCAGGGCCCTACCAGCGCGCGGCAAGGTGGGTGGGCCGCCTCGACCCTCACGGCCCTGGACGCGGGCGGACGAACGGTCGCCCGTTGCCGGGTGGGGCCTCCAGGTGACGGCATACCGAAATGCCCGGGGAATTAACCCCTCACCCCAGCGCCACCGGGACGGCGCCGTCGGCGATGGCGGCGACGATGGTGGCGGCGCCCACGATCTGGGCGCCCTCGACCAGGTCGGCCTCGGTGATGCCGCGGGGGGTGGTGCAGGCGCTGCAGCCCCAGACCTGGCCGCCGGCCTCGACGAACGAGGCGAGGAGCTCGGAGAGGTCGGGGAAGCCGTCGGCTTTCACCGTGTCGGCGTAGTCCTGCTTGCACAGCCAGGCGCCCTCGATGGTCAGCACCACCACCGCCTCCTGGCCGGAGGCGGCGGCCACGTTGGCCGCGATGAACGGGACGATCGCCCGCTCCGGGTCGTCGCGCCCGTGGGTGCAGTGGAACAGCATCCTGGTCAACTGGCTCGGCCTCCCGGGTAGCGGTCGCTCCGACAGGGCAGACTAGCGTGGGGGCGGACGACGACGAGGAGGGGTCGTGGCGAGGACGCGCTTGGTGGTGGTCGGAGGCGACGCGGCCGGCATGAGCGCCGCCGCCCAGGCGCGCAAGCGCCGTGGCCCCGAGGACCTGGAGATCGTCGCCTTCGAGCGGGGGCGGCACACCTCGTACTCGGCCTGCGGGCTCCCCTACTACGCCGGCGACATCGTCAAGGACTGGCGCGACCTGGTCGCCCGCACCCCCGAGGAGCACGCGAAACAGGACATCGAGGTCCGCACCCGGCACGAGGTCGACCACGTCGACCTGGACGCCCGCCGGGTCCGGGCCCGCGACCTGGACGGCGACCGCGTCGTCGAGGAGCCGTGGGACCTGCTGGTCGTGGCCACCGGGTCGGAGCCGCTGCGGCCGCCCATCGACGGCATCGACCTGCCCGGGGTGTACGGGCTGTCGGTGCTCCAGGACGGCATCGAGCTGCGCAAGGCGGTCGACGCCGGCCCCGAGCGGGCGGTGATCGTCGGCGGCGGCTACATCGGCCTCGAGGCGGCCGAGGCCCTGGTCCACCGGGGCATCCCCACCGCCCTGGTCGAGGCCGCGCCCCAGGTGATGAACCGGATCGACCCCGACATGGGCGAGCTCGTCTCCGAGGCGGTCAGGGGGATCGGGGTCGAGCTCCACCTCGAGGAGGAGGTCGAGGCGATCGAGGGTGACGGACGCGTCCGGGCGGTCCGGACCGCCGAGCGCACCCTGGAGGCCGACCTGGTCGTGCTCGGCCTCGGCACCCAGCCGGCCGTCGGGCTGGCCGAGGCGTCCGGCATCGAGCTCGGCCAGAGCGGCGCCATCGCCGTCAACCCGCGCATGCAGACCCGGCACGACGGGGTGTGGGCGGCCGGCGACTGCACCGAGGCCCGCCACCTCGTCTCCGGCAAGCCGGTCAGCTACCACCTCGGCACCATCGCCAACAAGCAGGGCCGGATCTGCGGCATCAACATCGGCGGCGGCTACGCCACCTTCCCGGGCGTGCTCGGCACGGCCGTTTCCAAGGTGTGCGACGTCGAGGTCGCCCGCACCGGGCTGTCCGAGGCCGAGCTGGTTGACCTGGGCCTGGAATGGGAGCAGGCGGCGGTCGACTCGACCACCAGGGCCGGCTACTTCCCGGGGGCCGCCCCGATCCGGACCAAGGTGCTGGCCGACCCCCGCTCCGGGCGGGTGCTCGGCGCCCAGATCGTCGGCAAGGAGGGGGCGGCGAAACGCATCGACGTGTTCGCCATGGCCATCTGGAACGGCATGACCGTGCAGGGGATGGTCAACCTCGACCTTTCCTACGCGCCGCCGTTCTCGCCCGTCTGGGACCCGGTGCTGATCGCCGCCCGCAAGGCCGCCGAGCAGGTCGAGCGGTCGCTGGGCGAGCACCTGTAGTACCTAGGAGGCCTCCAGCCCGAACAGCTCCACCCGGTGCTCGGCGCAGAGCCCCAGGTTGGTCGCCTCGGGCCGCCCGCAGGCCCGGACCGTCCCGTCCGGCATGTGCACGTCCGCCCAGCACGCGTCCTCGGCCTGGGGGGCCCGGAACAGCGCCCGGGCCGCGGCCAGCGAGAGCGGCGCCAGCTCGGTGTCGACGTCGATGTCCATACGCCTCTGAGCATCGGCATGCCACCGGGTCCGGTGTAGTCCCCGTGCTTGGTCCGCCGACCGATTAGGATGAGACGGTCATCCCGCCTGCGGCCGGAACAGCGATGCCATTCGACCTGCAACCGATCGACGTGCTCCTGCTCGTCCTGCTCGCCCTGGCGGCCCTGAGCGGCTGGCGGCGCGGGTTCGCGATGGTGCTGCTCGGCTACCTGGGGCTGCTGGTCGGGCTGGCCCTGGGGGCGTGGGCGGCCACCCGGGCGGGGCTGCTGGTCTCGCCCGACAGCTCGGTGCGGCGGCTGGTGACCGCGGTGATCGTGTTCTTCCTGGTCGCCGCCGCCTGCCACGCCGTCGGCAACCTGCTCGGCATCCGGGTCCGCTCGCTGCTGGGCGGGCGCTGGACGAGCCGGGCCGACGCCATCGGCGGGGCCGTGGTGGCCACCATCGTCGCCGCCGTCGCCATGTGGTTCGTCGCCCTGACCCTGAGCAACGTGCCGCTGTCGCCGTTCTCCCGGGCGGTGCACTCCTCCAGCGTGCTGCGGACCATCGACACCTACGCCCCCCGGCCCCCGGCGGCCCTGGCCCAGCTGCGGGGTCTGCTCGACCGCTCGGGCTTCCCGGAGGCGTTCAACACCCTGCGGCCCCCGGTGGTCTCGGGCGCGCCGCCCGAGGCGGCCAGGAACCAGGCGGTGCTGCGGGCCGCCAACTCCACCCTCCAGATCCGGAGCCGGGGCTGCGGCGGGGTCCTGTTCGGCAGCGGCTTCCCGGTCGCCGGCGACCTGGTGGTCACCAACGCCCACGTGGTCGCCGGCGCGCGCCGCCACGAGGTCCTGACCAACGAGGGCGAACGGGCCGGCGCCACCGTCGTCTACCTCGACCCGAGCCGCGACCTGGCCCTGCTCTCGGTCCCCGACCTGCCGGTGCGGCCGCTGCGCCTGGCCGGGGCGCCGGCCAGGCGGGGCCAGGAGGCGGTGGTGCTCGGCTACCCGGCCGGCGGCGACCAGGACTACATCGGGGCCACGATCGTGCAGCGGGTCCAGCCGGAGGCGCCGGACATCTACGCCCGGCCGCAGAACAGCCGCCGCGACATCTACGTGCTCCACGCCCGGGTGCGCAAGGGCGTCAGCGGCGGCCCGGTGGTCGACCTGCGCGGCCGGCCGCTCGGGGTGGTCTTCGCCGCCTCGACGGTCGAGCGGACCGAGGGCTACGCCCTCACCAACGCCGAGGTCCGCCGGGCCATCAACCGCAACGACGGCAACCGCCGCCCCGTGCCGGTCGGCGGCTGCGCCGTCTAGGTGTCGGCCTCGAGCGCCGCCCGGCAGGCCTCCTCGAACGTCGCCAGGTCGCGGGGCATGAGGCGGCGGGCGGCGCCGTTGCCGACCACGACCCGGTTGCGCAGGCCCTCGGCCAGGGGCCGGGCCACCGCCGCCGGCACGTCGGTGACCAGCCCGATCCAGCGCGACGACAACCCCGGGGTGAACAGGGGCACGCTCACGATCAGCCGCCGCCGGCCCTCAAGGCGGGCGAACCGCAGCATCATCTCCCGGTAGGTCAGGACCTCGGGCCCGCCGATCTCCAGCCGCTGGGCGCGGGTGGCGTCGGTGGTGGCGGCGTCGGCCAGGTAGCCGACGGCGTCGGCCAGGGCGATGGGCTGGCTGGCCGTCTCCACCCAGCGGGGACAGACCATCACCGGCAGCCGCCGGACGAGCTGGACCAGCATCTCGAAGCTGGCCCCGCCCCGGCCGAGCACGATCGCCGCCCGCAGCACGGTCAGGTCGGGCCCGGTCGAGGCCAGCACGTCCTCCACCGCCCGGCGGCTGGCCAGGTGCTCGCTGAGCCCGTCGCGGTCGTCGCCCAGGCCGGACAGGTACACCACCCGGTCGACCCCGGCCGCCCTGGCCGCCCGCCCGAAGGCGCGGGCGTGGCGCAGGTCGCGGCGGGCGAACTCGCCCTTCTCGGCCATGGAGTGGACCAGGTAGTAGGCGACCTCGGCCCCGTCGAGGGCCGGCCCCAGGCTGGCCTCGTCGTCCAGGTCGAACCGGTGCGCCCCCGCCCCGGGCGGGCCGCGGTAGCGGCCGGGGTCGCGGACGGCGGCCCGGACCCGGTGGCCCCGCCCCACCAGCTCGGGCACGAGGGCGCCGCCGACGAACCCGCTGGCCCCGCTGACCAGGATCTCCATGCCGGCCATCTTCTCCCGGCCCCTCATACTGCGCATCCCGGACGGGTCACCGGACGCTGCTGGACGCCGGCCATGGGCGCTGGCAGGCTTGCCGCCATGGAACGCTCGGCCGGCATGGGCGCGCTGGTGCGCCGGATGGAGGGGCTGCTGGCGCCGCTGGAGGCCGACGGCGACCCGGGCCGCTTCTTCCTCGCCACCTACCTCAGGACCACCCGGGCCGTGGCCGAGGAGCTGGAGCGCGGCGGCTTCCGCGACCCGGCGTGGGTCGAGCGCTGGGACGTCGCCTTCGCCGACCTCTACCTGGACGCGGTCACCGACGCCCAGGCCGGCCGCCGCCCGCCCGAGCCGTGGGCGGTCGCCTTCGGCGCCGGCGACGACCTGCCGCCCCTGCGCCATGTCCTGCTCGGCATGAACGCCCACATCAACTACGACCTGGCCCAGTCGCTGCTGGCGGTCATCTCCGAGCGCGAGTTCGACGACCCCGAGCTGCTGGCCAGCCGCCACGCCGACCACGAGCGCATCGACCAGGTCCTGGTCGCCCGGGTGGGGGCCGAGGACACCGAGCTGGAGGCCGCCGGCGGCCCCCGCAGCCGCACCGACCGCCTCCTCCAGCCCCTCAACCGCCTGGCCACCAAGCGGTTCCTGCGCGAGTCCCGCGCCAAGGTCTGGGCCAACACCCGCCTGCTGGACGCCGCCCGCCGCACCGGCCCCGACGCCTACGCCGCCCGCCTGGCCGAGCTCGAGCAGCTCGCCGCCACCCGCGTCGCCGACCTCATGGCCCCCGGCCAGGTCGTCCTCAAGCTCGCCGTCAAGGGCTTCGGGGTCCGCCTCCCGGCCGCCTGACGCTGCCGACCCGGGGCTGTGGACGGCCACGCAGACGGACTGGTGCATGTGCTACACATGCACCTATGCTGTTGCGGATGAGAACCCGGATGATCCAGATCCGGCACGTTCCCGAGGACGTGCACCGGCGGCTCAAGGAACAGGCCGCCCAGGCCGGCATGTCCCTCTCCGACTACCTCCTGCAGGAGGTGACCCTGCTCAGCACACAGCTGACCTGGGACGAGCTGTTCGAGGAGATCGATCGGGACGGTCCAGCGCTCTCCGGGGAGGCCGACACGGCCGAGGAGATCCGGCGGGGTCGTGAGGAGCGCGACCGGGAGCTCGACGCGAGGATCCTGCGCGACGTCCCGCCGGAATGATCGTCCTGGACGCCTCGGTGGTCGTCGACCTGCTGATCAGGTCAGCGGCCGAGACACACGCGCTCCGGACCCGCATCCGCGCGGCGTCGATCGTCTACGCCCCGCACCTGATGGACGCCGAGGTGACCAACACGCTCCGTCGCTACCTCCTCCGTGACGAGATCGACCAGGCCTCGGCCCGACGGGCGATCCGTCGGCTTGGGACCATGCGGTTGAAGCTGCGGTCCCACCGGCCCCTGCTGGGTCGGGCGCTGGCGCTCCGTGACCAGCTGACCGCCTACGACGCGATCTACGTGGCCATGGCCGAGGCGACCGGGGCGACCCTGCTCACCCGGGACGCGCGGCTGGCCCGGACCACCGGGCACCGGGCCCGGGTCGAGCTGGTCTAGTCGGCGAAGCCGTTGCCGTGGGCGGCGGTGCGGAGGTCGAGGGCCTTGTCGAGGACGTCGGCGGGGACGCCGTGGTCGAGGGCGACCTCGCGGAGGGAACGGCCGGTGGCGGCCGCCTCCTTGGAGATGGCGGCGCCCTTGTCGTAGCCGACGACCGGGTTGAGGGCGGTGACCAGGACCAGGGTCGACTCGGCGAGGGCCTGGGCGCGGTCGGTGTTGGCGGTGATCCCGTCGACGCAGCGGGTCGCGAACGCCCGGCAGGCGGCGGCCAGGTAGGTGATCGACTGGAGCAGGTTGCGGGCCATCAGGGGGATGTACACGTTCAGCTCGAAGGCGCCCGACAGGCCGCCGACCGTGATGGCGGCGTCGTTGCCGATGACCTGGGCCGACACCTGGGTGAGGACCTCGGCCATGACCGGGTTGACCTTGCCGGGCATGATCGAGGAGCCCCTCTGGAGCTCGGGCAGGAACAGCTCGGCCAGGCCGGCCCGGGGGCCGGAGCCCATCCAGCGGATGTCGTTGGCGATCTTGGTGCAGCTCACGGCCACCGTCTTGAGCGCCCCGGACAGCTCGACCAGGGCGTCGCGGGCGCCCTGGGCCTCGAACGGGTGGGCCGGCGGCGACAGCTCGAGGCCGGTGGCGGCGGCCACCCGCTCGCGCACCCGGGCCGCGAAGTCGGGGTGGGCGTTGAGGCCGGTGCCGACCGCGGTGCCGCCCAGCGGCAGCTTGGCGACCCGGGGCAGGGCCGCCGAGACCCGGGCCGCCCCCTCCCGGACCTGGGCGGCGTAGCCGGCGAACTCCTGGCCCAGGGTGACCGGGACGGCGTCCATCAGGTGGGTCCGCCCGGTCTTGACCACGTCGCGGAACTCGGCCGCCTTGGCCTCCAGCGACCCGGCCAGGGTGTCGAGGGCCGGCAGCAGGTCGTTGCTGGCGGCGTGGAGGGCGGCCAGGTGGACGGCGGTCGGGAAGACGTCGTTGGACGACTGGCCCATGTTGACGTGGTCGTTGGGGTGGTGGCCCTCGCCGGCCAACGTGGCCACGACCTCGTTGACGTTGGTGTTGGTCGAGGTGCCCGACCCGGTCTGGAACACGTCGATCGGGAACTGGTCGTCGTGGTCGCCGGCCGCGACCGCCTCGGCGGCGGCGGCGATCCGCTCGGCCTGGCCCGGGTCGAGCAGGCCGAGCTCGGCGTTGACCCGGGCCGCCTCGGCCTTGACCCGGGCGAGCATCCGCACCACCTCGGCCGGCACCCGCTCCCCGGAGATGGGGAAGTTCTCGATCGCCTTGTCGGTCTCGCCCTTCCACAGCTGGGTCATGATCGTGCTCGCTCCTCGCTCGTCCTGTGATGGATGCTACCCACTGATGGACCTGGCGCCGCTGTGGACCTGCCCGCGCTGCGGGCGGTCGTTCGCCAACCGCAACCAGCCGCACAGCTGCGGGCCCCTCGACCTCGGCCGCCACCTGGCCGGCCGCGATCCCGAGGTGCTGGCCATCTTCGAGCGGCTGGTCGCCCTGGCCGAGCGCAACGGCCCGGTCACGGTCCTGCCCGAGAAGACCCGCATCGCCTTCCAGGTACGGATGAGCTTCGCCGCCTTCACGCTGCGCCGGCACTGGGTCGACGGGCACGTGGTCCTGGCCCGGCGGCTCGAGCACCCCCGGTTCCGGCGGGTCGAGACGTTCTCGCCCCGCAACCACCTGCACCAGTTCCGGCTGGAGCACCTCGACGAGGCGGACGAGGAGGTCGCCGCCTGGCTGGCCGAGGCCTACCGGGTCGGCGAGCAGCGTCACCTCGAGGCCTGACCGAGCGCCTCCGGGTTGAGCAGGTTCGGGGGCCGGCGGCCCTCAAGGGCGGCCAGGAGGTTGTCGGCGGCGGCCATGCCCATGGCGACCCGGGTGGCCAGGGTGGCCGTGCCCAGATGGGGGACGATGGCCACGTTGTCCAGCTCCAGCAGGCCGGGGTGGACCTCGGGCTCGCGCTCGAACACGTCAAGGCCGGCCGCGCCCAGCTCGCCGGCCCGCAGGGCGGCGGCCAGGGCGGCCTCGTCCACGATCGGGCCGCGGGCCGTGTTGACCAGGACGGCCGTCGGCTTCATGCGGGCCAGCTCCTCGGCCCCGATCAGGCGCCGGGTCGCCGGCGACAGCCCGGTGTGGACGGTGACGAAGTCGGCCTCGGCCAGCAGCTCGTCCAGCTCGCGCCAGGCGACCCCGAGGGCGGCCTCCTCGCCGGGGTCCAGCCGGTGCCGGGCGGTGTAGACGACCGGCATGGCGAACCCGGCGGCCCGCCTGGCCACCGCCCGCCCGATCCGGCCGAGGCCGATCACGCCAAGGGTCCGGCCGTGGACCTCGAACCCGAGGAAGAACTCCGGCCCCCAGATCCAGGGCCGCCGGGCCCGCAGGAACCGGTCCCCTTCGGTGACCCGCCTGGCCGCGGCCAGCAGCAGAGCCCAGGTGAGGTCGGCGGTGGCCTCGGTGACCACGTCGGGGGTGTTGGTGGCCAGCACCCCCCTGGCCGTGCAGGCGTCCAGGTCGAGGTTGTCGTAGCCGACGGCGAAGTTGGCCACCACCGCCAGCTCCGGCCCGGCCCGCTCCAGCAGCTCCCCGTCGACCCGGTCGGTCAGCATGGTCAGCAGCCCGGCCTTGCCGGCGACCCGGTCCAGCAGCTCGGCCCGGGGCATGACCCCCTCGCCCCCCCAGACCTCGAGCCGGGTGTGGTGGGCCAGCCGGGCCCGGACCGGCTCCGGCACCCCGCGGGTGAGCAGCACGGCGGGCATGCCGGGGAGTCTAGCGTCCCCCGGTTACAACAAGGCGCGGAGCACGGCCACCCGGCCCAGGAGGCCGAGGGCGCCGCCGCCGTCGGGGCTGCCGGCGGTGTCACGGGCGGCCTGCTGGAGGGCGACCCGGTCGGCGCCGCGGAGGGCCAGCAGCCGGTCGGCGGCCTCGTCGCCCGGGGTGCCGTCGGCGGTGAGCTTGGTGGCCAGGCCGGCGGCGGCCCGGGCGATCCGGGTCATGCGCTTGCGCTCGGCCCAGGCGCCGACGAAGGCCATGCCGGCGGCCACGGAGCCGACCTGGGCGCCGGCCAGCAGGGCCAGCTCCGGGTCCTGCTCCAGGTAGTTGGTGCCCGCGGCCACCCCGGCGGCCATGGTCAGCCCGAGCACGGCCCCGCGGGCGGCGATGCGCGGGGTCGAGGACCGGATCGGCTCATGCCGCCCGGCGCGGTCGCGGGACTTCCTGGCCGGGGCCGGGAGCTGCTGCGGGCGCTCCTCGGGAGCGAACGAGGACGCGGCGAAGGGCGCGATGGCGCTCATGGTCGGGGTCCTTTGCGTACGGGAAGTGGGACCGTGGTGACGCGGGGCGCATCCTAGAACGCGCTCCGTGAGGAGATCCCGCGTTGCGTGAACCTGTGACCAAATCGAGACGATCGAGCGGCTCAGCCGGCCAGGAAGCTCAGCCGCACGGTCCTCCGGGGGTTGTCGTCGTTCCAATCCAGTAGGCAGATGCGCTGCCAGGTGCCGAGCAGGAGGCGGCCGGCCCGCACCGGGACGGTCAGCGACGGGCCGGCGAACACCGGCAGGAGGTGGTCGGCGCCGTGGCCGCGGCTGCCGTGGCGGTGGGCCCAGCGGTCGTCACGGGGCAGGAGGCGGCCGAGCACCTCCTCGAGGTCCTCCTCGGACCCCGACCCGGTCTCCATCACGGCCAGCCCGGCGGTGGCGTGGGGCACGAACACCTGGAGCAGCCCGTCCCCGCCGGCCTGGGCGGCGAAGGCCGCCGCCCGGTCGGTCAGGTCGAGCACGTGCCGTCCGCCGGTCTCGAGTCGCAGCTCGCTGGTGTCCATGGCGGGCCGCAGCCTATCCCAGGGCGCAGCTCGCTGGTGTCCATGGCGGGGTCACCTAGCCCGTGGGCGCTCCGGCCGCGTCGGCCTGGGCGACGGCCTCCCTGGTCACGAAGCGGAACCCGATCAGGGTGGAGAGCGTGAGCGCGGCCGCGACCAGGAAGGTGGGCCGCAGCCCCAGCCACTCGGCCAGGGCGCCGCCGAGGAGCGCCCCGATCGGCATGGTCCCCCAGCCCACCAGCCGGTAGGCGGCGTTCATCCGCCCCAGCAGGCGGTCGGGCGTGATCCGCTGGCGCAGCGAGACCGTGACCACGTTCCAGAGCACCATCGTCACGCCGCTCACGGCGAGCGAGATCCCGACCAGCACCGGGCTGGCGGTGACGACGTACACGGCCACGGAGGCGGCCCCCAGGACGACGCTGAGGACCAGGGTGGGGACCCGCCCGAGGCGGCGCTCGGCGGGGACGGCCAACCAGGTCCCGAGCAGCGACCCCACCCCGAGCGTGGCCAGCAGGACCCCGAAGCCCGCCTCGGTCAGCCCCATCGGCCCGGGAGTGACCGCGTACAGCACGAACACCGAGAACACGGCGGCGAAGGCCATGTTCTGGATCCCGAGCATGATGGCCAGCGGGCGCAGCACCGGGTGGCGCCAGACGAACCCGGCCCCCTCGGCGATCTCGTCCCGGAGCCGGGTCGACCCGGCCGGCCCGGCCCCGGCCGCCCGGTAGCTGCCGGCGACCAGGGCCAGGCAGCCGGCCCCGACCAGGTAGGCGGCCGCGGGCACGCCGATGGCCACGGCCAGGCCGACGGCGGCCAGCAGCCCGCCCAGGGGCGGGCCGG
>Ga0081538_10004819_pt1 | contig 12299 bp, 12 predicted proteins | sample TabmetS5T2R1_FD_71022 | JGI IMG/M metagenome (GOLD analysis project Ga0081538, IMG submission 71022) | Tabebuia heterophylla rhizosphere microbial communities from the University of Puerto Rico - S5T2R1 | ecosystem: Host-associated > Plants > Roots > Rhizosphere ... | reverse complement strand
ACGCTTCCGAGCCGTCGTCGTACCAGCCGTTCCCGGCGACCCAGCCGAGGTGCGTCTCGAGGATCTGCCCCAGGTTCATCCGGCTCGGCACGCCGAGCGGGTTGAGGATCACGTCGATCGGGGTGCCGTCCTCGAGGTGCGGCATGTCGGCCTCGGGCACGATCTTCGAGATCACGCCCTTGTTGCCGTGGCGGCCGGCGAGCTTGTCACCCTCGGCGATCTTGCGCTTCTTGGCCACGTACACGCGCACGAGGTCGTTGACCCCCGGCGGCAGGTCGTCGTCGTTGTCGCGGCTGAAGGTCTTCACGTCGATCACGACGCCGCCCTCGCCGTGGGGCACCTTGAGCGAGGTGTCACGGACCTCGCGCGCCTTCTCCTTGAAGATCGCGCGGATCAGCTTCTCCTCGGCGGTCAGCTCGGTCTCGCCCTTCGGCGTGACCTTGCCCACGAGCAGGTCGCCGGAGCCGACCTCCGCGCCGATGCGGACGATGCCGCGATCGTCGAGGTTGCGGAGCGACTCCTCGCTTCGGTTCGGGATGTCGCGCGTGATCTCCTCGTCGCCCAGCTTCGTCGTGCGGGCGTCGATCTCGTACTCCTCGATGTGGATCGAGGTGAGCTCATCGTCCTTGACGAGGCGCTCGGAGATGATGATCGCGTCCTCGAAGTTATAGCCCTCCCAGGACATGAAGGCGACCAGGCAGTTCTTGCCGAGCGCCAGCTCGCCGCTTTCGGTGGACGAGCCGTCCGCCAGCACCTGGCCCTTCTTCAAGCGGTCACCCGCGCCGAGCAGCGGCTTCTGATGGATCAGCGTGCCCTGGTTCGAGCGCATGAACTTCTCGAGCGGGTACTCGTCCCTGCCGTCGTTCGTGTCGACCACGATCCGCTCGGCGTCGACGTACGAGACCGTGCCGGGGTTCTGGGCGAGCACCACGTCGCCGGTGTCGACCGCGGCGCGGGTCTCCATGCCGGTCCCGATCAGGGGCGCCTCGGTCTTCAGCAGCGGCACCGCCTGGCGCTGCATGTTCGAGCCCATCAGCGCCCGGTTCGCGTCGTCGTGCTCGAGGAACGGGATCAGCGTCGTGGCCACCGACCAGATCTGGTTCGGCGACACGTCCATCAGGTCCACGTCCTTCGGCGCGGCCAGGATGTACTCGCCCTCACGCGTGCGGCAGGTGACCTGCGGCCCGCGGAGCTTGCCCGTCTTCGGGTCGATCTCGGCGTTCGCCTGCGCGATGACGTGGTCCTCCTCCTGCGTGGCATCGAGGTGGACGACCTTGTCCGTCACGACGCCGTCCTCGACCACCCGGTAGGGCGTGGTCACGAAGCCGTGCTCGGAGACCTCGGCGTAGCTCGACAGCGAGCCCATCAGGCCGATGTTCGGCCCCTCCGGCGTCTCGATCGGGCACATGCGACCGTAGTGGGTGGCGTGCACGTCGCGCACCTCGATCGGGGCGCGCTCGCGCGTGAGCCCGCCGGCGCCGAGCGCGGACAGGCGCCGCCGATGGGTCAGGCCGGACAGCGAGTTCGTCTGGTCCATGAACTGGCTCAGCTGAGAGCTCCCGAAGAACTCCTTCAGCGCGGCCACGACCGGCCGGATGTTGATGATCGTCTGGGGCGTGATCGTGTCGGCGTCCTCGGTCGTGAGGCGCTCGCGCACGACGCGCTCCATGCGGTAGAGGCCGATCCGGAAGGCCTCCTGGATCAGCTCGCCGACGGTGCGCAGGCGGCGGTTGCCGAAGTGCTCGTACTCGTCGAGCCGGTCGGCGATCGGGTCGCGCGGCATCGACACCGCCTCGAGCGCGAAGTCCTTGATCGGCTCCTCGCCCTCCCCCGACTCGTACATGCCCGACTCCGGGACGCCGAGGTCGCGCGGGAGCGAGATGAGCTCCTTGATCAGCTCGATGATGTCGCGCGGGGTGAGGACCCGCGTGTCGAGCGACTCGTCGATGTGCAGGCGGCTGTTCAGCTTGTACCGCCCCACGCGCGTGAGGTCGTAGCGCTTCGGATCGAAGAAGAGCTGGTTCAGCAGGTTCTTCGCGGCGTCGATCGAGGGCGGCTCGCCCGGGCGCTGCTTCTTGAACAGCTCGATCAGGGCGCCGTCCTCCGACTTCGTCACCTCCGTGTCGGCCTCGAGCGTGAGGCGGATGTAGAGGCTGTCGTCGAAGAGCCCGAGGATCTCCTCGTCCGAGCCGGTCCACGTCTCGGGCACGTAGCCGCCCGCGCGCAGGGTGTCGCCCATCGCGCGCAGCAGCACGCTGACCGGCAGCTTGCGCTTGCGGTCGATGCGCACGTAGACGCGGCCCTTCTTGTCGATCTCGAGCTCCAGCCAGGAGCCGCGCGCTGGCATCAGGTTCGCGATGAAGACCTGCTTCTCACGGTCCTTCGGCTCCATCACGTAGGCGCCCGGGGAACGGACGAGCTGGGTGACGACCACCCGCTCGGTCCCGTTGATGATGAACGTGCCCCAGTCAGTCATCCACGGGAAGTCGCCCATGAACACCGACTGCTCGCGGATCTCACCGGTCTCGCGGTTCTGGAAGGCGACCTTGACGGTCAGCGGGCGCGCGTACGTGAGGTCCTTCTCGCGGCACTCCGAGATCGGCGCGACCGGCTCGTCGAAGTTGATCTCCTCGAAGACGACGGCGAGGTTGCCGGTGTAGTCCTCGATCGGTGAGACGTCGTCGATCGTCTCGCGCAGCCCGCCCTGCTCGGTGTCGACCAGCCACTCGAACGAGCGCCGCTGGATGTCGATCAGGTTGGGAACTTCAAGAGCGTTCTCCAGACGGGAGAACGAGCGGCGGTTACGAGCAGCATCAACGCGTGCCAAGACGGCGACTCCTTCGAAATACGGGGTGAGAGGGGAGGCGAGACGGGCGCAAAGCGCGACCCATCAGAGTAGCAGACAAAGACCCGCCCCCTCAAGGGGCGGTTGCAAACCCGCTATTTGCGGGTTCGCGCGGCCGTCACGGACCCCGTCCCGAGGCGCCGGGGATATATGCCGGCGCGCAGACTCAAGGGACGGCTACGGCTATAGGCCGACGGAAAGCCTACCCGATATCGCCGTGGACCGCGTCTCCGTCGGCCGCCGGGAGCACACCTCCACGCCGGGCGGCCCGGGCGGCGAGCAGCATCACGGCCGCGGCGTACACGGGATAGGGCACCTTCAGGCTGTGCCCGTCGAGCGGCTGCAGGAGGGGCACGCCGGTGCCCACGGCCAGGTCGCGCGCGAAGTGGGCGAGGGCGCCCGCGGCCGCCCCCGCGGTGTACTCTCGCGGCGCCCCGCGCGTGCGTGTTGCGGCCAGCGCCAGCGGCGCGATCGCCAGCAGGCAGTGCGTGGCCGGCCGAGGGTCGTCGATGTCCGGGTGCACCCGCGAGAGCGCGAGCGGAACGTGGTCTAAGTCGGGCAGGACCGAGCCGGCGAGGAACCCGGCGGTCCACCGGTCGGAGCGGCGGGGCAGGTTCAGGAGGACGAGCGCGGCGGTGGCCACGTGGGCGGGCTCGTCGTAGAGGCCGCTCACGATCCAGCGCGGCCTGCGCCGAAGGAGGGCCCAGTCGGCCGCGAGGACCGTCGCGAGGCAGCCGAGCGCGGCGACGCGCCTCACGCGTCGCGGTAGGAGATGAACTCGAGCAGGCTCCCGTCCGGATCGCGGAAGTAGACGCTCAGGCCCTCGCCGCGCGCGCCGTAGCGTTTCACGGGACCCTCGAGGATCTCGACGTCGTGGCGCTGGAGGTGACCGATCGCCTCCTCGATCGGACCGTCCCAGGCGAGGCAGATATCGGCGCCGCCGGGCTCGGCCGGACGGTCGGCGATCGGATACGGGTCCATGCCGGGCCCGTGGACGTTGAACTGTTGCTCGCCGAAGCGGTAGTGCCTGGCGGCTGAGCCGTCGCCCTTGTCGATCAGCTCAGCCCCGAGCACGTCGCGAAAGAAGGCGTTCGATCGCTCCCAGTCGGAGACGTGGATGACGACGTGGTCGATCCGGGGGCGCACCCTGGGCGCGCTACCTCAGCTCGACGCTGGCGCCGGCCTCCTGCAGCTCGTTCTGGAGCCGCTCGCCCTCGTCGCGGTCGACGCCCTCCCGGACCGCGTTGGGCGCCTCGTCGACGAGCGCCTTGGCCTCCTTGAGGCCGAGGCCGGTCGCGGCGCGGACGACCTTGATCACCTGGATCTTCTTGTCGCCGGCGCCGGTCAGCACCACGTCGACGGTCGCGGACTCCTCCTCGACGGGCGCGCCGTCGCCGGCGGGAGCGCCGGCCGCGGGGGCCGCCGCGGCGACCTGGGTGGCGGACACGCCGAACTCTTCCTCGAGCGCCTTCACGAGCTCGGACAGCTCGAGGACCGACATCTTCTTGATCTCCTCGATCAGCTCACTTGCGGTGGCCATCTGGCCCTCCTTTACTCATCCTCGCCCTCGGAGGGCGTGTCACTTTCCTCGGTCTCCTCGCCGGCCGCTTCGGCGCCGGCGGGCGCGGCCTCCTCGCTCGAGGACTCCGTCTCCTGGTCCTGCGCGGAGCGGGCGGCCTCCTCCTCGGCCTCTGCGGCCTGCGCCGCCTGATCCGCCTCCGCCGGAACGGGTTCGTCGGGGGACTCGGCCGACGGGGCGGCGCCGGCCACCGGCACCATGCCCTGCTCGGCGATCTGCCTCAGCTGGACGGCGAGGCCGGCGATGAGAGCGTTCAGGCCGCGCACCAGGCCGGTGATCGGCGACGCGACGACGCCGACGAGCTGCCCGTGGAGAACGTCCTTCGCCGGCAGCCGGGCGATCTCGGCGATCTGCTCCGCGGACAGCGGCTCGCCGTTCATGAGCCCGCCCTTGAAGTCGAGCAGGTTGTTCTCGCGCTTGAACTGGGCGAGCGCCTTCGCGGCGAGCGCGACGTCCCCGTCGTCGGGATTCACGAAGGTGAACGCCGTCGGTCCCTCGAGGACGTCCTTGAGCGCCTCGGCACCCGCCCGGTCGGCGGCTCGCAGCGTAAGCGTGTTCTTGACGACCCGGAACCGCGCCCCGGCCTCGCCCAGGCGCTCGCGAAGCGTCGCTGCCTGCGGCACCGATATCCCGCGGTAGTCGACGGCGAACACCGCCTCCGACTCCCGGATCTGGGCGGCCACCTCCTCGACGACCGCGGTCTTCTGTTCCTTGTTCATTGCTTTCCGTTCCCTTGACGATTCGAGCCCGCGCTCAGGCGGGCTCACGGAACGGACCGGACGGTCCTCGCGGGCTCCGCCTGCCCCGGGCTTCCACCGCTTGCGGCCGCCGGGGGTCTTAGGCAGAAACGCTGTGGCTTCAGGCTACCGCGGCGGCCTCCTCGGCGATGCCGCGGGTGCGCGATGGGTCGACCTTCACGCCCGGGCTCATGGTGGTGGCGAGCGTGACCGTGTGGAGATAGCGGCCCTTCGCCGCGGCGGGCTTGGCCCGCACGATCTCGTCGATCAAGGCGGCGTAGTTCTCGAGCAGCTGGCGCTCGTCGAAGCTCACCTTCCCGATCGGCAGGTGCACGATCGCGTGGCGGTCGGTCCGGTACTCGATCTTGCCGGCCTTCGACTCGGACACGGCCTTGGCGATGTCCATGGTCACGGTCCCGACCTTCGGGTTCGGCATCTTGCCCTGTGGACCGAGGATCCGGCCGAGCCTGCCGACCACCGGCATCATGTCGGGCGTCGCGATCGCGACGTCGAAGTCCGTGAAACCCTCTTCCTGCACGCGCGTCGCCAGGTCCTCGGCCCCGACGTGGTCGGCGCCGGCCTCCTCGGCTTCGCGGGCCTTGTCGCCCCTAGCGAATACGGCCACCGTCATCTCCTTGCCGAGCCCGTGCGGCAGCGCGATCGTGCCGCGCAGCTGCTGGTCGGCGTGACGCACGTTGAGGCCCGTACGGACGTGGACCTCGACGGTCTGGTCGAACCCCGATAGGTCGAAATCCTTGATCAGCCTGACCGCCTCCGCCGGCGTGTAGGTGCGCTCGCGGTCGACCTGCTCGTAGTTCCCCCGGTAGCGCTTCCCGTGCTTGGCCATGGCTTAGGCGACGTCCACGCCCATGGACCGGGCGGTGCCCTCGATGATCTTCGCCGCCTGGTCGATGTCGTGCGCGTTCAGGTCGGGCATCTTCTTCTCGGCGATCTCGCGCACCTGATCCCTGGAGATCGTGCCGACCTTGTTGCGGTTCGGCTCGCCGGAGCCCTTCTCGAGCCCGATCGCCTGCTTGATCAGCACGGCGGCCGGCGGCGTCTTTGTGATGAACGTGAAGGAGCGGTCCTCGTAGACCGTGATCTCGACCGGGATGATCGTCCCCGAGTCCTGCTGGGTCTGGGCGTTGAACGCCTTGCAGAACTCCATGATGTTCACGCCGTGCTGGCCGAGCGCAGGGCCCACCGGCGGGGCGGGATTCGCCTGCCCGGCGGGGACCTGGAGCTTGATGAGGGTGAGGACTTTGCGGGCCATTACGGCTCAGATCTTCTTTACCTGGTCGAAGCCGACCTCGACCGGGGTCTCCCGGCCGAAGATCGACACGAGGACCTTGAGCTTAGCCGCGTCCTCGTTGATCTCCGAGATCTCCCCGGAGAAGTCGGACAGCGGCCCAGACACCACCTTGACGGACTCGCCGATCGCGAACTGAGCCCGCGCACGGGGCCGCTCGGCCGCCTCACGGTGCAGTAGGCGATCAACCTCTACCTGAGATAGAGGGACGGGATTGTTCGTGGCGCCCACGAAGCCCGTCACGCCCGGCGTGTTCTTCACGAGCTGCCACGAGTCGTCGGTCAGGTTCATGTTGACGAGCAGGTAACCGGGCATCGTCCGCTGCTCCTTCTGGATCTTCTGGCCGTCCCTCAGCTCCTGCACCTGCTCGGTGGGAATGACGATCTGACGGATGTTGTTCTCCTGGCCGAGCGAGATGCGGCGATGCTCGAGGTTCTGCTTGACCTTGTTCTCGTGACCGGAGTAGGTGTTGACTGCGTACCAGCGGAACATGCGCGCCTCTAGAGGATTGCCTGGATGAGTTCGGAGAAGATCGCGTCGAGCAGTCCGAGGTAGCCGCCCGCGATCAGGACGAAGCCGAGCACGACGCCCGTGAGCGTTATGAGGGCCTGGCGGTTCGGCCACTGGACCCGCTGTAGCTCGGCCCAGACTGCGATCAGGAACTGTACGACACGCGACCTTGGCTTGTGGACCTCCTCGCGGCCCCGACGCCCGCGCACCTCGTAGCCGGCCTCGCCGGCGCCCGTCGCGGCGGTGTCGGGCTCCTCCTCGAGCTCCCAGTCCTCGATTTCCTCGATCGCCTCTTCCTCGGTGCGGGGCTCGTCCAGCACCGGCTCGTCGTCGAGCACGGTGTCGGAGCGGCCCTCGTCCTGGGGCGGGGCGCCGACGGCCAGCTCCGGGGGCACCGCCGGCGAGGGCTCGACCGTCGTCGGATCGTCGATGCGGCGGTCCTCGCGGAAGGCGGCGCGCGCGGGAGCGGCGTCCGGTTCTTCGACGGCGGGCTCGCGGGCCGGAGCCGCCTCGGCCTCCGGCTCCTCGACGGCCGGCTCGCGCGCCGGCGCTCGGCGGCCACCGCGCTCCTCGGCGAGCCGCCGGGCGCGGCGCTCGGCCTGGCGCTGCTTGGCCCTCTGGCGATTGCGCGCCACGGCCTACCCCTTACACGCGCGCGTGAAGGAGTCCCGTATCAACGGGTCTCCTTGTGCGGCGTGTGCCGTCCGCACCAGCGGCAGTACTTGCGGAACTCGATCCGATCGGGATCGTTCCGCTTCGACTTCTCGGTTTGATAGTTGCGCCGCTTGCACTCCTCGCACGCGAGCGTGACGGCGATTCGGACTTCTCCGCGAGCCATGGCTCCTTCGGAAGGTTAGGACGTAGACGGCCGACGGCATCGCACGGTAACGCGAAACGACCCCGCCGGGCCGCGAGGTCAAAGTCCAGTCTAGCGGCCTTGCGACGGGCGGTTGCGCTCGTCGAGGACGTCGAGCGCGCGGCCGTCCACCTCGTCGTCGAACTTGCGCGCGAAGTCGGCGCCGGAGGCCAGGGCCGCCTCCAGATCCGCCGTCGTCAGCGTCTCCGGGTGCGGGGCGCCCGGACCGGCGAAGGCGAGAAAGCGGCGGTGGTCGCGCTCGATCCGCAGCCGCGGATCGTTCAGGAGAACGGTCGCGAAGAACGACTCGCTCGGGACCGGCATCCGGCGAAACGGACGAAGCAGCCGGCGGTCCTCGCCCGCGGCGAGCACGGCGGCGAGCCCGCGCCGCGAGAGCGTGAGCCAGTCGGCCGAGAAGTAGAGGCGGACGCCGGGCCGGCGGAGCCGGCGAACTCCGACGAGCGGCGGAAGGTCGCGCACGTAGACCAGCGGGCGAAGCGTACGGGGCAGGTGCGGAAGGCGGCGCGGGCGGCGATAGTGACGATAGGCGACCCGTAGGAAGAACTCGTCGTCGCCTGGCGGCCGGCGACGATCGGGCTCCCGAACCGCGCCGAGCATTCCGTCGGCGTCGCAGGCCGCGAGGTCCGCCTCGATGTCGGCCATCGGGCGGAGCGGATAGTCCTGCCCGGACAGGACCAGCGTCCAGTCGGGCCGGAGCTCAGCGGCCCGCCGGAGGCCGGCCAGCACCACCGCGAGCTGCGACCATGCTCCCCACTCGACCTTGATGCCGTCGTCGACAAGCTGACCGCCCGCCGCGCCGACGTCGGCCGCATCTAAGCGCGTAACCCGCTGATCGTGCCGGACGAGCACCACCGCTGCGGGCCCCTCAGCGAGCGCCCGGACGAGGCGGAGGACCTGGCCGGGGTTGCGGTGCGAGAGGACGAGGTAGGCGACTCTCACTTGTCGCGCAGAGCCGACGCGGGGACTCGAACCCCGGACCCCCTCCTTACCATGGAGGTGCTCTACCGGCTGAGCTACGTCGGCGGGCTCCCGGCTGACGGCCGGGTAGTGGGGGGAGCAGGATTCGAACCTGCGTAGGCTGAGCCAATGCGTTTACAGCGCATCTCCTTTGGCCGCTCGGACATCCCCCCGAGGGTCAAGGGGCCTCGATTGTAGACGGGTCTACGTGTCACCTCCGGAGTCGGCTGCGAGCACTGCCGGCGGCCGGTCGCGCGACGCGTGCCCGTTGGTGGGCGGGTGGGCGGACGCCCCGTTCCCGTTCGTGGATGACGGTCTGTGCTTCTCGAACCGCACGAGCGTCCCCCCGTTCCCGTTCCTCACCTCGAGGCGATCGGCGACCGCCGCGATGATCTGCATGCCGCGGCCGGACGTGGAGTCGAGCGACGCCGGCTCGAGCGTGCTGTCGAACGTGCCGAGGTCGTAGACCTCCACCCGCACGCCGGCCGCACACGGCTCGGTCGCCAGCAGGATGCAGTCGTTCGGCCAGGGCACGCCGTGCTGCACAGCGTTGGTGACCGCCTCGGTCGTGGCCAGCATCAGGTCCCACGCGGACTCGCCCTCGAGGCCGGCCTCCGACGCGGCCTCGCGGACGATCGCCCGTGCGGTCCCGACGCTGGCGGCCGTAGCCGCGAGCCAGGTGGCGCGTTTCATGGCACACCTCCCGACGCCGAGCCGGTCGGCTGGTGGAGCGAGGCACTCGCACTCATCGCCGGCCACCTCCCCGACGGCCGGAGGCGCGCCGCGACTTCCCGCGTCTCTTTCCCCTTGAGCCGTTGCCCGGTCCCGCTCGGACGTCGGGCTGTGCCGGGGCTGCCGCCGACGGACGTCGAGACCCCGCCGCCGCCTGCACACTCGAGGGTCGCCACTTCACTCCACCACGAATCGTCGGGACGCTCTCGGCGTTGAGCCGGTCGGCGATCGCCTGGAGGGTCATCCCGCTGGCGCGCATCGCCCGGATGCGCTCCTTGAGCGCCGGCACGTCGTTCTGATCGAGTGGGGCCCGGTGGCTCGCCCGTTCGCTCGACCGCGGGGCGGCCCGCGGCGCCCCGTTCCCGGCTCGCGCACGTGGTGGCGGATCATTGGCGGCGGACCGCGACACGAGCTCGTCGGCGGCCTCGCTTCCGCTCCGCGTGCTCGTGTCCAGTCCCTCGCCGGCCGCCAGGAGCCGTGTCTCGCGCCGCCTCAGCGACTCGACGATGGAGCCGACCTCCGGGGCTGAACGGCTTAGCCGATCCAGTTCGGCGACGACCATGCACGAGGCCCCGCCGGCGGCCAGTCGATCCAAGGCGTGCTGCATTCCGGGCCGCTCCGGCGCTGCGGCGCCGACTCGCTCGGAGTCCCGTACCACCTCGGTCAACTGGAGGCCGTGCTGTCGGCAGGCGGCCTCGATCGCGGCGATCTGGTCTCGGACCTCCGCGTAGTCCGCTCCTTCCGGCTTGCGGACGCTCAGATAGCCGAGCGCGGGTTCCCCGGGCGGTCGAGTCGCCGTCTGCCCGGCCGGCGCCTTGCCGTTGCTCGGCGGCGGCTTGGGCGTCGGCGGGACGGCGGGAACGGCGCGCGGCTCGGGCTTGCTGCGCCGTCGTCTCGCCCATGCGGCAAGGACGCCCGCCAGGACGAGTAGAGCGAGCGCCGCCGCAGCCCACGAGAGGGGCGAGGCCGGCTGGCCCTCGTCCGTCGCCTCCGTGCGAACGTCGGCTTGCTGCGCGGAGCGGGTCTCGCTCGGGGTCGGCCCTCCAGCGCTCTGGGCCGGTGCGCTGTCTCGATCGGCTCGGTCTGCCGGCGCGGAAGCGCGGACCGGTTCGCGGTCGGAGCGTGAAAGCGCGACCGCAACCGCGGGTGACAGCACGCCCGTGGCGGGTCGATCGGTCGTGCGCTGGAAGCGCTCGATCGCGGCCCGGGTGCGAGGGCCGTAGAGGCCGTCGACCGGCCCCGGCCGCGCCCCGACCGCCCGCAGCATCCGCTGAACCTCGCGTACCTGCTTCGATCCTCCGGCCCGGTCGTAGCCGGCGCCCGGGACGAGCGGCGGCGCTGCGGCGTTCAGCACACGACGTGTCTGCGGTCCGACGATTCCGTCGACCCCCAGGCCGCTGTCCCGCTGCAGCCGCTCGACCGCCTGGGCAGTCACCGGCCCGTACAGCCCGTCGACGGGTCCCGGCCGCAGCCCGAGGGCCCGCAGCCGGCGCTGCAGCGCGCGCACCTGCGGCTCGCCCTGGGGCTGCCCGTACCCGGCTCCGGGGCCGAGCGGCTCGCTCGCGCGGACCGCCGGGCCGCTGGCGTCGCCGGGCTCAGCCGCCACGCTAATGGCGGGCACGCCGAGCAGGGCGAGACAGACCAAGATGGTCGCCGCCGGTGCTCGCGTGCCTCCCACGCTGTGTCTCCTTGTCATGGTCCTACTCCTGAATCGAACGAGGTGGTCCCGGGCGCCCACGGCGACCGGGTCGGACTGACTGCGTTGAGCGGCGTCAGCCGGGTCGTTCGTTCAGAGCGACGATCGCCACGGACCGCCAGCGGACCGGCACCAGCTCGAGCCGGCCCCATAGCCCGCCGGCGAGGGCGGCGAGAGCGATCATCAGCGCGTAGAGGGCGGCGCTTCCGCTGCCGCCGGACGGCGCGGCCCCGGCGGCTCCCGAGGACGGCGCGCCGCCTGCGAGCGGAGCGGGCTCGGGCGCCTGGGCCGGCACCGGGTCTTCAGATTCCGGCGCCGGCTTCGCGCGCGACGGCAGCCGCGCGGCGGCCGGTGCCTCTCCCTGCTCGGCGAGCAAGGCCATGGCGGCCTTGACGCCGGCGAGATCGTCCATCAGCTTGATCGCCTCGCGGAGCACCGCTTCGGGCGGCGTATCGGGCCGCTCTGTGTACGCCGCCGGCGTTTCAGGGAGCGCGGTACCCGGGGCCTCCGGCAGGGAGGCCCTCGTCTCCGTCGGCGACTCGAGGAGCGGCAACGCGGGCGGCTCGGGAGTGGTCTCGACGGGCGTCGAGGTGACCGGCGGCTGCGCGGCGGGGCCGGACGGCGGCGACGGAGTGGCGGCGACGATCTGCGCCGCCGGAGCCGCAGGAGGCGGGCCGCTGGGCGGCTGTGTTGTCGCCGCCGCCGGGGTCATGACCTCGGCCGTCGTAGCGGCCGGGGGGGTGGTCGCCGATGGGGGCGGGGGTGTAGTCGGCGCGAGCGCGGGCGTGGTCGTCGTGGCCGCAGGCGCGGGTGCAGTCGTCGTGGGCGCGGGCGTAGTCGTCGCGGGCGGGGGCGTAGGCGCGGGTGTGGTCGTCGTGGGCGCAGGCGCGGGCGTAGTCGGCGTGGGCGCGAGCGGTGACGTCGACGGCGGAGCCGTGGGCGTGGAAGTGGGAGCCGGTTCAGGCGCGGGAGCGGGTGTTGGGGCGGGGGCGGGCGTCGGCGCGGGAGCCGTGGGCGCGGGAGCGGGCGTCGGCGCGGGATCGGGGGGAGCGGGAGC
>Ga0081538_10004818_pt1 | contig 12300 bp, 12 predicted proteins | sample TabmetS5T2R1_FD_71022 | JGI IMG/M metagenome (GOLD analysis project Ga0081538, IMG submission 71022) | Tabebuia heterophylla rhizosphere microbial communities from the University of Puerto Rico - S5T2R1 | ecosystem: Host-associated > Plants > Roots > Rhizosphere ... | reverse complement strand
CGAACCGCAGCGCCGAGCGGCGGCGCTGGTAGCATGGTTCGGAGCCGTTGGCGGACTCCCAGTCGAACCGGTTCATCGCCAGGACGAAGCGCTTCTCGGCCGGACGCCAGAGGATATCGGCAACCTTGACCACGGAGTCCTGGACGTGGGTCGAGACAATCTCGATGTCGTCGCGGTCAAAGGCAATCAGCTTCATCGGGTCCATGGCCGAAACATGCCCGCCTCTCCTGACCGGGTTAGGTAGGAGCGCCTCTGGCCCGGCGCAAGACGGGACAGGCCGATGCACGGCCCCGGCGCGTTCATGCCGAACCCCTCCTGTCCCTCCACAGGAGGTCGCGTGATTGAGAAGTCCCACGGCATGGCGCCGTCATGCCTTGGCCCGCGCCTCGTCGGCCAGGCGCTTGAGCACCTGGCGCAGCAGGCTCGCGCTCTGCACCCGCTGCGGGAACGGCAGGCGCAGCGTCGCATCGGCCAGCATGAGGTCTATGCCGTCGGGATCGATGCCGGTGACACGCCACGCCCCGTCTCGCGCGTTGAGAAGCTTGCCGGCGTAGAGCCGCACCGCGTCGGCATGGTCATCGTTCATGTGGGCGACCGCACCCTCCTCGGCCGCAAGCATCTCGTCGGCGCCGGTCAGGTCGGTGAGGACGTCGCTCGCCTTGAGATCGGCGGCGCGGGCGAAGCCGGCGTTAAGATGCGCCGAGACGACCGTCATGCGCCAGAACGAGAAGTCGGCGAAACCGGCATAGAGCTCCGACTTCGGATGCCGGGCGAGAAAGCGTCGACGCACGCGCGCATCGTCCGCGCCGTCGCGTTCCACCTGCGCCATGGTGCCAAGCACGGTGAGACGAGGATGCGCCAGCGGATCGCCCTTGCCGGTCGCGGCGAGCAGGATCGATGCGCGCCCGTCGGCTTCCAGATTAGCGGTATGGGTCGAAAGCCCGGACACCAGGATCAAGGGCGAGCCGTCAGCGTCGGCCGCCACGTTGACCAGCGAGGCGAACGGATGACCGGTGTTGCGATCGAGCGTTGCCAGCGTGCCGACGCGGATCGTGCGCAGCAGATTCTTGCCAATCGATGCCGGGTCAAAATCGGCAGGCTGGGGAGCATTTTCGGGCGTTCGCCCAGGCATCACGCCGGGCAGCGGGCTGCGCCGTTCAGCCTCCGCCATGTCGCATCCTCGGGATCTGGCCTCGCTGTCCTGGCCGGCATAGTCCGGCATTACCGCCGCTGCGATCAAGGGGGCGGGGGGCGGTTGAATGCCGGGCGATCGCCGTTACATTGCGGTTCGGGCGAACTGCGGCGCCGCCGGCCACGAGGCGTACTGTAATATTGCCGGCTATGTGGTAAATGCCTAGACGAATCACTCATTTGCCGAGGGATTGTCACACTTCGGCCCAGCTTTTTTGCGGGCCTCGGGTGAACCGTCAGGGAACAGGGAACAGGGGCTTCATGCCAACCATCGCTCTGGTCGACGACGACCGCAACATCCTGACCTCGGTTTCGATCGCGCTCGAGGCCGAAGGCTACCGGATCATGACCTATACCGACGGCGCATCGGCGCTGGACGGGTTCAAGACCTCGCCGCCCGATCTCGCCATCCTCGATATTAAGATGCCGCGCATGGACGGAATGGAGACGTTGCGCCGCCTGCGCCAGAAGTCCGACATGCCGGTGATTTTCCTCACCTCGAAGGACGAGGAGATCGATGAGCTGTTCGGGCTCAAGATGGGGGCCGACGATTTCATCCGCAAACCGTTTTCCCAGCGCCTGCTGGTCGAACGGGTCAAGGCGGTGCTGCGGCGCGCGATTCCGAAGGACGTTGCGGCGGTGAAGGAGGTCGATGCCAAGGTGCTCGAGCGCGGGCAATTGCGCATGGACCCGGAGCGCCACACCTGCACCTGGAAAGCCGATCCGGTTACGCTCACAGTCACCGAGTTTCTGATCCTGCAGGCGCTCGCCAGCCGGCCGGGTGTGGTCAAGAGTCGCAACGCGCTGATGGACGCCGCCTATGACGACCAGGTCTACGTGGACGATCGCACTATCGACAGCCACATCAAGCGCTTGCGCAAGAAGTTCAAGGCGGTGGATGACTCCTTCGACATGATCGAGACACTGTATGGCGTCGGCTACCGCTTCAAGGAAGCTTGACCGCGGTCGTGTGACAGGACCGGCCCAGTTGCGATAAATTGCCGTCCGACGACGGGTTCGCCCGCATCCTCGAGGCGCCTTTCGAGCGTTGCACTGCGAGGGGCAAGGACCAGGTGCTCGATCGAACCAAGCAAGCCGACGCGAAGCGGATCGAAACGCAACGCGCCGACGACGAGGCAGAACGTCCTCAAGAATTGACGGTGCGCGCCGAGCAGGCCGGCGTGCGCGGCTGGCTGCGCCGCATCTGGCAGTTCTTCTTTGCCCTGACCTTCTCCAGTCTCACGCGTCGGATCGTCTCGCTCAACGTGGCGGGGCTGGTCGCGCTGGTGATCGGCGTCCTTTATTTGTCACAGTTCCGCGCCGGCCTGATCGACGCGCGGATCAAGGCCCTCGAAACCCAGGGCGAGATCATCGCGCTCGCGGTCGCGGCGTCGGCGACGGTCGAAACCGATTCCACCATCACCATCGATCCGGAGCGGCTGCTCGAGCTGCAGACCGGCGAAAGCTACGGTCCCGAGGACTATCTGTCGCTCGAGTTCCCCATCAATCCGGAACGGGTCGCGCCGGTGTTGCGCGGTTTCGTATCGCCGACCAATACCCGCGCGCGCATCTACGACCGCGACGGCGTGCTGCTGCTCGACAGCCGCAATCTGTATGGCCGGGGCGACGTGCTGCGCTTCGATCTTCCGCCACCGGCGGTCGAGCGGCCGGGCTGGATCATGCGGAACCTGACCAAGCTGCGCCGCTGGATGCAGAAGGGCAATCTCCCGCTCTACCGGGAGTTCGGTCCAGAGAACGGCAAGGGATATCCGGAGGTGGCCCAGGCGCTCACGGGCCAGAAGGCGAGCCGCGTGCGCGTCAACGACCTCGGCGAGGTGATCGTATCGGTGGCGGTGCCGGTGCAGCGCTTCCGCGCCGTACGCGGCGGGTTGCTGCTGTCGACCCAGGGCGGCGAGATCGATCAGGCGGTGGAGGCGGAGCGGCTGCAGATCGTGACCGTGTTCCTCATCCTCCTGGGCGTCATGGTGGTGCTGTCGACGCTGCTCGCGCGCACCATCGCCGAGCCGGTACGGCGCCTTGCCGACAGCGCCGAACGCGTGCGCCGGCGCATCCGCTCGCGCATCGAGATTCCCGACTTCACCCACCGGCGCGACGAGCTCGGGCACCTCTCCGGGGCGCTCCGCGACATGACGAGCGCGCTCTACAGCCGGATCGAAGCGATCGAAAGCTTCGCGGCCGACGTCGCCCACGAACTCAAGAATCCGCTGACCTCGCTGCGTTCCGCGGTCGAGACCCTGCCGCTGGCGAAATCCGACCAAAGCCGGGCCCGGCTGCTCGCCGTCATTCAGCACGACGTCAAGCGGCTCGACCGCCTCATCTCCGACATTTCCGACGCGAGCCGGCTTGATGCCGAGCTGCAGCGTCAGGAGGTCGAGCCGGTCGATCTCGCCAAGCTCCTGAAGACGCTGGTCACTGTCGCCAACGAGGTGCGGCGCGAGGACCACGTCCGTGTCTCGCTCAAATTCGACGGCGGCGGCCCGGCCGACTTCGTGGTGCCTGGCCACGATTCCAGGCTCGGACAGGTGATCGACAACCTGATCGACAATGCCCGCTCGTTTTCATCGGTGGACGGCACGGTGCGGGTGACCTGCCGGCGGCTGCGCGATCAGGTCGAGGTCGTTGTCGATGATGACGGGCCCGGCATCCGCCCAGAGGCGCTGGAGAAAATCTTCGAGCGCTTCTACACCGATCGGCCGGAGCAGGGATTCGGCCAGAATTCGGGCCTCGGGCTGTCCATTTCCAAGCAGATCGTCGAGGCCCACGGCGGCCGCACCTGGGCTGAGAACCGCGTCAGCGCGGACAGCTCGGACGTGCTCGGCGCGCGCTTCCTGGTGCGCCTGCCGGCCATGTGATGACGAGCAGCTCGGCGCCTACGATCCATGCCTCGGCCGTGCTGGTCGGTGCGCGTGCGGTGCTGATCCGCGGTCCGGCCGGCTGCGGGAAATCGCGCCTGGCGCTGGCGCTGATCGAAGCAGGCCGTGCCGGCCTGCTCGTCTTCGCCCGGCTGGTGGCCGACGACCGCGCCTACGTGCAAGCCGTGAACGGGCGTCTGCTGGTCCGGCCCGCCGAACAGCTGGCCGGTCTCATCGAGGTGCGCGGGTTGGGCTTGAGAAGGCTGCCGTTCGAGCCGGCTGCGGTAGTGGGCCTGGCGGTGGATCTCGCGGCCGCCGACGCCGAGCGACTGCCGCGCAGGCTCGCGCGGGTGAGCCTGATCGAGGGCATTGCAGTGCCGCGGCTTGCCGTCGCACCCGCGCACGATCCATTACCGCGCGTGCTCGCCGCTACCACCACAGCCGAAGTGGCGCTGTGGGATGAAAACCCAGAAGGCCGCGATGACGTAGGGAGAGGACGCGGCAGCGGCGAAGAAGTCGGGCGCCAACCGCATGGTTAACGGTGCGTTAATGGGTCGCTTTTACGCTCTACAGTAGTGGTATTGCTGCGGCGCAACACCAGTCATAAATCGGTCACGAGGCCCTTGCGCAGGGGGCTTGGATGGCCATCATTGTGGCCCTTTCGTGCGGCGCAGCGTATGCGCCGACCGGAGTACGTAATGATCGGTGTCGTCCTCGTCACCCACGGCCGGCTCGCGTGCGAGTTTCGGGCGGCGCTGGAGCATGTCGTAGGCCCGCAATCCCAGTTCGAAGTGGTGACGATCGGCCCCGACGATAACGTCGAGCAACGGCGCAACGACATCATCGCCGCGATCAAGCTCGTGGACAGCGGCGACGGCGTCGCGATTCTAACCGACATGTTCGGCGGCACGCCCTCCAACCTCGCGATCTCCTGCATGAGCAACCCCAAGGTCGAGGTCCTGGCCGGCATCAATCTGCCGATGCTCATCAAGCTCGCCAAGGTGCGCATGTGCGCCGGCCTGACCGACTCGGTGGCCAAGGCTCAGGAAGCGGGGCGCAAATACGTGACCATTGCGAGCCAGGTTCTGGCCGGCAAGTAGCGTCGAGCGTTCCCCGCACGGTTTGCGCGACGGACGAGCCCCGGGGCTTTATACCGCCCGCATGAGCGAACCGCCCCAGGGCAATGATTCGGCCGACGACCACGCGGAGGGGGCCCTCGCCCGTGTGCTGGAGATCGTCAACCAGAAAGGCTTGCACGCCCGGGCGTCGGCCAAGTTCGTGCAGACGGTCGAGCGCTTCAATGCGGAGGTGCGCGTCACGCGCGGCGGCGAGCGCGTCGGCGGCACATCGATCATGGGACTGATGATGCTCGGGGCCGCGCCCGGCACCTCGATCACCGTGGAGGCTTTCGGGCCCGAGGCGGAGGCGGTGCTCGACGCGCTTGAGGCCCTGATTGCCAGCCGTTTCGGCGAGGAGGAATGAGGCGGCTGTCACGCGGCGGATTGGAAGACCAACTTCGCTGCCGCGCGCAAATCCTTGACGAATTCCTGGTACTTGGCGCGCTTGTCGGCCTCGTCCTCGATCCGCAGCAGGGCCGATGGATGAATGGTGACCACTAGGCGCGAGCCGTCGTGCAGGTCGATCGGCTGACCTCGCACTTTTGCGATCGTAACGGCGCGGCCGGTGAGGCTGCGCGCCGCCGTGGCGCCGAGAGCAACCACGATATCCGGCTTGACGATGAGGCGCTCGAGATCGTTCCACCACTTGCAGCGCTCGATCTCGTAGGCATTCGGCCGCTTGTGCAGGCGCCGCTTGCCGCGCATCTCGAACTTGAAGTGCTTCACCGCATTGGTGACGAACGTCTCCTTGCGCGGAATGCCGGCATCTGCGAGCGCTTGGTCGAGGATGCGTCCGGCCGGGCCCACAAACGGCTTCCCGGCGACGTCTTCCTTGTCGCCGGGCTGCTCGCCCACCAGCATGAACTTGGCATGGGCCGGACCCTCGCCCGGCACGACCTGCGTCGCACCCTTGTAGAGGGGACAGCGCGTGCACTCGCCTTCGGCCGTGCGCAGCTGGGCCAGGGTCTTGATCGATGGGGGAATTCGTTCGGTCATGGTCCGTCGTTCGCCTCCGGGAATCAACGCGGGCGGGCGAATTCGGGTCCTTGCTGGCAGGTAAGTCGGCACGCGCAGCGATATAAAGAAATCTTTATATCGTGATTGCCTCGGGACGGCGGCCCTGGTATAGGCAGCACCGGCGTGCCGGCGCCGTCGCACGACCTGCGGCGCGCCGCACGGCCCGGAAGTTCCTCCAAGCCAGGATCAGCAATGACCGCCGTCAAGAAGACCGCCAAAGCCGCGCGTGCTCCCGCGTCCGACTACGTCGTCAAGGACATCGGCCTCGCCGAGTGGGGGCACAAGGAAATCGCCATTGCGGAGACCGAGATGCCGGGGCTGATGGCGACCCGGGAGGAGTTCGGCCCGCAGCAGCCGCTGCGCGGCGCTCGCATCTGCGGCTCGCTCCATATGACGATCCAGACCGCGGTGCTGATCGAGACGCTCAAGGCGCTGGGCGCGGACGTGCGCTGGGCCTCGTGCAACATCTATTCGACCCAGGACCATGCTGCGGCGGCCGTCGCGGCTGGGGGCACGCCGGTGTTCGCGGTCAAGGGCGAGAGCCTCGAGGACTACTGGGACTACACCCACCGCATCTTCGAATGGCAGGACGGCGGCACACCCAACATGATCCTCGACGACGGGGGCGACGCCACCCTCCTGGTCCATCTCGGCACGCAGGCGGAGCAGAACCCGTCCGTGCTCAATCACCCGACCAACGAGGAGGAGGAAGTCCTGTTCGCCGCGATCGGGAAGCGGCTGAAGGGCAAGCCCGGCTGGTACTCGACGCTCGGCCGCAACATCAAGGGCGTCACCGAGGAGACCACGACCGGTGTGCACCGGCTCTACCAGATGGAACGGGACGGCCGGCTCCTGTTCCCGGCGATCAACGTCAACGACAGCGTCACCAAATCCAAGTTCGACAATCTCTACGGCTGCCGCGAGAGCCTGGTCGACGGCATCCGGCGCGGCACGGACGTGATGATGGCCGGCAAGGTCGCGATGGTCGCGGGCTTCGGCGACGTTGGCAAGGGCTCCGCCGCCTCGCTGCGCCAGGCCGGCTGTCGCGTTCTCGTGTCCGAGGTTGATCCGATCTGCGCGCTGCAGGCCGCCATGGAGGGCTACGAGGTCACCACCATGGACGATGCCGCGCCGCGTGCGGACATCTTCGTGACCGCAACCGGCAACGTCGACGTCATCACGCTCGAGCACATGCGGCGAATGAAGGATCGCGCCATAGTATGCAACATCGGGCACTTCGATTCAGAGATCCAGGTGGCGGCGCTGCGGAACTTCAAATGGGTGAACGTCAAGCCGCAGGTGGACGAGATCGAGTTTCCCGGGGGCAAGCGCATCATCCTGCTGTCGGAAGGACGGCTGGTGAACCTCGGCAACGCCATGGGCCACCCGAGCTTCGTCATGTCGTCGTCCTTCACCAATCAGACGCTGGCGCAGATCGAATTGTGGACCAATCCAGGCAAGTACCAGCGGCGCGTCTACACGCTGCCGAAGCACCTCGACGAGAAGGTGGCACGCCTGCACCTCGCCAAGATAGGGGCCAAGCTCACGCGGATGAGCGAGAAGCAATCGACCTATATCGGCGTGCCCATGGACGGCCCGTTCAAGCCGGATCATTATCGGTATTGATTCAATTCCGGTTGGGCAACGCCATGCAGCTCTGCGTCTGCGGATTGCGTCCTTGGTCTTGTCATGGCCGGATTCGTCGAGGTCCGTCGCGGCCATCTCGATTGCAGGGGCACTGCCGTGCGTCCCCAAGCGGATTGCCGGGTCAACCCTCGCGGCCGCTGTGGCGGCCGCGCGCCCGGCAATGACAAAAGGCGAGTGTTGAATTCGCGGCCTTGATATTAATGTCCCGGGTGAGACAACCGGGGGAGATAGGGATGGTGCGATCGCTTTGCGTTATCGGCGGCATCGCCCTCCTGCTTGTCGGCATGGTGGGAGTGCCGGCTGCACGGGCCGAAGCGGTCGCCGATTTCTATCGCGGCAAGACCGTCAACCTCCTGATCGGCGTCGGCGTGGGCGGCGAGTACGACCTGCAGGCGCGCCTGGTGGGACGGCACATCGGCAAGCACATCCCGGGCAATCCGCTGGTCGTGGCGCAGAACATGACCGGCGCCGGCGGCCTCAAGATGACCAATTACCTCGCCGCCGTGGCGCCGCGCGACGGCACCACGATCGCCATGATCCAAAACGCGTTCCCGGCGCTGCAGGCGGTCGGGCTTGCGGGCGTGCAGTTCGACGCCGGCAAGTTCCGCTGGCTCGGGACGATCGCGCCGGTGGTCGAGACCATGGCGGTGTGGCACACGACCGGGGTGAAGTCGATCGAGGACGCGCGCAATCGCGAGATCGTCGCCGGCGCGTCTGCTCGCGGCGCCATCACGTTCACCTATCCGGCGCTGATGAACGAGCTCGTGGGCACCAAGTTCAAGATCGTGACCGGCTACACCGGCGGCAATCAGATCAATCTCGCCATGGAGCGCGGCGAGGTCGAAGCGCGCAACAACACCTGGTCGAGCTGGAAGGCAACCAAGCGCGCCTGGCTCGAGGAGAAGAAGATCTCCGTAATCGCCCAGGCGGGACCGCGCGCGCCGGATCTCGATGCGCCTTCCCTCGAGACCATGGCGAGCGGTCCTGCCGAACGCCAGCTGATCGAGTTCGTCGCGTCGGGCGCCCACCTCGGCCGTCCGCTCGCCACCGCGCCCGACGTCCCGGACGAGCGCGTAGCGGCGTTGCGCGCCGGGTTCGATGCCACCATGACGGATCCCGAGTTCCTGGCCGAAGCTGCGGCGATGGGATTCGACGTTGCGCCGGTGAGCGGCACCGCATTGCAGAGCATCGTCGCCAAAGTGCTGGCGACACCGCGGGACCTCGCCAGCCGCGCCAAGCACCTGCTGGAATGATATGAGCTTCGTTACTGCTTGCTCTGCGCCTGGCCGGACGGTGCGGAACTCTGCGTGCGGAAGGCGCTGCCGTTCTTGGCCTGCTCCACGCCGAGATTGAACAGCTCGGTCATCTGCTTTTGATCGAATGCGGTCTGCGCCGGCTGACGAAACGCGCTGTCGACATAGGCGACGTTGAGCTCGATTCCGTCGCGCTTGGCGGCCGCGGAGAGGAGCGCGATCTGGGCTTGTGCGCCGGCCTTCACGGCGGCCGAGATCGTGCGCCCGAGAATGAAGATCTTTTCCGCTCCGGTGACGTCGAATTCCGGAACGAGCTTGCTGTGGATGATGACGTAGAACTGGCTGACCGGCAGCGGCTCGCTCGCCGGCTCGATCAGCCAACTCGACGGCGCCACGAAGATGGGCCCGAACACGCCGCCGTCGACGTGCATCTCCTGGAACTTGCGGCCATTGGCCTCGACATCGATGTAGACCGGAGGAAATACGCCGGGGATCGCCGACGCGGCGAGCAGGACCTGGCGGAACAGGTTGAGCGCGGCCTCTCCGCCATGAGCGGCGATCGCTCCCATGTTCCACACGACGGGACGCTCTGAATCGAGATCGGCAGTGACGACGAACAGCCGGCGCCCCTTGGCATGCTCGGCCGCGATGTCGGCGAGAAGCTGAGGTGTGACGCGCTTCGCCAGCTGCTCCTTGAGCGGCCACGTGTCCACGAGACTGTCAGGGCGCGCAGCGTCCTCGAAGACGTCAGCCGACGTGAGATTGAGGAAGCTGTCGCGCAGCTGATCGTCGTACCTCTGGCCGAGGAATGCGTAGGGCGCCATGACGGCGCCGATGCTCACGCCGGTGACGACGGAGAATTCCGGCCGCTTGCCACTCTGGGACAGCCCCACGAGAACTCCCGCGCCGTAGGCGCCGGTCGAGCCGCCGCTCGACAGGATGAGCCATGGTGCCTTGTGGCGCGGCAGCGCTTCCGAAAAGACGCCGAACGAATCGGCCCAGAAGCGGACGCCTCGCAGGCCGGGAATGACGGCGGCTTCGCGATCCTGTTCGGTATAGGGCGTGCGCTCGAGCGGCTTCTGGTCCTGTTTGGCGGCCGCGGGCGCGGCCTGCTTTTTCGCCTTGGCCTTGCCGGCTTTGCGACGCGCCGTCGACATATCCTGACAAACGACTCCCTGCCCACACGGGATCACCTCTGCGCCGGCGCCGCTCGTCTGGGCTTGCGACGGAACGTTGCCGAGCATGGCGAGGAGAGCCAAGGTGGCGAGCAGTATCCCCGAATTCTTCATCGAAACCTCTGCCGGTGATCCGCTTGTCCCCGCGTGCGCAGCTAATCTGCGCCGTCGACAAAAGCAATACCGACCGGCGCACCTCGCATTATCAAGGATTAATAGCCGCGGCTTATGACAAGATCAGGCGCGCGCCACGTTCGTAGGTGACGTATCGCCACAGCCACTGCAGGGTGACGCGCAGACGGTTGTCGAAACCGACCAGCAAGGCGATGTGGATGATCGCCCATAGCACCCACGCGATGCGACCCTTGAGTTGCATCCAACCGAAATCGAACACGGCGGCGTGCCGTCCGATGATCGCCGTATTGCCGCGGTTGCGGAAACGAAACGCCGGCATGGCACGGCCGTCGCGCAGATTGGCGACGAGCGCGCGGCCGAGATGCTGGCCCTGTTGCTTGGCAACCTGGGCGAGCGCGGGCAGCGGTGCTCCGCCCTCGGCTTGCGCCAAAGCCATGTCGCCCAGCGCATAGACGTCGGGCACGCCGAGCACCGAGAGATCGGGTCCGACCGGAATGCGGCCGGCGCGATCGAGCTCGATCGCGAGCCACTGCCCGGCCGGCGAGGCCTTGATGCCAGCACCCCAGATCACGGTGGCGGCGGCGATGCGTTTCGCGCCGATCATCACGCCGCACGCATCGACGGCGTCGACCGGCTGGTCCGTCATCACTGTCACGCCGAGCTGGGTGATGGCCGCACGAGCGTAGTCGGACAGCGACGCCGGAAACGCCGGGAGAATGCGCGGCCCGGCTTCGATCAGCAGAATCCGCGCGCGGCGCGGATCGATGCGGCGGAAGTCGCGCGCCAGCGCGTGGCGCGCGAGTTCGGCAACCGAACCGGCCATCTCGACGCCGGTCGGACCTCCGCCGACGACGACGATCGTCATCAGCGCGTCCTGCTCGGCAGGATCGACTGAGATTTCCGCCCGCTCGAAGGCGGTGAGAAGCCGGGCGCGGATCGCCCGCGCGTCCTCGAGTGTGTGTGGTCCGGGTGCAAAGCGCGCCCATTCCGGATGGGCGAAATAGGAATATTCCGAGCCGGTCGCGATCACGAGCCGGTCGTACGCAATGGTGCCGCCGTCAGCGGTGCGGACGACATGGGCCGCCGTATCGATACCGGTCACCTCGCCCAGAACCACCTCGATGTTCCGGTGCTTGCCGACGATCCGGCGAATCGGCCGGGCGATGTCGGCGGGCGACAGCGCGGCGGTTGCCACCTGGTACAGCAGCGGCACGAACAGGTGATAGTTGCGCCGGTCGATCAGGGTGACCCGGACCGGAGCGCCGCCCAGCTCCTTGGCGCAGGCGAGGCCGCCGAATCCGGCGCCGACGATCACGACGCGCGGTTGCGCGCTCGCATGCGAAGGCGACACATTTGCTCGGATCACGTGAGCGCGACCATTGCCATGATGATGAGCAGTGCAACCGCCACAATGCCGCCGATGAACCAGAGGTGTCCAGTTTCGCGGTGGTCCCAGGTTTCCGGCCGGTAGGCCTCGAGGCGGCGGGCCAGCGCGATGGCGTCGATGGAGGGCGGCGTTCCGGCCGCCTCCTCGTCGGTTCCGAGCGGAGCGGCGGCAGGATCGAATCCGGCGACCTTGTCGCCGGTCCGACCACTGTCGATGTCGTGCCGCAATTGCGCCGTCGTTGGGGAATGCGACGTCGGTCCTCGTGCTCGCGTCACGCGCTCGGTCTCCGCTGCTCGTGCGCTCGGTGCGCGGCGCTTCCCTGTCAAACGGCGGGGTCCGGCAATCGTTCCCGCGCGTCCGGGCGCAGTATGCCGGCAAGGCGCCGCCTTGCCGCACGCGAACCTAAGATGCTAAGCCGCGCGCCATGACGGCGGCACCGATCGACAATATCCGCAACTTCGCAATCGTCGCGCATATCGATCACGGCAAATCGACGCTGGCCGA
>Ga0081538_10004817_pt1 | contig 12301 bp, 14 predicted proteins | sample TabmetS5T2R1_FD_71022 | JGI IMG/M metagenome (GOLD analysis project Ga0081538, IMG submission 71022) | Tabebuia heterophylla rhizosphere microbial communities from the University of Puerto Rico - S5T2R1 | ecosystem: Host-associated > Plants > Roots > Rhizosphere ... | reverse complement strand
GTCGTAGGGGGACAGCTCGACGACCACCCGGTCGCCGGGGAGGATGCGGATGTAGTGCATGCGCATCTTCCCGGAGATGTGCGCCAGGACGCGGTGGCCGTTGGCCAACTCCACCCGGAACATGGCGTTCGGGAGGGGTTCGACGACGGTCCCCTCGACCTCGATGGCGCCGTCCTTCTTTGGCAAGCTCTTCCCTTCACCTCGTCAGGCTTCGCGGCACGGCAAGCACCGTGCCTGGTTGCTCGTTGGAACATGGGGAGCGCCAGGGCCGCGCCCACAGCGCAAAGGCCAGGCAGTGCCGGGCCGGAGCACAAGATACCAAATCGTCGCCCTAGCCAGCAACAACGGGGGGCTCGGCCCGCTCCTCGCGCTCGCGGATGACGACCCCGATGCGGCGCAGAGCCGAGCGGATCGGCATCACCGGGCGCTCGAACCCGAGCAGCAGCAGGGCCTCGGAGCCGATGAAGGCGTTGGCGACCAGGGTGGCGATCTCCTCGGGGGTGAAGGGCCCGAGGGAGCCGAAGCGGCGCTCGGCCTCGCGGGTCACCTCGGCCAGGAGCACGTACCAGCGCGAGAGGAGGTCCCGGACGACGTCGCCGATCTCGGGGTTGGACCAGCCGGCGGCCAGCATCTCCTGGAGCAGCCGCACATAGCCCGACTCGAGGTCGTCCTCCAGGAAGTCGCAGGCCTGCTCGTAGCGCTGCCACAGCGGCTTGTCCTGGGCGTACATCTCGGTCTGGCGCTCCAGCAGGCGGTCGTTCTCCTCGGTGAACAGGGCGATGATCAGCCCGCCCTTGGAGCCGAAGTGGTAGTGGAGCTGGCTCAGCGGCACCCCGGCCTCCTCGGCCACCTTCCGGGTCGACAGGCCGGCGTAGCCGTCGGCCAGCAGCCGGCGCCGAGTGGCCTCGATGATGCGCATGCGGGTGTCGGTCACCACGTCCACCACGGCGTTCCTCCTCGTGGACGAACTCTTGCTGGGTCGGTCGTACGACCGATCTTGACAGATCTGCTCCAGTAACGCACACTCCGTCAAGTTCGGTCGACCGACCGAGAGGGAGGAGCAGATGCCGCACACATCCGACCCCACGTTCTACCGGACGCCGGCCGAGGCCATCGCGGCCCCGCCCGAGCAGCTGGCCTATGTGGCCGCCTACGACCCGGCCGGCCGGGCCAAGGACGCCATGGCGGTGATCGACGCCGACCCGGCCTCGGCGACCAGCGGCCAGGTGGTCGGCTGGTCAGAGCTGCCAACGGCCGGCAACGAGCTCCACCACTTCGGCTGGAACGCCTGCTCGTCGGCCCTGTGCCACCAGGGCCACGGCGACCACGGCCAGCCCCTGGAGCGCCGCTACCTGGTCGTCCCCGGCCTGCGCTCCTCGCGCACCTACGTGCTCGACACCAAGCCCGACCCGCGCCAGCCCCAGGTGGTACGCGAGATCGAGGCCGAGGAGCTGGCCAGCAAGGCCGGCTACTCGCGGCCGCACACCCTCCACTGCGGGCCCGGCGGCATCTTCATGTCGGCCCTGGGCGGCGCCAACGGCAACGACGGGCCGGGCGGGGTCGCCCTGCTCGACCACGAGACCTTCGACGTCGTCGGGGCCTGGGAGCACGACCGCGGCGACCAGTTCTACGCCTACGACGTCTGGTGGCACCTGAACCACGACACCGTCATCACCTCGGAGTGGGCCACCCCGTCGATGATCGAGAACGGCCTCAACCCCGAGGACCTGCTCGGCCGCAAGTTCGGCCACCACCTGAACTTCTGGAGCATGTCCGACCGCAGGCTGACCCAGCGGATCGACCTGGGCGACGAGCACCAGATGGTGCTGGAGCTGCGGCCGGCCCACGACCCGGCCAAGGCCTGGGGCTTCGTCGGGGTGGTCATCAGCGTCGAGGACCTGTCGGCGTCGATCTTCCTCTGGCACCAGGACGGGGAGCGCTGGGCGGCCCGCAAGGTCATCACCATCCCGGCCGAGCCGGCCGACCCCGACCTGCTGCCCCCGGCCCTCAAGCCCTTCGGGGCCGTGCCGCCCCTGGTCTCCGACATCGACCTGTCGGTGGACGACCGCTGGCTGTACGTGTCCTGCTGGGGCACGGGCGAGCTCAAGCAGTACGACGTCGCCGACCCGTTCAACCCCAAGGAGACCGGCTCGGTCCGCCTGGGCGGCATCGTCGGCCGCCAGGCCCACCCGTCGGCGCCCGACCGGCCGCTGGGCGGCGGCCCCCAGATGGTCGAGATCAGCCGCGACGGCCGGCGGGTGTACGTGACCAACTCGCTGTACGCGGTCTGGGACGACATCTTCTACCCCGACGGCGTCGGCGCCTGGATGGCCAAGCTCGACGCCGACGTCGACACCGGCGGGCTGGCCGCCGACCCGGGGTTCTTCCCCAACGGCGACGACTTCCGCGGCCTGCGGGTCCACCAGACCCGCCTCCAGGGCGGGGACGCCTCCAGCGACTCCTACTGCTTCACCCGCTAGGAAGCCCCGATGCACTATCTCGCCCACCACGCCGGCGAGCAGGCGCTGGCTCCACTGCTCCTGCTCGCCGGCGGCGGGCTCGGCCTGGTCGCCGCCATCGGCCGCGAGCGGCTCGCCGCCGCCAGGGCCTGGCTGGCCAGGAACCGGGGCAACGGAGCAAGCTGAGGCATGCGCGCACGCGAGCCGGACAGCGAGGGCTTCGTCGACCGCGACGGGGTCAAGCTCCACTTCGAGGTGCTCGGCGACGGCGAGCCGACGTTGCTGCTGCTGCCGACCTGGACGATCATCCACGCCCGCTTCTGGAAGGCGCAGGTGCCGTACCTGGCCCGCCACTTCCGGGTCGTCACCTACGACGGCCCCGGCAACGGCGGCTCGGACCGGCCGCTCGACGCCGGGCCCTACGGCTTCGAGGAGCAGGCGCGGGCCGCGGCCGCGGTGCTGGACGCCACCGGCACCGACCGGGCGGTGGTGGTCTCGCTCTCGATGGGCGCCCAGTGGGCGCTCTGGCTGATGGCCAACCAGCCGGAACAGGTCCTCGGCAGCGTGTTCATCGGCCCAGCGGTCGCCCTCGAGCCAGGCGTCGGCGACCTCGACCCCCCGTTCGACGAGCCCTACACCTCGACCGACGGCTGGGCCAGGTACAACCGGTACTACTGGCTGGACCACTACCAGGACTTCCTCGAGTTCTTCTTCGGCCAGTGCTTCACCGAGGCCCACTCGACCAAGCAGATCGAAGACAGCGTCGGCTGGGGCCTGGAGACCTCGCCGGAGGTGCTGATCGCCGAGCACGCCGGCCCCGAGCCCGACGACGCGACCGCGCGCGGCTGGTGCGCCGCCAGCCGCTGCCCGGTGCTGGTCATCCACGGGGGCGACGACCACATCGCCGCGCCGCGACACGGTCGGGCGCTGGCCGAGGCCACCGGCGGCCGGCTGGTCGTCCTGGAGGGCGCCGGCCACATCCCCAACGCCCGCGACCCGGTCAGGGTCAACCGGCTCATCCGCGAGTTCGCCGAGTCGCTGCCGGGGGGAGGCCCGGGATGACCGCGGTGCGGGCGCCGTCCGGGACCCGGCCGGCGGCCGAGCAGACCCGGGCCCGCTACCCCGACGCCGAAGGCTACGTGGAACGGGACGGCGTCCGCGTGTTCTGGGAGCGCTACGGCGACGGCGAGCCGACCGTGTTCCTCCTGCCGACCTGGTCGATCGTCCACTCGCGGTTCTGGAAATGCCAGATCCCCTACCTGGCCCGCCACTTCCGGGTGCTGACCTTCGACGGGCGCGGCAACGGCCGCGCCGACCGGCCCACCACCGCCGAGGCCTACACCGAGCGGGAGTTCGCGGCCGACGCCCTGGCCGTGCTGGACGCGACCGGGACCCGGCGGGCGGCGCTCGTCTCGCTGTCCTGCGGGGCGCTGTGGTCGACGCTGCTGGCCGCCGACCACCCCGACCGCGTCGACGGGCTCGTCTACCTCGGGCCCGCCGTGGGGCTGGCCCCGCCGCATCCCGAGCGGGCCGTCCACTCCTTCCTGGAGCCGCTGGACACCGACGAGGGCTGGGCCAGGTACAACCAGCACTACTGGCTGCGCGACTACCGCGGCTTCCTGGAGTTCTTCTTCGCCCGCTGCCTGACCGAGCCCCACTCGACCAAGGCGCAGGAGGACTGCGTCGCCTGGGCCCTGGAGATGGCCCCCGAGACGCTGATCGCGAGCGAGCTGGGGCTGCTGCTGTGCGAGCTGGAGTCGTTCCAGCGCCAGTGTCGCCGCATCCGCTGCCCGACCCTGGTGATCCACGGGGACGAGGACGCCATCCGCCCCCACGCCCAGGGCGCCGCCCTGGCCGCGGCCACCCGCGGCCGCCTGGTCACCCTGGCCGGCGCCGGCCACCTGCCCCAGGCCCGCGACCCCGTCAAGGTCAACCTGCTGATCCGCGAGTTCGTCGAGTCGCTGGGAGGCACGGGGAGATGACGCTCACGATCACGGCTGCCGAGCAGACCCGGGCCCGCTACCCCGACGAGGAGGGGTACGTGGACCGGGACGGGGTGCGGGTGCACTGGGAACGGTACGGCGACGGGGAGCCGGCCCTGCTGCTCCTGCCGGCCTGGTCGATCGTCCACTCGCGGATCTGGAAGTGCCAGATCCCCTACCTGGCCCGCCACTACAAGGTCCTCACCTTCGACGGGCGTGGCAACGGCCGCTCCGACCGCCCGGACGACGCCGAGGCCTATGCCGACGCCGAGTACGTCGCCGACGCCCTGGCCGTCCTGGAGGCGACCGGCGCCGGGCGGGCGGTGCTGGTCGGGCTGTCGCGGGGGAGCCGCTGGGCGGTCGAGCTGGCCGCGGACCGGCCCGGGCGGGCCCTCGGGGCGGTGCTCATCGATCCGGCCATCGCCTTCGTCGCCCCGTCCTATCCCGACCGCCACTACCCGTTCGACGAGGAGCTCGAGACCGACGAGGGCTGGGCCAAGTTCAACCGCCACTACTGGCTGCGCGACTACCAGGGCTTCCTCGAGTTCTTCGCCGCCCAGGTGTTCTCCGAGCCCCACTCGACCAAGCAGGTCGAGGACTTCGTCGGGTGGGGTCTGGACACGAGCGCCGAGGCGCTGATCAGGACCCAGCTGGGCCCGCAGCCGGGCAGCCGGGAGGAGATGGAGGCGATCCTGCGCCGGGTCCGCTGCCCGGTGCTGGTCGTCCACGGCGGCGACGACCAGGTGCGCGCCCATGCCGTCGGCGCGGCCACGGCCGAGCTGACCGGCGGCGCCCTGGTCACCATCGAGGGCGGCGGCCACTGCCCCCAGGCCCGCGACCCGGTGAAGGTGAACCTGCTCATCCGCGAGTTCGTGGAGTCGCTCCGAGGGAGGGCCACATGACCATGCTGCTGCAGGTGCCGGAGCAGACCCGCGCCCGCTACCCCGACGAGGAGGGCTTCGCCGAGCGCGACGGCGTCCGGGTGTTCTGGGAACGCTACGGCGAGGGCGAGCCGACGTTCCTGCTGGCGCCGACCTGGGAGATCGTCCACTCCCGGTTCTGGAAGGGACAGATCCCCTACCTGGCCCGCCACACCCGGGTGGTCACCTTCGACCCGCGCGGCAACGGCCGCTCCGACCGGCCGGGGGACTACGACGCCTACCGGCGGCGCGAGTTCGCCGCCGACGCCCTGGCCGTGCTGGACGCGGCCGGGGTCGACCGGGCCGTGGTGGTGGCCTGGTGCGACATGGGCGAGTCGCTGATCCTGGCCGCCGAGCACCCCGAGCGGGTCGCCGGGCTGGTCCACATCGGCCCGACCGTGCGGTCCGACGAGTCCGACCACAGCGTGTACCCGTTCGACAGCGACCCGGGGACCGACGAGGGCTGGGCCAGGGAGACCCGCGCCTCCTGGCAACGCGACTGGACCGGGTACCTCGAGTTCTTCTTCGCCAAGTGCCTCACCGAGCCGCACTCGACCAAGCAGGTCGAGGACTGCGTCGGCTGGGCCCTGGACACCGACATGGAGACGATCCTGACCGGGTTCCGCGGCTGGGAGACCAAGATCATCGACCCTGAGGAGGTGGCCGCGCTCTGCCCGCGGGTCCGCTGCCCGGTGCTGGTGGTCCACGGGACCGAGGACGAGCAGGTCCCGGCCGAGGTCGGGGCGGCCCTGGCCGGGGAGCTCGGGGGCCGGCTCGTCCTGCTGGAAGGGGCCGGGCACGCGCCCCACGTGCGCGACCCGGTCAAGGTGAACACGCTGGTGGCCGACTTCGCCGGGGTCGGCGCCGCCGGGACGACACCGGCCACGCGGACCTGGACCCGGGCCGTGCGGCGGCCCAAGCGGGCCCTGTACCTGTCCTCGCCGATCGGGCTCGGGCACGCCCGCCGCGACCTGGCCATCGCCCGGGAGCTGCGGGCGCGGGTCCCGGGCCTGGAGATCGACTGGCTGGCCCAGGACCCGGTCACCCGGGTCCTTGAGGCCGAGGGCGAGCGGATCCACCCGGCCAGCGCCTGGCTGGCCAACGAGTCGACCCACATCGAGCGGGAGTCGGCCGAGCACGACCTGCACGCCTTCCAGGCCATCCGGCGGATGGACGAGATCCTGGTGGCCAACTTCATGGTCTTCCACGACGTCGTCCGCGAGCAGGCCTACGACCTGTGGGTCGGGGACGAGGCCTGGGAGCTCGACTACTTCCTGCACGAGAACCCGGAGGAGAAGCGGGCCGCCTACGTGTGGCTGACCGACTTCGTCGGCTGGCTGCCCATGCCCGACGGGGGCGAGCGCGAGGCGTTCCTGACCGCCGACTACAACGCCGAGATGATCGAGCACATCGCCCGCTTCCCGCGGCTGCGGGACCGGGCCGTGTTCGTCGGCAACCCCGGCGACATCGTGCCCGACCGGTTCGGCCCCGGGCTGCCGCCGATCCGGGAGTGGGTCGAGGACCACTACGACTTCGCCGGCTACGTCACCGGGTTCGACCCGGCCGGCCTTGGCGACCGCGACGAGCTCCGCCAGCGCCTCGGCTACCGGCCCGACGAGCGGGTCTGCGTCGTCACCGTCGGCGGGTCGGGGGTCGGCGGCCACCTGCTGCGGCGGGTGATCGACGCCTACCCCGAGGCCAGGCGGCGGGTGCCGGGCCTGCGCATGGTGGTGGTCGCGGGGCCGCGGATCGACCCCGCCTCCCTCCCCACCCACGACGGGCTGGAGGTCCACGCCTACGTCCACGGGCTGTACCGGCACCTGGCCGCCAGCGACCTGGCCGTGGTCCAGGGCGGCCTCACCACCTGCATGGAGCTGACCGCGGCCGGGCGGCCGTTCCTCTACTTCCCCCTGGCCCACCACTTCGAGCAGAACTACCACGTCGCCCACCGCCTGGCCCAGTACGGCGCCGGCCGCCGCATGGACTTCCCCACCGCCACCCCGGAGGTGATCGCGGCCGCGATCGCCGACGAGATCGGCCGCCCGGTCGACTACCGCCCGGTGGAGACCGACGGCGCCGCCCGCGCCGCCAGCCTGATGGCCGAGCTGCTCTGACCCAGACCGTCAGGAACCGCTCGGCGGCTGATGCAGCCCGAACGGCGACCCCTGGTCGTCCCGGCAGAGCTTGAACCGGCCGAACCGGGCGACCGAGTCCTGGTCGCCCTCGACGTCCATCTCCTCGACCACGCCGCCGAGCTCGCGCACCCGCTCCATGGCCGCCTCCATGTCGTCGACCCGGAAGAACAGGTACGGCGCCGCCCCCTTGTCCCCGCCGTGCAGCCCGCCGGGCACGTTCCCCGTCCCGATCGTGAACCCCTCCCCGGACGGCCCCGTCTCGAACCGCCACCCGAACAACCCCTCGTAGAACGCCCGCCCACGCCCCACGTCCTCCACGCCCAGCTCGAAGAACGCCACCTCACCGGCCATCGCGAACTCCTCTCCTCGTCAGCGGACCCGCCAACGGTACCCGCCGGGGTCGACAGGCCTTCCGAATCGCGCCGTACCTGGAGGATGGCGTCACCTATGTGCGGAAGCTCCGGGAGATCGACCTGAGCCGCTGGTTCGATGACCGTGCTCCTGGACAGTACGGTGACCCCGCAGCTCCATCAAGCGGCCGTCGCCTAGCGGCGCTGGGCCGCGGTGGGGAGCCAGTCCTCCTGGCGGATGTTGTCGAGGAGGGTGAGGACCTCGGGGCCCTGGGGGGTGATGGCGACGGTGTGCTCGAAGTGGGCGGAGCGGGAGCCGTCGCGGGTGACGACCGTCCAGCCGTCGTCGAGGACGCGGGATTCGGGGCCGCCCTCGTTGACCATGGGCTCGATGGCCAGGACGAGGCCGACCTCGAGGCGGAGGCCGCGGCCGGGGCGGCCGTAGTTGGGGACCTGGGGCTCCTCGTGCATGCTGGTGCCGATGCCGTGGCCGACGTACTCGCGGACCACGCCGTAGCCGGGGGCGGCGGCGACCCGCTCGACGGCGTGGCCGATGTCGGAGAGGCGGTTGCCGGCCCGGACCTGGGCGATCCCGGCCCACATGGCCCGCTCGGTGGTGTCGATCAGCCGCCTGGCCGCCTCGTCGACCTCGCCCACCGGGACGGTCACGGCGGCGTCCCCGTGCCAGCCCTCGACGATGGCGCCGCAGTCGACGGAGAGGATGTCCCCCTCCCGGAGGGCGTAGCCGTTGGGGATGCCGTGGACGATCCAGTCGTTCGGCGACAGGCACAGGGTGGCCGGGAACCCGTGGTAGCCGAGGAACGACGGCACCCCGCCGCCGTCGCGGATGACCCGCTCGGCGAGGGCGTCGAGCTCCAGCAGGGTGACCCCGGGCCGGACGGCCTCGACCAGCCGGGACAGGGTGTGGCCGACCAGCCGGCCCGCCCGCCGCATGCGGTCGACCTGCTCGGGCGACTTGCGGGTGATCACCCGGCCCTCCGGTTCCCCTCGAGGTCGTCCAGGATCCGCTTGGTCACGACCTCGATCGGCCCGATGGCGTCGACGTTGACCAGCAGCCCGCGGTGGGCGTAGTAGTCGATCAGGGGCCGGGTCTTGATGGCGAACACCTCCAGCCGGTGCCGGATGGTCTGCTCGGCGTCGTCGGCCCGGTGCTGGGCCGCGGCCCGCCCGGCCAGGCGCCGCAGCAGCTCCTCCTCGGTGACGTCGAAGCTGAGGGCCGCCTCCAGCGGGGTCCCCAGCCCGGCCAGGCGCCGGTCGAGGGCCTCGGCCTGGTTCACGGTCCGGGGGAAGCCGTCGAGCACGAACCCCGACTGGCAGTCGTCCTCGGCCAGGCGCTCCATGACCATGGCGATGACCACGTCGTCGGGCACCAGGTCGCCCCGGTCCATGTACTCCTGGGCCAGCCGGCCCAGCTCGCTCCCCTCGGCCACGTTCGCCCGGAAGATGTCCCCGGTCGCGACGTCGGCACAGGCGTAGTGCTCCGCGATCCTGACCGCCTGGGTTCCCTTGCCCGCCCCGGGCGGGCCGAGGACCACAACCCTCAACGGAGAAAGCCCTCGTAGTTGCGCATCAGCAGCTGGGACTCGATCTGCTTCATGGTCTCCAGCCCGACCCCGACCGTGATCAGGATCGACGTGCCCCCGAACGGGAACGACTGCACGTTGCCGGCGGCCAGGGCGATGAAGGGCAGGATGGCCACGGCCCCGAGGAACACCGCCCCGGGCAGGGTGATGCGGGTCAGGATGTAGTTCAGGTGCTCGGCCGTCTGGCGGCCGGGGCGGATGCCGGGGATGAAGCCGCCGTACTTCTTCATGTTGTCGGCGGTGTCGACCGGGTTGAAGGCGATCGAGTTGTAGAAGTAGGCGAACCCGATGATCAGCAGGAAGTAGGTGATGATGTAGAGCGGGTGGCTGCCGGTGCTGACGAACCGCTCCACGAAGTCGGTCAGCCAGTCCCGGTTCACGATCGAGACCAGCAGCACCGGGATGTAGAGCAGGCTGGAGGCGAAGATGATCGGGATGACGCCGGCCTGGTTGACCTTGAGCGGGATGTAGGTCGACTGCCCGCCGTACATTTTGCGCCCGACCATCCGCTTGGCGTACTGCACCGGGATCCGGCGCTGGGCCTGCTCGACGAAGATCACGGCCACGATGATCAGCAGGCCGAGGAAGCAGACCAGCCCGAAGATGAACGCCTTGTTGACCCGCAGGATGTTGGCGCCCTCGCTGGGCAGGGTGGCCACGATCGCCGAGAAGATGATGATCGACATGCCGTTGCCGACCCCGCGGGCGGTGATCAGCTCGCCCAGCCACATGATCAGCGCCGTCCCGGCGGTCAGGGTGAGCACGGCCAGGGCGAAGCGGCCGGGGGTCAGCCCGGGGAAGATGTCGAGCCCGGTGAGGATGCCCCCGTTGTGGGCGAGCTGCACGATGCTGGCCGACTGGAGCAGGGCCAGGAACACCGTCAGGTAGCGGGTGTACTGCTGGATCTTCTTGCGCCCGCTCTCGCCCTCCTTCTGGAGCTGCTCCAGGCGGGGGATGACCACCCCGAGGAGCTGCATGATGATCGAGGAGGTGATGTAGGGCATGATCCCGAGGGCGAAGATCGCGAACTGGGTCAACGCCCCACCCGAGAACAGGTTGATCAGCGTGAACGCGCCGCTGGGATCCCGGGCATCCGGGTTCTGGAGGAAGTCCTGGACGGCGTCGAAGTCGACGCCCGGCACCGGCAGGTGGGAGCCGAGCCGGTAGATGGCGATGATCGCCACCGTGAACAGGATCTTGCCCCGCAGCTCGGGGATCTTGAAGGCGTTGCGAAAGGCCGACAGCATCTTCGGGTTGCTCTCCTTGGGCGGCCTACACGACCTCTACAGTACCGCCGGCGGCCGTGATCTTGGAGGCCGCCGTTGCCGAGAAGGCGTGGGCCCGCACCTCCAGCGCCACCGAGACGTCGCCCTGGCCGAGGACCTTGACCGGGGTGCCCTTGCGGGCCAGGCCGGCCGCGACCAGCCCGTCAGGGTCGACGCCGCCGCCCTTGGGGAACGCGGCCTGGAGCCGGTCGAGGTTGACCACCGACCAGTGGACCTTGTTGGGGTTGGTGAACCCGCGCAGCTTGGGGATGCGGCGCTGGAGCGGCATCTGGCCGCCCTCGAAGCCGATGCGGATCTGCTGCCTGGCCTTGGAGCCCTTGGTGCCCCGGCCGGCCGTCTTGCCCTTGCCCGAGGCATCGCCGCGCCCCTTGCGCACCCGGTCCCTGGTCGACCCGGGCGCCGGGCGTAGGTGATGCAGCTTCACTCGTCCACCTCCTCCACCTCAACCAGGTGGGAGACCTTGAAGATCATGCCGCGGATCTCCGGCCGGTCGTCCTTGACGACGACGTGGCCGATCCGCTTGAGCCCGAGGCTCCTGACCGTGTCCCGCTGCGGGCGGGGCCGGCCGATCAGGGACCGGGTCTGGGTGACCTTCAGAACCTTTGTCATTGCGGCACCTCCCTGGAGGTTCCCCAACCCCCTCCGGTCATGCCGACGGCTCCTTGACCTTGCCGGCGCCGGCGACCGCGGCCGCCGCCTTCTGCCTGGCCACCGTGACCGGCGACATCTCGGCCAGCTCGAGGCCGCGCCGGTCGGCGACCTCCTGGGGCCGCCGGAGCTGCTTCAGGCCGGCCACGGTGGCGTGGACGATGTTGATCGGGTTGGCGGACCCGAGCGACTTGGAGAGGACGTCGGAGACCCCGGCCGCCTCCAGCACGGCCCGGACCGGGCCGCCGGCGATGACCCCGGTACCCGGCGAGGCCGGCTTGAGCAGCACCCGGCCGGCGCCGTCGGCGCCGAGGACCTCGTGCGGGATGGTCGAGCCGATCATCGGCACCGGGAAGAAGTTCTTCTTGGCCGTCTCGACCCCCTTCTGGATGGCCGACGGGACCTCCTTGGCCTTGCCGTAGCCGACGCCGACCTTGCCGTTGCCGTCGCCGACGACCACCAGCGCGGTGAACGAGAACCGGCGGCCGCCCTTCACGACCTTGGCCACCCGGTTGATCGCGACCACGCGCTCCTCGAACTGGGACTTGGGGGCGTCATCCCGGCCTGGGCCGCCCCGGTCGTCACGGGGCGGCCGGTTTCCCTGCTGTCCACCGGGACCCCGGCGAGGGGCTGGTGCCATGCGGAATGCCTCCTTCAGGATCTTCCTAGAACTTGAGACCGCCCTCGCGGGCCGCCTCGGCCAGCGCGCGGACACGTCCCTGGTACTGGTAGCCGCCGCGGTCGAACACCACCGAGGTGATGCCGGCCGCCTTGGCCTTGGTGGCCAGCTCGGCGCCGACCCGGGAGGCGGCGGCCTTCTTGTCGCCGTCGCCGGCGGAGCTCGGCGAGCCCGCCGCGGCCAGCGTGCGGCCGGCCCGGTCGTCGATGAGCTGGGCGTAGATCTGCTTGTTGGAGCG